>Ga0137370_10001149_pt1 | contig 10834 bp, 10 predicted proteins | sample SagtaG_11_FD_104920 | JGI IMG/M metagenome (GOLD analysis project Ga0137370, IMG submission 104920) | Vadose zone soil microbial communities from Sagehorn Ranch, Mendocino, California, USA - Sage1_R_20_16 metaG | ecosystem: Environmental > Terrestrial > Soil > Vadose zone | place: USA... | reverse complement strand
CTCGCCGCCGACGCGGCGGGAGCCCTGTTCGCGGGATTCCTGCTCGAGAGCCGCGGTCTCCTGCAGGCCAAGCCGCGAACGGCGCTGCTGCTCGCGATGCTGTGGTGCTGCGCCATCGGCGGCTTCGCCGCCTCGAAGTCCTACGCGCTCGCGCTCGCGATTCTGTTCGCCGTGGGCTTTCTCGAGCTTTCATTCAACGCAATGGCGCAAACGCTGGTGCAGCTGCACGCGCCGGCGCCGATTCGCGGCCGCGTGATCGGGCTCTACATTCTGTGCGCGCTCGGGATGCGCGCCTTCTCCGGCGTCACCATCGGCGTCGCGGGCGGGCTCATCGGCATCCACTGGTCGCTCGCTCTTTCGGCCCTGCTGCTGCTCGCGCTGACAGCGGCATTGCTCGCGTTCACGCTGCTCCGGGCGCGCCCGGTATGAGAACCCTCCAGACATCGCACGAGGCCGACTCCCGGTACGCCTGGACCCGCCTGCAGTCCGCTTCCCGAATTCCGACCTGCTCCGAAGGAGGACCCATGCGCTACGAGCTCTATTACTGGCCCTCGATACAAGGCCGCGGGGAGTTCGTGCGGCTCGCGCTGGAGGAAGCGGGCGCCGACTACACCGATGTCGCGCGAACGCAGCAAGGCGGTGTTCCGAAGTTGATGCGCTTCCTGAAAGGCGAGTCGCAGGGGCGCCTGCCCTTCGCGCCCCCGTTCCTGAAGGCGGGAGGGCTGGTCATCGCGCAGACGGCGAACATCCTGCTCTGGCTCGCCCCGCGCCACGGCCTCGTGCCGAAAAGCGAGGCGTCCCGCCTCTGGGCGCACCAGCTCCAGCTCACCCTGGCCGACTGGCTGGTCGAAGTGCACGACTCGCACCACCCGATCGGCGGCGCTTTCTACTACGAGGACCAGAAGCCCGAATCGAAGCGCCGCGCCGCGCACTTCAGCGCCGAGCGGCTGCCGAAATTCCTCGGCTATTTCGAGCAGGTGCTCGAGCGCGAAACGGGCGGCTGGCTGCTCGGCAAGAAGTTTACCTACCCGGACCTGTCGCTTTTCCAGATGATCGCGGGCCTGCGCTATGCTCTTCCCCGCGCGATGGGGAGGCTGGAGCCGAAATATCCCCGATCGGTCGCCTTGCACGAGCGCGTCGCGGCGCGGCCTCGCATTGCCGCCTATCTCGCGTCGAAGCGACGCGTCGACTTCAACCAGCACGGCATCTTCAGGCATTATCCAGAACTCGACGTTTAGCGATCCGGAGAAGAGGTCCAGGACGGTGAATGAAACGGTCAAGATCCTCCTTGTAGACAACGAGCCCAAGGGCTTGCTGGCCCTGGAGGCGATACTCGAGCCGCTCGGGCAGAAGCTGATCACCGCGAGGTCGGGACACGAAGCGCTGCGGCAGCTGCTCGCGAACGATTTCGCCCTGATCCTGCTCGACATCCGGATGCCGGAACTGGACGGTTTCCAAACCGCGGAGCTCATTCGCGGACGCGAGCGCAGCCGGCATACCCCGATCATATTTCTCACGGCGGACTACCAGAGCGAAGTCCAGGTGTTCCGCGGCTACGCGCTGGGCGCGGTGGATTACGTCTTCAAACCCCTTCAGCCGGATATTCTCCGCTCCAAGGTGTCGGTATTCGTCGACCTTGCCCGGACCACGGGAGTGGTGCGCGAGCAGGCGGCGGAGCTCGAGGCCGCAAACAAAGACCTCGAAAGCTTCAGCTTTTCGGTCTCGCATGACCTGCGTGCGCCGCTGCGGGCTATCGGCGCGTATTCGAACATCCTGCAAGAAAGCTGCGGCGACAAGCTGGGCGACGACAACAACCGCGTGCTCGGAAAAATTATCGAAAGCGCCCAAAGGATGGAGACGCTGATAGCGGACCTGCTCGCGTTCTCCCAATTCGGGCGCCAGCCCCTCTTCGCCCGGGAAATCGACATGGATGCGCTGGCGCGCGACGTTGTCGAAGAGCTCCGCAGCGTCCCCGGGCAACGGGTTCCACAGTGCGTCTTCAAGCCGCTGCCCGTCGGCTGGGGCGACGGGTCGCTCATGCGCCAGGTCTGGTTGAACCTGCTTTCCAACGCGATCAAATTCACCGGTGCGAGGGAAACCCCCGTGATCGAGCTGGGCGGCAGCAGCGAAGACTCGAGGACCCTCTACTACGTGAAGGACAACGGCGCCGGCTTCGACATGCGCTATTCCGCCAAGCTGTTCGGCGTGTTCCAGCGCCTGCACAGCACGCGCGAGTTTCCGGGTACCGGCGTGGGGCTGGCTATCGTGCAGCGCATCGTGGTCCGTCATGGCGGCCGCGCCTGGGCCGAGGGCATTCCGGGCGAAGGCGCGACGTTCTATTTCGCGCTGCCCAAAGGAACGCTGAGTGAGTCGAGCCAGTCCGGAGCGAAGCGATGAGACGTACGTTCGAAAGCGCCGTTTGGATTGCTCTTATCCAGGCAGTCCTGGCGTCGCAGCCCGTCGGCGCTCAGGAGTATCCGGGGCGCGAAATCCGCTCGATCTGCAATTTCGCCGCCGGATCCGGCGCCGACATCCTGGTGCGCTACTACAGCGACAGGCTCGCCAAGCTTGCCGGCAGACCCGTGATCGTCGAGAACAGGGTCGGGGCGCAGGGAAACATCGCCACTGAATACGTCGCGCGCGCGAAGCCGGACGGCTACACGATCATGATCACGCCCGCGAGCTCCACCCTCGCGGCCGCGCAGCACCTCTTCAAACAGCTATCCTTCGACCCGATCAAGGATTTCACGCCGGTCACGACCCTCGCGAAGCTCAGCTTCGCGGTCGCGATCGACGCGAAAAGGCCGATCCATTCGATCGCCGAGCTGACCGAATACCTGAAGAACAAGCCCGGCCACGGCAACTACGCAACCGGCTCCAATACCGGCTTCGTTGCAGCCGAGCTCTACAAGGAAAGGGCGGGCCTGAAGACCACGCATATCCCATACAAGGCCTCTCCGAATGCATTGAGCGATCTGCTCGGAGGAGAGGTCGACTTCATGTCTTACGACGTGACCTTCCTGATGGCGCAGGCGCGCGCGGGCCGCGTGCGGATTCTCGCGCTCACTTCCGCCACGCGCCTGAGCATGCTGCCGGAGGTGCGCACCATGGCGGAATCGGGCTTCCCCGGCTACGACCTCACGCCCTGGTTCGGGGTCGTCGTTCCGGCCGGTACGTCCAGGACCATCGTCGACAAGCTCGCCTCGTGGTTCAACCAGATCTCCGCGAGCGAGGAGACCCGCAAGTTTCTCGAGAACGTCGCCACCGATCCCTTCCCCGGCAACTCCGAATCGATGGCGGCTCTGATCAGGGCGGAAAGCGAGAACTGGGGCCGGTACGTGAGGCTCGCCAAGATCGAGCCGCAGTAAGGCGAGCCCGAAGCTATCGTCTGGCGACGATCACCCGCCGCGCGTCTCGTGCGAGCACGCGCCCCGGAAGCCCCCCCTGCCTAAGCTTCTCGTAGAACTGCGGCGTCATGATCGCGAAAGCTTCCCCGTGCTCGTCCCAGCGTCCGAGAAACTCCTCGACCGACGCGACGTATTTCCCCGGCTCGGCCGCGATGCCAGATGCGAGTTCGTCCTTGTAGCCGACCAGCGTGACGGGGCGACCGAGGTAGAAGGGGACGCTCTGATCGAAGCTCGCGACGCTGTAGAAGGGCGGTTCGCGCGAAAACCGCAATTTCCCGCCGACGACCGGTTCGATGAGCCGCTCGGACGAATAGCGCTCGTCGAGAATGTGCGTTCCCGAGAGAGCCAGCTGGACGGCGAGCAGGCTGCCCAGCCCGATAACTGCGAGAGAGGTCTCCTCCCGCGCGCGGCGCAAGAGCCGGAGCGCGGCAAACCCCACCGCCGACATGCTCAGCGCGGCTGCAAATAGCCAGATCGCGTAATGCGGATCGAATTCCGTCCATGACGAGCGCGCCCTCAGAATCGGAAGCGCAGCGGCCAGCAACGCCAATACGACGCCGCTCGCGACGCAGGCGTACGCCGGCGCGCGGCGCGCGCGTTGAGACAGGGAGGGGTAGTGCCGTGCGAACAGCAGAAGGGTCGCCGGAACCGCCGGCAGGACGTAACCAGGCAGCTTCGAGTGCGACGCGCTGAAGAAGACGACCACCACGCCGGCCCAGATGACGAGAAAGCGATCGAGCTTGAAGCCCGGTGCGGCTGGCGCTCTCCACGCTCTTGCGAGTGCGGCCGGAATGCTCGGCGTCCAGGGCAGCAACCCGACGAGCAGGATGGGAACGAAGTACCACCATGGACCAGGCCGGTGATGATCGGGCAGCAGATAGCGTTCGAAATGCTCGCGGATGAAAAAGAAATGAAAAAACTCGGGGTTCCTCTGCTGAACGAGGATGAACCAGGGCATCACGATCGCGCCGAACACGCACAGGCCCGGGACCCAATGCAGCCGCCGAAGAAGCGACAGTTCACGCTCGATCGCGAGATACACGAGCAGCGCCAGGCCCGGGATCACGATCCCCACGATTCCCTTGCTCAGGACGGCGCAGGCCACAGAAGCCCACGCGAGCATCATCCACCCCCATTCCGCGTGCAGGGAGATGTCCGCGCGCCGGCTCAAGGCGAAACTCAACATCGCCGCGGTGAGAAAAAAGGTGAGCCCCATGTCCAGCGTCAGGAACTGGCCGCCGAGGAAATATCCCCAGCAACCCGCGACCGCCAGCGCGGTCGGAAGCCAGGACGAGCGGGGCGCGAGGCGAAATGCAGCGAACGCGGTGAACACGATCCCTAGAAAACCGGTCAGGGCCGGCCACAGACGGGCCGTCCATTCGTCCACGCCGAGCAAGGCGAACGCGCCCGCGGTCGCCCAGTACTGCAGCGGCGGCTTTTCCAGGTACTTGATCCCGTTGAGCCGCGGCGTCACCCAGTCGTTCGAATCCAGCATCGATCGGGCAATGTCCGCGTATCGCCCTTCGTCAGGCACGAACAGTCCGCGGTACTCGAGCCCCGCAAACCAGATCAAGGTGAAGACCAGGAAGGCGCCCGCGATCCAACGGGATTTCGAGGCGGAGAGGGTGAGCATGGAAGAGAATTTTTCTTACACGAACGCGCCGGCATTGAACGTCGGGGTGGAAGCGCAGGGACGTCAGCATGGGCCACCGTGCCTTGCTGCGTGCTGACGAGACCTTTCGGTTGGCTTTCAGGATACCTTTACAATCGTTCTTCCCGCCCCGAAACGCACATGCCGGCTGCCCTCTGTTCGCTGACCGCTACCGAGCTCTCGGCGCTCTATCGCCAAATGAACATCAAATTTACCGCAGCAATGCTTGCGGCGTTCGCCGCGCTCGCGTCGGACGAAGCGATTGCGCAGCAATATCCCACCCGCCCGATCCGATTCCTCGTCGGCTCGCCGCCGGGCTCGGGCAACGATCTGGTCAGCCGCCTTCTAGGGCAGAAGCTCTCTGAACGCTTCGGCCAGCCGGTCGTCGTCGAGCAGAAACCCGGGGGCGCGGGGCTGCTCGCCAACGACGCGCTCGCGAAGTCGCCGCCCGATGGCCACACCCTGGTGCTGCTCTCGGGGGCGCATCCGGCGACCGCCGCCCTGAACAGCGCGCTGCCCTACGATCCGATACGCGACTTCGGCATGGTGGGAACGGTGGTCGCTTATCCGCTGGTGATTTCGGTCGCGCCGGATTCACCGATCCGATCCTTCCCGGACCTCATCGCCCGCGCGCGCGCCGCGCCGGGAAAGCTGACGTATTCGATGACCCCGGGAACGCTGGTGCACCTGCTCGGCGAATGGATCAACATCGAGGCGGACACCGCGATCCTCGGCGTGCCTTACAAGGGCAGCGCGAACGCCCTGGTGGACGTGCTCGCGGGCCGCGTCGATGCGACCATCGAAACGGGCACGGCCTCGTTCGGGCACATCCGCTCGGGAAAGCTGCGCGCCCTCGCGGTCTCCTCGCCCGCGCGGCATCCGGCCCTGCCCGAGCTACAGACGATCTCCGAGACACTTCCCGGCGTGGAGATGAACTCGTGGCTCGGCCTCGCAGTCCCGGCGGCGACGCCGCGCCCCATCATCGACCGGCTGAACCGCGAGGTCCGTTTGATTCTCGATATTCCCGACGTTCGCAAGCGGCTGGCGGATCTCAGCGGCGTGCCGACGCTCTCCAGCCCCGAGGAAATGCGCGCGCTCATCGAGCGCGAGATCGCGCGCTGGAAGCGCGTCGTCGAGCTGAAGAACATCGAGCGGCAGAACTGATTCGTTCCGCCGCGACGCGTGATTTCAGCTTCGAGGCGACATGGTCGACGCCGGCCTGCGCGCACGCCGCGCAGGGAACCGCCAGGATTGCCGCCAACACCGCCTGCTTGTTGCGCGTCATGTGCTCCTCCTTGGTTTGAAAAACCGATGCGTGCCGGCAGATGCTATCTTAGGCGGACGCGCGTGACGACCCGGGAGTACCCGATGATCCCAACTTCAAAATCCTGGCCCGCGACGGCGCTCCTCGCCGCCGTGCTTCAGGCCAACGCCTTGCAGGCTGCGACAGTGCTCGAAAACGACTACGTGCGCGTGAGCCGCGACGAGGCCCCTTGCGCGCTGGCCTCGACGCCGGGCTGCACCGAGCGCGTGGTCGTGGCGATGGGCGAGATCCAGCTGCGCTTCGGCAAGGTGCTGCGGGGGATGCGGCGCGGCGAGGTCGCGGTGTTCAAGGCGGGGGAGTCCTACCGCCCGCCGGACGCCGGTTCCTATTTCGAGGTGGCGATCAAGCCGAATCACCCGCCGGTCAAATCTCCCGCCGAGATCATCCCGCCCGCCAACAACACCATCGTCTACGAAGGCGAGCGCTTCTTCATCTACGAGGAGCGGCTCGCGCCCGGGGACACGCGCGAGCGCCACAGCCACAGCCAGCGCGTCGAGATCCGCATCAACCAAGGGCCGCTCCTGCGGCAGATCATCGACGGCAAGGACGCGCCGCAGGAGCCGCCGAGCGTGGTGAATTTCCGCGAGCCGATCGTCCACGCGGTGACCAACGTCGGCGACATGGCCTTGTGGAATTTCATCCTGGAGTTCAAGCCGACGGGCCGGTGAGTCCATAAGAGCGCGCAATGATGAACCCCGTTCCCGACGCCCAGCTTGCCCACGTCGGCTTGTTCGTGCGCGACCTCGAGGCGATGATCGCGTTCTACTGCCGCGTGCTGGGCCTGGTGGTCACGGATTCCGGGGACTACTACATGGGCGGACGCATCGCATTCCTGAGCCGCAACCCCGAGGAGCATCACCAGGTCGTGATGGCCTCGGGCCGGCCGAAGGACGCTCCGACGACGATCAATCAGCTCTCCTTCCGGGTGAAGAGCCTGGAGGACCTCAAGCGCTTCTTCACCGTGCTGGTCGCAGAGCAGGCGAAGGAGATCGCTCCGCGCAACCACGGCAACGCCTGGAGTATCTATTTCAGCGACCCCGAGGACAACCGCATCGAGCTCTACACGCCTTCGCCGTGGTATGTAGGCCAGCCCTACGGCAAGCCGCTCGATCTCACGGAGCCGGTCGAGGCGATCGTCGCCAAGACCGAGGCCCTGATTCAGGACGATCCTACTGCCTGCCCGCGGGAAGCCTGGATGACGAAATTGAAAACCCGACTCGCTCCGTGAACCGGGCGCCGCGTTGCTTTGCTGCGGCAGCGCTCGCAGCGGCGCTCGCATCGCCGCTCGCAGCACAGGACTACCCGAAACGGCCGATCCGATTCATGATCGGGTTCGCGCCGGGCGGCAGCGCCGATATCGTCAGCCGGCTGCTCGGACAGAATCTCGCCGAGCGCCTCGGCCAGCCCGTTATCGCCGAGCAGAAAATGGGCGCGAGCGGCCTGCTCGCGAATGATGTCGTTGCAAAGGCGCCCGCCGACGGGCATACGCTCGTGCTCCTCACTGGCGGCCATCCGGTGGCCGCGGTGATCATGAAGGAGCGGCCCTACGACCCGGTGCGCGATTTCGGCATGGTTTCCGTCGTGACCGGATATCCCATGGTGATCTCGGTCGCCGCGGACTCGCCGACGAGAACGTTCGCGGATCTCATCGCCCGCGCGAAAACCGAGCGCATCACCTTCGCCACGTCCGGGCCCGGAAGCCTGCACGATTTGGTGGGTGAACTGGTCAACATCGAGGCGGGTATCGAAATGGTGAGCGTGCCGTTCAAGGGCGCGGCCCTGGGCATCGTCGACCTGCTCGGAGGCAGGGTGGACGTGATGATCGAGACCGCGACTTTCTCCTTTCCGCAGATCCGGGCCGGCAAGCTGCGCCCGCTCGCGCTCTCTGCCGCCGAGCGTTATCCGCTGATGCCCGAGGTGCCCACGATCGCGGAGACGCTTCACGGCGTGCAGGCGAGCTCATGGCTCGGGCTCGCGACCTCCCCCGGCACGCCGAAGCCGATCATCGATCGGCTCAACCGCGAGGTGCGTGCGATCGTGGAGCTCCCCGAGGTGCGGCGGCGACTTGCCGAGCTCGGCGGTGTCCCCAGCCCCTCCACGCCCGAGGAGATGCGCGAGCGCATCGAGCGCGAGATCGCAAAATGGAAGCGGGTCGTAGAGCTGAAGAAAATCGAGCGGCAATAGCATGCGACAATCCGTCTCGCAGCTGCTAAAGTTGCGCCCGCGATAGTTCTCTCCTGGAGCACATCCCACCCATGCCAGCCAAACCCCTAGTCATCGCGCTCGAAGAGCACTACTGGGACGCCGACGTGGCGAAAACTTTCGGGAGCGGCGAGGCGCGCGATCCCGAGCTGCGCCGGCGGCTGGACGACCTGGGCGCGCTGCGAATCAAGGAAATGGACGAGGCCGGAATCGACGTTCAGGTGATCTCGCACGGCGCGCCCTCGACGCAGCGCCTGGACGCGGCGACCGCAGTCCCACTCGCGAAGCGCGCGAACGATCGCTTGCACGAGGCGGTGCGCGCCCACCCGGACCGCTTCGCGGGATTCGCCGCGCTGCCCACCGCCGACCCGAAAGCGGCGGCGGAGGAGCTCGAGCGCACGGTCGCGAAGCTCGGTTTCAAGGGCGCGATGGTGCACGGACCGACCAACGGCGTGTTCTTCGACGACAAGCGCTTCTGGCCGATATACGAGCGCGCGCAGTCGCTGGATGTGCCGCTCTATATCCATCCGTCCTCGCCGGTGCAGGCGGTCGCCGACGCCTATTACAAGGATTATCTGGACAAGTTTCCGCAGCTCCTCACCGCGGCTTGGGGCTACACCGTGGAGACCGCCACGCACGGTATCCGCATGATTCTGTCGGGCGCATTCGAGAAATATCCTCGCCTGAAGATCATCCTCGGGCATCTGGGCGAGTCCCTGCCCTTCTCGGCCTGGCGCATCAACATGGCGCTTTCGCGCGGTTCCCGGCCGAGCACGTTCCGCGAGACCTTCAACAGGCACTTCTGGATCACCACCAGCGGCAACTTCTCAACGCCCGCGCTGATGTGCTGCATCATGGAGATGGGCGTGGACCGGATCCTCTTCTCGGTGGACTACCCCTTCGTCCCGAACCCGCCCGGAACGAAATGGATGGAGGACTTGCCGCTCTCCCTCGAGGACCGCACCAAGATCCTCTCGGGCAACACCCAGCGCCTGCTTAAGATGTGAGCGCGGCTCTTCGCGCCGTTCCTTTCAAAAAAAAACGCGCGCGCGGGCTCGAGTCAGGCGCCCGGCGCGCGTTCTACGGCACGATCGTCAGCGCGTTGGCGGCGACGGCGAATTCCGCGATCTGCAGATCTCCGACCCACGCCATTGCGCTCACGATCGCCTCGGCGGCGCCTGACGGCAGAGCAAGCGACGCAAGAAGCCCGAAGGCAAACGCGAATACCCAATTGAGTTTCGTGTTCATATATCGCGATGCAGCAAACGTCGTGCCAACTGCGACCTGAGGCGGGATTGCCAATCCGAAACAGTGCGTTAACTCAACAAGCCCGGTTCACGGCGCCCGAGTGTACGCACCATTGCGGACCAAGAAAAAAGCGCGATGCACCGAACTGCATCGCGCTTCTCGTAGGGCGCAGGCGGGGTCTTACTTTTTATTGAGTTCCTTCCACGGATCCTTCACCGCGGTGCCCACGGTCTCGATCTCGACGTTGGCGAGCTTGCCGCCGACCCTGCGGACCTCGCGCAGATATTCGTTCTGCACGATGTCGCGCGTCGCCGGATCGACCGAGATCGGCCCGCGCGGGCTGTTCGGGTCCTTGAAGTTCTTCAAGATCTCCATGGTCCGGTCGGGGTCGAGCTTGCCTTTCTGCTCGCGAATCGCGTGCATGATCGCCGCCATCCCGTCCCAGCCGCCCACGGCGACGAAGTTCGGCGTCTCGTTCGCGCCGTAGTCGCGCTTCCATGCGGCGACGAAGGCCTGGTTCGCCGGACGCGTCGCGGCCGCGGAGTAGTGGTGCACGGTGAGCACGCCCAGCGCCGCATCGCCCATGTTCTCCAGCTCCTCGTCGGTGGTGACATCGCCCGGGCCGATCAGCTTGACGCCGGCCTTGGAGAGGCCCAGATCGCCGAATGCTTTCAACACCGCGGTTGCGGTCTTCCCCGCCGGGATAAACACTGCGAGCGCATCGGGCTTGGCGTCCTTCACGCGCTGCATGTAGGGAACGAAATCCGGATTCACGAGCGGAACGCGCACCGTCCCGGCGACCTCTCCGCCGGATTCCTTGGTCGCCCTGACGATGGCATCCTCGCAATCGTGCCCGGGGCCGAAGTCGCTCACCAAGGTGTAGACCCTCTTGAATTTTTTCGCCGCCCATTGGCCGAGCGGATAGCAGGACTGCCACAGGGTGAACGACAGGCGCGCGATGTAGGGCGAGCGCGTCGTGATCACCGCGGTGCCCGCGTTCAT
>Ga0137370_10001147_pt1 | contig 10837 bp, 4 predicted proteins | sample SagtaG_11_FD_104920 | JGI IMG/M metagenome (GOLD analysis project Ga0137370, IMG submission 104920) | Vadose zone soil microbial communities from Sagehorn Ranch, Mendocino, California, USA - Sage1_R_20_16 metaG | ecosystem: Environmental > Terrestrial > Soil > Vadose zone | place: USA... | reverse complement strand
TTTTGCGTAGATGGGTCACGGGAACACCTCCTGTGACCCACACTTACATCTAAGCCATCAAGCAACCAAACGCTCCACTACCTCACGCGAAGCGTCCGCCGCCGGGCGGCTACGTCCAAACGCGGGAACCGTCCTTTTATTTCTTTCCACAGTTTTTTTCGTTTTTGTGCAGACTTCACCGCTCACTCCTGCGAGTGGTCTTGTTCGCTTCCTAGCCATCCTGCGTCGACGACCTCAACAAAGGTTACCTTTTCGAGAGTTTGAGTTTACTTCGATGTGTAATTTTATTGACCGCCAATATACCGTCAGTATGTACAAAACGAAGGTAATAGAGGCATCTGGTCCAGTTGACGTGGGATGGTGGAAATTAACCAAGCGAGGAAATGATGGCTAACAAGAAGTGGGTGTCCGCGCAACAACGTCTTCAAGTTACAGTTGCCGTACTCATGATGCTAGTTTGTGGAGCGACATGGGCGGCCCAAACGATCAGGGTCCATTCGGCCCCACGACACGTCAGGGTGCTTGTCAAGGTTCGCGCTGCGCTGGCACAGGATATTGAATCGGCCCTGCCAATGTCGAATATGACGCTCGTGCCCGGGCAGGCGGCAAGCGCCCTGGTACAAACATTCATGACTCGACATACGCCGCGAAAAGTTGCACCGATGTATCCAGAACTCGTGCGCACGAAAAAAGTCCGCGGCCTTACGAACCGACAGGTCGCCGATGAGACACGGCGGCGATTTCCGCACAGGGCCCAGCGCTTGCGAGCTGCCTTCCAACCTCCAGAAATCGCGCGAACGTATGTGCTCGAAATGGACCTCAGCTCTCGCCAGAATCTACGGCAGATTCTAAACGATCTCAAAGCTGATCCCAATGTTGAGTTCGCCGAGGAGGAGAAAGTCATTTCCGTTAACTTTGCCCCCAACGACACGTATTTCTTGAGTGCCGGAAGTTGGGGCCAGAGCTACGACGATCTTTGGGGAATCAAAAAGATCGGTGCGCCCCCTGCATGGGATACGACTGCAGGCACTGGTGTAATTATCGCTGTTGTGGACACGGGAATCGACTATAACCATCTCGACATCGCCAGCAATATATGGACAAATGCGAACGAGATTGCAGGGAATGGTGTCGATGATGACGGCAACGGGTACGCGGATGACGTGCGCGGCTGGGATTTCGTCGGCCCCGACTACAGGAACCCAACGCAGGGCAATGATCCGATCGACCACAACGGCCACGGCACTCACGTAGCCGGCACGATCGCCGCTGTCGGCAACAATGGCATCGGCGTGATTGGGGTTGCCTGGCAATCTAAAGTCATGATTGTTAAGGGCCTGGACGATTCCGGGACAGGCCTTGAATCCACCCTTGCGAATTCCATCTTCTACGCTGCCCATAACGGCGCCGATGTAATCAGCAACTCTTGGGCCGGACAGGGAACTTCGCAGACCATCGCCGATGCCGTTGACTATGCCTATAACTTGGGGGCCGTGGTCGTAGCCGCCGCAGGCAACAACGCTGATGACGCTCGCAACTATTTTCCAGCGAACTTGCCGGAGGTCATCACCGTTGCTGCGACGGCTCCTGACGACTCGATCGCCGCCTTCTCCAACTTTGGTAGCAAGATTGACGTAGCAGCCCCTGGCGTAGATATCCTGTCGCTTCGCGCCGCCGGCACTTCTCTAGGATCCCCGATCAACAATGATTACACCCGAGCTGACGGCACGAGCATGGCAGCCCCTCACGTCTCGGGAGCCGCCGCTTTGCTCCTTTCTGAGCATCCTGAATACTCGAATGAAGATGTGCGACAAGCCGTTCGAACATCGGCGACCGATCTTGGAACACCTGGTTACGACCTGAGTTATGGCTACGGGCGAATGAACGCTTCGGCAGCGCTGGCGGTATCTGGCGTACTTGAGGCAAAGATTGATTCCCCTGCGGACGGTGTAGTCACGCAAGGGCCCTTAACGATTTCTGGGATTGCTCGCGGCAACGGATTCTCGTATTACACGCTGGAGTTCGGCTCAGGAAAACTCCCTAATACGTGGACAACGTTTCAGACAAGCACGATACCGTCTTCTGGCACCTTGGGTGTGTTCGACCCAGGTTTCCTGGCCGACGGGGTCTACGAAATCCGGCTGACGGCGCACAACACCTCGGCCCAGGTGTTTACCGATCGGATCCAAGTGGTCGTTCGCACCGTTTCTATCGTGAGCCCGGTGTTGCCACGGGCACCTACTTCCTCCACAACGTTTAAGAACGGAATTGTGATCCCTATTGTTGGCACCGCCGTTGGAGCAAGCTTCCAGCAATTCCAGGTCGACTGGTCTCCGGGCTTGGATCCAAACTCTGGTTGGCAGTCTACCGGTGTGACACTGACAGGTGGCGGTTCGTCTCCCGTAACAAATGGGTTGCTGGCCAATTGGGATACTTCGTCGATTGGCGGCGCCGGCTACTTTACGATTCGGCTTACCGCCACGAACGCGGCGACATCTTCGCAGGCTCTCACGATGGTATACCTCGAACCAGACTTGCTCTCCGCCAATTGGCCCCAACTGTTGGACCAAGGTCCGTACTTTAGCGCGGGGGTGGTGCCTGCTGTAAACGCGGACCGCAGTATCCGGCTGGTGCTGGAAGGTCCGGCCGAAGGCTCCAGCGCAGGAGAGTTTTGGAAGCTGCCGCCGAATGCCGCGCCGCTGCAAACGCTCCTTCCGGGTTTGGGAAGCTTCCAACAACCATCCGTGGCAGACCTCGACGGCAGTCCAGGGGAGGAAGCTGTCGTTGCCGATACGGTCGGCATTGAGGTGTTTCGTGAGGACAATACGTCATATCCCCTGACCACCGACTCGACTCTGTACTATGCGCTAAGCCAGATTGTGGTGGAAGATCTCGCGGGAGACTCTCACTGGGAGACCCTCGCCCTGGGTACCGACTACAATACTCAGCTTGCATACGTCTCGGCATGGCGGCCGGACGGTCAGTTGCTGAACAACAACTTTCCGATCCAGATCGCCGACCAAAACCCCGTGAACAGCTATTACAATCGCGCCCGGCTCCTTGTCGGAGATGTCGATGGCGATGGTAAGAAAGAAATTTTGGTGCAGGAGGGTCTCTCCGCATCCACATTTACGTTGAGGTTATTCGCAAATGATGGCTCACCGCGGGCATGGCAAGTGCCGGTTTTAGACGGAATTCCTCAGGCCATGGTAGCGGCGGACCTCGATCACAACGGCAAGCTGGAAACGATCCTCGTCCATTATTCCGGCGATTCCGGCAGCCAGGCGGTGATGCACGTCTTTCAGCCAGACGGAACCGAGCGTTCTGGATGGCCGCTGACGCTTCCCAATGCAAACCAGTACAGCCAGTCCTATCTTGCGGTTGGCGATCTTAACCGTGATGGGCAAGAGGAAATTGTCTACTCCCATGAATCCTACCTTTACGTCTTCAAAGGAGACGGCACCACTTTTTCCAGCGCGTGGCCGCTGCAGACGGGTTCAATTGGCTACGCAGGCGTGGTCATTGGAGATGTCGACGGCGATGGTTTCCCCGAGATCGTCACAACGCTCAATAGTATTGAGTCCACGCCCGATCCGTTCTTCATCTTCGGCGGGAGGTACTATGATGAGAAATTACTCGCCCTTCGCAGAGACGCAACGATTGCCAAGTCATGGCAGCTGACGGGAAGAGATGGTTACGATCTGTATGCCTACCCCGCACCTGCAATCGGCGACTTCAATCAGGATGGGATTGCGGACATCGCCGTTGCGTACGAGGTTACGGGATCCCCCTCATCCGTTCCTGGCGTCGTGAGCATCGTAAGTACCGGGGCGAAATTCAATGCCGCCCTCAATGATTGGCCCATGGTCCGCCATGACCCGCGCAACACGGGAGTGTTGGGAAGTATGAGTGTTTCGTCCAGCACGACAACTGTGATCTCGTCGGGGAATCCGTCGTTCTTCGCCCAGAACTTGACGTTTACCGCAACCGTAGCGGTGGAATCAAACTTCCAGGGTGCAAATATACCCACCGGACAGGTCACTTTTCTGGATGGCAGCGCAACCCTGGGCTCCTGCTCCCTATCGTCGGGCAGTTGCGCCTTCGCGACTTCTTCGCTCGCCGCCGGTACTCACTCGATCACCGGAAGCTATGGTGGCGACAAGAACTTCGTCCTGAGCACATCTTCAACCCTCACTCAAGTGGTTAACGCAAACAGCAACACTACTTTGTCCTCCACTCCGAATCCATCCCTAGTGGGTCAACCGGTGACACTCACTGGAACAGTCGTTGCCATTGCGCCTGCTACTGGCACGCCCACGGGGGCGGTGACGTTTTACGATAATATGGTCAGCATTGGTTCTGCAACGCTGAACAGCGCAGGGCGGGCTGCGCTAACTATTTCGAACCTCCCTCAGGGAATGCATAGCCTCAGCGCCACCTACGGCGGAGACAGTACCTTCTCCGCAAGCACAACGTTGGGGCCAACAACGCAGGTAGTTGTGGGTACACCAGCAGGCTCATTTTCGAAGACACTTTTGTCGTTCGGTTCGCAGAGAGTTAGTGTTTCGAGCGCTCCGAAGACCGTGACTCTGACGAGTGCGGGAACCGCAACGCTTTCCATTAGCGGATTCAGCGTGACAGGCGACTTCAGTCAGACCAACAACTGCGGCAACAGTCTGCCTCCTGGCCAAACTTGCACGGTCAATGTTTTCTTCACGCCCATCGCGCGCGGGACGCGAAACGGCACTCTTACTTTGAACAGCAATGCTTCTGGGCCGGCTCCCAAAGTCGCGTTAAGCGGCACTGGAATCGGACCCCTTGCAAGTGTTTCGCCTGGGTCACTTTCCTTTGCGGCCCAGGCGGTGAATACCGCCAGTCCGTCGAAATCGCTCGTGCTCAGCAATACTGGGGACGCCACGCTTCACATAGCAGCGATCTCTGCCAGCGGCGACTTCACGCCGACCAATACTTGCGGTGCAAGTCTCGGCGCGGGAGCAAAGTGCAATGTGTACGTAATTTTCAAACCTAGCGTCTATGGCAGCCGCACTGGCGCGCTTGCGATTGCCGATGATGCGGTTGGAGGCACTACGCAAACGGTCACTTTAAGCGGCACAGGTCTGGACTACGCACTTTCGGCTTCTCCCTCCAGCGTGACTGTGGCCTCTGGAAAATCTGCTGCTTACACGGTCACCGCCCAAGCGTTGGGCGGAACTTTTGCCTCGCCCATCCCTCTCAGTTGCTCCGGACAGCCAGCCGCTTCGAGCTGCTCATTTTCTCCAGCTTCGGTTAAGCCCGGTAGCACATCGGCCACCTCCCATCTGACTATCAGCACAACGGTACGTCATTTACAAAGCGGAACACCGGCTGGCACATACACCATAACTATCAAGGGGACTTCGAGTACCCAGCACTCGACGACGGTGATGCTGACTGTGAATTAGACAAGGGGAGCCGAACGAAGGGCCTGACTGTCTGCCTTGCGCGCGAGCCGGCATGACGTGGCTCCGATACGGGAGCACATGCTTTGCAAGCACGCGAATTCATTTCTAACCATTCCATTTCCTGCTTGAGTCTCGATTGTTTCCAACAAACTGGGGTGCTTCTCGTTCACAGCTAACTCCAACGGCCTCAACATCGTCAGAAATGCACGGTTCGTGCACGGTAGCGCACCTGCTTTTGCCAAGTCTATGCTCTATGGGCGATCGTGGCGCATCTTTGCGGACAAGACTGTCCCGGTGAAATAGGTTGGTGTTACCACGGTGGCGAGGAACTCTATGAACTCGAAGGGGCGCCGGCACCTGACACGAATAGTGTTTGAGGGCTGTCAAGCCGGCAGGTTTCTTCCACAAATTCTTCGCGTACTAGCCGTCACACTTTTCCGATTACTTACCAGATGATCAAGAATGTCGCTAGGACCACCCGCAGTGAAATATAGCCAGGTCCATGTTTCTACTTGTTTTCAAACGCCTCGGCTATCGCCTGCTTTTCGTCGAATTTCCAGACACTACTGTTGGTTTCATAGTTGCAAACCATCGCGATGACCAGATGATCATCGGGGTAGAGAATGAGTTCAGAGCTGGCTCCGGTAGAACCTCCGCTGTGATCAAAGATCCTTTTTCCAGTCTTTGATTTCAAGATGAACCAGCCCATGCCGTAGCCGGTCTCCTCGCCGCTTCTGGTTTTCTGCGAGGTGAACAGCAGCTCCAGCGATTCCTTTCGCAAGTAACCCGGTTCGAGGAGCGCATTGCCGAATCGCACCAGATCTTCCGAACTGGACACAAAACCTCCCCCTGCCCACTTGTAGCTGTTGTCCGTGTACGGGGCGTTCTCGAGCGGCTTGCCTTTCCAGTGCGTGTAAAACCGCGCGCGCTGCTCGATGAGTTCCCAGGGCTGATCGGCAACTGTAGAGCGCAGTCCCAACGGAATGAAAACGAGATCGCGCATGCAGGAAAGAAAATCCTCGGCGCAGGCTTTCTCGATTGCGGCGCTGAGCAAATTGAATCCATAGCTGGAGTAGTTGAATTTCGTCCCTGGTGGGGAGACCACTGGATCATCCTGGAAAATGGCCAGGCCGGCGACGACATTGTCGTAATGCTTCGAGTTGAGGAACTCGTTGTCCTTGTAGTGGCGAATACCACCGAGATGACCAGCCAGCATGCGAGGAGTAATGGTTGCGCCTTTGTCGGGAAACGACGGGACATATTTCTGGATCGGGGCGTCCAGGTCGAGTCTGCCCTGTTCGACGAGCTTCACTAGCGCCGCAGCCGTGAGCGGCTTCGAGACGCTTCCGATGCGGAATTTTGTGGTTGGCCACACCGGAACGCGCTGCTCGAGATCCGCGTAACCGAATCCTTCAGAGAAAATGATTTTGCCGTCAATCGCCACCGTGACAGACAAACCAGGGATGCCGCGCGCCAGCCATTCCTTTGCAATCGCGCGTGTGTTCTCCATCGCTGGGGCGCGAGAATGATTCGGAGGCGCCGTCGCGGTTGCCGTCGCTTGCGAGTAGGCATGCCGGGAAATGGACGCTACGGCAGAGATGAGTAACAGGGTGCCAACAAGGAATCGCTGCGAACAATAAGTTCTTGCGAAGAGTCGTGTTCTCTTCATACAAACCATCAGATGAGTTTTATCGTGCCACAACCTTTGCGGGTTTGGAAAGAAGGCTCCCTGATTAACGCGGCGGTCCCAATGGGTCGACGCAACACTAGGCCGAAATCCAAGTGCAGAGGGTCCAGCGGCTAACTAACGTCTGAGCCGGCAGCGCTTACCGGACAAATGCATTTCAAGTTTCCGATTAGGCGACTCGAACGGTCCACGCGATCAGAAATTAATGCCACGATAATTTAGGCTGCCACACCGGCGTGGCGAGGGCCTATTCATTGTGAAGTGCCACGATCGGGTCGGTGGAAGCGGCGCGACGGGCTGGGATGGAGACGGCTGCGGCGGCGACGAGAGTTAGGAGCAGCACCACAGTTCCGAAGGTGAGGGGGTCGGTGGCGGTTGTGTTGAACAGGAAGCCCGCGAGCAGCCGGGTGACCAGTAGTGCTCCTACGGTTCCTGCGAGCAATCCCGCGGATACCATGATCAGGCCTTGGCGCAGGATCAGGGACAGGACTTGCGATGGAAGCGCGCCCAGCGCAATGCGCAGGCCTATCTCATGTGTTCGTTGGCTTGTGGCATAGGCCATTACGCCGTAGATGCCGATGGCGCTGAGGAGCAACGCGACAATCGCGAAGCCCCCTAAGAGAGCAGTGCGAAAGCGGGGTTGGGCCGTCGAGTCCGCGAGTAGTTGATCGAAGGTGGCTACTCGCGCGATCGGTTGCCCCGGGTCGAGCCTAAAAACCTCCTGGCGGATTGCACTGACCACGCTCGTCGGGTCCGTCTTAGTTCGGATCACCAGCGTTTGCCAGGGCATGATTTCCTGCGTATAGGGGACGTAGATCCCGGGGGCAGGTTCGTCACTCAAATTAGCTTGGCGAATGTCGGCGACTACGCCGACGATTCGACAGCGGCCAGCCCCGAACGCGGGAAACTCGATGACGCGGCCGTTGGGGTCTTCGCGGGGCCAGTAGCGTCGGGCGAGTGCTTCGTTGATGATGGCGACGTGGGGCGACTCCCGAGTATCCCGCTCGGAAAAATAGCGGCCACTTTTCAGCGGAATTTTCAACACGTCGAAGTAGTTGTTTGAAACGATGCGGACGTCACCTTCAGGTTGATCGGACGAACTGCGAGACGCGCGTCCTTCGATCGTAAAGGTGGCTTCCCAACTCCTTCCTTGAATGGGCAGCGCGAGGGTTGCACCAGCGGATTCAACACCGGGAAGCGTTTCAACGCGAGTCAGCAGTTGCTGATAGAAGCCGGTCCAATTGCGCCACAGCGCATCCGGGGTCGCGTCGTGGGAAATGGAACGGTAGACCTCGACGGTGAGCAAGTGATCGCTGCGGAAGCCCGGATCGACACGGTTCAGAAGAAACAAGCTTTTTGTGAGCAGGCCAGCGGCGGCGAGCAGCACCACCGAGAGCGCGATTTCGGAAACGACGATCAGTTGACTCAAGCGGCTGCGCTGCGCTGTGTGCCGACCGCCGCCTTTCAGCTGAATGTTGACATCGCTGCGAGAGAGTTCCCAGGCTGGAGCGAGTCCGAAAATCAATCCAGCTAAAATCGAAATCGAGAATGTGAAGACGAGGACGGGCAGGTTCACATGGACTGGATTCACGTGCGCAACGTCCTCCGGCATCCACGAAACCCACGCGGCTGTAAGCGAGTACGCCAGCAACGCGCCGGCTGCTCCGCCGGCAAGCGCTAACAAGAGACTCTCGGTCACCAATTGCCTGATGATTCTCGGCCGAGATGCTCCGAGCGAGGCTCGAATGGCAATTTCGGCGCGTCGCGCGGCGGAACGCGCCAGGAGGAGGTTGCTGATATTCGCGCACGCGATCAATAGTACAAGGACGACCGATCCCATGAGGATGAGGAGGGCGGGGCGAATATTTCCCACCATGTTCTCGTGCAGCGGCACGAGCCTGACGCCCAGGTCATCGACGGCCTCCGGATACTGTTGCGCGAGGCTGCGCGCAATGGTGTCCATCGCAGCCTGGGCCTGCGCCAAGGACGCGCTTGGACTAAGGCGTCCGATCACAGCGAAACCGAGATTGCCGCGCTTGGTCATCTCCTCGCGAAAATCAGGGCGAGACGAATTGATCGAGACCCACAGCTGCGTTTCCATGCCGACGGAATAGCGCGCCGCGGCACAGGTATCCGCAGACTCGAACCTTCGGGGCATGACGCCAACCACCTGATAGCTGTTCCCATCGAGGTCGATCGACTGGCCGACGATCTGAAGATTCGAAGCGAACGAGTGGGACCATAACGAATGGCTGAGAACGACCGATTGTTGGTTTTCGAAGCTCCCCAGGGAGCGGCCTAATTCTGGCCGAACGCCAAGAGTCTCGAAGAAGTCGGAGGAGACAACCTCACCCTTTACGTGTTGCGGTTCAGAAGCGCCAACAAGATTGAAGCTTTTTTCTTCGCACGCAGAAAGGGACTGCAGGACGGGATTTGCTGCTTTCCGCCAGTCGGAGAAATCGGGATACGAAGAATTGCCGTAGAAAGCCCCGGATTTTAGATCGAAGGTATCCACCTTCACAAGGCGTTCGGAGTTCGGAAAAGGCAACGGCCGAAGCAGCACGGCATCGAGGACGCTGAACATGCTGGTGTTCAGGCCAATGCCGAGGGCCAGAGTCGTAATCGCGGTGATTGTGTACCCCGGCGACTTTCCGAGCGCGCGCAAACCGTAGCGCAAGTCCTGCCAGAGCGTCTGCATGGGTACCCCCCGAAATCTAATCTATTTAGGGCCACCATCCTGTGCGGCCTTGATCATGGGCATTATAGGCAAGAAAAGCGGGCAAATGCCCGATTAACGTTCGCGTCAATTTGAAAACGTTTTACGTGGTGTTTGAAATTTGACGATATGGTTGAAATTTAACCACCACTTTCCGCCTTTTTCAAACGGAACTGGGTGCCGACAATGTCCTGCTTACCGGACGCGAGCGATCCTTCGTCGACTGCCTGTTCTTCCAGTATGCCCTCTGAGCCGGTGGCTGACATCAATCTACCTGCGCCCTGGGCGGCTTTTTTGGGTGGGCTAGACTCTCTTGTGCCAGAGCCTGTCGCACTTCACTGCATCGGCGGATTCGTTCTCACCGTTTTGTATGGCATTCCGCGAGTGACGTCGGATTTGGATTGTGTTGCTATTCTGCCGCATCACGACCTAGAAACAATTGCTGGTCGCGGCTCGGCTCTTGCCAAGAAGCACAGGGTTTATTTGCAGTACGTCGCTGTAAACACGATGCCCGAAGATTACGAGACACGCCTGACGGAGCTCTTTCCTGGACAGTTCAAAAATCTTCGCATCTACGTTTCCGATCCTTACGACCTGATTCTGTCCAAACTTGAGCGAAACAGTCCCAAGGACCGCGAGGACGTGGGATGCTTGGTGGACAAATTGAATCTCGATCCAAACCTGCTCCGGGAACGATATGAACGCGAACAGCGCCCCAATCTCTCAAACGAGTCTCGCCACTAGCCCTAGCATTGCTCCCAGCGTGAATCTCGCCGCTTATTGACTCTCTTGCGATCTGTCAATTACTCAATGTGGTGTATTCGATTTTGTTGGCTCTGCGCGATAAATCGTGGGATGGCTGGGTATCGCGGCGCCGACGCCGGCGCCTCCCGCCAACCCCACCACCGCGCCGATACCGACCGCGACGCCGCGTCCTAGACCACATAAGTTGAACGAACCATTTGAACTGGAACATCTCGATGCCGCTGCGCC
>Ga0137370_10001146_pt1 | contig 10837 bp, 7 predicted proteins | sample SagtaG_11_FD_104920 | JGI IMG/M metagenome (GOLD analysis project Ga0137370, IMG submission 104920) | Vadose zone soil microbial communities from Sagehorn Ranch, Mendocino, California, USA - Sage1_R_20_16 metaG | ecosystem: Environmental > Terrestrial > Soil > Vadose zone | place: USA... | reverse complement strand
CGTCGTTTTCGGCTATCTATTCGACACTCCGGTCAAACGCTATGTTCTGGTGCTCGCGATCGTCAGCGTTATGGCGCTTGCCGCCAAGAACATGGTGCGAAGCTCCATTGGCCGGGCTTGGATGGCGGTGCGCGACATGGACGTCGCGGCCGAGGTCGTCGGAATCCCGATCATGAAAACCAAGCTCCTCGCTTTTGCCATCAGTTCCTTCTACTGCGGCGTGGCTGGCGCGCTCTACGCGTTTGCGTACTTGGGGACGGTCGAGCCTGCGGGATTCGAGCTCGATCTTTCCTTCAGGATTCTCTTCATGATCATCATCGGCGGGGTCGGCAGCATACTGGGATCGTTCCTCGGCGCCGCTTTCATCGTGCTCCTGCCGATCTTCATGGACCTTTCAGCCACCTCGATCGAGCGCTCTTTCGTCTTCGCCCTTCCTGCGGGCTTGGTGTCCAACCTGACCCTGATCCTGTTCGGCGCGCTCATCATCTTTTTCCTCGTGGTCGAACCGCTGGGCCTTGCGCGCCTGTGGCAGATCACCAAGGAAAAACTGCGACTCTGGCCTTTTCCTCACTAGAACTTATCTCAAAACTCTCCCTTACCTCAACCCTCTACCGGAGGGAGCGGGAGAGTCACCCTTCTCCCTTCGGGAGAAGGGGCGGAGATGAGGGGGAGGACGATACGGGGGCGGGTTCGTCGCAACCGTGAACGCATGGTTCCCGCCGCCGCGGTCACTGCACGGTCACGGTGCTGTTGTCCCCACCGTTGATCACCGTAACGTTGTTGCTGTATTCGTTCACCACGTAAATCTTGTTGGTCGCAGGATTGATCCCGATCGCGCGCGGACCGCTCCCCACCGCCACCGTCATTGTGGTGTTGTCCGACCCGTCGATCACCGTGACGGTGTTGCTGTCGTCGTTCGCGACGTAGATCTTGTTGGTCACCGCGTTGACCGCGACCGCGCGCGGACTGCCCCCCACGGCTACCGTCACCGTGCTGTTGTCCGATCCGTCGATCACCGTGACGGTGGCGCTGGAGCGGTTCGCCACGTAGATCTTGTTGGTCGCCGGGTTTGTCGCGAGCGTGAACGGATAGCTCCCCGCCGATACTGTCGCCGTTGCATTGTCCGCCCCGTCGATCACCGTGACGCCATAGCTGCGGCCGTCCACCGTGTAGCTGGCAACGTAGATCTTGTTGGTCACCGGGTTGACTGCGACCGCGTGCGGCGCCGGCCCGACCGCCACGCTCATCGTGGTGTTGTCCGCCCCGTCGATGACCGTGACGGTGTCGTGGTTCACTGCGTAGATTCTGTTGGTCTCCGGGTTAACCGCGAACGCCGTGGGATCGCTCCCCGCCCACACCGTCATTGTGGTGTTGTCCGACCCGTCGATCACCGTAACGTAGCCACCCGTCACATAGATCTTGTTGGTCACCGCGTTGACCGCGACCTCTGGCGTATAGCTCTGGATCGACCCTGACATCTGCACCGTCGACGTCGTATTGTCCGCCCCGTCGATCACCGTGACGGTGTTGTCGGAATAGTTCGCCACGTAGATCCTGTTGGTCGCCGGGTTGACGCCGACCGCGTACGGATGAACCCCCACGGCCACCGTCGCTGTCGTATTGTCCGTCCCGTCGATCACCGTGACATCTCTGCTGCGCGAATTCGCCACGTAGATCTTGTTGGTCGCCGGGTTGACCCCGACCGCGACCGGATTTGTCCGCACCACCACCGGGATCCGGGTTGTCGTGTTATTCGCCCCATCGATCACCGTGACGCCAGCGTCGTCCAGCACGTAGATCTTGTTGGTGGCCGGGTTGACCGCGACCGGCCCCGGACCGGTCCCCACCGCCACCGGTGCGGTGGTGTTATCCGCTCCGTCGATCACCGTGAGCATGTTACTGTAGCCTGCCAAATAGATCTTGTTGGTCGCCGGATTGACCGCGAGCCCGCGCACACCCTTCGCCACGGCGATTCCCACTGTTGTGTTGTCCGCGCCATCGATGACTGTGACGGTGGATGGCTGAGTGCCATATTCCTCGTTCGCGACATAGATCTTGTTGGTGACCGGGTTGACCGCGAGGCGCTCGGGATAGATCCCCGTCGCGACCGACGCCGTTGTGTTGTCCGCCCCGTTGATGACCGTGACGCCGCCGCTGTATATGTTCGCTACGTAGATTTTGTTAGTCTCCGGGTTGACCGCGACCGCCACCGGAGCATGCCCCACCGCCACCGTTACGGTTGTGTTGTCCGACCCGTCGATGACCGTGACGGTGTCGCCGCCGACGTTCGCGACGTAGATCTTGTTGGTCACCGCGTTGACCGCCACCGCGCGCGGACCTGGTCCCGCCGCCACCGTCATTGTGGTGTTGTCCGACCCGTCGATCACCGTGACGGTGTCGATGTACTCGTTCGCGACATAGATCTTGTTGGTGGCCGGGTTGACCGCGACCGCACTTGGATCGTACGGATAGGTCTCCGCCGCCACCGTCACCGTAGTGTTGTCCGACCCGTCGATCACCGTGACGCTGCCGCGATGCACCGCGTAGATCTTGTTGGTCGCCGGGTTGGCCGCGACCGCGGCCACGGGCGCCCCGACCGCCACCCGCACTGTGGTGTTGTCCGACCCGTCGATCACCGTGACGTCGTTGCCGTAGGCCGCCACATAGATCTTGTTGGTCACCGAGTTGACCGCGACCAACTCCGCGCGCGCGCCGGAAGAAGCGATCGCCCCCAGGACAGCGAGCGCCATCCCCATGACGATGCCGAAGCGGCCTGACGACTTGAGCATACGACCTCCCCCGCAATTGGATTCCCGGACGTCAGCGCGTTCCCACCCGGGCGCGGCGCTGGCACCCGGTCAAAGCGTGCGCATCTTTTTTGACATGCTCGCTGCACCCCAACTGGGAGCGTATGGTCCGTTGAGATCAGCCGATCGCCTCTTGGGTCTGGCGCGCCTGTGGCAGATCGCCAAGGAGAAATTGCGGCTCTGGCCGTTTCCCCATTGAACCGGGCCGGTTTTCCCCTGCCCGACAATTGGGCTATAGTAGGTACGGCTGCTCATTCCGATAACCTGTAGAAACAGGAAGATTTCCGTCCGAAGGAGGGTTCCAATGTTCCCGAAATTCAGACAAGCCGCGTTGCTGGCCGTTGCGGCCTTTGCCGCCGCAGGCACTGCCCATGCACAGAACGAGCAATTCATTCCGATGAACGGCTACTGGGTTGGACCCTACGCCGCCGGAGGCTCGGGCATCTTCGGTGGGTTCATCGACTACGTCAACATGCTGAACGCTCGCGACGGCGGCATCAACGGTGTGAAGCTCACCTACGAGAAGTGCGAAACCGAATACAACAACGCGCGCGGCGTCGAATGCTACGAGCGCACCAAGAAACGCGGGCCGACGGGCGCCTCGCTGGTGCACCCGCTCTCGACCGGCATCACCTATTCGCTCATCGACAAGGGTACCGCGGACCATATTCCGATCGTGTCCATCGGCTACGGGCGCACCGATGCCTCCGACGGGCGCGTGTTCCCTTGGGTGTTTCCCCTCATCACCAACTACTGGAGCCAGAACACCGCCAAGATCAAGTTCATCGGAATGAAGGAAGGCGGGATGGACAAGCTGAAAGGCAAGAAAATCGTGAACATCTATCACGACTCGGCCTACGGCAAGGAAACCATTCCGGTGCTGGACGCACAGGCCGCGAAATACGGCTTCCAGGTCACGCATATTCCGGTCGCGCACCCGGGCAACGAGCAGCAGGCGCAGTGGCTGCAGGTCCGCCAGATCAAGCCCGACTGGGTGATCCTGCGCGGCTGGGGCGTGATGAACCCGACCGCGCTCAAGGCCGCAGCAAGGAGCGGCTTTCCGCGCACCAAGATAGTGGGGGTGTGGTGGAGCGGCGCGGAGGAGGACGTGATCCCGGCAGGCGACGCCGCCAAGGGCTACATCGCCGCGGCGTTCAATGTCTCGGGCAGCAACTACCCGGTCGTCAAGGAAATCGAGAAATTCGTCTACGCCAAGGGGAAGGGCGAGATGGAGGATCGTTCACGCGTCGGGAGCATCTACTACAACCGCGGCGTGGTGTTCGGCATCATCACCAGCGAGGCGATCCGCACGGCCCAGGAGAAATACGGCAAGGGCGAGCCGATGACCGGCGACCAGATCCGCTGGGGCCTGGAGCACCTGAGCATCGACGACAGGAAGCTCAAGCAGCTCGGCGCCACCGGCTTTATGCAGGCGCTGAAAGTGTCCTGCATGGACCACGAGGGCGGCGGTTCGGTGAAGTTCCTGCAGTGGGACGGCGCGAAGTGGAACACGATCACGGATTGGATCACCTCGGACCAGTCGATCGTAAGGCCCATGATCGAGGAGTCCGCGGCGAAATACGCCAAGGAGAAAGGTATCACGCCGCGCGACTGCTCGAAAGAAGGCTGAGCACTGTCTCCAGCGCCCTACCTCAGCGTCAACAACATCGAGGTCATCTACGACCGCGTGATCCTCGTGCTGAAGGGCGTGTCGCTCTCGGTGCCGGAAGGTAAAATCGTCGCCCTGCTCGGCGCGAACGGCGCGGGCAAGACCACCACGCTGAAAGCGATCTCGAACCTGCTGCGCGCGGAGCGCGGCGAGGTCACCAAGGGAACGATCGAGTTCCGCGGCCGCCGCGTGGACCGCCTGAGCCCCGACGAGCTGGTGAGGCGCGGCGTGGTGCAGGTGATGGAGGGGCGGCATTGCTTCGCGCACCTCACGGTCGAGGAAAATCTCCGCACCGGCGCCTATACGCGCAGCGCGGGCCGCGCGCAGCTCAAAGAGGACCTGGAAAGGGTGTACGGCTACTTTCCGCTGCTGAAGGCGCGGCGCGGCGCGCTCGCCGGCTACACCTCGGGCGGCGAGCAGCAGATGACCGCCCTCGGGCGCGCTCTGATGGCCCGCCCGAGCATGATCCTGCTCGACGAGCCCTCGATGGGCCTGGCGCCGCAGATCGTCGAGGAGATCTTCGAGATCGTGAAGAGCCTCAATCAAAAGGAGAAGGTGAGCTTCCTCCTGGCTGAGCAAAACACCAACGTCGCGCTGCGCTACGCCGACTACGGCTACATCCTGGAGAGCGGCCGGGTGGTGATGGACGGCGCCGCCGGCGAGCTCGCGGCGAACGAGGACGTCAAGGAGTTCTATCTTGGCATTTCGTCGGGTGCCCGCAGGAGCTTCAAGGACGTGAAGCACTACCGCCGCAGGAAGCGCTGGCTTGCGTGAGCGCAGCGCGAAGCGGCGACCCTTGCCGAACCGGCCCTCAATGGACTCTCAGGAACCAGGCGTTGCCGGAGTAGCTCGGCACATAGACGCATCCCCTCAATCTCGGCACGTAGAGGAATTTGTTGTAGGGCCCGTTTTGGGTTGAAGGTATCGATGCACCATCGGTCGTTGCAAAAGTCGTCACGTCAAAAGTCGATGGATGAATTTGGTAGACCGTGCCGCCGGCGCCATCACGCCGGACCAGGTAGCGGTCTATCGCAGGGACATAAACCATGGCATTGCCGCTCCCACCGGATACGTCTGCTGCGTTGGGCCCAGTGAGTGTTATCGACGTGAATGAATTGCTCGATTTCGTATAGAGGTGGTGGTCACTACCTGATCCCACGATCAGGATGCGACCGCGTGCCGTATCCATGGCAGACATCGCCCCATTTCCTGCCGGCCCGTTACCGGTTGGATTCAGCGTGGTGAAGCTGTTTCCGCTCGTGCTGCGGTTCCAGCGGCCATAGTTGAAGTTGTGGAAGCCATAGACATCGCCCGTAGCGGGATCGACGGAATAGGCGGCAACCCCCGCGAAACCGCCGGGAAGAGAGCCGTGCGTCGTCGATGCGCTCCAGCTGTTGGCGCCAATGTTGTACGAACTGATCGCGGTAAAGAATCCGCCGTTCACGCACCAGTCGACCCCGCCAAACAGCATGAAGCGATCGTTGATTTCGTTGAGCGTGACGCCGTAGTAGGAATGTCGTGCCGCCGGCCTGTCGTCCGCGTAGTAGGGCTGGCAGTTGGTGAGCTGAGCGTTCGGCGTCGGCGCGAGTATTTGGCTCCACGCCGGTTGAGCAACCTCGAGGTCGAGCACATCCACTTCGTTTCCCGCGTAATCGCTGTGACCGCCGTTGGCGAGGGAATAGACCTTCGAGGTTCGGGTATCGACCACGAACGAGGTCCACGCGATGACCTTCGACTGCGGGCCCGTATTTCCGCTGGGCGTCGGAGACGGCGCAATACTCGACATGGCCGTATTCGGAATCGAAAGCCACTGACCCGTCGCCAGGGCGTTCACCCAGGCCGGGAGATTTCCCGGCGGAGGAACCGGCTCGGGATCGGTGATCACGTTCGCCACGTTGGAAGGAACGCTGAGGTTCGCCGCCGCATCGATCGCGCGCACGCGGTAGCTGTAGCTCGTCGCCGAGGCCAAGCCGACATCGGTATGGCTTGTGCCGCTCGGCGCAGCAACCTGAGCAAACGTGCTGCATCCCGCTCCCTGGCAGCGCTCCACCCTGTAGCCGGCCACGTCGCCGTCGGTTGACGGCTGCCATGACAAGTTGACCGCGAACGGACCATCGGCCGCGGCCGCCAAGGCGGTGGGAGCGGCCGGCGGATTCGTGTCCCCTGTGGATCCGGGAGGCGAGCTTGCGGTGCTTTCTGCGCCGCCGCCACAGGCGATCAACAAGCTGGCAACTGCCGGTAACAGAAGAGCGCTTGAACAAGCCCGGCTCCGGATGTCGCGGTGCGCTTCGTGTGCGCAGTCTACGTGCGCCATGCGTGTAACCTCCTTGCGCCGATGTCCAATTGAGCCACGTTTCATGCGCATGTCATAATTCATCGTATTTATCGGGCGGCACTTTCTCACGAGCGAGATCACATTACAATAGGACAGATGAGAACAATTTCTGCGTCGGTCATCCTGCTCGCTGCGTGCGCGGCTTCGGCGCAAACCTATCCCGCCAAGCCGATCCGCCTGGTGGTCGGCTTCGCGCCGGGCGGCGCCGCCGACATCATCGCGCGCACGATGAGCGATCCGCTCACGCGCGCGCTCGGCCAGGGTGTCATCGTCGACAACCGGCCCGGTGCCGGCTCGAGCCTCGCCGCGGAGTACGTGGCCAAGGTGGCGCCCGACGGCTACACCATCATGATCGCGAGCCAGAGCGGCATGATCATCAACCCGATCGTCAACAAGAACATCTCGTACGACACCGAGCGTGATTTCGTGGCCATCACGCAGGTGACGAGCTCGCCGCTCGTGGTCGCGGTCCATCCCTCGCTGCCGGTGAAGTCGATTCGCGAGCTTATCGCCGAGGCGAAAAAAAGTCCCGGCAAGCTCAACTTCGCCACCTCGGGCAACGGCTCGCTGCCGCACCTCGCGACGGCGCTCTTCGACGCGCTTGCCGGCGTGGAGATGGTCCACATTCCCTACAAGAGCGGTGGCCTTTCGGTGCAGTCGGTGCTCGCCGGCGATACCCACGTGACCTTCGCCACCGCGCCTTCGGTGATGCCGCACGTGCTCACCGGCAAGCTGCGTGGGCTCGCCGTCACGACGCGCGGGCGCTCGCCGCTGGTCGAAGGCTTGCCGGGAATGGAGGAAGCGGGACTCGCGAACTACGACGTTTCCATCTGGTACGGATTTTTCGCGCCGAAAGCGACGCCGCGGGATATCGTCGCGCGGCTGTTCGAGGCGACGACGCAGGCGCTGCAGGATTCGAAACTGAAAGCCCTCCTCGCGCCCGCCGGCACCGAGGCGGTTGCGTCCCAGTCACCTGCGGACTTCGGCGCGTTCTTGCGCCGGGACGCGGACGCCCTAGCGCGCGTGATCCGCGAGACGGGAGTGAAGTTCGAGTAGTTCGTTCAGCTTCGCGTCGCGAAGACCAGGATCACGAGCAGAACAAGTCCGATCCCCAGGCTCCAGCCGATCAGCTTCTTCTCGACCGGCAGCAGGGGCTCGACCGGCATCTTGCGCATCTCCTCGCCGACTTTGGGTTGTTCCATGGTCCTTCTCCCTTTCAACCTGCCGCGAGCGGCGGCTTCACGCCGCCGAAGAACACCCACGAGATCACCAGCCCCACCCAGATGACGAAGCCGAAAAGACACACCACGTAGACCGCGGCGAGCTTGCCTATGCCTTCCTCCCAGAGCTTCCTGAAGTTGGACATCACGCCGATGGTGAAGAAGGTCATGATGAAGAAGATCACGCGAAACGTGTTCGCCTCGCCCATCGCCGCGCGGATCTTGGCCGTCGTCGCCGGCTCCGCGCCGAAAGCAAGGGCGAGGACCACGAGGAAAGTCAGCACGTAGCCGATGATGAATTTCGGGAAGCGCTCCCAAATCTCGCCGATCTTCGCCTTGTCGCCGGCCGGGCGAACCTCGATATGGTTAGTCCAGATATAAGCGAGGATAAAGGCCCAGATGCCGATGAAGATGTCGATGAAGATCTTCACCGTCGCGGCGGTCCCGAGTATCCAGCCCTTCGCGTAGTTGAGCCCTTGAGCTGCGTTGGTAGCGAGGATCAGCGATTCGGCGATCGCGCCGCTCGCCACGGCGGCGCCGTCGGTCTTCACCGCGAGTCCCATCCAGGCGCCCGCGACCATGGGCTCATGCGCAAGGAACGCGTTCGCGGCAAACGGCAGGATGAGCAGCTCCACCACCGCGAAAATCACCACCAGCGAAGCCACCATGATCGGGACGATGGGGCGGGCGCGGATCGCGCCGCCGGTGGCGATCGCGGCCGATACGCCGCAGATCGAGATCCCCGAGGCGAGCGGCGCGGCCCACTCGCGGCTGAAGCCGAACCATTTGCGCGCGACGAAGTACACCACCGCCCAGTAGATCAGATAGGCCTCGATGATGGCGGCGACGCCCCGGACGAGGACCGACTTCGCCAGCACCGGCTGCGTGGCCGCCATGATGCCGAGAAAGCCGCCCAGGAGAACGATCGCGGTCTTGATGTACAGCTCCGGCCGCACCGCCTCCTTCATCCACGCGGCGAAGCCCGGGAAAAAGTTGCCGATGACGAGCCCGGCAACGAGCGCGAGGATAAACCCGCCTTCGTTGGTGAGCTTGAGCGACCAGCTGATGCCGAATCTCTGCATGTCGGCGGGCGTGGTCACGGCGAAATTCGCGTAGCTGCCCGCGATCCAGGCGAGGTAGCCGACCCAGAACACCGCGGTGAAGCCGAGCGCGAAGCGCATGAGGTCGGCTTTGAGCGCGGCGGCGCCTGCAGTCATCACGACGAGCAGGGCGATGTAGGTGGCGATCAGGGCGCCCACTCCGCCCAAACCGGAATACGCTTTGCTGACGGGATTGAGCGCTTTGGATAGATCGGTCCAGACGCCCGTGGTGACGACCCAGCCCAAGATATCCGCTCCGGCGAGCATGCCGAGCGCGAGCACGAAAACGAGCAGGCCGATCCAGACCGAAAGCCAGTCTTCGCTGATGCCTTTGGCAACTGGATTCATGATTTCCCCCTTGAAGGCAAGAAACTACCGGCTCGCGACGGAAACGGGAACAAACCAAAGATTAGTTTCTTATAACCCATTCTGATTTTGTGTGCTATGTTGCCTGCGCCAAATCCCCTTTGGCCCGTTCTGCGCCAGCCCACCGATTCGATGCCGCAGTACTACGACACCCTTGAAGCCCGCGACCCCCAGGAGCGGGAACGTCTCTTGATGGGCGCGCTTCCCGGCCAGGTCGCGCACGCGAAACGCAAAGCCCCGGGCTGGGCGCGAATTCTCGCCGACGTCGATCCGGCGGGTGTCACCAGTCGCGCCGCGCTCGCAAAGCTTCCGGTCACGCGCAAATCGGATCTCGCCGAGCTGCAAAGGGGCGAGCGCCCGTTCGGCGGCCTGAACGCGACGCTCGCGCAGCTCGGCAAGGTCTTCGTGTCGCCGGGGCCGATCTACGAACCGGAAGGGCACGGCCGCGATTGGTGGCGCACGGCACGAGCCCTCTTCGCTGCGGGATTCCGCCCGGGCGACCTGGCGATCAACACCTTCGCCTACCATTTCACGCCGGCGGGCTCGATGCTCGAATCAGGCGCGCTCGCGCTGGGCTGCACGGTAGTGCCGACCGGAACGGGACAGACCGAGATGCAGGCGGCGACCCTCGCGGATCTGCGAGCGAGCGCCTATATCGGCACGCCTTCGTTCCTGAAGCTGATCGTAGAGAAGGCCGACGAGTTGAAAGCGGACATCCGCCCTCTGAAGAAAGCTGCCGTTGGCGCGGAGTATCTTCCGCCCGCGCTGCGCGCCGCAATGGCCGAGCGCGGCATCCGCGTGCTGCAATCGTATGCGTCTGCGGACTTGGGCCTGATCGCCTACGAGTCCGAGGCGCTCGAAGGCATGATCCTAGACGAAGCGCTGATCGTCGAGATCGTGCGCCCAGGCACGGGCGATCCCGTCCCGGAAGGCGAAGTCGGCGAAGTGGTCGTCACCAGCTTCAATCCGGATTACCCGCTGATACGGTTCGGGACCGGAGACTTGTCGGCGATACTGCCGGGGCAAAGCCCCTGTGGACGCACCAATGTCCGGATCCGCGGGTGGATGGGCCGAGCCGACCAGACCACGAAGATGAAGGGAATGTTCGTGCAGCCGTCGCAGGTCGCCGAAATCGTAAGGCGACACCAGGAAATCCTGAAGGCGCGCCTCGTCGTGGATAATCCGGGCGGCACCGACCGCATGACCCTGCACTGCGAAGTGCGCGGTGCGCCGCCTGCAGCGCTCGCGCAGGCGATAGAAGACAGCATCCGCGGCACCACCAAGCTGCGCGGCGAAGTTGCTTTCAAAAAGCCCGGCGAGCTGCCGGACGACGGCAAGGT
>Ga0137370_10001145_pt1 | contig 10838 bp, 6 predicted proteins | sample SagtaG_11_FD_104920 | JGI IMG/M metagenome (GOLD analysis project Ga0137370, IMG submission 104920) | Vadose zone soil microbial communities from Sagehorn Ranch, Mendocino, California, USA - Sage1_R_20_16 metaG | ecosystem: Environmental > Terrestrial > Soil > Vadose zone | place: USA... | reverse complement strand
TTGAACAAACCGCACCGCAAATGGTCGTTAACAAATAGTAAGTTGCGTAGCCCAAAAAACAGCATCCGGCATTTGACAAAAAGCCGTCGCGCTTCACCGCGCGGTGGCTTTTTGTTTTTCCTCAAATCCAAAGCTGTTATCCACCCTACCACTCTCCGAACTCGTCCGCGTGCTCGTGTGTCTCATTCACATCCCAAGCTCTATCAGATCGGCTGCGAAGCAGAAGGCTGTCGCAACAACTGAAGGTCACGCCGCAACAAGGCCATCCTTAACGGATAACCGCCCCTAACCTTCTGCCGTAGCCTCGCCTTCTCCGCAGCAACGCCTTTGCTACGCGAAAATTATTGTGACCGTGGCCATCAATGGGCAAGACAAACTCCAACTTTTTTCGTGCCTTTCTAAACGCCAGGTTATTTATCGCGGGTACTCTCGACCTTTCTCGTTTAGTGGTCCAAGGCGTTCCAGACGCTTCTCGTAAACCACGTAATACTTCCATCTCAACATGCATTTAGGCGTCAATTTGTCTTCTCGTCACGTCTGATTCGAGCCCTGGCCGAGCAGATTCAGCTGCATCATGCTGATGTCGCCGCGTTCATCGAGCTGCAGGTTCGTTATCTCGAACACCGGGGCTCCTTCGCCTGAGCTTGAACTCAAGCCCGGCAGCTGTACGTGAACTCGCTTGGAACTTGAATTCAGTGTAACAGAGGCAACCTCAAACGACGGCGAAAATTGGATCGCGCCGATTTGGAAGCGGGCTCTGACCTTGACACATGCCCGTCCCTCTTGCGAAGGAGTAAGCCAGATAGGCGCGGCCTTGAGGTTAGGTACGAATTGCAAACCTGCGATCGCAAATGAAGGCGAACCGTCAGCCAAAGGTTTTTGCTGTTGAGAACGAACCACTTGTATTTTGCCAAGTCCGTCCCCTGCGAGTGCAACCTTTGCAATCTCGAAAGCGACTTCCGAATCGGTCATCGGCTGCGAGTCTTGGAAAGGACCCAGACGCATAGTCACCACCTTGGACGCCGGCCGGACTTGCAGGGCACCGACTTTGAAGGCCGGCGTTAGTTGCACAGAAGCAACCTCGAAGGAGAAAGTCAGTTCGACGGTAGTATGCGTGGTGCCGGGAGGTGGTTGTGGCTTCGCCACGAGCGGAGTTTCGGTTGTTTCAGACATAGTTGCGGGTGTGGCTATTTTCGATGGCGATGATACGGGTTCCGGAACGTACGAGGGGACCTCGTGGACTGCTTCAGCTGTGGAGGGTTCCATCCCGTTAGCGCTCACTTGCGGAATTGCTTGCTCTTGCGGGAGCGGTTCCGCCATAGCGGCTGCTACTGGCTCCATAGCTGGCGTTGCGGCTACCTCAGCAACCACCGGTAACGCACTGGGCTCCTCCGTCGGTGGTGGCACTTGCGGTATTGCTTGCTCTTGCGCGGGCGGTTCCGCCATAGCGGCTGCTACAGGCTCCATAGCTGGCGTTGCTGCTACATCAGCAACCGCGGGGATTTTGCTCGGCTTTCCCGTTGGTGGCGGCATGTGCGCATCCGGTTGGACTTGGTCGATCGCTCCGAACTGAGGCCCCTTGACCGGCTCAACGACCGGTGCCACAACTGTCTCAGCCACTGCACGCGTTTGACCGGACTCCGACGCCCGCGTGCTACTAAACGATGAAAGCCCGGAAGCTTCTGCGACAACTGAAGCGGCTGCGGCCCCTAGGATCGGTGCAGCCACCCGGTGTATCTTGTGATCCACTTCTGCGTTTTGAGAAACTGGCGTTTGTGGAACTGTGCCTCTCAAATCCGTCAAACCATCAAAAGCACCGCCCGATTCTATTAAACGCAAAGCCGTGCGCTGCATTAACGGCTTTGACGCTGTTAATCGCAGTGAGACCTGGCGCGGCCCGCCCAAAAAACCATTGTCCGACGAAATGCCCTTGTGAAAGGACAATATGCTCGGTTCACTGGGGTTAGATACGGGCGACCCGGAAGAGCCGTTCGAGAAGTAACTCGGTGTCGTGAACGTGTAGCGTCGACCCTGGGAAACAACCGCCCCACCTAAAAACAAGATGCCGGCTAACAGCAGTCCGCCCACCAACCACGTCCGATGGCTCGTCACAAACCCGGTGACAGAAGTCCACGAGTCCGATGCGAGTATCTTGGTCGGCGTTTTGCCGACTGCCGACGGTGACGGCCTTATTGCTGCAGTAGGCGACTGCTCAGCCTTCTCAGTGGCAACAGCAGCAGCATCCTCAGAGGGCGAAGCGGCTGCGCCCGGCAATCCTCCCGGAGAAAGCATTTTGGCTGGTTGAGCGCTCGTTTGATCCGCAAGCGGTTCGCTGGGGGCGGAGACGGCACTCTGTTCCGATGATGTCCCCAGAGTTGTGCCTTCCGCCCCGCTGCTCGGGTTGTTCGCTGCCAGGTCCGAAAAAGCAAGCGATTCGGTTTTCGCTGTTTCTCCCTGTTTGTTGGCAACAGCAACCCTCTCAGGAATAGGACTTGGCTCAATCGCCGGACCGCCCTCCGCCTGGGACGCGCCGACGTTTGTTGTGTCGAACGCGAGCGCCGGTGCAGTCGAACCTTCCGGCCGCTGTATCCACCCAACATCGTAAAAAGCGTCAGCAAAAACACTGTTAAGCGCTGGCGAATAAATCTTGTTAGCTGAACCGGCCCAATCAGCGGCCTTCTCCGCATTGTTGTGTTTGTACTCCCACGCAGCCTGAGCGTAATAGAGAGCCGGCGTATCGCCTGTAAATTGGAACTCCTCCATCATGGCGTGCGCGCGGCTCTCTTTGCCTTCGAGCAAAAGCGTCATGTAAATCTTGAATTTAATAAGCTCTGCCGCCTGATTCTTATCGCCACCTGGAGTTCGCTTGTACAGCGCCTCGAAACGCTCCCGCGCTTTTGCGTAGTCCTTCTTTTTGAACGGAATTTGCGCGAGATTATATTGCGCTTCGCGGAACTTTGGATCAAGCTTGGCTGCTGTCTTAAATGCAGCTTCGGCCTGGTCAAATTGCTGTTGCTGCATCAGAATCTCGCCACGCAAATTGAGGGTCGCTGGCTGATTCGGATCGGCCTGGTCCGCTTCATCAACTAATTTAAACGCTGTCGCGAAATCGCGCTGCCGGAGCGCCTGCTGCGATTGCTCGAATTTGGAACGTGCGACGGCCTTCGTTTTTTCCGAGCGCTCGGCGGCTGTCATCAGCGGCAATGACGGTCGCGCTTCGCCGGCTGGCTTTTCCAGCCATCCGATTTCGTAAAGTGATTCTGCAAACAGTTTGTTCAGCTGCGGCGTGAAGTTCTTCTGTGCCGCGCTAATCCAGTCGTTCGCTTCCTTTTGATTCTTCTGTTGAAGTGCGACGGCTGCCTTCACATAGTCAACAGCCGGGGTATCGGGCGAAAGTTCCAGCTTGGCCAAAATGGAATCCACCATGTTCCCTTTGCCTTCCATCAGGTACGTCAGAAGAATTTTGTATTGGATCAGCTGCGAAGCTTCTTTTGCCAGATCGGATTCGCCACTGGAGAGCAGCTGTTCGAAGCGCTTCCGCGCCTCCCCCCAGTCTTTTTTGAGAAACGGGATTTGCGCCAGGTTAAAGCGCGCATTCCAAAACTTTGGATCGATCTTGGCGGCTTCCTGAAACGTGGTTTCCGCTTGATCGTAGTTGCCTTGTCGCATCAGGATGACCCCGCGCAAATTTCGCGAGGCGGCCAGATCAGGCTGGCGCGCATCGATCGCGTCGAGTTGCTTTAGTGCCTCCGAAAATTTCTTTGCATCGAACGCCTTATAAGCGCCGTTGTACATTTCCTCCAATTCCGCTCTCGTCGGTGCGACATTGTCGGCCGCAAATGAACTAAACCCCAACGCTACAACCGCAGTCATTGTCCAAATTCTCATGAAGTAACGATTCAAGCCCCGTTCGCTGTCCGTGACAAGTGGAAAGTTGCTCATGCGAGTCGATTTTTCAGCGCCCTTCGGAAAAACAGCGAGCCGATCGTGATCACGTCCCTGCTGTCCTTAGTCATTGAGATTGGCCACGATCCGTAAACCTTCCAAGGTGAGGTGCGGCCGAATCACACCGATCTCCTGCAACCGTCCGGCGATCAGGCGCGCGTAGCCGCCTGTCGCTATGACGTAAACCTTCTTGTGCGGAAACTGCTCTGCTTTGATTCGTGCAAGGATTTCTCTGACTAATCCGCGATATCCGATTACCGCACCAGATCGCATCGCCTCGATTGTCGACTTACCGACCGCGTGCCGCGGCTCTTTCAACGAAATCCTGGGCAAAAGAGCCGTTCGTTTGTAAAGAAAGTTCGTCATTGCTTCGAGTCCCGGCGCAATCAAGCCGCCGATGTACGTGCGACGCTCGGAAACGATGTCGAAAGTCACCGCTGTGCCAAAATCGATCACGACCGCGGGAAATCCATAGAGCTCCGCAACTGCTGCAGCGTTTGCCAGTCGGTCCGCACCAATCGACTGCGGCTTGGGATAATCAATTCCCACGCCCAGATTTAGCTTCCAATCCAGCCAGAGCACTCTGGCCCTTTTTCTTGCCGCCTTTGCTATCGCGGAATTTTTTGTCGGCACCACCGACGAAACGACAACTTTCCGCACGTTTCGTTGACGGAGCAATCCACCGACCACACTGTGTGAAAGCTTCTTCGTGGCGATTCGCGCGGGGGCCGAGAGTCGCCTTCTCGATGCAAACGCAAACTTTGCATACGAGTTACTAATATCGATCAACAAATAGTCTGACCTGGGCACAACGAACAAGATGCAGACACTGAACCCCGGGTGTCGTCAAGCTTGTGTCCGATGCGTCCGATTGATCGTGGGCCGCTGTTCTCGCGAGCCGCTGCTGCTTTGCTTGCGACCTAGTTTGTCGAGCGTACCGTGCGGTTGAATGAGAAGATTGATCCATCGCCCCCGTCGCTTGCGGCGCTCCCCTGCTTTGCGAAATCTCGTCCGGGAGACGCAATTGAGCGTCCACGATTTCGTTTTGCCGCTGTTTGTAAACGAAAAACTGGATGAACCCCGGCCTATCGCCAGCATGCAGGGAGTTTCTCAGCTGCCCCTAAAACAAATTGCAGATGAAGCATGCCGCGCTCACGACCTTGGGCTCCAAGCGGTCTTGCTTTTCGGAATTCCAGAACACAAAGACGAACAGGCGTCCGGCGCTTACTCAGAAAATGGAATCATTCAGAAAGCGTTGCGAGCTATTAAAGCAAAGTGTCCAGATCTGGTCGCCATCACCGACGTTTGCCTGTGCGAATACATGAGCCACGGGCATTGCGGCGTCACACGCATGGATGGAGATCATTTCCATGTCCTCAACGACGAGAGCGTTGAGCTTTTGGTCAAGACGGCGCTCTCTCACGCAGCAGCGGGTGCAGACATGGTGGCGCCAAGTGACATGATGGATGGCCGCATCCGCGCAATTCGCGAGGCGCTCGATCTCGGAGGCTTCGATCAAACTGGGATAATCAGCTACGCTGCCAAATTTGCGTCGGCGTTTTACGGGCCATTCCGCGAGGCAGCCGAAAGCCCGCCGCAGTTTGGCGATCGCCGTTCTTACCAGATGGATTTCGCCAACGCAAACGAAGCTCTGCGCGAGGTCGCTCTGGATATCGACGAAGGAGCGGACATCCTGATGGTAAAACCCGCCTTGCCATATCTCGACATCTTATGGCGTGTCCGTGAGCGCTTCGGAAAACCGACTGCCGTTTACCATGTCAGCGGGGAATATGCGATGGTCAAAAGCGCCGCCGAAAAAGGGCTCTTGGACGAACGTGCTGCTGTTTTTGAAATTATGACCGCCCTCAAACGCGCCGGCGCGGACATTATCATCACTTATTGGGCGCGCGATCTCGCGCAATGGGTGCCGGAGTAATAAGCACCAAAGGTGAAACGGAGGCGCATGCGCGGCTAAAACGACTCGCGTTCGTGTGGGCACAGGCGCAAGGCTTTTCCGCCTGCGCAATGGAAGTGAGTTTGCCGAAGTGTCGCTACCGTGCTGATCTGGCCGCATGTCGATGGCAGCGAAAGCAGATTGGATCAACGGCAGTCTTTGAATGCAAACAAGCGCTTTGCGATCTGCGGCGCGATAATTGCCACCGCGAGGCCGCGAGCCGCCGGCTCGACGCGATCTGCAAGCGCCGCCAGGTTCTTGAAACATGCCTTCGTGAGCACTATCCGAACCTGCGAAATGGCGATTCGCTTTTCCCCGAGTTCGATCCGCAGGCCTTCACCGCGATCGGGCACCGCGGTCATGCGCGCCTGTTACATGATCTGCGCGCGCTACAAAATCGTCTCTACGATTGCACCAAGTTCGACAAATTAGTTCGCTACCGCTGCGCGAACTTGTTCTTTCTTGTCTTGCCCGAGCAATTGTTTCGCGAACCGGAGATCCCGCCGGGCTGGGGCGCGCTCGTGGAATCAGATGGCGTCCTCACACTTGTGCGCAAACCAATCTGGCACGAGACAACAACCGAGGATCGCGTTCGCCTTCTGCAGCGAATCGCCATTGCCGGAACGCGAGTGCTGAATCAAAAGCTGGAAATCGGATGCGATGGGGTCGACCCCGAACATCGCCGATCGGTCCGTAGCAGCGATTGCTATTCCGGCGCCTGAATGGGCACGAGCAAGTTGTGCCCGGTCATCTCTTTTGGCTGAGGCAATCCGAGCAAAAATAAAAGAGTCGGCGCCACATCGGCAAGAATTCCATCTTCGCAGCGGAACTTTGCTGCATCGCTGGCAACGTAAATGAAATGCACAAGATTGCTGGTATGAGCGGTGTTAGGTGAGCCATCGGGATTGCGCATCTGCTCGCAATTTCCATGGTCGGCGGTGACGAGGGCATTGCCGTCAATCTCGAGAAGTTTTGAAATAATTCGTGCGGTACATTCATCCACAGTCTCTACGGCTTTGATTCCAGCTTCGACGACACCGGTGTGACCGACCATGTCGGGATTGGCGAAATTCAGGATGATGAGATCGTAATTTGCCATTCGTGCCAGCACTTCATCGGTGACCTCAAACGCGCTCATTTCCGGTTTCAAATCGTAGGTAGCAACTTTTGGCGAGGGAATCAGTTTGCGGTGTTCACCCGGAAACGGTTTCTCAATTCCTCCATTAAAAAAGTAAGTTACATGCGCGTATTTCTCCGTCTCGGCGATGCGCAATTGCTTTTTCCCCGCCGCGCTCACGACCTCCGCGAGGATTTTGTGAAGCTCTTGCTGCGGAAAAATGAACGGCGAAGGAAAGCGGACGTCGTATTGCGTGAGGCTGACAAAATGGACTTGCGGCCATACCTCACGATCGAAGCCGTCGAAATCCTTCAGCAAAAAGGCTTGCGACAATTGCCTGGCCCGATCGGCGCGAAAGTTGAAAAACAAAACTGAGTCGCCATCTCGCACCCGCTGCTCGTCTGCGTCGGCGAAAATCAGCGGCGGCATGAACTCATCCGTTTTGCCAAGTGAGTATTGCCGCTCAACCGCCGCGGACGGCGATGATTTGCAGATCTCGCCGCGGCCAAGAACGATTGCGTCCCATGCCTTTTTCGTGCGGTCCCAGCGCCGATCACGATCCATAGCGAAATAGCGACCAATGACGGTAACTATCTTAGCTCCGCGTTTCTCCAGTTCCTTTTCACACGTCCTCAAAAACCCGGCCCCGCCGGTGGGAGAAGTATCTCGGCCGTCGGTAAAAGCATGGACGAAGATGTCCATTACGCCTGTTTCACGCGCGGCGTTAGCCAGCGCAATCATGTGCAAATAATGGCTGTGCACGCCGCCGTCAGAAACCAGGCCTAGCAAGTGAAGCCGATGACCGCGCGCGCCCGCGAATGTTTGTTGCAAAACTGGGTTACGCATTAGTTCGCCCTTTTCGATTGCTTTGTTAATTCGGGTCAGATCTTGATAAACGATCCTACCTGCTCCCAGGTTTAGGTGGCCAACTTCCGAGTTGCCCATCTGTCCCTCCGGCAAACCGACGTCGGCGCCGCTGGCGCTCAATTTAGACCAAGGATAATCCTGGTAGAGCTTGTCGTGAACGGGCGTCGACGCGAGCAGCGTGGCATCTCCGTTCTCTTTGCACTTGTCGCGGCCGGCTGGATTGATGCCCCAGCCATCGCGAATGATGAGCATCACTGGGCCAGCCATACGTTGCCCGCACTTTGGCGATGAACGGGAAAGTCGACAAGCGGTTCTTTCGTTGACAACCGAACAGACGCGCGCCTACATCGGCCTCGTGAAATGGCGCAATCAGTTGCTCGCGCTCTTTTGTCTTCTCGTGTTTGCGGGCGTCGGTGTTCTTTATTTTCAACACTGTGGCATCCGGAAACCATTTGGAATTATCTTATTTGTCGGGGAAGGGCTTTCTCCCGCTCGGCTGGCGCCTACGCGTGTCTATGCTGCCGGAGCCGGCACCCGCTTGAACGTGGATTCGATGGCGCATGCGGCTTTGGTAATGAATTACTCGAAGGATTTTGCCGCTCCCGACCAGCCGGCTGCCGCAACCGCAATCGCAACAGGTGAGAGAGTCACCAATCGCGCGCTTGCGGTGAATGGCGACGGGAAGCCTATTAAGAGCATCGTTGAACTAGCGCGCGAGCATGGACGAGCCACAGGGCTGGTGACGGACACAAAACTCACTGATCCAACCAGCGCGGCTTTTTACGCGCACCCAAGTGTCGCGACCGATGTCGAGAAGATCGCCGCTGACTTCGTGGATCGAGGAAATATAGACATCGCATTGGGTGGCGGCGCGGCCCAATTTCTTCCCGCCACAAAAGGCGGCGACAGACAAGACAATCGCGATCTGTTGCTCGAACTCCGGGGCAACGGGTTCGATATTGTTCGAACACGAACCGAGCTGGAAACAATTCCCGCGTGGCGCCGGCCGAAACTTTTCGGTGTTTTTAATGACGGAGACCTCGCGTTCACGAACCAGGTGGAAGAAAGAAGTCAGCAACCGAGTCTTTCAGACTTGGTGCGGCGCGCAATACAATTACTTCAATACAACACTGGCGGCTATCTGCTGGTTGTTGACGCGGGGCTGATGCGCAAAGCAGCTCAAGATAACAACGGAGAAAGAACCCTCAGCCAAACAGTTGAACTGGATCGCGCAGTGGGCATTGCACGAAGCTATGGAGGACCAAGATCGACAATCATCGTTTGCGGCGACGTGGCGATCGGTGGACTAAGTTTGAATGGATTTCCTTTTCGCAAAGATAGCGGCATCGCGCTGTTAGGGTTTAATTCAGCGGGCCAGCCCTGGATCACTTGGGCGACCGGTCCTCACGGCGACAAATCGTATGGAGCGGCGAAAATACCTGGCAAACAAGACGGCAATGAGACCAAAGAACCGGAGCAGGATCAGCCGGAGCCGGCAGCGTTCTATACGAAGTCCGCGCTGATCACTGTTGAAGATGTCGTTGCGTTCGGCAACGGCCCTGGAACCGACGCGCTGGAAGGTGTAGTGGAAAGCACAGCTGTTTTCGAGATTTTGCGCGACGAGCTTTGATCTGTGGACCGGATGCGACAAGACGTGCGCGAATATCACGGCGCTGCGTCTGCGGTTGTTTCAACGCCGTTTAAGCGCCGCTACTTGGGGGTCTCATGATAAGGCATGTGCAGTCGGTAAAGAGCTATCTGTTGCTCAAGTTCCGTGGCTAACGAATCATCGTCATGCATTCGCGCGAGTTGCACCGCCGTGCGGGCGCTTTCAATGGCCTTTCCGAATTGCCCGGTCTCCGCATACGCCGCTGCCAGAGTACGTAGCACAACGGTGTTAGTACCTCCCGACAGTTGATTCGCTTGCCTCGCAATCTCAACTGCCTTGCCACCGTTTCGCAACGATTCGCTGGGAGAGGTAGCCAGCAGCCAGGCTAGATTCGTTAAGGCAGAAATCGATTGTGGAAAAATTCGCAGCGCTTTTTCGTAATGTCGGATGGCTTCGGCTGTTTCGCCTTTTTCATCGAGGGCAGCAGCCAGCACGGTGTGACAATCTGCATCGTCAGGCCGGATCAACAGAGCAGCGCGGCAATGCGCGATTGCAGTGTCGAGTTCGCCTTTCTCGACAAACGCTCGGCCGAGACTATAGCGCGCGAGAAAGTGATCGGGCCATATTGCCGTTGCTTTTTGGTAATGAATGATCGCTTCGTCGATTCGTTTTTTCTCAAGTAAAGCATTGCCCAAAGACACCTGACCATCTGGATCGTTTGGTTCCATGGCTACCGCTCTTTCGCAATGGAAAATCGCTTCGTCCACTTTGCCTTGTGCTAAGAGAGCCGTGCCCAGATTGTACTCGGCATCCCACGAATCGGGCTGCATTCGCAAGGCAGCCCGGTAATGAGCGATCCCATCATTGAGCTGGCCTTTCTGGAGGAGGACGATGCCGAGGTTAGTGTGAGCCATCCAGCATTCGGGATTTCTTGCCAGCGTGGTGCGCCACAGCGTTTCGATATCGCCATACATTGCGGCTTGTCGCCACGTCAACGCCGCCAGAGTGGCAACCACAACCAACGCCGTGCTCAAAATGAAGGCGCGATACTGCTTGAACACACCGGCCAGACTAAATACGCCTGCCGAGAAGAAAGCGACCGGCCCGATGCATGCCAGATACTGATAGTGGTCCGCGACGAATGTGTACCGAAATGTGAAGAGCATGATAAACCCAAGCACCGGGCTGAGCGTGGCTACGAAAAATGCTGCTGCGACTTCGGCGCTGCGCCCCACATAGCGCCTTACGAAGTAGATCGCTGCGCATAATACGATTCCCGCCAGCAACCAGGTGTAATCCAGCATGTGCTGCGGAGAGATGTTCCACCTTGGATAAATGAAGGTCAG
>Ga0137370_10001142_pt1 | contig 10846 bp, 9 predicted proteins | sample SagtaG_11_FD_104920 | JGI IMG/M metagenome (GOLD analysis project Ga0137370, IMG submission 104920) | Vadose zone soil microbial communities from Sagehorn Ranch, Mendocino, California, USA - Sage1_R_20_16 metaG | ecosystem: Environmental > Terrestrial > Soil > Vadose zone | place: USA... | reverse complement strand
GAGAGCATTGTCAACACCGCGCTGATGGCGTTCCAGGCCGGTTACGCTTATCCGGTCGGCAAAGTACTGACGCACCATTATCGATTTGAGCACATTCCCAAACCCGGTGGACGCGCGCAGATCACGATGGATGGGAACCAGGCGCTCGCGTACGGACTCATTGCCGCTGGTGTGCGCTTCGGCGCCGGTTACCCGATCACGCCGTGGTCGTCGGTGATGGAAACATTGCGTCGCGAGCTGCCGAAATATGGAGGCATCTTTGTTCAGGCCGAGGACGAACTGGCCTCGGTTTCGATTGCTATCGGATGTTCGTATTCGGGATATCTGGCCGTCACCGGCAGCGCAGGCCCGGGAATTTCGCTGAAGGCTGAAGCGATTGGCTGGGCGTCGATGGCCGAAATACCGCTTATCATTTGCAACATTCAACGTGGCGGCCCGAGCACGGGTTTGCCCACCAACGTTGAGCAAAGCGATTTGCATCAGGCAATCTTCGGCAGCCACGGTGATAGCCCGCGCGTGGTGCTCGCGGCGTCGACAGTGGAAGATTGTTTTTATATCGCGCTCGAAGCGGCGCGGATCGCGCGCAAATACAGCACACCGGTATTCATTTTGAGCGACACATCGCTGGCCACGCGGATCGAAGCGTTCGACGAACCGGATCTGCCGAAGCTGATGCAAAATCCAAAGCCCGATCTGACGCCGCGCCAGACACACAAGCCGTATCCCATCGATCAAGTCACACAGCACGCCCCGCCGGGTACGCGCATTCTCGATGGCAAATACCCGCTCCTGGCCGGGCTCGAGCACGACGAAATGGGTCATCCGACCGGCAGCCCGAAGTTGCACATGGCGATGACCGCGAAGCGCCGCAACAAATTGCGCAAACTCGCGGAAGAAATTCCGGTGCCGGAAGTTTATGGCGATCAGGAGGGCGACACGCTGCTCATCGGCTGGGGATCCACTTACGGACCCATTCACGATGCCGTGGCGCTTGCGCGTAAACACGGCGAAAAAGTCGGCGCCCTGCACCTGCGTCATGTTCATCCGTTGCCGAACGGGCTCGAAAAAATCTTTGAGAAATTCAAGCGCATCGTCACCGTCGAAATGAACGACCAGGGACTTTATGGCTACGGTCAGCTCGCAACGATTTTGCGGGCGCGCTACGGCGAACCAAAAATCACCAGCTTTACCAAAACCGACGGACTCACTTTCCGGGTAAAAGAAATTTTGGGCGGCGTGTTCGAAGGCAAGTCGTTTGCCGCGCGACACATTCCGCGCGACGGCGCGGCGATTGTTCACGAAGACACCGGCGCAGAGAACGTGAAATCACTGCGAGAAATCGTGCCCCAGGGAGTCGGATAAAGATGAATTGCAGAATGCGGATTTCGGATTGCGGATTTAACGATTTAACAATTCAACGAACCCAATGAACGAACCAACAACAGGAAACGGTGACGGCACAACTGCCATAGCAACCGCCACTCCGGCATCGGAGCCACGCGAGAAGTTAACAAAGAAAGCCCTCACAGCGGATCATCCGACGTGGTGTCCGGGCTGCGGAGATTTCGCGGTGCTAGCGGCGTTCTACAAAGTTCTCGAAAAACGCAACGTCGAACACGAAACGATCGTGACCCTTGCAGGCATCGGCTGTTCGTCGCGCTTTCCTTATTTCGTCAATGGTCACGGCGCGCATTATATTCATGGTCGCGCAGTCCCACTCGCGTCGGGAATCAGTCTCGCCCGGCCCGACCTGCATGTGTTTCTGTTCGGCGGGGACGGCGATGGGTTCTCCATCGGCGGCAACCACGTCGATCACGGCGGGCGCAAAAACATCAACATGACTTATTTCATCATGGACAACTTCGTCTATGGCCTGACGAAGAAACAAACCTCGCCCACCTCGCCCATCGGGTTCAAATCGAAGACCGATCCCACGGGCGCGATCGATCAGCCGGTGAACCCGATGAAAAAATTGATCGCCGGCGGCGCGACCTTCATAGCGCGCACCCACGCCGCCAATGTCAATCACATGATTCAAATGATCGAGCGCGCGTTCGATCATCAGGGATTCAGCGTCATCGAATGCCTGAGTGAATGCGTCGAATTTTTTCCTGACGTGTTCGATCCGGCGAACCCGCGCAAAGGCGGAAGTTTCGACGTCATCCAGGAAAAGAAATGGGACGGCACACCCGAGGACGAGTTACGACATGACGTGACGGATGAGCTGGCCGCGTACAAACTGGCATCGCTTCCTTTCCCTGGCGTGTTCGGCGTCTTTTACGAAACCGATCGCCCAACCAAAAACGCGTTGGAGAAAAAGTGGATTGAAACCACACGCGAAAAGACCGGAGGCGCAAACGATTTGGAATTGCTCCAGAAGACATTCGACAAAATGAAGTGATATTCGGCTCTCTCACTTCATCCTTCTTGAGTCTTAATTCTTAATCTTCTGCGCTACTTTCTTGATCCACCTCTGGTTAACTATTACAAAACTACTATGACTAAATTGCGTTCCTTGGTTTTAGCTGGATTTCTCGCGCTGCCTTTGGCGACTTCGTACGCTCAGGTAGATATATCGGTCGGTTTCGCTCCGCCGCCTTTGCCGGTATATGAGCAACCGGCCTGCCCCGTTTCCGGTTATATCTGGACTCCGGGTTACTGGGGTTATGGTTATGACGTCGGCGATTATTACTGGGTCCCGGGCGCCTGGGTTCCTCCGCCGACAGTCGGTCTGCTTTGGACCCCGTCATGGTGGGGCTGGAACAACGGCGCTTACGCCTTCAACCAAGGCTACTGGGGCCCGACTGTCGGTTTTTATGGAGGCGTCAACTACGGTTACGGCTATACCGGAAACGGCTACTGGGGCGGACGATGGAGTGGAAACACCTTCCAGTACAACACCGCTGTGACGCGCGTGAACACGAATGTTGTCCATAACACGTACGTCAATAAGTCGGTAACTAACAACATGACCGCTAACCGTGCCAGTTTTAACGGTCCGAATGGTGTGAATGCGCAACCGACAGCAGAACAAAAAGCCGCCGCGCAAAACGCTAAGAAAATGCCGCCAACTTCGCAGCAGCTGGCACGGCAGCAGGCGGCAGCCAAGGATCGTAATCTCCAGGCGTCAGTGAACAAGGGCAAACCGAACCCCGACGCGATCAAATCATTCAATAAGAACGCTGGCGAAGGCGCAGGCCAAGGCAAAGGCGGCGCACAGGAGGTTGGAGCTGCAGGCGGAGCAGGCGCTGGAAAGAAGCCAGGAAACTTATCCGAGCGCCAGGGCACAGGAGCGGGAAAAGGCGGAAACCAACCGAGCAACGTAACTGAACGTAATCTTAAGGGAAAGGGAGAGGGAGCAGGAGCAGGCAACGCTGGAGGCGGCGGGAACAAGGTCGGAGCTGCAAATCGCACGAACAATCAGCGAAATCTCCAAGGGAACCAAACCAAAATGCACACCGGCAAAGGAGCCGGAACTGCAGGTGGCGGTCACCCACCCCGCGCGATGAATCAAATGTCGCATAATCCACAAATGGGCGCACGTAACGCTCAGACGGGCGGGAAACATCCACCGACGGGCGGGAAGCCGCCGCAAATGGGAGGCGGAGGTAATCGCCCCAAGCCGAGCGGCGGGCAACAGCAAGGAAACAAGAAAAAGCCAGGCCAACGCTGACGCTGCCGGGGCATCGTTAGAGGCGCAGGCGCCGCTTCAAACGGTGGCCGTAACGCGAAGGAAAGTTGCAGGAATGGAAGTGGCAGCCTGACTTTTGTTTTGGCTGTCGAACAACTCTTCCAATTCTTTCTGCAGTTCACCCGCTCGACCTTTTTTTTCCGCGGCCTCGAACGCATTCATGGTCGGCCCATAATATTTCCTGAATTCATCCACCAACCCAGCGGGTGTGCCCGGGAAATTGAACGTGAACGTGTCGCGCGCGAAGGAAATGTTCTTCGCCGGAACCCCTGCCGCTCCAAAGCGTTCGATCACATTGCTTTCAATGCCCCACGTCACTGGGCTAACGAAGCCTTCCGGCGGTGGCGGTGTGTAGTTTGAACTGATCTTCAAAATCTGCGCCACCAATGTGGGATCATTCGGAATCCAGTTACCCATCACAATGCGACCTCCTGGTCGCGTCACGCGCACCATTTCCTTTGCGACCTCGAACGGCTTTGGCGCAAACATCGCGCCGAAGATACTGACCACGAGATCAAAGGCCTTGTCCGGCAACTGCTGCAAATTGGACGCGTCCCCTTCCTGAAACTTAAGGTTGTTCAGGCCTTGCTCTCTGGCCCGTCTGTTCCCAGCCTCGACGAGGTTTCGCGCAATATCGATGCCCAGCACGTCGGCGCCGAGTTTCGCCTCTGGCAATGCCGTGGTGCCATCACCGCAGGCGAGATCGAGCACCTTGAGTCCTTTCGTGATTCCCAGTCGCTGCACCAGCGCCTCTCCGCTTTCGCGCATAGTATCGGCAATGCGCGTGAAATCCCCTTTTTCCCAGAGTGCTTTGTTTGGATTTGCGGGAGTATTCATTAGGTGAGGTTATCGGTTAGTTTGTCTGGTCGGATTTATTCGGAGCTGTGACACAACACAACAATAGAGCCAGCCGCAAACAATTCGACCTATTCGTTCAGTAACGCGGATGTTACCGAAATGCCTCTCGCGTTTCATCGGCTGTAGTGGCGGTTGTGTCAGCCGCGTGTCGTTGGGCCCCGTCCGCGCCTGGGGACACGCGCCACTACACCTTAGTGCGATGAGTCTTCGTATCGCTTTCGTTACGGCAATGTCACTGTAATACGCGAATATCGATAGTAACGTTCTGTTCTCACCCCGTGAAAGAGGAACCGCTCGATACCCATTCCAAAGCACTCCGGATCAATCTCGATCCGCGCTGGTACGGCACCTTCGCCGAGATCGGCGCCGGCCAGGAAGTGGTGCGCTGGTTTTTCCGGGTCGGCGGCGCCGCGGGAACGGTCGCGAAAAGTATCTCGGCCTACGACATGAAAGTGAGCGACGCCATCTACGGCCACGTGGACCGCTACGTTTCGCGCAACCGGCTCCAGGCCATGCTCGACTACGAATTCGACCTCGACATCGAACGCCTGGCGGTGGAACGCGGCGATAACACTTCGTTCTTCGCGTTCGCCGACACCGTGGTGGCTCGGAGCTATCGCGGCACGCACGAATGCCACGGCTGGATGGGTATCAAGTTTCAAAGCCGCGCCAACGATCAGCCCAGCCAGGTCGTGATGCACATACGCATGCTCGACGAGGAAGCATCGGCGCAACAGGAAGCGCTGGGCATCGTCGGCGTGAACCTTTGTTACGGCGCGTTTTTCCTGAGTCACGTGCCGGAGGAACTGGTCGAATCGCTGCTCGACAATCTTACCACGCGTCGACTCGAGATCGACATGCTCGAGTTCAGCGGAATCGAATTTCGCAACGTGGACAACCGCGTCATGGCGCTCAAGCTCGTGCAGCTGGGTTTGAGTGGCGCAGCCATGTTCGGCCCGAACCGCGAAGTGCTGCAGCCGTCCGATATGTTGCATAACAAAGCGGTGCTGGTCGAGCGCGGCAGTTTTCGTCCGGTCACCTACGTCAACCTCGACATGTTCCAGTCCGCCCTGGTGAAGTTTAAACAGGAGCCCGCGGTGGCGAACAAACCGATCCTCGCTCTGATGGAATTGACCATGCGCAATCTGCTCGCCGGCGGCAAAGAAGTTGACCGCCGCGATTTTCTCGCGCGCGCAGAAGTGCTCGCCGCGTGCGGCATGACCGTGCTCATCTCCGATTACTTCGAATACTATCGGCTCGCCGCATATCTCTCGTGGCGAACGCGCGAACGCATCGGAATCGTCATGGGTGTGCCGAGCGTGTATGAATTGTTCGACGAAAAATATTACGTCGACCTTCCGGGCGGCATTCTCGAGAACTTCGGTCGTCTCTTTAAGAACGATTTGAAAATTTACGTCTATCCGAAGCAACGCAGTCCAAAAGATGAATTAGAAACCATTCACACCGTGCAGGTGAAACCTGACCTGCAACCGCTCTACGGTTATCTGGTCGGTCGCGGCAGTTTCGTGCAGCTCGACAACTACAATCCCAAATATCTGCCGATCTTTTCACGGGACGTCCTCAAGCGCATCGCCGAAGGCGACGAAACCTGGGACGAGATGGTTCCCCCGCAAGTTGCCGACATCATTCGTAGCCGCGGTTTCTTCGGATACAAGAAACACTAAGGCTCTAGCGGTCCGCCTGAGGCGGATGTCGCCTGTGATTTGGAACACTAATGTTGTATTTCGCATACGGTTCAAACATGGACTGGGCCCAGATGAAGGAACGTTGTCCATGCGCTAAATTTGTTTGCCGGGCAAAGCTGCCGTCACATCGGCTTGCCTTTACGCTTAGGTCTTGCAGGCGGCGATGTGGTGTTGCAGACATCTTGCGCGATGAAACGAGAGAAGTCTGGGGTGTCGTTTACGAGCTCCTGGAAAACGAATTGAAAAACCTGGACAAAGACGAAGACTTCAACCCTCGACGACCCGACGACCAAAACGAGTACACTCGCGAGATCTGTTACGTATGGCGCGAGGGTGATGCGAAACAGCCTTTTCTCGTTTCACTCTACCGCGGCCATCCCCAGTTCAATCCGCCCTTGCCCGATTGCGATTACAAAAGTCTTATCGTCGAAGGCGCAAGGCACTGGCAGCTACCCGTCGACTACATTCGCCAGCTCGAGTCCATCCAAACACGGTGAATGGCAAGGTTGCTAGATCAGCCTTTATCAGACATCCTCCGCGCTTTTTTATGAAGACCCTTTCGACTTGTTACTCGACGCCACCATCGCGATCGCGATGAATAGGGAAAAGAAAGTCAAAGGCGAACAGGGAATCAACGTCTTGCTCCGCAACATCGGCAAAATCCTCCCTAACGACCCGGTCAACGTGCCCATCATCAAATAGACGGAGAGTCACGCGGCCACAGCCGATGATCGGCGGCGCCGTTTCTTCGGGTACAAAAAACATTAGCAGCATTGTTGCAGTGGCGGCTGTGTCAGCTGCAATCGCGAACTTTATTCCTCCCGAAATTCTTGGGGTCAATCAGCGGCCTTCCGAGGGCGCCGTTTTCTTTTCAACTCGAGGCCGCGCATAGCCGCCTGAGATGCCGAACCGCAGCACGAATCTGGTTCGCACGCGTGTTGCCGAAGCCAAGTACGAAGCCCTGCCGCAGGGATTTGCCGACATACGACACGGAGAGTGGTGATAGCCACAATGATTCTTTGGCAGCACGCGCGGCGAGCTGTTGATCGCTGCGGAGTTTCGGGGGTAACAGGGCGAGGTGCAGGCCGGCTTCGTCACCGATGATCTCGGCGCCTTCGCCGAATGTGTGCGCGAGCTCTGTTACGAGAACTTCACGGCGTTGGGCATAAATGGGACGCATCCGGCGGATATGACGAGCAAAATGACCTTCGCGAATGAATTCGTGCATGACCGCTTGCGGAATATGCGACGGACAGAGATCCATCGATTGGCGCATGGCGGCGAAACGTTCCACCAGATCGGGCGGGATAACGATGTAACCGAGTCGCAAAGCCGGGAACATGACCTTGCTGAAAGTGCCGATGTAAATGACGCGATCGTGCTGATCCATTCCCTGCAACGACGCGATCGGTTTGCTGTTGTATCGATACTCGCTGTCGTAATCATCCTCCACAATCCACGCGCCGGCTCGCTGCGCCCATTCAAGCAACTGCAGGCGTCGCGTCGCGCTCATGGTCACGCCCAATGGGTATTGGTGCGACGGCGCGACGAACGCGGCGCGCGCTTTGCGATTGAGCCTGATCCCGTCGGCGACGTTCAGACCTTCAGCATCGACCGGCACCGGTACGGAGCGGGACCCGGCCGCGCGCAAAACATGATGCACGAGCCAGTAACCTGGTTCCTCAACCCAAACGGCAGCGCCAGGATTGACAATTACTCGGGTCGTCAGGTCAAGCGCTTGTTGTGAGCCGCTCACAATCATGATCTGACCAGCTTCGCAGTGCACACCGCGCGCGGTACGGAGATACACCGCGATTGTTTCGCGCAGCTCGGGTAGTCCCATGGGATCGCCGTACTGCAATCCTTTCACTTGTACGCGGCGCGAGTAACGCGCGATGAGCTTCGACCAGATGTCCATCGGAAATGTATGCAAGTCCGGCTGCCCGATCTGGAACGGGCCGAGACTTCCCGCCCAGACGGGGCGTTCATACGGAGGCATCGCTGCAGCGCGCGGAGAGATTCTACGCGACGTATTGTCGATCCTGGCTGCCACTGCGCCTAACGACCGGTGCTGCGCCGGCAGCGAATTTGCAACGAATGTGCCGGCGCCAACGCGACTCTCAAAATATCCTTCCGCAAGAAGCTGTACATAAGCATTCAGCACTGGCAGCCGCGACACTCGTAGCTCGCGCGCAAGCGAGCGGCTCGATGGGACGAGTTCGCCGGCGCGCAACTCGCGCCGAATGATGCGCTCACGAAAAGAATCGTAGATCTGCCGATGGAGCGGTTTTCGCGCGCGGCGATCGACGTTGATTGGCGCCACGATGCCTCGAAGCTCGGATTTCAAAGTGGTCATGTTGAAACCAGCAAGATTGGTCATTTACTATGACCACTACCACGACGACAAAGCAACATGATGAAAGCGATTTGGCAGTTTTCGGCAGTAGCGGCGGCAGTGTTGGTAACGATCGCACCTGAATCGGCAACAACGGCCGCGGAGCCATTACCAGCTCCGGCATCGGTCCACGATGGACAGCACGACTTCGATTTCGTGATCGGTACCTGGAAGTCGCATGTACGGCGCCTGCAGAAGCCACTGACAGGATCAACATCCTGGATTGAAGGTGACGCTACGGTATCGGTTCGAAAGATCTGGAACGGCCGCGGTAATCTGGAGGAGATTGAGCTCACAACGCCCGCGGCTCATCTGGAAGGACTGACGCTGCGCTTGTACGATCCACAAGCGCGTCAATGGAGGCTTTACTGGGCAAATGCGAGTCCGGGCGTGCTGACGTCACCGGTGTCGATCGGCGAGTTCAGAGACGGCCGCGGCGAGTTTTACGATCAGGAAACATTCGACGGCAAAATTATTCTCGTCAGGCACAGGTTTTCGGATATCACGCCCAAGTCGTATCATTTTGAACAGGCCTTCTCGGCGGACCGCGGCCAGACTTGGGAGGCGAATTGGATCGCTGACATAACGCGCGCCAAAGACGAGCCGATTGCACCGTCATTGAGCGCGGAAGATCGCAACCGCGATTTCGATTTCAACATTGGCCACTGGGACGTGGAGTTGAAACGTCTAACAAATCCATTGAGCGGTAACTCGAACTGGACCGACTGGAAAGGCACGGGCGAAATCGCACCGGTGTGGAACGGACGCGGAAGCATCGCAGAGTTCGAGTTCGACGGTCCCACTGGTCATCTGCAAGGCGTCGGACTGCGTCTTTACAATCCGGAAGCGAAGCAATGGACGATCAACTGGGCGAACAGTCGCGACGGAGTGATAGGCGTGCCCATCGTGGGCGGATTCAAGGACGGTCGCGGCGATTTCTTGGACATCGAGGAATTCAATGGCCGGCAGATTTTCGTGCGCAACGACTTCTCGAAGATCACGCCGGACTCGTGCTACTTCGAGCAGGCGTTCTCAGGCGATAACGGCCGGACGTGGGAACCGAACTGGTTAATGACGTTTCGCAGACGCAAGTAGGGCCTGCGCAATTTTGATGCTCGAGGTTTGATGTTCAATGTGAAACCGATTTGTCTCATTGCTCTGGCTATAGTTATGACCGCCGTGTCTGTCGCGGCTCAGGAAGGGCAGCATGATTTCGATTGGGAATTTGGAAAGTGGCACACACACCTGTGGAGATTAAAGCAGCCGTTGAGCGGGTCTAACCAATGGGTGGAGTACGACGGAACGACGGTTGTCCGTAAAATTTGGGACGGCCGCGCCAATATGGTTGAACTGGAGGTCATTGGACCCGCTCATATCGAGGCGCTAAATCTGCGTCTGTATAATCCGGAGACGCACAAATGGAGTTTGAATTTCGCGAGCAGCAAATCGGGCACGCTCGGCACGCCGACAGTTGGCGAATTCAAAAACGGCCGGGGCGAATTTTTCGACCAGGAGGATATCAACGGACGACTAGTCCTGGTCCGCTTTATCATCTCGGACATCAAAGCAGAATCCTGCAAGTTCGAGCAATCGTTCTCAACAGACGGCGGCAAGACCTGGGAAGTGAATTGGATTGCGATCGACTCGCGTGTGAAGGAATGACGCGTTAAATTGGCATCGCTACCCAGGAATAATTTTTCTGTCCCGAAAAAATCTCCTGACTGATCTTGCGGGTTGTCCGCCGCTAAGCAAATAATCCGGACGATGCGCCTCCGCCGCAGCCGGCAAAAGACTGATCACTGGTTGTCGTGATCCTCGGGAGCGCCCGTCGCGCATCAAGCCGCGTCAGAGCTCGCAAAAGACCGCGCCTTACCTACCTCTGTGATAAGTGTAGGCCGCCAGCACCAGCAGCGCGACACCGACCGCCGCTCCGAAGATCCAGCTGCCAGGCACCCGCGGTTCCAGTACCGACTCATCCGGGCGTCTCGGGTTGTAGCGCACCGCCACCGCGCTCCCGGCCGGATAACGCTCCACCACCTTCTCCGCAAACTCCGGCACGCCACGGTCCAGCCCCGGACTTTGCGCAATCCGGCTGCCGCGGAAGCGTTTTCCCGCCACCTCGTACTCATAAACCAACACCGGCCGGTAGAGCGTCATCCGATCTCGAGGGCCTCCGGTCCCACGGCTGACACTCTT
>Ga0137370_10001126_pt1 | contig 10911 bp, 7 predicted proteins | sample SagtaG_11_FD_104920 | JGI IMG/M metagenome (GOLD analysis project Ga0137370, IMG submission 104920) | Vadose zone soil microbial communities from Sagehorn Ranch, Mendocino, California, USA - Sage1_R_20_16 metaG | ecosystem: Environmental > Terrestrial > Soil > Vadose zone | place: USA... | reverse complement strand
CGAAGAAATGCGGCCGATCTTCGGCGCGCAGTAAAAAAATCGTCTCGCGTCTCGGGTTGCAGGTCTCGGGTTTAACTCGAAACTCTAGACGCGAGACCCGAGACTGACAAGGTCAGCTATGAGCATCTTTCCATCCCAACGCACAACACCCCTCCCCGGCGGCTACATGGGCAAAATTCTCCGCGTCGATCTCACGACCGGGGCGATGCGCGATGAGAACCTGCCCGAAGAGCCGATCTTGAAGAAACTCATCGGCGGACAGGCGCTCGCTTCATATATTCTAATGAAAGAACTGCCGCTCGATGCCAAACCCTTTGGTCCGGAGAACATCGTCGTCATGCTGACCGGACCGCTCACTGGGAACGGCTTCACCCCGGGCGGGACCAAAATGACCGCCGTGTATTTAAGTCCCCTGACCAACACCACGCTCGGACGAGGAGCCACCAGCGGCTACTGGGGGACGTATCTGAAAGCCGCGGGCTATGACGGCATTATTCTCAACGGCGCCTCGCCGAAGCCGGTTTATCTATATATCTACGAAGGCAAGCCCGAGCTGCGCGATGCCGCAACGGTCTGGGGCTTGGGAACCCGCGAGACCGAAGATCGCCTGCGCGAACTCGCGGGGAGTCGCGACGCTAAGGTGCTCTGCATCGGACCCGCCGGCGAGCATTTGAATCGCGCCGCCATGCTCGCCAACGATTATAATCACTTCGCCGCCCATAGCGGTGGCGCGGTTTTGGGCTCGAAAAAGCTCAAAGCGATCGTCGTCTCCGGCACCGCGCGCCCAAGTATTCGCGACAAGGCCGCGCTCGTGGACGCCGGTTGGCGCTGGCGCCAAACACTGGAGCAACACGATGTCAAAAAGAAGAAAACCAAGTATGGCCACGGCGAGGCCTGGGGCGTGCTCAACAATCTAAACTGGCGCAGCACCGATCTCTCCCCGGCCCACATCCATGGCTTTGGTGAGAACGACGTGGTGCTGCGGCCCTGCTTTCAGTGCGCCAGGCTTTGTCCCTGGGACGCAAAGCTCGGCGAGGGACAATTCAAAGGAACGGTCGTACACTTCAATGCCGGCGGCGAATGGCTGGATAGTTTTTTCAACCTCGGCATCAAAGGCAACGCGGTTTTGTATCTCGCCGAGAAAATCAACGACCTCGGCATCGAGTGCAGCCACTTTTCATGCGGCGCCGGCGTCGCTTTCGAAGCCTGGGAGAAGGGGCTCCTCGGTCCGGACAGAACAAACGGCTTGAGACTTGAATGGGGCAACGTTGAAGCGGTCGCTAAGTTGCTCGATATGGCGGCGCGGCGCGAAGGCTGGCTCGGCAATCTACTTGCGGAAGGTCCCAAGCAGGTTGCGGAAGCCATCGGCGGTGACGCCCCCAAGTGGGCCGTGCACACCAAGGGTGGAACCCCGGCGATGCACGAGTGGCGGCCTATGCTGGGACAAATGCTTCGCGAGCTGACCGCCAGCGGCGGCATGAAACCACAGGGCGGCGGCTCGATTAAACCGCCGCCGGATCTCCGCTATCGGGAGAACTGGGGCCCCCTCAGCAGCGATAGTCCGGATGGATGGGCTTGGTCGCACGTCCTGTCAGAGCAATATCGCCAGTTCACGGGAATTTTCGGCGGCTGCTGGTTTGCGCAGATGAACCAAAGGCCGGACGGCCTCAACAGTATCGTCGATTCTTTCAACGCCATCACCGGCTGGAATTTTAGTATGGATCAGGCGCTGGAAGCCGGATATCGCAGCATGATTCTCCAGAGCCTCTTCGGCACCCAGCGCGGTTGGATTGCTGATTTCGACTGGAAAGACGTCGGCCCGAGATTCTTGGAGCCCATCCCCGACGGAAAATATCAGGGCTTCACCATCGCCCAGTGGCTACCCGATTTAGTTTATGAGTATTACCGCTTGTCAGGCCGGCACGAGAGAACGGGGCGCCCGTTCAAGGACACACTGGAAAAACTCGCGCTAGCAGAATTCATGGAGTGGAGTCAGCTCGACTAATAAGCTTCACGCAAACCCAGCCCCGATCAGCAAGGCAAGTCCACATCATCTTTCAGTGACGCTTCGAAGCGTCTCCAACATCTCCGGGAGCATGTACGGTTTATCAACGAAGTCCTTGACGCCTGCACGGTACATCTCAATCTTCATCTTTGGGTCTAAATAGCCGCTGGCAACGACGACGCGGACATCCGGATTTTCTTTCTTCATCTTGCGGAACACATCCACGCCGCTAACTTTGGGAAGACCGACGTCCAGCAGCACGACATCGATCTCCGTTTTATGACGGCAATAGCCGTCGATGGCCTGTTCCCCGTCAGCTGCCAGCAAGACCTGGTAACCTTGCCGGGATAGGAATTTTTCCAGCAGACGAAGCATGAGTCGTTCGTCTTCCACGACAAGAATCGTTCTTTGGGCGTTGGCCCTTTGATTTCTTGACGAGCTTGTTTCTGGAACGTAGTCCATAGATTACCCTTCAGAGGAGCCGACCGGCAAATATACACGAAACGTCGTCCCATGCATCGGTCGACTCTCCACTCGAATAAGACCGTCGTGATTTTTTAGAATGCCGTAAGTCACCGAAAGCCCCAGACCGGTTCCCTGGCCGCTCCCTTTCGTCGTGAAGAAGGGCTCGAAGATCCGGTGTCGAACTTTTTCGTCTATCCCCGTGCCCGTGTCGGTAATCGCGATGCATACGTAACGCTCTGCATTTGCTTCGCCGTCCTCTTGCAGGCTTTTCCCGGCGACAACCTGGGTCTTGAGGATCAGCCTGCCGCCATCCGGCATCGCGTCGCGCGCATTGACGCAGACGTTCAACAGCGCTTGGGTAATTTGGTTCAGATCTGCAATGACCGGGGGGAGCTCATGATTCGAAGCTAAAGTCACCTCGATGCTTTTTGGAAAGGTTTGTTTCAGCAAATGCATCAGTTCATGGAGAAGCGTATTAACGTCGGTTGTTTCCAATCTGGGCTCGGCTCTTCGAGCCAGCGTCAACAGCTGATGAACGACTTCTGCTCCCCGTTTGGTTGACTCAACGATGACACCAGCAGTTTCCGCAACCTCCTCGTGCCTGGTGCCGGGCTCTTTGAGAAGAGAAGCGTAACCCTGGATAATGTTAAGTATATTGTTAAAGTCGTGGGCGACACCGGCGGCAAGTGTCCCGATACTTTCCATTTTTTGCGCCTGGCGAAGCTGCTCTTCGAGTTTCTTCCGTTCCTCCTCTGCCCGCCTCTGCTCGGTGACATCGTCGATCGCCAAAAGTATCAATCGGACACTGGCCCGCTGTTGATCATCGATCCTTCTGGCGTTCAAGGACATGATCTTGCGGCCGATCGCGGGAAAGTTGTGCTCCACCTCGAAGTTCTCGAAGTGCCGATCGCTCCGCAGGACTTCCTCCAGCAACTCCCGCAACCTAGGAATGTCCCACTGGCGCTCCCCTAGCTCATAGACGAGCCGGTTCTCCGTTACCTGCGGCGCGACTTGGAAGGTCTCGTAGAACGCCCGATTAGCGGAGAGGACCTTCAGCTGAGGATCCAGCACGAGCAGGGATTCTCGAATCGTGTGAATGATGCTCTCGGCGTAATTGCGGGCCTCCATCATCGCCTCTTCCGAACGCTTCAGTCGGGTCACTTCGGTGAATGTGAAAACCACGCCGTCAATGACGTCGCCCAGCGTGCGGTAGGGCATGCAGCGCAACATGTACCAGAGGCCGTCGGATGTCTCCACTTCTTTTTCAAAGGACGTCAAGTTTCTGAGCACGGTAGCTGCGATGGCTATCGGGTCAACGTCGATGAACTTGTTTGAGATATGGCTGACCGGACGGCCCACGTCCGAAGGGATCAAGTTCAATAGTCTGGTCGCCGAAGGCGTGAAGCGCCGGACACAAAAGCCCTTATCCAAAAAAAGCGTCCCGACTTCGGAGGAATTCAGAAAATTAGCCAAATCGTCGTTGGTCTTGTTCAGCTCTTCGACCTTGTCATTGAGCTGATTATTGACGGTGACCAGCTCCTCGTTGACGGACTGCAATTCCTCCTTTGAAGTTTCCAACTCTTCATTGGCCGACTGCAACTCCTCGTTGACGGCCAAAACCTCCTCATTGGCGGCCGTGAATTCTTCATGCGTGCTTTGGAAGCTCTCGATAGCGGTTTGGAGGTCCTGTTTTAGCCGCTGATTATCGGCTTCGAGCTGCGCCACGATATCGATGTCCTGCGGATGGGCTTCCTGGACGCTCACAGGCGAACTCTTCGGCAGCGCCGCCGCAGCTTCAAAGATGACGGCGAGCAGCCTCTTATTTGACCTGGGCTCTACGACCGGCGTGACCGTCACGTCGGCGAACTCAGTCCCATCCTCCCGATTGAGTTCGGAAAGCCGCAGTTGAACGGAACCGTTCTCGCGGACCGCCCGTTCGACCGCGAGACGGAGCACCAGAGAATGCTTGGCGTCGATCATTTCAAACAGATTCAGGTTGGCATCGCCGTACGGGTGTGCCAAGTACTTATGGGTTGGCCCGTAAAAGTGCGCGATTTCGCCATTTTCATTGATCAAAACTATACTCGCGTTAAAATGCTTCAGGAGCACTTGCTGGTTGAGATCCGACAGTTTGATAGGATGCTGTTCTTCAAATCTGCCAGGTCGGATCCCCGTTCTTATCGGCAAGCCACCCACGGGGAAGGCGACAAGTTGCTTGCGCTGGAAAATCCGCCAGCTTCTGGAGACCGGCTCAAACAGGTCGCTCTGTTCAATCGTCGTATCCGACTTGCCGAGAAAGAGATATTTGCCGGGCAACAACGCGAACGCGAATAAGTTGAGAACCTTTCTTTGCACCTCGGGCTCGATGTAAATCATCAGGTTGCGACAGCTGATCAGGTCCATCCGCAAAAACGGCGGGTCCGTGATCACGTTGTGCTCGGCAAAGGTGACGGCCTCCCGGACCCGTTTGTCGATCTGATAGGCGCCGTCCTTTTTGACAAAGAACCGGGCTAGCCGCTCCTCGGACATATCGGCCGTGATGCTTTGGGAGTAGATCGCCTCGCGAGCGCACTTGAGAGCCTCGCGATCGATATCCGACGCGAAGATCTGCAAACTAAAGTTTTTTCTCGCCCGAGCCATTTCCTCCATAAGCACCATGACGACGGAATAGGCCTCCTCGCCCGTCGCGCAACCGGCAATCCAAGCGCGTAGAGGATTAGCATTATCTTTTTCCTGAACCAGGGGAACGATGACCTTCTCGCGCAGATTCTCAAAGGCCTCAGCGTCGCGAAAAAAACTCGTGACGCCGATCAGCATGTCCTTCGAAAGCTTCGCTCGCTCATCCGGACGTTCACACAGGAAGCAATAATAGTCGGAAATATCCGAGATCTGGCTGAGACCCATGCGGCGCTCGATGCGGCGTTGGACCGTGCTCCGTTTGTAACAGCGAAAGTCGCTTTTGTTCTGATCGACCAACAGATTGAGAATAGAAGAGACCACGTCGTCTAGCTGGTCGACATCGGCTCGGTCATCTAACCGGGGTTGTTTGACGTACTGGAGAAGCTTACCCGGTATCTGCCGTATGGGCAGGACGTAATCGACCAGCCCTGTGGCAATCGCGCTTTCGATCATGGAATCGAACTGCGCCGTCTCGGGATTCTGGACGATCACGAGACCGCCTGTCCCCCGGATTTCCCTGATCCCAAGGGTCCCGTCCGAGCCGCTGCCGGAAAAAAGCACGGCTATCGCTTTCTCGTGTTGATCTTGGGCGAGAGAGCGGAAGAAAAAATCGATCGGCAGCCGTAACCCGTCGCGCTTTACCGCCTCGGTCAGACGCAGCATGCCGTCCCTTACGGATAGAAATTTATTGGGTGGAATCGTATAAATGCGGTTGGCCTGGATCGGCGATTCATCTTGGGCCTCGGCGACTTTCATGGTTGTCTGTCGCGCCAAGAGGCCGGCCATATGGCTCGCATGGGTCGGGTCCAGGTGCTGGACCACGACAAATGCTAAGCCGGAGTCTGCAGGCATCTCGCTGAAGAATTCCTTCAACGAGTCGATCCCGCCAGCCGAAGCGCCGATGCCAACCACGCGAACGCTTGAGACCGGCTCATCCATACTTTTACACGCTAGTCTCGCTCACCAGGCGAAGTCAAGAGGATTTTTCCATCGTTCTCCACAGCTCTGGAATCTCTGTGGCTTAGTTTCAGCGGAACCGACAGAGAATGCACCGGAGCCCCGAAAATTGACATGGATTCTCTAAAACCACCGCACTTCTGTTTCCCCAGCAAACTTGTTGACGGGCGCGAAAAGGAAGTGATAAACGTGCCGTGTTAAAGCTGGCGATCCTTGAAAGGATACTGCATGGCTAAGAATTCAATCGAGACGCTAACCCAACAATACGGCAACCTGGTTCCCACAGGCCGGCTCATAGACGGCAAGGCGAGAAGCATCTTATTCGACGCGACCAAGTGCATCGGCTGCCGCCATTGCGTGCAAGCGTGCAAAGACTGGAACGATCACCCGCGCACGACTCTCTATCAACTATCCAGCACGAACTGGATCACCATGGAGCCGCCGGTGCTCGAAGGGCTCGCGCCGCTCTGGGCGCGGAACAGCTGCATGCACTGCGATTTTCCCGCCTGCGCCGCGGTCTGTCCTGTGGAAGCGATCACGAAATACGAAGAAGGCCCAGTCGTCATTAACCAGGAAGTTTGCATCGGTTGTGAGTACTGCATTCACGCCTGCCCCTGGGAAGTCATCACCAAAAACGACATTACGAGCAAAGCCAGTAAGTGCACCATGTGTAGTGACCGCGTCAGCGAAGACAAGCAGCCTTTCTGCGTTCAGGCCTGCCCCGTGGGCGCTCTGGACTTCGGTTTAACGAAAGAGATCACGGATAGAGCAACCAAGCAGGCCGAAGCCGTTGGCGGTTATCTTTACGGCGACAGGGAAGCCGGCGGCGGCAACGTTGTCTACGTCTTGAAAGAAAAGAGGGAATCCTACGGTGTGCGCAATGTTGGCGAGCAAAAATTCCCCAAACATAAGATACCGCTTGGTCTCATGCTGAAAGATCTTTTTACGCCGCGTTGCGGCATTCCTGGCAAGCTGCGGGCCTTGTACCTCGCGATCATTCACCCGAAGCGGTTGATCTACCGCTACTTTTCGTAAAACGCGATTTTTCTAGGACTCGATGTTTAAGTTGGGGCGCGCAAAGTCACTTTCGTCATTTCCGCGAAAGCGGGAATCCAGTGCATTCCTAAATCCTGGATTCCGGCTCGCGTCAGCTATCGCCGACTTGGCCGGAATGACGCCGATACTCGTAAAGAACTACTTGAGAAAACATCAAAGGCGGCTCCGGGCGATCACGTTCGCTACGTTCATTGTAGTTACAGGCGCCGATGCTCACGCCGAGAAAATCAGAACCGCCATTCCCCAGGCGAACCTCAACTATCTTTCTGTTTATGTCGCCGACGGTAAGGGATTTTTCCGCGAAGAAGGCCTCGACAACGAAACCGTAGTTATTTCCGGGCCGCTTTCCATCGCGGCTCTCTTGAGCGGCGATGTAGATTTCAGCGGCGCGGGCGGCAGCGGCATGCGCGCCGCGCTGAAAGGTGCTCCGGTCAAAGGCATCATGTTCCAGACCGACAGGGTCACGTTTTACCTTGTCGCCGATCCGAGCATTAAAAATGCCGCTGACCTAAAAGGCAAAAAAATCGCCATCGGCAGCCCGGGAGACACGCAGGACCGCATCATGACCATGTTTGCCGAGCGCGGCGGTGTGTCGGCGAAAGACATCACTCGAATTTCCATGGGCGCGGACACCAACACCAGAGTCATGGCGCTAAAAACCGGCGCGGCTCACGCCACTACCGTGGACCCCGGCGGACTTGTGTTCGCGCAAAAGGAAGGACTGCATTCCCTCGGCTTTCTCGGCGATCTCTTTCCCATGCCGTTTCAGGGTTTCGTGACCACGGAGAAAAAGCTCCGCGAGAATCCGGGGCAGATTAAGAGATGGCTCAGAGCCGCGATCCGCGGTCTCATGTTCGTGCGGGAAAGACCCGAGGAGTCCGTGGATCTTGGCATCAAGAAGCTCCAGCTCGGTAACGCCACGCGCGCCATGATCGTGGAAGGAACCAAGAATTATCTGCGAGCCGTGTCTCAGGGAGTGCCCGGCCTCCCTTCAGCGGAAGGCATAAAGAATTTTCTCGAATACGACATTAAAATCCCGATGCAGCTCAAGGAAGACGTCCCGCCGGAGCGCTTGCTGAGTTTACAACTCGTCGAAGAGGTGAAAAAAGAACTCGAAACCGCACAGAGGAGGCCCAGCCGATGATTTCGGAGAAAGATTTACGCGAACAGCTTGCCACCTGTACGCGCATTTTTGCGATGCAGGGAATGATCGGTGTCTTCGGTCACGTCAGCGTTTATCAACCCGAAACGAAGCGGGTCTTTATCACGCCGGGGATGGGCTCGGATAAAGGGAGTCTCCGCGCTGAGGATATGCTCATTACCGATCTTGACGGCAAACCGCTGGAAGGAAGAGAGGGTCCGCCGGTGGAATGGCCGATCCACACGGCCTTGCACGGCGCGCGCGCCGACGCGGTCGCCGTCGCGCACTTGCACACGCCCTACGCGACTCTCTTCAGCATCGCGAAGCGAGAATTCCAACCGGTGACGTTGCAAGGCGCGATCTTCAGCGAGGGCGTGCCGCTTTACCCCCAAGCCCAGTTGATCACAACTCCGGCCCGGGGCAGTAGCCTGCTGAAAGTCATCGGCGACAAGCGCGCGGTTTTGTTGCGCGGTCACGGCATCGTCGCCGCCGGCCAGAATCTTCAGGAAGTTCTCTTCGCCTCCCTGGTGCTCGAAGATGACGCCAAAAAGACGATGCAGGCGGCAACCCTGGGCGAGGTCGGCACGATCAGCCCGGAGGAGTGTCGCACCTTCGGCGCCGAGATCGCGCTGGAGCGTCGCGCGCAGAGAGCATGGAATTATTTTTGTAGTCTCGAGGGCCGTTGGGACCGCCAACCTGCCACGGGTAGAAGCGAACTGTTTCCGTAACCCCCCTCTCTAACTCTCCCCCGTTGCACGGGGAGAATAAAAGAGGGGGCTTGAACGGCTGGAACGACTGGAACGAAGGAGGCCTATTATGAGTGAAGGAGTACGCTTATACGCCGGTACCCAACATGGATTGTTGATCTGGCGCTCTAAGAACAGCGGATGGGAAGAGGTTGGCCGACATTTCGAAGACGGCATCATCGATGCCATCTTCGGCTGCAAGCAAACACCCGAGCGGGTTTTCGTGGGGATGACACACGATGGGCTATATCGCACGACCGATGGCGGCGCGACTTGGGAGAAAATATTGGATGGCGACATTCGTTCTGTCACCGTCGATCCAACAGACGACAAGGTCATCTACTCCGGTTTTGAGCCGGTTGCTCTATTTCGCAGCGAAGACGGCGGAGATCATTGGGAAGAACTCACCGCGCTTAAAAAACTCCCCGACGAAGTGCGCAAGAACTGGTGGTTTCCGCAACCGCCGCATCTCGGCCACGTGCGCAATATTTTCATCCATCCCGATAATCCGAGCATCATTTATCTCTGCATCGAACACGGCGGCATCGCGTGCAGCTTCGACCGGGGCCAAAGCTGGGAAGACGTCAGCAAAGGCATCGACTACCTCGACATTCATGTGATTGCGAATCTGCCGCGCAAGCAGGACCGCTACTTCGTCGCCACGGCTCGCGGTTTTTTCACAAGCGACAAGCCGGAGCATGGCTGGGTACGCGCCGAGAATGGCCTGAGCCGAAATTACTTCCACGATTTTCTCTTCTTGCCGCCGGATAAACCAGGCGAGAGCCCGATCATGCTGCTCGCAACGGCCGACGGCTCCCCTGGCTTCTGGCGCCGGGAAAACCGCGGCGCGCGGGCGGCGCTGTTCACAAGCAACGACAACGCGCAATCATGGCAGAGAGTCACCCACGGTCTGGCGGATGATCTGGATTCCATGATCTGGGCGCTGGTCCATCACCCCCACGAACCGAGAACCGTCTTTGCCGGCATCGGCAACGTCTCCCGCGGTCACGCTTCCGGCGCCGGCGGTGCCGGCGACCTTATGATCAGCCGCGACAGGGGTCACAGCTGGGAGCGACTCGACATTAATTTGCCTGCGGACCGAGTACTGTGGGCGGCTCCGGAATAGAGTTTTGAATAGCTGACCGGCCGTATTGTCATCCTGAGCGAAGCGAAGGCTTGTCCTGAACGAAGTGAAGGAACTTTTCTATGTCAGATTCTTCGGCTCGCCTCAGAACGCTCGCGGATTCTTCGTCGCCCTTGGCTCCTCAGAATGACACCTGACAAAAACGGCGTTACGAGACAGTCGGTCAGAGGAACACAAGTGCCGACACGAACATCAGGCGATTATTCCGATTTCTTTCCAGTCCGGCGACAGACCCGACTACCGGGCGGATACATGGGCAAGATCCTGCGCGTGGATCTTGGCACGGGAAAACTGGCGGGCTTGAATCTTCCCGAAGAAACGCTCTTGCGAAAGTACTGGGGCGGGCAACTATTTGCAGAATACGTTCTTCTCAACGAGCTGCCGCGTAACATCGACCCCTACCATGCGCGGAACGTCATCGTCGGCATGACCGGTCCAGTCACCGGCACGGGTTTTACGCCCGGCGGGACGAAGACGTGTTTCGTCTATCTCAGTCCCGCGACCCGCTACACCCTCGGCCGCGCCGCCACCAGCGGCTACTTCGGAGCGTCGCTCAAAGCGGCCGGTTACGATGGCTTGATTATTACCGGCGCGGCGCCGCAGCCGATGTATCTTTACGTCGGCGAAGACAAAGTCGAACTGCGCGACGCCAGGCGCGTCTGGGGTAAAGGAGCGCGCGAAACCGAAGAAATGCTGCGCGCCGAGTCCGGCCACCCGG
>Ga0137370_10001122_pt1 | contig 10920 bp, 10 predicted proteins | sample SagtaG_11_FD_104920 | JGI IMG/M metagenome (GOLD analysis project Ga0137370, IMG submission 104920) | Vadose zone soil microbial communities from Sagehorn Ranch, Mendocino, California, USA - Sage1_R_20_16 metaG | ecosystem: Environmental > Terrestrial > Soil > Vadose zone | place: USA... | reverse complement strand
GGCACAAAGGTCCAGGATTTGCTCATGAGCGAAGACAAGGAATACGCCGGAACATTCGTGCTCGGAGTAACAACTGATACGCAGGATCGCCAGGGAGAAGTAATCCAGCAGCGACCGGTCCCTGCGTTAGACGAAAACCAAATTCGGACTGTATTTGAAAAATTCCGGGGCGATTTTTATCAAATGCCTCCGATGGTTTCCGCCAAAAAGCATGGCGGAGTGCCGTTGTACAAACTGGCGCGACAGGGAAAAGTGGTCGAACGGGAGCCACGCCTTGTGCATGTCTATCGCTACACGATCGATCGCATTGGTCTGCCCGAAATCGACTTTAGCGTTCTATGCAGTAAAGGTTTTTATGTTCGCACTTACGCTCATGATATCGGCGAGATCCTAGGCTGTGGTGCGCACCTAAAGTCGCTGCGACGTACAAAATCCGGACGCTTCGATGTTGCTAACGCCGTCAGCGTCGCTCAAGTCAAAGATGCGCCACGCGAAGAAATTTTGGAAAAACTCCTAAGCCTCCCAGATGTATCGCGGATGCGGGGAGCTTGAGGAAAATGACGAAGCACGAAGCAAGAAAAAGCGCGCGCCAACTTCATCATTCGTCATTGGGATTTCCTTCCTCATTCCTCATTCGTCATTCGTCATTCTTATGATGCAAATCATACGCTCGATCCCAGAGCTCTCGCAGTTGCCCGGCCCCCTTTTTCTTGCAATCGGAGTCTTCGATGGTGTGCATCGTGGCCATCAAGCGGTCATTTCCACTTCTGCCCAGCACGCCCGATCAGCAAATGGCACTCCGGTCGTCGTTACTTTCGACCCGCATCCAATGAAAGTGCTCAGGCCCAGGGAGGCTCCTCATCTGCTCACTGCTACACAACACAAGATCAGATTGATTCGCGACCTCGGGGTCGAGCATCTGCTCATCATCAAATTCGACAAGGCATTCGCTGCAACGTCGCCGGAAGACTTTGTGCAGCAACTCGTGACACATTCGAAACCGCTGCGCGAAATTTGCGTCGGACATGAGTGGTCGTTCGGGAAGGGCCGCCGTGGCAATCTTGCGCTTTTAAGAAGGCTCGGTGCTCAATTCGACTTCGATGTTGTCGGAATTCCCGCTGTTACGCTCACGAACGGCGAGGCGGTGAGCAGCACAGCGATTCGTCATGCTATTGAAGCGGGTGACCTCGTGAGGGCCGCTGAGATGCTGGGCCGCGAGTACACGATCCTTGGTACGGTCGTGCGCGGTGAAAATCTCGGGAAAAAGATCGGGTTCCCCACAGCGAATCTAAGCGCTCACAACGAGCAATTTCCCCCAAATGGGGTCTATTTCGCCCACGCCACTCTGAATGGATCTATCTATCCTGGCGTGGTAAACCTAGGTTATCGACCAACAGTGAGCAGCGACAAAGCCGAGCGCGTACTCGAAATCTATCTGCTCGACTTTGATCACGACATTTACGGCAAGGACATCGAAGTGCGCTTTGTCCAGTATCTCAGGCCGGAACAGAAATTCGAAAATCTCGATGCGCTAGCCCGGCAGATTAAGTTCGACGTGCAGCAGGCCCGGAAGCTTTGTACTGGGTAGCGGAGCCCTGTGGCGCGTTCGAGGTCAGAAGAAAGCTAGGCCCGCAATAATCGCTCTCTGGATATCGCCGCCGTAGCGCCGACCGCTGCGACCACCAAACTGCTAGCAAGAGCAAGCACAAAAACCCATAACGCGGGCAAGGCTGCAAGACGCTCAATCGTCACACTGACGAAGCGACCTCCACCTGAAACGACGTAAGCAAGCACACTTGCAAGCAGAGTCATTCCCAGAAGAATGGCAGCCCGCAGCAGATCACGGCTGTGCCGAGGAGGCGGTAACTGTTGCAACACCCGGGCAGTGAATCCCGCGTCGTCGATATACGGCGCCGCTTCGCGCAATTCTTTATCGAGCCAATCTTCCTGGTTCACCTGTTCCATATCCCTTTAACTAATTTGGACCCCAGTCGGCAAGGATTCGTTTCAATTTCTCACGCCCACGAAGAACATTCGTTTTCACCGTACCAAGTGGGATGTCAAGAACGCGTGCAGCTTCGTCGTGGGAAAGGCCATTTTGGCAACAAAGTAAAACCGCCGAGCGTTCATTTAAGGGAAGTAAACTCAATGCCCGCATAAGATCGTGCCTCAAACCAGGATTGGCCACCTGGGGATCGTGTTGTGTCTGGAGTTGTGCTTCGTCGATTCCAACCAGTTCCTTCCGGCGGCGTGCATCTTCTCGAAAACAATTGTAGGCGATCCGGTAAAGCCACGTGGAAAAGCGCGCTTCACCGCGGAAGCCGCGGATGTTTTTATATGCGCGAAGAAATGTTTGCTGGGCCAGATCATCTGCGAGAGCGACATCTGTTCGAGTAAGTTGACGCAGCAGCCCGCGCACGGCGGATTGGTGTCGCCGAACCAGCTCACCGAACGCGTGCTGGTCGTCATCAACAAGAACTCTGGCGACCAAGTCTGCATCAGTCAGCTCCACGACCGCAGATTACGGTAGAGGCGGCGGAATGTCTTTTTTTGTATCCAGCTTCCATACAAGCAAATAGCCAGCGCCGATCAGGAACGGAATCAGGCCGATGGTCCAGGAACCGCCTTCCCAATCGTTCACCGCACCGAGAAATACCATCAGTCCTAAGCCAATCATTGTCAGGATAACACCTCGGCGCAGGTCTGAACGCTGCCGCTGAGCGGGTGGCGGATTCAACAGGGCTTCGGGCACGGGTTGTCCTTTTTCGACCATCATTCGAACCGTCTTTTGCAGAGCGCGCGATCTAGAAAAACTAAAATACATGATCAGCCCGACGATTAGGACCGGGGCGCCAAAGACTGTCAGCATCGTGATGGCAACGATCGGAATCACGAACTCTGGAAGATCCCCTGACTTTTCCTCGCCCAGCCGATCGAGCGTATCCAAGTCCTTATCGTGGTCGCCTATTGTGAGGCCAAAATGTTTCTTGTGCTTCTTTCTGATTGACTGCTCGATCTTGCTCGCAGGCGTCGCAGTCGGCGAAATCGCAGCAGTTGTCGCAGGCGTGGTTGCGAGCGGCGAGGCGGTCGGTGTCTGCGCAAAAGAGCCTGTCGCCGCCGCCAGGGAACAAAGGTAGATAATGATAAACTTATTCATAGTGGATGATCTGACCGTAGGATGCGCCTAGCGCCATGTTTGGATTCAACTATTTCAGCCTTCCAACGACAATTAAAAGTTGCGCGCCGCGGGCCGCTGGACATTATTTGTTTCCCTCTCCAGCCTTCGCTACAAGCTACGGCTGGCAGGCAAAACTGCGGGTGTAGCTCAGTGGTAGAGCACCTCCTTGCCAAGGAGGACGTCGCGAGTTCGACCCTCGTCACCCGCTCTCCCTGAAATTGCAGTATTCCCTGTATATTTGCGCTGATTCATTTAAAAAATGTGACAGTGAAGTCTTACAAGTTTTTACCATCGGTAGCTGAATCACGCTCTATGAAAAAGAAGCAAAAAAAATCAAAACAAGACTGTTTGATTGGTCGTTTCTTCCATTCAATCGATGCCGGCGGCAATCTGTGCTGGCAGGGCGAGGTCATCGGGCGCGTCTCGGAGGAGCATTACCTAGTCCAGCTGTTCGACACTGCGATGGGCGAGCCTTCCGTGCAGCGGATAATAGCTTTATCGGAGATGTCTCCTTGGCTTTTTTATTCCAACGCGGACGAGATGAACCACTCATACGAACATGGGACAGCGTCCCGCGTTCGGAAAGAAACGCCCGAAGAGATTCGTGATTATTGAGGGCTAGCGGTCTCAAAACACAAATATTGTCAAAGTTTTTATCACGCGTCCCACGCCGTTGGCGCGGCAACTGTTGAGTATTGTTCACTTTTTAGCTGCGTCGCGTCCAAGCACGGGGTTATACCCTGCGAGCATTCCTTCAAAACGATGCATCTATGGCGCAAACTAGCTGAGCAGGGCTGGCTCGGCACACATGAGAACATTTTACAAACGCGCTCACCCGGCAGGCTTGTCATCATCTCAAGACCGGGACGCAAGCGGCTGCAACTCGAAATTGCGTGCATGTCGGGCAGTGATTCCCGAAAGCTCATCGAAGAATTTGGCGGTCACACCGAGAAATGGCCGCGCGATTGGCTAAAACGATTCGCGGATCCCCGCAGATCGAAGCCTCTCAAGATTGGAAAACGGCTGATCGTCGCAAGATCCATAAACGGTGATGTCCACCGCTGTAGTGTCCGCTGTCCTCAACGGATTCCGCCTCGCCGCGGCAAACCCAGTGCGCTGAGGACAGCGGACACTACAGCACAAAGTAAGAAAACGCCGCTCCTCGTGATTCCCGCTTCCGCTGCTTTCGGGACAGGAGACCATGCAACGACGGCGATGTCGCTTCGTCTCCTCGAACGCGTGACTCGCAAATGGAAAGACGGTTGGTCGCTTGCTGATCTTGGGACCGGGAGTGGGATTCTTGCACTTGCTGCAAAACGCTTTGGCGCAGGACGCGTGACTGGCATCGATATCGATCCGAAAGCGGTTTCGATTGCCAAAGCCAACGCTGGCTTCAACAAAATCGATAAGGTTGATTTTCGCCTGGGCGATCTTCGCAAGTGGAAACCAACCGGCGTGAGAAACATTGTCGCCGCCAATCTGTACAGCGAACTCTTGATTGAGATCCTGCCAAAACTAAAACGGAATAATTGGCTCATTCTCTCGGGCGTGCTGCGCAGGCAGGAAGATAGACTGCTTCGTGTTCTGCGGCGGAACAACATGGAGATCGTGAACGTGAAACGTCGTGGAAAGTGGATCGCCGTATTGGCAAATCGCACGGGTTATTGACGCCGTTGGACCGACCGCCGAAAAACAAAAATTTGCGCTGACGAAGGCCGCCAGCTAGCTTCTTCTAGCCTTGGCGGCATCGGGTTCTCTGCATTTCACGCGGTTTAATCACGAGCCGCGGCAAAACAGACACTATGCAGAACGAACAGCTAGCCTACGTCGCCGTCACGCCTTATTCGATGCGCAAATCGCGCACCGGCGGGATTGTTGGACGGCTGATTTCCCGCACAGGATTGGACCTGGTTGGCGGACGCATGTTCGTGCCAAGTCAGGAGTTAGCCAAACGCTATGGCGAGATGATCGTGACAGAAACAGATCCGCGTCATCGTGCGACACAAGGGCTAATTCGCGACTACGTGCTGAAAAATTTTACCGGCGAGAAAAATGGGCAGCATCCCCGCGTGTTGTTCCTCATCTTTCGCGGCCCGGACGCGGTGGAGAGGATTCATCACACCGTTGGCCACATTGTGCACGAGCGGACCAGCGGCGAAACGATTCGCGATACTTACGGCGATTACATCACCGATGATTCAGGCAAAGTGACCTACTTTGAGCCCGGAGTATTGGCGGCATTTGATCCCAAAGCGGTCGAACAAGATTTGAAACTATGGGCCGACTTTTCAGATTCTGACGGCGGTATCCTTGATCGAATCGTCCCCTTCCCAGCTGATGCGCGGGTCGAAAAGACTTTGGTTCTGATCAAGCCTGACAATTTCAGGTTTCCGAATCTGCGGCCGGGCGGTGTGATCGAAGTGTTCTCTCGCTCGGGACTCACCATCATCGGATTTAAAGTTCATCAGATGAGCGTTGCCCAAGCGGAGGAATTCTACGGTCCGGTGCTGCCCGTTCTTGAGAAGAAGCTCGGTCCAAAAAGTGGCCGTGAAAATTGGGAAAGCATTGTCGAATTCATGGCCGGTCGAAAACCCAGCGAATGTGCACCCGAGGAACGCGACGCTCCTGGAACGGAAAAATCAATCGCCATTGTGTACCAAGGTGTGGACGCGGTGCGCAAGATTCGCGACGTGCTCGGCCCAACCGATCCAGCGAAAGCGCCGCCAGGCTCAATCCGGAGAGAATTTGGCCAGACCATCATGATCAATGCCGCGCATGCGTCGGATTCTTCCGAGAACGCGAAACGCGAAATGGGAATCATTCGAATCGACGAGAATAATTTCAAACCTCTGATTGAAAACTTCTACCGGCGCTCATAGTTTGCGCTCCATTTTGAACCATCCCACAACCAGCCCTACTTCTATGGAAATTTCCGAACGCGCCGCTCAACTGAGCCCGTCGCTTACTCTCTCGATCGATAGCAAAGCCAAAGCCATGAAAGCCGAGGGCATAGATGTCTGCGGCTTCGGCGCAGGTGAACCGGACTTCGATACACCCGAGCACATAAAAAAGGCCGCGATCGCGGCGTTGGAGGCCGGCTTTACCAAATACACGCCCAGCGCTGGCATCCCTGAACTGCGTCAGGCAATCGCGGAAAAGCTTGCTGCCGATAACGATCTGAATTATCGCGCCGCACAAATCATCGTAAGCAACGGCGCAAAACACGCGTGCTATAACGCGATCCTCGCCACGTGCCAGCCCGGCGATGAAGTCATTATCCCCGCTCCCTATTGGGTCAGTTATCCGGAGATGGTCAGATTGGTCGGCGCTGAACCTGTAATCGTGCCAACCAGCGAGCGTAACTCCTGGAAAATGCGCGCCGAAGATTTCGAGAATGCAATGACTCCGCGCACAAAAATGTTGATCATGAATAGCCCCTGCAATCCGACCGGAGCCGTTTACACGCGTGAGGAATTGCAGGCGATTGTCGATGTTGCCGCTGAAGAGGACATTTACATTTTATCGGATGAAATTTACGAGAAGCTCGTTTACGACGACACGAAACACGTGAGCATCGCATCGCTCTCGCAGGCAGCGTACGATCTGACAATTACAGTCAACGGCTTCAGTAAAACCTATGCGATGACCGGTTGGCGTCTCGGTTATTTGGCAGCGCCTGATGCCGTGGCTAAAGCGGTCGATTCCATTCAAAGCCATACCGCATCTAATCCTTCTTCCTTCTCTCAGTATGGCGCCCTCGCAGCGTTAAAGGGCGATCAACAGCCGATGATCGACATGCGCGAAGAGTTTGATATGCGCCGCAATTACATGTTCGATCGTGTCTCGAAGATTTCCAACGTGACTGCAGTTAAACCGGAGGGCGCGTTTTACGTGCTGGTGAATATCAGTCAGCTCGGCCTGACCTCGCAAAATTTCGCCGATCGCCTGCTGAGTAAAGCCAACGTCGCGGTCGTTCCCGGAGCTGCTTTTGGTGACGATCGCACCGTCCGGCTCAGTTACGCCACCAGTATCGACGTCATCAAAAAGGGATTGGATCGCTTCCAGGATTTTTGCCGGACGCTGTGACGATCGCGGATTCGCGACACCGAAAGTTTTCGCGTGCTCGGACCTGTGGTCGGAGTTGCGGATTGCGGATTTAAAGGCGAGCTGATGGCGGAATCTATCGGCGATTCGCATTCCGCACCCCGAAATCCGCAATGTCTTCCGGCTCTCTCGCACTTATTCTTCATGCGCACCTGCCGTTCGTTCGCCATCCCGAACATGAGCATTTTCTGGAAGAAGATTGGTTGTTCGAAGCAATAACGGAGTGTTATGTCCCGCTGCTGCGCATGATGCAGCGCCTGGTAGACGATCATGTGCCGTTTAAGCTTGCCATGTCGATCACGCCGACGCTCTGCGCGATGCTGCAGGACCAGCTGCTGTGCGAGCGCTACGTGCGGGGTCTCGATCTTTTGATCGATCTCGTGGCGCGCGAACAAAAGCGAAACCGCAATGATCGACAGCTCCGCGAGCTCGCAGATTTTTACTTCAAAATGTTTCGCGAAACACGGCGCTTCTTTGTCGATGAATGCAGGTGCAATTTGCTTGCCTTTTTCCGCGAACTGAAGGAAAGCGGCGCCGTTGAAATCATTGCCTCGGCAGCCACGCACGCTTTGCTTCCCCTGCTCCTGCAGCAATCACGCGAAGCAGCGCGCGCTCAAATGCTGATCGGACGCGATATCTATGTGGAGCTTTTCGGCGCGGGCCCTACTGGCTTTTGGCTGCCTGAATGCGCTTACGATCCGGGCCTCAAACCTATTCTGCAAGAAGCAAACATTCGCTGGTTCGTCCTCGACACGCACGGCCTGTTGTTTGGAAACCCGCGTCCGTGTCGCTCAATTTTTGCACCTTGTTATACGCCAGCCGGGCCGGCCGCGTTTGCGCGCGATCGCGATTCCAGTCGGCAGATTTGGAGCGCACGAGGAGGTTATCCTGGCAATCCTGTCTACCGGGAGTTTTATCGAGACGCCGGATTCGATCTTCCATTGGAACATCTGGGGCCAGTTGCTCACGGAACCCGAAAATTTTCCGGAGTAAAATATCATCGCATCACAGGGCGTGGTGACGAAAAGGAGTTATACAATCCAGTCGCCGCGGAAAGAGTCGCCGAAATGCAAGCCCTTCAGTTTATCGACGGACGCCGGCAACAAATCCGCGAAGTCACCGCGGCGGGTTTTGATCCCATTGTAGTCGTTCCCTTCGATGCCGAACTTTTTGGGCACTGGTGGTTCGAAGGCCCGCGTTTTCTTGAATCCCTGATTCGCCAGGCTGCGAACGAAAGGGATTTTCATCTCTCCACGCCGAGCGAGTATCTGGCGGCGAATCCGACACAGCAAATCAGTGAGCCAGTAAGCTCAACATGGGGCGAGAACGGTTACTTTGAAGTTTGGCTGGATCCAAGTAACGCGTGGATCTATCCACAGCTGCACACTGCTGGACAGCGAATGAGTGAGATGGCACGCAAGCACGCAGAAATCTGCAGCCCAGTTGTAGACCGCGTACTCAAGCAACTGGCACGCGAACTTTTACTCGCTCAATCCAGCGACTGGGCGTTCCTAATGAAGACCGGAACAGCACGTGAATACGCGACCAAGCGAACCAGCGATCACCTTTCCCGTTTCAATCGTTTACACGATCAGCTTGCCACGAATCGCATCGATGAAGAATTTCTACGCGAGTGCGAATCGCGCGATAATATCTTTCCAAACGTGAACTGGCGTTACTACGCTTAGGCCACTTCTCATTCCGACACCGAAAGCATTCGGGGTTGCCCCCCAGAAGCTTTATGCGAAGGCTGGGAGGAATCTCTATCTCTTCTTATCATTTATCAGAGATGTCTCGACTCAGCTCGACATGACAATAAAGACGAATACAACAATTCTGACGACGCTCCTGGCATCTATCGCCCTCGCTCAAGAATCGCCAACGCCAACTCCATCGGCGATCATCGAAGGATCTCCTGTTTCCTCGATCTCGCCGACTGAATCTGTCACGCCGCAGCCTTCGCCGGAGCAGACGCCGTCAGCTTCACCCGCGAGAAACGTCCGCATCAGTTTCGTCCCGCCGCCGTTGGAAGGCAGAATCAGTCTCGGAATTTACGACACACAAGGAAAGCTGGTGCGCGTTTTGCACCACGAGGCAGACCTCCGCGAGTTTACAATCGGAGCAGATGCACTGGTGACGCAATGGGACGGGAAAAATGACAATGGCGAAGATTTGCCCACTGGAAAATATCACGCCCGCGGTTATCTCGTCGGTCCACTGCAAGCGGAAGACCTCGGCCAGGCCACGACGGCGCCTCCGGAAAGTAACTCGAGCGCCAGCGTTAAAGTGAAACTCATGCCAAATCCGCTCGCAAACGATACGCGAGCACTCGTTGGGTTGACCACGGGATTCGACAACAACGGAAGTTACTTGAAAACAAACGACGGTCTGCCGTTGTTCACAATAAGTAAGTCGCCGAATTCGAGTCGTGTGTCGATCGCGAAGAAGGGCGATAAATCGGTCGAGATTTGCCAGACTGACGCTGCTGGCTTTCACCAATTCCGTATCTCGAATGTAGACCAGATGATGGCGTTCGATTGCGGTGAGTTCGAATTGAAATGAGCTGTAGCGGCGGTCTGCAACCGCCGATGTCGAAGAACGGTGCTCGCCGTGGCGAGCACCGCTAGAGGTCTGGTCACGACACGAAATCTCTGCTACTTAAACGCTGAATGGCCACAACTCCCGAATTTCAACACACCGTTAGTAAGACTGCCAGTCTTAGCGGCACGGCGTTGCATACAGGTGACAAAGTCACTCTGAAACTGCATCCCGCCCCGGCAGATCATGGAATTAAGTTTAAGCGTAAAGATTTGCAGGATGAGCCAACCATTGATGCGAAGATCGAGAACCTCAAAACGGTCGAGCGCGCCACGACCATCGGCGAAGGCTCGGTACGCGTGCACACAGTCGAGCATATCCTGTCCGCCCTCTCGGCGATGGGTGTGGACAACGCCATCGTGGAGATGGACGCAAACGAGCCGCCAATCGGAGACGGCAGCGCGCAGCCTTACGTCGATCTCATCAAGAAAGCCGGCGTAACGGCTCAGGAGGAACCGCGGAAGTTTTTCGACGTGCGCGAGCCCATGCACGTTGCGTCGAAAACGGGGGCGCTCCTCGTCTTATTGCCGGACGACAAATTTCGCATTTCATGCACACAGGCCGGACCAAACAATCAATTCACGCAGTTTTTGTCATTGGAACTTACGCCGTCGATTTTCGAGTGCGAGATCGCTCCGGCGCGCACATTTGTTTACTACGAGGATGTTGAGCCACTCATGGAGAAAAATTTGATCAAGGGCGGCAGCCTCGAAAATGCGATTGTCGTGCGCGGCGAGGCGGTCTTAAGCAGGGAACCATTGCGTTTCCCAGACGAATTCGTACGGCACAAAATCCTCGATATTATCGGCGATCTCGCGCTAGTCGGCCGGCGTATCCGTGCTCACGTCGTGGCGGTGAAGCCCGGACATGCGGCGAATGCGGAATTGGCTCGCGCGCTCGCTCGCGAGCAGACGCGCAGAAGCGCGATGAGCGCACCGCGCGCGATCCCAATAGGCGATTCCGGTCTGGACACTGGCGAAGTGATGAAGATCCTTCCGCACCGCTACCCTTTTTTGATGGTTGACCGGGTCATCGGCTTC
>Ga0137370_10001118_pt1 | contig 10934 bp, 11 predicted proteins | sample SagtaG_11_FD_104920 | JGI IMG/M metagenome (GOLD analysis project Ga0137370, IMG submission 104920) | Vadose zone soil microbial communities from Sagehorn Ranch, Mendocino, California, USA - Sage1_R_20_16 metaG | ecosystem: Environmental > Terrestrial > Soil > Vadose zone | place: USA... | reverse complement strand
GCCGACTTTCAAAGCTCTGATGGAAGAAACGGACTGGGATCGTTATGGCACAGGCAACAATCCAAAATGTGCGAACTGTATGGCGCACTGCGGCTACGAACCTACCGCCGTCAACGATGCGATAAACCACCCGCTCAAAGCTTTAAAAATTTCGCTTCACGGGCCAAAGCTTGATGGTCCCTTCGCGCCCGAGTTGCCGATCCGCTATTCGGTCGACTGAACAGCCGCGGCGCCTGAAGGCCTGAAAGACGTCGATTCGGCGGAGCGAGCTTTCCGTCAACTGAACTATTTTTTAAGCGTCTTCCGCACAAGATAACCCTCTTTGTAGAACCATTCGACTGCATCGCGCAGAGCTTCGATGGCCGGCCTGGGTGAATAGCCGAGCTCACGACGCGCCTTCTCGCTCGAGAAGTACATGAGCTTACGAGCCATTCGAACGCCGTCCAATGTAATCCGGGGTTCGCCCGAACCTTTCATCCGGGTGATCCCTTCCGAGACATACGCCAGGGGTGTCACAAACCAGTGTGGCAGCCGAATTATTGGCGGCCACTGACCGGCGAGCTCGGCCACAGTCTCGAGTATCCATTGAAGCGTTCGATTCTCGCCGCCGAGGATGTAAATCTCACCGGGAATTCCTTTTTGGTAAGCTAACAAATGACCGGCACCGACATCGTCCACGTGGACGACATTGAGGCCGGTATTCACATACGCGGGCATCCGACCTGAGGCGGCTTGGAGAACAAGCCGTCCGGTCGGCGTCGGCTTGACATCACCTGGCCCAAAGGGCGCTGTGGGCTTGACGATAATCACCGGTATTCCGGTGTCGCTCACCAAATGTTTCACCTCGCGCTCGGCTAGGAACTTCGATTGCTTATAAGCTCCGATAATATCAGACAGCTCCGCACGCGATTCTTCGTCTGCGGGCAAACCATCATCTCTCAAACGCAATGTTGCCACGCTCGACGTGTAAACGATGCGCGACACGCCCGCTGCCGCCGCCGCCCGGAATAGATCCACCGTCCCTGTGACATTGATTCGGTTCATTTCCTCCCGATCGGGTACCCAGAGGCGATAATCCGCAGCCACATGAAACAGAGTCTCGCAGCCCCGCACGGCACGGTGCAGCGATACCGGCTCGACGAGATCGCCGGTAACGATCTCACAGTCGATCCCGGCCAAATTGCGCCGGTCGCTGTTGGGGCGGACAAGCGCGCGGACACTGTGTCCGGCGTTTACCAGGGAACGCAGCACGGCCGCGCCGATAAACCCTGTCGCGCCGGTCAATAGAGTTGTCATTGCTGTTTCCGTTTTTTGCTTCCGGATTGAAAGCGCCGCACAAGACAGGCGCGCGGGCTGTTTTTGGCCGACGCTGTCGTCTCTTTTCTGTAATTTAGAATTTTCGAAATAACAACGCGTCAAGCTTATTGATAAAATAGCCGTTCGATGAAAATATCTTGACCCGTGTACCATTGTAGATTATCTGCGGCCGCCCCATTACTGGTGATGTTGCTGGCGCTCTCAGCCTGCGCCGGCCTGCCGGTGCGCGGCACGGTGGGCGGGCAAACCATTGAAACCCGAGTGGACTCGGAAGTGGCGCGCTACTATCTGGCAAGCTATCTTGCCGGCAACCGTAGCAATCCCGCCCTTGATGCGCGCATCGATCATATTTATCAGACCATCGACGACCACGTGCCCGGCCGCACTGAACTCAAAGAATTGAGCGACGAATTTTCCAACGACTTCGCGGCATTGGTGCTGGCCGACCAAACCTCCCGCGTGCCACTCAATCGTCGGTTTCGGAGTGTCTTCGATGAAGCGTACGATTACACCCGCAAAACTTTTCCCCAAGGTCGCGTGCAGTTACCGGCTGCGGCCACCAATTACGAGGTGTTGTTTGTGCCGTCCTATCTCTACAAACGGGTTATTGTCACCGGGGCAGATTTGGCTGCTCCGCGGGAAGCGCTGAAAAAGGTCGGATTTATCTGCCAGTTTGTCGAAACCAGTGACGACGGTCCCATTGAAACGAATGCCGAACTCGTGATCGCTGCCATTCGGGCGCGCGCGCAAAGCGGCCGACGATTGATCATCATCAGCGCCAGCAAGTCCGGTCCGGAAGTCGCGCTGGCGCTGACGAGGCTCGGGCCGGCTGAGACCCGCCATGTTGCAGCATGGATCAACACTGTAGGCGCGCTCCAAGGCACGCCACTGATCGACGACAACGTTTTACCGGAGCTGGAATTTATAGTGGGTAAGGTCGATGCCGCCGGGGCTGAAAGTATGTCCGCCGCGCGCAGCCGGCAGCGATTCAAATCCTTTCGCATTCCTGAACACGTCCTAGTGGTGAATTTCTTCGGGATTCCTCTCAGTGGTAGCGTTTCTTTTCGAGCCCGCAGAGGTTTTTTTCCGATGCAGAAGTACGGACCCAATGATGGGATGGTACTGTTGGCCGATATGATTTTCCCCGGGGGCGTGACACTCGCTGAGCTCGGCAGTGACCACTTTTTACTCGACCAGCACCTCGACATTACAGCCGTCGCGTTAGCCATAACCGTGATCCGTTGGTTGGAAAACGGTGGCGGCTAAATGTCCCAAGTCCCCTGAAGCCGGTCCGGATTCACGGACCGAGTAAAGGCGCGACACACCGTAGACCGAAAAGTAGCTCGTAGGCACTCCAGCGCCGGGCATTCTCACTCGTTTAATTTTCTTCAATCCCTAGCCTCCGCGCGAATCTCGGGCGTCTTCAGCCTGGGATCGAACGTCACCTTGATCGCCTCCGATCGGCGCCTATTGTGTAACGCCAGGAACGCGTCAGCATAATGATCGAGAGGATAGCGATGCGTGATCAAACCATCCACATTGAGCCGGTTGTGAACGAGAAGATGAAGATATAACTCGATGCAATTGGCGCGCTTTCCTTCCATGGTTTCCAGGCCATAGGCATTCGACCCAAGCAATGCGAGTTCCTTGAAATAAAGGGGAGTCCACTCGAATCGTTTGGGCCGCGCGACCCCGACAACGACGATAGAGGCACGCGGATTCGTGATTCGCACGCCGACCTCCAGCGTCTCGTTTGAGCCGACCGTGTCATAAATACGATGAACCCCTGATTGCAGCCACGGTAACCCGAACAACGGTTTCCGCAGCGGCGCCTTTAGAAATTCGCCCATGTCGTCGATCAGCTCGCGGCCACGCGACGTGAACAAGGCATCCGCGCCGAGCCGCTGGACCAGCGCTTTCACGCGCGGGTGGTGCCGGGTAATGACCACGAGACGCGTCTTCGGAAACAACGCTCGAAGCAGGAGAATCGTCATCAAACCGAGCGAGCCGCATCCATAAACCACAGCTGTCTGACCGGCCTCGGGAGGCGCCCGCAGCACGGCATGGAGAGAGACCGCGAAGGGATCCGCAAGGACGGCGGCGTCGAACGGCACGGAGTGCGGTATAGGGAATAGCATCGATTCATGGACTGACATTGCTTCCGCGAATCCGCCGCCTACGTCGCTGCAGGTGCCCAAGTGCATGCCCTTGGCGAAGCTACCGTCGAAGAAGCGGTGACAAAGCGGGTAGTCGCCTCGGCGACACGACTCGCAGAACGGGAGCCCGCGAGGAGCACAAGAGAGCAATGGCGAGACCGCAACTCGATCGCTCTTCCGTATATACCTGACGGTACGGCCGGTTTCGATAACGGTGCCGACAACCTCATGTCCCATGATGTGCGGCGCCGATACGACTGCTGACAATGGATTGTCGATGCCGGCTTTGATGAAGACCTGCATGATATCGCTGCCGCAGATGCCTGCGAGGCGGGGTTCGACGAGCACCCAGTCAGGTCCGAGAAGCTTAGGGTCTGGCACATGCTGATAACGAACCGGACCCCAGCTCGTCAAATATGTCCGGGGCGGGGCGACCCCGAGAAGCTTGGCAGCAGCGATGCGCGGCATTGAGATGTCGAAGGTGATCGCCTTCATGTCTTGTGGTTGTAACAGTCAACCGTCGCGGTGGATGGAACGGCGCTCCAATTACGCGCGCAGCCGGCGCGACAAAGTCATCAGGACGATGCCGGCCGGAATGAAGAATCCTATCTCGATTGCGAGACTTGAGGACCATGCTAGGTGCTGGACCCCGAGCTGCAACAGCGGATCCATAACGCTCATGACAAGGAAGAAAAGCGACACCGCGAAGAGCAGGCCAGCGAGCATCTGGCGCCGTGTTAGGGCGCGAACGCGTTGCTGTAGGGTTTCAGCGACCCGGATGATCATCCATATCATGCCGGTGAGAGCGGCCCAGCCGAGGGCCTCGTAGTGCTTGTGGTACTCGAGCATAAGCGAGCCCTTCCACCAAAGCACGAAGGCAAAGACGCCGAGGCACATTGACCAGAACGCGGCCCGCGTTCTGGTTGGCGCCGTCGCGAGGAAATCGCGATCGATCAGACGGCAGAGGATCGGGATCATGAAAATACCGGCAAAATAAGACTGCGAATAGATGACCCACGGGTCTGGACGGGTGAGCCACTGCGGATCCAGCCAGAGCGGGAACCAGAACCGGAGTCGGTGCGTGAGTAGAGAGAGGACTACCACGTCGATGATGACGACGGAAAAGAACGTTAGTAGGAGGCGCGTCATATCAGCGACAAACGGATCTGTTTCACCTCGCGTTTTCGTTGCTGCTAGCATACAGCTATAGTGAATTCATGCCCGCCGAGTTTCGTCGACTGTGCGCCGGCGCAATAGATCATCTGTCATGACGTTACTTAACGCGGCCAGGACCGTCAAGAGAAAATTCCCAGCGGCCAGCGAGCGATCCTCTGGACGCTCCGCGTGGCTCGGTAATTTGCCCACGCTCGCCGGCCATTTCAAATCAAGACCTCTATTTCACTCGAACGCACCCCGTGGAAAACGAGGGAGCCGCAGTGCAAAGGTGAGGTTAGCTAAAAATTTGAGTCAAGTACAAGCGCTCTCGTCTGTTTGAGAATTTTTTGTGCAGCGTTAAACTGAATGCCGAGTTGCAGGATCATGAGCCAATCCGCGGGCCGAAGACAAGCGCTAATCAGAAGCTTCCGCACGCTCAGGTCGCCTTGCGGGCTGAGCGCCTGGAAAACGCTGTTGGGAATTTCGGTTGGCGCGGTGTCAACAATCGCGCGGATCGCTGCGAACCGTAATCGCCACTTTTTTGCAAGCCGCGCCTGTGCTGCGCTTTCCATATCTGTTGCTGCAGCTTGCGTGCGCTTGGCTAGCGCCCGCTTTTCGGCCGAGGTTTTCAGGACGGCGTTACTTTCAACCAGAGCGTCGGTACGAACGCGAACCTTGGACTGTAGTGTTTGATGTAGACGCTTATGCCATTCAGCGTCTGCGTGATAAACTTCACCGCTTGCTCCAATAATCCGTTCAGGAAGCAATAGACTCCCGGCGTTGAGACCATCGTCAAGCGCGGCCGCGCAACCCCAGCTCAGCAGTGCCGTTATACCCTGCGAGACCAAAACCGAACCTGCCGTGTAGGCGCGCTCTGCTCCCATTCCCGAAACGGCAACCAAGGTGTTATCCGCAATCGCTCGCCATTCTCCGACTTCGATCTTTTCCCGCGTGAGACTTCTTAGCTCCCAGGGCAGTGAGACGATAATTCCCAGCACTATTTTCTTTCCCGTGCCGTCAAGTCGCGATAGCGACCCAAGGCTAATAACGGAAAATATTTGTCGTAACCGTGATATTTCAAAAAGAAGACGCGCGGAAAACCTGGTGCATTGAACTCGGGATCGTTCCAAAAGCCGTTGGGTTCCTGTGTGCGGATCAGAAAGTCGATCCCGCGGCGGACCGAATCGGAACCAACCTCGCCGCTGCTCATTAGACCGAGTAAAGCCCATGCCGTGTGAAAAGAGGTGCTGCGATCGGCTTGGCCTCGTCTCGACGGCTCAAAGTAGGTGTCGTTGGTTTCGCCCCATCCACCGTCGGGACGCTGAATCCGTTTAAGCCAAGCCGCGGCGCGTCGCGTCGTTTCGGCGTCGACGCCGACGCCCGCCTCTTCCAAAGCGATGAGAACGGACCATGTACCATAAATGTAATTTGTACCCCATCTGCCGTACCATGAGCCGTCCGGCTCTTGGCAGCGAAAGAGGTATTCAAGGGAGCGTCCTAGGGCGACTTGGCTCTGCGCGGAAGGCCGCTGCGCGAGAAGCATGGCGCAGCGCGCGCTGACGTCCTCGGTCGGGGGATCCAGCAGAGCACCGTGATCGGCGAACGGAATTTCATTGAGATAAGTGTGGTCGTTATCGGCATCGAACGAGGCGAAGCCGCCGTTCTTCGACTGCATGCTGCAAATCCATTCGGCTGCGCGTTCCACAGCGGTGCTTAACTTTGAGTCGCCGCTTTTATGCATTGCGTAAGCGACCGCGGCGGTGTCGTCCAGATCGGGATAGTAAGAATTCTCGAACTGAAACGGCCAACCGCCACCACGCACATAGGGCCGATTAAATCTCCAATCCTGCGGTTCTTTCATGAGCTGGCGTTCAGCGAGCCAAGCGAAAGCTCTTTTTGTCGCCGTGTCGCTTCGCTCCTCATGTATTTGCTGGAGCGCGATACACGCCCATGCCGTGTCCCACACCGGTGACACGCAGGGCTGACAATAGGCGCTGTCCCCGTTATCGACCAGGAGATTCTCGAGCGCGCGCCGTGCCTGAACACGCAGCGGATGGTCAAAGGCGTAGCCGAGTAAATCCAGCGCTTCGTAGGCGTTCACCATAGCGGGAAAGATAGCCCCCAAGCCGCTTTGGCCGTTCAGGCGCGCCAGTATCCAGGCTTCGGCCTTTTTTATAGCACGACGCTGCAACCTTCGCGGAATCCAGGGATACAGGCTTAGTCCGAGACGATCGAGCACGAGGAATACGCGACCAAGCGCTGAATAAACGGGAAAATAGCCCTTTTGTTCCCAAGGATCAGAGGTAAACAGTTCGCGGATCGAAACCTTTTTGGGATTTCGCGCTCGCGCCTTGAACGTGTAGAGGAGGAATAAAGGAACCATCACTGTCCGTGACCAATAAGACACTTTGCAGAGGTGAAAAGGGAACCAGCGCGGCAGCAACATGATTTCTATCGGCAAAAATGGCACGGCACGCCAGGGAAGTTGCTCGAAGATGGCAAGCGTGATCCGGGTAAACACATTGCTCCGAGATGCTCCGCCCAGCCGAAGGATCTTCGCGCGGGCTTTCGCCATGTGGGGCGCATCCGGCGCGTCACCGGCAAGCTTTAGCGCATAGTAAGTTTTTACCGAACAGCTGAGATCGGCGTTGCCGCCGTAGTAGAGCGGCCAGCCGCCGTCTTGCCTTTGGCGGGCGCGCAAGTAGGAGGCAAGTTTCTTCTCGAGCTGCTCGTCGATTTCATCCATGTAGTGCATCATCAGGATATACTCGGCCGGAATCGTGCAGTCGGCCTCGAGCTCGAAACACCAGTAGCCGTGCGGGTGTTGCAAGTCGTACAGCGCGTCCGCGGCATCTCGAATTGCGCGTTTCAGCTCGTCTGGGCGCAGATCATCCGAGCTCGCTATTCTCTTTTTTTCAGCGTGCCGGGTGGTTAGGAAGGGTGGCGCCATGAGGAGAGGCGAACCAGCGATCTCAAAATGCGCTGTTCGCTTCAATCTCATTTGTGTCTAGCGACGGAAAACCAGATCTTTCGGAGGCTAGAGGCAAATGCCAAGCAGCGAGGTGAAAGAGCAGTTTCAGGAGAGCGTCGTTTTGAAGCGTTAGCCGGGTAGCCAAAATCGTTCCTTTGACGCTCCGTCGGGAGATCTTCACCTGAGCACCGTTCGTGTAGTAAAGGCGCTTGTTGATCTTACGCAGCGTCAACACGGCCAGGCCAGTGGCCCACAGGCAAAACTTACGGATTCCCGTTTCCTGCTTAGGGATCAGCAACGTATAAGCTATCGCGTTGCGCAGGTGTCGATGCGCGATGCCGATAAGACGCTGAATTCCGCGCTCGAACTCTGTCCGATTCTTCGCCGTCGTCAAATCGTCGAGATCGAATCCCTCCTCGGCGAAGAGCTTCCGGGGCAACCAACAGGCTCCGCGCTCATAATCTTCCCACACGTCTTTCAGGATATTCGTCATCTGCAGGCCCTGCCCGAACGAGATTGCGAGCGCCATCAGGGCATCGCGCTTTTTGGCTATTTCCGGGGAGTGGAGACAAAACAGACGGGTCAGCATTTCGCCGACAACACCGGCAACGTAATAACAGTATTGATCGAGCTCCTCCACAGTTTGCAGTCCGTGTTTTCCGCCCCGTAACTGGAATAAGCTCATGCCCTTACCCATGGCGCGGACGCACTGCTGCAGCACGCCGCGTTCCGCCTCGGAAAAACTGCGCGTGATTCGCACCACACGAGTAACGTTGCGAATCAGTTCGTGCTCGGCGGCTGGTGTTTGACTTGAAAGCGACGCGCCGAGCTGACGGGGAAACGGTTCGGCGTTGATCTCGCCGCTCAAGGTCTTCAAAAATTGCTGGCAAAAGTAGCTCTTTTGCGGCGGACTAATGACCGGCTCGTCTTCTATAGTGTCGATAATGCGACACAGGAGATATGCGTTGGACACGACTCGGCAAAGCACCGGCGGAAGCTGTGGAATAGTTAATGCAAAAGTGCGGGAAACTCCCTGTAGCATTGCCGATTGAAATTCATCGTCGCTGCGCCACAATTTTCCCGGAGCCGTATTGGGCGGATCGCAATCAGGAGGTGAGGTGATCTCAGACATGACGCTTTTGTGTCTAAAAGACAGCATGCTTTTTCCTCCCTTTTCAATTGGCCGGCTATTCGGCGAGCATGTTGTTGTTCTTGATCATCGTAGCAGGCCTTGCAAGAGGATCGGATACGTTGCACCCCTGTTCGGAATTCATTGGGCTGATTCGCTTCTCTCTAGGTGTCAGCGGTCTCTTTCGGCAATGTAGCGCGCAATCGCTCGCAAGGGTTCCGCTGCGCTGCCGTAATATTCCATTTCTCTTAGGCTCTCGGATAAAAGCGCTTGGACACGTTCGCTGGTCCTCACGGGCCCGGCGACGGATAAATAATTGGCTATGCCTTTATGGTCGTGGCTGTCCGTCGAAATTTCATGCGCGTCCAGGATGTCATCCGTAAGCTGGAAGGCCAAACCGAGCGCTTGCGCGTATCGCGTAACTCGTTCCAGGTCTTTGCGCGTTGCTTTACCGATCATTGCCCCGACGCGAGCTGCTGTGGTGATCAAGGCGCCGGTCTTTAAACGATCCATGCTCTCTAGCATCGCGGTTGTGACCTTGTCCTTGACGAGATCGAGCTCGGTGCTTTGTCCGCCGATCATGCCTCTAATGCTAGCTGCGGAGGCAACCTCGCGAATGAGCTCGGAGGCGAGAGGGCCTCTCAACCGCCGGGTCACGTTTGGGTCCGACATAATAAAAAAAGCTTCGGTAAGTAACGCATCCCCAGCCAGCAGCGCTATCCCTTCACCAAAACGCTTGTGGCAGGCAAGCTTGCCGCGCCGCAAATCGTCGTTATCGAGCGCCGGCAGGTCGTCGTGGATCAGCGAATAGCAGTGAATCAACTCGATAGCGCAAGCAAACGGCAACAGAAGCTGTCGCTTGGCACCGAACAACTCGCCGGCTGCGAGAGTCAATATGGGACGCAGCCTTTTGCCTCCATCTAACACACTATAACACGCGGCCTGATGAAGGACGGAGGCCATTTGGGTGTCGTTTTTGAGGTAACGAGTTAGAGCGCGATCAACGCACTCCCTGGTCTCGAGCAGATATTTTCCGATATCGCAATCGTCCCGAGTCACGTCGTTTTGATATCAGAGTCTAAAGACTCTTTTCAACCCATAACAAATTAGACGACCGTTTGCCGCTGCTCGCCGATGGCGCGAAACAGGATCGAAAGCGTAAGCGACCCGTCGCCGACAACGTTGATGCGACCAATTGCGCAAATTAAAGTTTCGCCGACCCCTTGAATCGTGCCAAATTCCGAGCCAATAATAGTTTAAAGCGTACAAAGGCAAATATCGTAACACTCATCTGTCCGACCTCCGACCACCAACGTCCGACCATCTCATCATCAAAGAGCTGTAGTTGTCACGGCAAAATAATTTGTCGTTGACGAACGGATTTTTTCAGTATCGGTTGCGTTATGACGCTCCGCAATTCACCGCTGATGACCCGTAAGAACGGCGTTAAGACTTGGCCACCCCGATGGACAACGGCGGACCAAGAAAAAAGCGATTGGCCGATTGGTGAGGTTGGAACTCTCCAGCAAATTTGGATGCATGATCTGTTTGATAGCTGTCTTTTTCTGTTCATTGAGTATGACGGTTTCTCATATACCGGCTCGATTTATTTCGACGATCCGATGTTCTGCTATGATATTTATACTCTCTTGCAAAGGAAAGTGGGGTGTTCAATCAAAGAAATCGGCGACTTGGATTTGTCGCATCTTCGATTACTGAGTCAATCAACTGGCAGCGTGTCGCGGTGAATTGAGTCGCCTAAACGCAGAGGTAAGCTAAAAAATCAAATATTTGGGCGGAGGTTCTATGAGAAATATATTCGCCACATTGCTGGGAAGTCTCGCCGTCCCGCAGGACCGGAAGCTGGAGCAAGGGAACGTCCGTGCCGTTCACCGTGCGATAGACCTATTTCCTGGATATCCGGCTCAGCATTGTTTCACAACAGAAGTCGTTCTCTGGACTCGACGTTTTGGTCGATCGTTTCGATTCTTTCGACGAAACGTCCCTCCGCCTCCGTTCAGCGTGCTCAATAATCTCTTGCGAAAATTGCAGCCTCTTCCTGAGCGCGAGAACTGGCACACAAGCTGCTCAAATATAGTGATTTAGAAAAGAGAATTGAAGGACCGTAATTGGCTATGGGCCTGATACTGTTGATCGTATTATTTCTGTTTTTGGAGGTCTACCGAACTGGGGTTATCACAAATTT
>Ga0137370_10001117_pt1 | contig 10936 bp, 11 predicted proteins | sample SagtaG_11_FD_104920 | JGI IMG/M metagenome (GOLD analysis project Ga0137370, IMG submission 104920) | Vadose zone soil microbial communities from Sagehorn Ranch, Mendocino, California, USA - Sage1_R_20_16 metaG | ecosystem: Environmental > Terrestrial > Soil > Vadose zone | place: USA... | reverse complement strand
GTCGATCACCAGCAGCGCGTTGTTCGGCTGGTCCGACACGTAGGCGAGCTTGCGCGAGGCGTGGATCGCCGCGCCGCGCGGCTTGCCGCCGGTCTTGATCTCGCCGACGACCTCGTCGCGCGCGGTGTCGATGAGCGAGATCGTGCCGCCGTTCTCGTTGCCCACGAGGGCGAGGCCCGCGCCGGCGGGAGTCGCCATCGATACGAGAATCAAGAAAGCGGAAATGCGTGCGGTCATTGCAGCCCTCCCCTCAAACCACGCTGAAATTGCGCATCATCATGCCGTCCTCGTGCTCCAGATTGTGGCAGTGGAACATGAAGCGCTGGGCACCGCGGAACGCGGCCTCCTGCGGAAGCGTGAAGTCCATCGCCAGCCACACCGTCTCGTTCGGCCACAGCACCACGGTGTCCTTCACGCCGAGGTCGCTCGCCAGGCGTCCGCCAGGCTCGGTCGCGAGCGGGCGCGCGTCGCCGTAGGTTCCCTGCCTGCGCAGCACCCGGAAGCCGAAGCCGTGCAGGTGCATGGGATGGGGCATCGAGATCGGGCTGTTCTTGATTTCCCAGACTTCGCGCGCGCCGCGACTAACGCTGAAGGCGATCTCGTCGGCCCGGTAGGGGGTCTGGTCGATCAGGAACCCGGCGCCTTCGTCGAAGTCGAGCCGTATACGCCGTGTCGGCGCCTCCGGTCCAGCGGCGGCCTGCGTGAGCGCCGACAGCCGCGGCGGCGGCGACGATCCGGCACGCGCCGGCGCCCCGTCGACGCGCAGCGCGAAAAGCGCCAGCTCGGCGCCGTCCGCCAATCGATCCTCGGCGGCGCCGCCGGAAGCCCTTTCACAAACCGTCTCGGCCGCGAGCGGCGCATAGCGCTCGCGCGCCGGGTGCCGGTGGCGCGGCGCGGCGCCCCGGGCGTGATGGCGCGGGTCGAACTCGAGGCTCACCGCGGCGAGCGCGCGCCGGCCGCCGGGATCGATGGCGATATCGACGCGCTCGCCGGTGTAGAGGAACACGCGCTCGAGCTCGCGCGGCGCGGCGAGAAGGCCGCCGTCGGTGCCGAGCAGGTGGAACGGGACCAGCGTTTCACCATCACGGAAAGCCACCAGCAACCCGCGTGCGTTGCAAGCGTTCAGGATCTGGAGCCGCACCCAGCCTGGGGCGACGCTCCACCGGGCGTCGAGCATTCCGTTCACGAGCGCGCGGTTGCCGAGCCAGCCGTGCAGGCAGTCCTCGACGCTCGGCGCGTACGGGCGCATCGCGCCGCCGACGACCCGAGCCTCGGCGACGGCGAGCGCGAGCCGATTTCCCGGCGCGAGGGCGAGCGCCGCATCGAGCGCGTCGTCGTCCTCGTCGGTCACGACCAGCAGGCCGGTGAGTCCGGCGTAGACCTGCTCGGCGGTGAAGCCGTGCGGATGGGGATGAAACCAGTACAGCCCGGAGCGATTGCTCACTTCGAAGCGCACGCGTTTGCGCTCGCCCGGAGCGATCGCGTCGAAACCGGCGCCGTCGGCCGCTTCCGGCAACGTCAGTCCGTGGAAATGCACGGTGGTGGGCTGCGGCAGCGCGTTCTCGATGACGCCATCGAAGCTCTCGCCGCGGCGCGCCAGGAGGATCGGCTGCGCGACTTGCCGCGTCCCGAGGTCTGCCACGTACCGGCAACGCCCGGCGATGGCGTCGGCACGTTCGACCACGAGACGTCGTAGGTCCGCGAGCGCGACCCGCTGCGGCGCGAGCGCAGTTCGCGGCGCGGGCAAGCCGCAGGCCGCCCCGAGCGAAGCCAGTCCGGCGCCGAGAAACCGGCGCCGGTTCATTTCGCGGGGCCCGCGAGCACGTGGATCATCGGCTCGTAGGTGGACTCCCGCGAGAAGCGCCAGCTCGCGACGGCCACCGTAACGGCGGTGGCGAGCGCGAGCACGGCGAGGTCGAGCCCAATGCCGAAATCTGCGCTCCCCGCGCCGGGCAGCAGCGCGTGCTTGAGCAGGTCGACTCCGTAGGTGTAGGGATTCGCGGTGGCGATCCAGCCGAGCGCGGGCGGCAAATCGCGCACCGGGTAGAGCGAGCCGCTCAGGAAGAACACCGGGAAGATCACGAAGTTCATGATCCCGGCGAAATTGTCCAGGCTGCGCGAGAACGCTGCGGTCAGCATCCCGACCCCGGCGCAGGCGAGCGAAGTCGCGGCGAGTGCAGCCGCGAGCAGCCCCCACTCGGTGCCGCGTCCGGCATAGCCCAGCGCCACGAGCAGCACGAGCAGAAGGATCGCCTGCAGCAGCGCGGCCGCGGCAGCCGAGACCACCTTGGCGATCACGATCCAGGCGTGCGGCATGGGCGCGATGATCATCATGCGCATCACGCCGGATTCCTTGTCGTAGACGGTGGTCAGCGCGGCGAGCATGGCCCCAAAGAGCATCGTCATCCCGAGCACGCCGGGGACGAGAAAGCTCTTGTAGTCGACCCCGCGCGCCTCGCCGATGAATGCCGCGAATCCACCGCCGATCACGAGCAGCCAGATGAGCGGGCGCACCATCGCGGCCACCAGCCTGGTTCGCTGCCGAAACATGCGCAGCAGCTCGCGCTCGAGCACCGCGTAGATTGGACGAAAGCGCGGACCCCTGAGCATTAGCCCAGGTCCTTTCCGTCGGCGACCCAGAGAAACACGTCGTTCAGATTCGGACGCCTGACGCGCCAGGCCGAAGCCCTCGAGCCCATCTCCGCCTGCAGCCGGGCGATCGCGGCGACGTCCTCGTCGCGACAGCGGAAGTACGCTACGTCGCCCTCGCGCAACCCGGCCCCGAGCTTCGCCTCGAGCGCCGCGGCCAGGCCGTCGAGATCGGGCCCCTCGACCTCCAGCATGTGCCGCCCCAGCCGCTCCACCCAGGTCCGCGGCGCGCCGGATTCCACGAGCCGGCCCCGGCGGATGAACGCGACGCGATCGCAGCCGTCGGCCTCTTCCAGGTAGTGCGTGGTGAGAAGTACCGTCATGCCGGTCCTCGCGCGCAGCCGCTCGATGAAGCGCCAGATGCTGCGGCGGTTCGGCAGATCGAGACCGATCGTCGGCTCGTCGAGGAACAGGACGCGGGGCTCGTGCAGGACCCCGCGGACGATATCGAGTGCGCGGCGCATGCCGCCCGACAAAGCCGCGACCGGCTGATCGCGTTTGTCCGCGAGGCCGAAGAGCTCGAGCAGCTCCCTCTGCCGCTCGCCGATCACCCGCAGCGGAAGATCGTGGAGCAGGCCGGCGAAGCGCAGGTTCTCCGCGACGCTGAGCGTGCGGTCGAGCGCAGATTCCTGGAACACCAGGCCGATCGCCGCGCGCACGCTCACCGGTTCGCGCACCACGTCGAAGCCGGCGACCGTCGCCGACCCGGCGCTCGGCCGGATCAGCGTCGCGAGCATGTGAAGAGTGGTGGTCTTGCCCGAACCGTTCGGTCCCAGGAGGCCGAAGAATTCTCCGGAAGAGATCTCGATGTCGAGCCCGTCGACGGCGAGAAGATCGCCGTAGCGCTTCCCGAGGCCCGTGGCGCGGATCGCTGCGCGCGTGTCGACGCCTGCGGCCCGGGGAGCGTTCACGCGGTGGGGGCTTTCTCGCTCTTGCGCGAGAGCCTGCGCGAGTTCTCGTCGTCGCGGTAGAAGAGCACGGGCTTGGTCTCCACGCCCGCGCCGGCCTGCCGGGCCCGCTCGACGGCGAGGGTGATCAGCGCATGCTGCGGCGACTTGTCGCACACCGGATCGGCGAGCGCGGCATCCCCGGTAAGCAGATAGGCCTGGCAGCGGCAGCCGCCGTAGTCCTTCGCCTTCTCGGGGCAGCTGCGGCAAGGCTCCTTCATCCACTCGTCGCCCCGATAGCGGTTGAAGGCGGGCGAGGCATGCCAGATCCAGCGCAAGTCGTGCTCGCGCACGCTGGGGAAGTCCAGGCCCGGCAGCATGCGCGCCTCGTGGCAGGGGAGCGCCAAGCCATCCGCGGTCAGATTGAGAAACACCGAGCCCCACCCGTTCATGCACGCCTTGGGCCGGTTCTCGTAGTAATCGGGCACGACAAAATAGATCTTCATCTTGTTGCCGACGAGCTCGCGGAACCTGTTGGTGACCTCTTCGGCGCGCCGCAGCTGCTCCCGGCTCGGCAGCAGAAGGTCGCGATTGAGGTAGGCCCAGCCGTAGTACTGAGTATTCGCCAGCTCGACGTACTCGGCTTCGAGCTCGGCCGCCAGCTCGAGGATCTGCCCGACATGGTCGATATTGAGCCTGTGCAGCACGACGTTGAGCACCATCGGATAGTCGTACTGTTTCACCAGCTTCGCGATCCGCCGCTTGAGATCGAAGGTGCGCGTGCTCGAGAGAAAGTCGTTCATCTCGCGCGTCGAGTCCTGGAACGACACCTGGATATGGTCCAGGCCGCCTTCCTTGAGCGCGGCGATGCGCCGCTCGTTGAGCCCGATGCCCGAGGTGATGAGATTGGAGTAGTAACCCAGCCTGCGCGCTTCGGCGACCAGCACCTCCAGGTCGTCGCGCACGAGCGGCTCCCCTCCGGAGAATCCGAGCTGCGTGGCGCCCAGTTCGCGGCCCTCGCGCAGCACGCGCAGCCAGTCCTCGGTGGCGAGCTCCTCCCCGTAAGCCGTGTAGTCGACCGGGTTGGAGCAGTACACGCAGTGCAGCGGACAGCGGTAGGTCAGCTCCGCGAGCAGCCACAGCGGCGAGTTAGGCCGGCTTGACACGGATCCATCCCCTTTCAGTGGCATGCGCGAGAAACTCGGTCACGTCGCGGCGCAGGTCGGCGCCGGGAAAGGCGCGCTCGAGGTCGGCGACGATCGCCGACACCGGCGAGATGCCGTCGACGCGCTTCAGGATCTCGCCCGCGCTCGTGCCGAGCTTCACCATGCCTTCAGGATAGAGCAGCACGTAGGCCTGTTGCGCCTGCTCCCACTGGAAGCGGTAGTGGCGCGCGAGCTCGAGCACCGCGTCTTCGCCCGGCATCATTGCCTGTTCTCCTCGCCGATGCCGTAGGCGAGCTGCATCGCGTCGAGCATCGCCCACAGCACGTCGAGCTTGAACTGCAGGATGTCGAGCGCGCGCTCCTGCTCGGCGCGAGTACGGAAATGCTCGAGCGTCACCTCGAGCCCGTGCTCGACGTCGCGCCGCGCTTCGCCCAGGCGCTGACGGAAGTACGCGTAGCCCGAGGCCTCGATCCAGGGATAGTGCTGCGGCCAGTTGGCGAGCCTTTCCTTGTGGATACCGGGGGCGAAGAGCTCGGTCAGCGATGCGCACACCGCCTCCTGCCAGGGCGCGCGGCGTGCGAAGTCGACGTACGCATCGACGGCGAAGCGCACGCCCGGCAGCACATGCCTGAGCGAGACGGCCTGCTCGCGCTCGAGGCCGACGGCCTCGGCCAGGCGCAGCCACGCCTCGATGCCGCCCTCGCTACCGTGCGCCCCGTCGTGGTCGAGGATGCGCTGGATCCAGCGTCGGCGCTGCTCGCGGTCGGGCATGTTGGCGAGGATTGCCGCGTCCTTGACGGGGATGCTGACCTGGTAATAGAAGCGGTTCAACACCCAGCCCTGCACCTGCGCCTTGGTGCTGCGGCCGCTGTTCATAGCGACGTGGAAGGGGTGATGGATGTGGTAGCGCTCGCCCTTGGTGCGCAGCTTCTCCTCGAATTCCGGCTTGGTCCACGGCAGAGTGTCGGCGGCGCCCATCCATCTCCCGCTTCAGAGCTCGACTTCCATTCCGTCGTACGCCACCTCGATCGCCGCGGCCTCGAGCGCGGCGCGCTCGGCGGAGTCCTCGTCGAGGATCGGATTGGTGTTGTTGATGTGAATGAGGATCTTGCGGGCTGCCCGCAGCGGCTTCAGCGCTTCGAGCATGCCTCCGGGCCCGCTCTGCGGGAGGTGGCCCATGTCGCGCGCGCGCTTGGTCGAGACCCCGAGCCGGATCAGCTCGTCATCGGTCCAGAACGTGCCGTCCAGCATCAGGCAGTCGGCCTCGGCGAGAAACGGCCTCAAGTGCGGCTCGATCTCGCCCAGCCCGGGAGCGTAGAACAGCACCCGGCGGCTACGCGCGTCGACGATGCGCACGCCGATGTTGTCGCCCGCGCGCGGCTCGTTGCGGTGCGGGGAGTAGGGCGGCGGCTTGCTCTTGAGCGGCACCGCGGTGAACGACAGCGCCGGGGCGCCTGCGACCGGGAACGTGGCGCCGCCCGGGTCGGCCGCGATCGGATGCCAGTCGACGCCGCAGAAGTGATCGAGGAGGCTGAACAGCGGATTGCCGCGGGTCAGGTCTTCGCGCACCCGCTCCGTGCAATGGACCGCGAGCCGCCTCCCCTCGCGCAGCATCAGAAGCCCCGCGGTATGGTCGATCTGAGCGTCGATCAGCACGATTGCGCGCACCGCGGTGTCGCGCACCGCGCGCGCCGGCTGCAGGTGCGGAAACGCCCGAAACTGCGTCGACAGGTCGGGCGAGGCGTTGAACAGAGTCCAGTCGCTGCCGTCAGCCGAGACCGCGATCGACGATTGCGTACGCGGCCGCGTGTGGACCGTGCCTTTGCGCACGCCGTCGCAGTTGCGACAGTTGCAGTTCCACTGCGGGAACCCGCCTCCTGCCGCGGAGCCGAGCACGCGAATGTGCATGTTGGCGCGGCCTTAAAAAACGAAAGCCCCTCGCGGGGGCTCTCGTCTGACGCCGGCCGCGTTTAGCGGTTGGCGATGTACATCGTCACCTCGAAGCCGAAACGCATCTCGGTGTACTCAGGCTTGATCCACATGTCTGTCTCCTGTGCGGAAGAGCGCCCGGCAATGCCTTGCGCCCTTCCGTGCGCATTATGGTGGCAAACAGGCCTGCGCGGCGCGACCAAATCAGGAAATCGAGCTCATGATTTTCATGAGATTGCGGCCGATAATAGGCGAGCTTGAACACCGCTGAATCGACTCTCTATCCTGCGCTCGAGCCTTTTGCGCAGCAGCAGCTGCCGGTGGGTGGCGGGCATGCGATCCATTTCGAGCAGTGCGGCAATCCGGGCGGCTTCCCGGCGATCTTTCTCCACGGCGGTCCGGGGAGCCATACGCAGCCGCTGCATCGGCGGTTCTTCGATCCGCAGTTCTATCGCATCGTCCTCTGCGACCAGCGCGGTTGCGGGCGCTCGGTCCCGCTCGGCTGCACCGAGGAGAACACCACCCGGCATCTGGTCGAGGACATCGAGGCGCTGCGCGAGCGTCTTGGGTTCGAGCGCGTGATGCTCTTTGGCGGCTCCTGGGGCGCCACGCTCGCGCTCGCTTACGCCGCGGCGCATCCGCAGCGCGTCGCGGCAATGGTGTTGCGCGGCGTGTTCCTCGGCACCCGCGGCGAGGTCGACTGGTATCTCGGGGGCTTGGGCCGGCTTGTGCCGCAAGCCTGGCAGGCGCTCGCGCCAGGCGAAAGCGGCGACCTGCTCGCGCGCTATCACGCGCTCGTAAACCAGCATGACGAGGCGGCGGCGCGCGCGGCCGCGCAGCGCTGGGTCGGCTATGAACAGGCCGTCATGAGCCTAGATGCGGGCGGGGGTGCCGGCGGCGCGGCGGATCCGGCTGCCGCTCTGGCGCGCGCCCGCGTTCAGCTGCACTACCTCGTGCACGACTGCTTTCTTGAGCCGGGAGAGTTCGTCTCGAGCCTGACCCGCCTTGGCAAGACGCAGGTGCTGATCGTCCAGGGGCAGCGCGACCAGGTGTGCCCGCCGCGCGCCGCGCTGGAGCTGGCCGAGCGCCTGCCGCGCGCCGAGCTGCGCCTCATCGAGCGCGGCGGCCATTCGGCCGCGGAGCCGGCCATGGCGCAGGCGCTGCGCGGCGCCGCGGACGACCTGCGCCGGCTGCTGTAGGGTGGGGGCACGATGAGCCTGCGCGTGCGCATCAACCTCGTGATCACGCTGGTGACGGTGGCGTTCACGGCAGCGATGGTGCACGTCATCGTGAACGACCTGCGCAGCTCGGTGCGCGAGGAGATCGAATCGACCACGCGCGTCGCGGTGCAGCTCATCGAGACCGTGGTCGCGGGCGTCTATCTCGAGCCCGGCCCGGCGCAGCGCACCGAGGCGCTGCTCGCGTTGCTGCGGCGCCTCGGCCGGGTGCGCTCCAACGACATCCGCTTCTACGACGAGAGCGGAGCGCTGCTCTACCAGTCGCCGCCTGCGACCTACCGTTCCGGCGGGTGGGCGCCGCAGTGGTTCGGCCGGCTGGTGCGGCCGGAGGTCGCCGCGGCGCGCTTGAAGCTGCCCGGCGGCACGATCGTGGTGACGCCCGATGCGTCGCGTTCCATTTTCGAGGCCTGGGACGACCTGCAGCGCTTCGCGCTGCTCGCGCTTGCTTTCCTGGTACTCGTCAATGTCGCGGTGTTCTGGCTGCTCCATCGCGTGCTCAGGCCGCTACCGCAGATCCTCGAGGGGCTCTCCGAGCTGACGCGCGGCCGCTTTCATGTGCGGCTGCCGGCGTTCAGGCCCGCCGAGTTCGCCGCGATCAGCCTCGGCTTCAATCGCATGGCGCAGGCGCTCGAGGAAAGCCTGGCGCAGAACCGGCAGCTCGCGCTGGTCGCGCAGCAGTCGAGCGACGCGCTCATCATTCGCGACCTGGCGGGACGGATCACGTACTGCAACGCGGCGGCGGAGCGGCTGCTCGGCTACGCGCAGCGCGAGCTCGTCGGCAGCCCGGCAACGCTGATCGCGCCCGCGGACCGGCACGACGAGCTGCGCGCCCAGCTCGAGTCCATCGAACGGCGCGTGCCGCTCGAGCTGCTCGAGACGCAACGCCTGGCGAAGAGCGGGCGGGTGGTGGATGTGGCGCTGTCGGCCGCGCCTCTCGTCGACCCGGCGAGCGACCGCGTGATCGGGGAAATCTGCAGCCTGCGCGACATCACCGGGTACAAGCGCATGCAGGCGGCCGAGCACGAGCTGGAGCAGAACCGCAGGCTGACGGCGCTCATCCAGTCCCAGCTCGAGGGCGAGCGCCGCGCGATCGCACGCGAGTTGCACGACGAGCTCGCCCAATGCGTCACCGCGATCAAGACCATCGGCACCGCGATCGCGAGCCGCGCCGGCGAAGCCAAGCCCGACATCCGGGACAACGCCACCACGATCGTGTCGGTGGCCTCTCATATCTACGATATCGTCCACGGCATCATCCGCAGGCTGCGGCCGAGCGGGCTCGATCATCTGGGGCTGGCCGAGACGCTGCGTGACGCGGTAGCGGGATGGTCGCAGCGCCACCCGCAGGTGCGCTGGGAGCTCGCGCTTTCCGGCGAGCTCGAAGGGCTGGGCGAAGCGCTTAACATCACCGTTTATCGCATCGTGCAGGAAGCCTTGACCAACGTCGTGCGGCACGCCGAGGCGAGCTGCGTGCGCATCTCGGTGGCGCGCGAGTCGGCGGCGCGCTTCGAAGACGCGCTCGTGGTGTGCGTGCGGGACGACGGCAGGGGATTCGGGCAGGCAGCCGCGCAGGAGAACGGCCGCTTCGGGGTGGCGGGGATGCGCGAGCGCGTGCAGGCGTTCGGCGGCAGCTTCGCGATCTCGGGCGCGGAGGGGGAGGGCGCTACGGTGCGCGCCGTGCTCCCCGTGACCGGCGCCGAGCGCGCGGCGCCGCTGCAGACTAGGGCGTGAGCAGGCCGGCGCGCATCGCAATCAGCGCGAGCTCCGCCGAGTTCGAGGCGCCGAGCTTCTGCTTGATGTTGTACAGGTGGGTGCCGACGGTGCGGGGACTCAGGCACATGACCGCGGCGATATCCTGCACCGACTGCCCGCCCGCGAGCGCGAGGAACACCTTGAACTCCTTCTCGCTCAAGGTGTCGAGCGGCTCGGCTGCGCCCGCGACCTGCTGCAGCGCAAGCTCCTGCGCGATCTGCGGCTCGAGGAAAGTCTTGCCCTGCCACACCTCGCGGATTGCCTGGATCAGGGCCTCCGCGGCGCTGCGCTTGGTCAGGTACCCGGCGGCGCCGGCCTTGAGCACGCGCCGCGCGTGCATCGCGTCCTCGTGCGCCGACAGGACCAGGATGCGCGCTCCCGGCTCCTTGGCGAGGATGCGGCGCACGGCCTCCAGGCCGCCGATCCCGGGCATGGAGATGTCCATCACCACGACCTCGGGCCGCGCCTCGTCGATGCGGCGCATCGCCTCCTCGCCGCTGTCCGCCTCGGCGACGACGCGCATGTCCGGCGCTGCGTCGAGCAGCAGCCTGAAGCCCATGCGCACCACGGCATGGTCGTCGACCAGCATCACGCCGATTCGCGCCGCCGGCATGAGCACCATGCTAAGACAGCGCCCGTGGCGCTACAAGTGGGCCCTGATCGCGCTCGCTGCGCTGGCGGGCCTCGCATGCGGCCCGGCGGGCGCGGCGCAGCCGAAGTCGCTTGCGCTCATGGACTTCGAGCTGATCGACGAGATGCGCGCGTTCGCAAGCGAGCAGGCGCGGCGCGAGGTCGATCGGCGGGTCGCCATGATCACGACCGAGCTCGCGAAAGAGCTGGAGAGCCGCGGCATGTATCGCGTGCTCGATCGCGCTCCCGCGGCGCAGCTCATCGAGCGGTTGAAGGCTTCCTACGAGCTGCGCGCGTGCAACGGCTGCGAGATCGACATCGGCAGGGCGCTCGGTGCCGAGCGCATCGCGCTGTGCTGGGTGCAAAAGGTGAGCAACCTGATCCTCAACATCAATATCGAGGTGCGCAGCGTAGCGACGGGCGAGACCGTGTACGCCAAGTCGGTCGATATCCGCGGCAACACCGACGAGGCATGGCTGCGCGGGGTGCGCCGCCTGGTCGACAATATCCAGGAACGCAATCACCATTTGCGCTGAAAGGCCGTTCCAGCTTACGGCGTCGGGTCGCATTCACCCTGCCGCACAGCCTCGATGCGCTGGGCGAAAGTCATGTTCTTGCCGCCCATCTTGATCTGCAGAATACCCGCGACGCGGCCCGGACGAGCATCCAACCGCGCGACTCCGGT
>Ga0137370_10001114_pt1 | contig 10941 bp, 11 predicted proteins | sample SagtaG_11_FD_104920 | JGI IMG/M metagenome (GOLD analysis project Ga0137370, IMG submission 104920) | Vadose zone soil microbial communities from Sagehorn Ranch, Mendocino, California, USA - Sage1_R_20_16 metaG | ecosystem: Environmental > Terrestrial > Soil > Vadose zone | place: USA... | reverse complement strand
GATGGCTCTCGAAGAAGAATTCGAGACTGAGATCCCGGATGAGGAGGCTGAAAAGATCACTACCGTCCAGCAGGCCATCGACTACGTAAACGCCCACGCCAAGAAGACCTGATTTCTCCCCACGGCCGGAGCCGATTTGAGCCGCCGTCGTGTTGTCATCACCGGATTAGGAATTGTCTGCCCGATCGGCAACACTGTTGCCGAAGCCTGGTCAAGCGTCCTCGCCGCCAAGTCCGGAATCAGCCGCATCACCCACTTCGACCCGAGTTTGCTCTCGAGCCGGATCGCGGGCGAAGTAAAGAACTTCGACGTCGCCGCGTACTTGTCGCCGAAGGAGGCGCGCCGCATGGACCGTTTCATCCATCTCGGCATCGCAGCCGGGGTTCAGGCGCTGAAGGACTCCGGCCTCGAGGTCACCGAAGCCAATGCCGCTCGCATCGGCGTCAATATCGGCTCGGGCATCGGCGGGCTGCCGATGATCGAGGAGACGCATAACGACGTACTGAAGGGCGGCCCGCGCAAGATTTCGCCGTTCTTCATTCCCAGCACGATCATCAACATGATCTCGGGAAATCTGTCGATCATGCACGGACTGAAGGGTCCGAATCTGGCGATGGTGACTGCTTGCACGACCTCAGCGCACTGCATCGGCGAATCCGGTCGTCTCATCGAATACGGCGACTGTGATGCGATGGTCGCCGGCGGCGCGGAGGCGACCACCACCCTGCTCACGGTGGGCGGCTTCGCCGCGGCGCGCGCCCTGTCGACCCGCAACGACGATCCCGCCACGGCGAGCCGTCCCTGGGACAGGGACCGCGACGGATTCGTTCTGGGAGAGGGAGCCGGAGTGGTGGTGCTCGAGGAACTCGAGTACGCGAAGCGGCGCGGCGCGAAGATTTACGCGGAGCTCGCCGGTTACGGGATGAGTGGGGACGCCTACCACATGACCGCGCCGCAGGAGAACGGAGAGGGGGCCGCCCGCTGCATGGAAAACGCCTTGCGCAACGCCCGGCTCAATCGCGAAGACATCGACTACATCAACGCTCACGGAACCTCGACGCCTCTGGGCGACCTCGCCGAGACCATAGCGGTCAAACGCTGTTTCGGCGATTATGCGAGGAAGCTCGCCGTGAGCTCGACGAAATCCATGACCGGGCACTTGCTCGGCGCGGCCGGAGGAGTGGAGGCGATTTTCTCGGTGCTGGCGATCCGCGATCAGGTCGCGCCCCCGACAGCGAACCTGTTCAACCAGGATCCGGCTTGCGATCTCGATTACGTGCCCAACGCAGCGCGGCGCATGCCGCTGCGCACCGCCCTGTCGAACTCCTTTGGGTTCGGGGGGACCAATGGAACGCTGATTTTCAAGCGCGTTTGATCCCGAAAGGGGTGAAGACGAGCGCTCATGTCGGCAGCGTCCACGCTGCAGTTCGATCTCAAGCCCTCGCCCAAGCTTGCGGCTTTGCTTGTCGTTGCGCATAGTCTCGCGCTCGCGGCCGCCTGGGTGAGCTTGGCCGGCTGGCCGCAGGTCCTCGTCGGTTTCGGCATCCTGCTCTCGGGCGCGGGCTGCCTTGCCGAGGTGCTGCATCGATCCTCCCGGGCGGCCGTGTCGCTGGAGTTGCGAGAGGACGGAGGCGCTTCCTGGCGGGACCGTAACGGCGCGTGGCACGAGGCCAGGCTTCGCAGCGACCATTTTGTTTCGGCGGCATTCGTGGTCCTGGGGCTCGACCTGGCGGGGCGCGGCCGCAAATGGCTGGTGCTCTTGGGCGATTCGGCCCTGCCCGAGGACTTTCGGCGGCTTCGGGTCTGGCTGCGCTGGCGCCGTGATGTCCGATCCGGAAGGAGGCCGACTCGGGCCAGCACGGAATAAGCTTGCAGGAGCCTGAACTATTCTTCAAGTGACGGGTCTCTTAGGTGCAGGGTCCCGGGGACTGCGTACGCACTGCGGTATACTGACCGCCGCCTGTGGACATCATAGAACAGAAGCGTGACACCGCTTCGTCAGGGACGGCGGCGGATGGATGAGCGGGATCTCGACCAACAGCTGGTCGAGCAAGCCCAGCGAGGCGACAAGCATGCCTTCGAGCTGCTGGTGTCGAAATATCAGCGAAAGCTGGCGCGGTTGCTGTCCCGGTTCATCCGGGACTCGACAGAGGTCGAGGATGTCGCACAGGAAACGTTCATCAAGGCCTACCGCGCGCTGCCCTCGTTCCGGGGCGATAGCGCGTTTTATACGTGGTTATACCGGATCGGCATCAACACCGCGAAGAACTACCTGGTGGCGCTGGGGCGGCGCGTCCCGACAACGACCGAGTTCGATTCCGAGGACGCGGAAGGGTTCGAGGGCGGCGAGCAATTGCGCGACATCAACACGCCCGAGAGCATGCTGATGACCAGGGAGATCGCGAATACCGTCAACGACACCTTGAAGCAGCTGCCCGAAGAGCTGCGCAACGCCATCACGCTGCGCGAGATGGAAGGCTTGAGTTACGAGGACATTGCGACCATCATGAATTGCCCGATCGGCACGGTTCGTTCGAGAATATTCCGTGCGCGCGAGGCAATCGCCGAAAAACTGCGACCCCTTCTCGACACACGCAAGGACCAAAGGTGGTGACCATGAAGGAAAAACTATCGGCGCTGATCGACGGCGAGCTCCAGAGCGACAGTCTTCACGCCCATCTCGGACGGCTCCGAGCGGACCCGGAATTGCGCGGCGCATGGGATACCTACCACCTGATAGGCGATGCGCTCAGGGGCCAGATCAGCCCGGGGATCGCCGATCGCGTAGTCGCTCGCCTTCGCGAGGAGCCCACGGTGCTCTCCCCGCGGCCGGAAAGAAACCCCACCAGGCGCCTCGGCTGGTACGCCATGAGCGCCGCTGCCAGCGTCGCCGCCGTGGTCTTCGTCGCATGGACGGCCTCCCCCGGCTGGCGCGCCGAGTCGCAGCTCGCCGGCGGTCCGGACGCAGCCACGGTCGCGACCCCGGTCCCGGTCGCTCTGGTCTCCAGCGTCGCGCCCGTCGAAATCGAGAACTACCTGCTCGCCCATCAGCCTTATTCCCACACGAGCGCCATGCAAGGAATCGCACCCTACGGACGCAGCGTGGCTGACGAGCGGGCGGCAAGGAAATGACGCCGCCCTTAGCGTCATGCGTGTGGCGGGGGATAAGGATCCCGCTGTTCCTGCTCCCGGTATCGGCGGCGATAGCCCAGAGCGAACCCTCCGCGCTGCAATGGCTTCAACGCATCTATGCCGCCACGGAAAAGCTCAGCTACTCCGGCACGTTCGTATACCAGCAGGGCCAGCAGGTCGAAACCTCCCGCATCACCCACGTCGTCGAGGCTTCGGGACCGCGCGAGCGGCTGGAAACCCTGGACGGGGCGCCGCGCGAGATCATCCGTACCGGCGACGAGGTCGTGTGCTACCTGCCCGCGAGCTCGACGGTAAAGATCGACAAGCAGCCCGGTCGCCGGCCGTTTCCCGCGATCCTTTCGGAGCAACTCAAGGACGTGTCGGAGAACTACACCATCAGGAAAGTCGAGATCGAGCGCGTCGGAGGCTACAGTTGCCAGGTCCTCGCGCTGGAGCCTCGGGACCGGATGCGATACGGTCACCGGCTTTGGGCGGATCTCAATACCGGCATGCTGCTCAAGGCGAAAACCTTCGATGAGAAGAACGAGCTGCTGGAGCAGTTCGCGTTCACGCAGATCAAGATCGGCGGCCACATCGGCCGCGATCAGCTGAAGGCGCGCTATTTCCGCGAAAGCCGGGACTGGCGCGTCGAGGATTCCGGCGCCACCCGCGCCAATCTGGCCGAAGCCGGATGGACGATCCGCTCCAGGCCCGCGGGTTTTCGCACGGTCGCCGAGCTGATGCGGACCATGGGAGGCACCGGCGGGGTCGGCCATATCGTCCTGTCCGACGGTCTCGCAGCGATCTCGGTGTTCATCGAGCCCGCGACGAGCAGGCAGCCGGCGCCGCAGCCGGGTCTGGTGCGGCAGGGCGCGATCAACGTCTACATGCGTCCGGTGGGCAGCTACTGGGTCACTGTAGTCGGCGAAGCGCCCGCAGAGAGCGTAAAATACATCGCCAACGCGGTCGAATACCGCAAGTAGAGCCCGGCGACCTCCCTTGAATCAGTCCGGCTCCCGGCAGCCGTCGCGGTTTTCTGCCGGCTCGGTTCCGAGGACTATTTTGATGGCGAGACTACTATTTATCTGTCTGCTGCTCGGCTTGCCCTCGGCGCTGGTCGCGCAGGGGCGCGAGCTGCCCGATTTCACCGAGCTCGCCGAGAGGCAAGGCCCCACCGTCGTCAATATCAGCACCACACAGGTACGCGAGCGCCGCGCGTCGCCGCAAATTCCGAATCTCGAGGAAGACGATCCGCTCTACGATTTCTTCCGGCGATTCATCCCGCGCCCGCCGGGCCCCGGCGGCCAAGGTCCGCGCGATTTTGAGAGCCGCTCGCTCGGCTCGGGCTTCATCATCAGTGCCGACGGCTACGTTCTCACCAACGCGCACGTCGTCGATGCCGCGGATGAGATTACCGTTCGCCTAAACGACAAGCGCGAATTCAAGGCTCGCGTGATCGGCGCTGACAGGCGCACCGATCTCGCCTTGATCAGGATCGACGCGACGGGGCTGCCGGCCGTACGCATGGGAGATCCGAACCGGCTCAAGGTCGGCGAATGGGTCGTCGCGATCGGCTCGCCCTTCGGTTTCGACAGCACGGTCACCGCGGGCATCGTCAGCGCCAAGGGCCGCAGCCTGCCGCAGGAGAACTTCGTTCCTTTCATTCAGACCGACGTCGCGATCAACCCGGGGAATTCCGGCGGGCCTTTGTTCAACATGCGCGGCGAAGTCGTGGGAATCAACTCGCAGATCTACAGCCGCACCGGCGGTTTTATGGGTCTTTCCTTCGCAATTCCAATCGACGTGGCGATGGAGGTGCAGAACCAGCTGCGTCAGTTCGGCCGCGTCAGTCGCGGACGAATCGGGGTCGTGATCCAGGAAGTCTCGAAGGAACTCGCCGAATCGTTCGGCCTTTCCAGGCCGGCAGGGGCCCTCGTCAATGCGGTCGAGAAGGGCGGCCCCGCCGAAAAGGCCGGGGTGGAAACAGGCGACATCATTCTCAAGTTCGACGGCAAGCCGGTATCGAGCTCGAACGAGTTGCCGCGCATCGTCGGCAACACCAAACCCGGGATCAAGGCGAACGTCGAACTGTGGCGCAAGGGCGTGACCCGGGAGCTCACCGTCACGGTCGGGGAGTTGCCCGAGGATCGAGTCGCGAGCCGCAGCGAGCGCCGGGGAAAGCCGCCGGAGCAGGCAGCCAATCGCCTCGGTTTCGCGGTCGTCGATCTTACCGCGGAGCAAAAGCGTGACCTGAAGCTGGGAGGCGGCGTAATGGTCGAAGAGGTCCGTAACAATCGCCGCGCAGATGTGCGCGCGGGCGACGTGATTACGGCGGTGACCAGCAAAGGCCAGACCACCGAAGTGAGATCCGCGGAGCAGTTCAACAAGCTCCTGGCGCAGCTGGAGCGCAACACCACTCTGACGCTCCACGTACGGCGCGGCGAGAGCAGTCTGTTCGTAACCGTCAAGGGCGAGGGTACGCCCGGTTAGCGCGTCCGCGCACCCTGCATATCTCGCCTAAATACGCTAAAGTTCAAAGTCTTGGAACCGGGAATGAAGGGTGCTGAACGGCACCCTTTTTTGTAGGCCATGCAGCACATCCGCAATTTTTCGATCATCGCCCATATCGATCACGGGAAGTCGACGCTCGCAGACCGCTTCATCCAGCGCTGCGGCGGATTGTCGGAGCGCGAAATGTCGGAGCAGGTGCTCGATTCGATGGATCTGGAGCGCGAGCGGGGCATCACCATCAAGGCGCAGACCGCAGCGCTGCAATACACTTCGCGCGACGGAAAGATCTACAACTTGAATCTCATCGACACGCCGGGTCACGTCGACTTCTCTTACGAAGTATCGCGCTCGCTTGCAGCGTGCGAAGGCGCCCTGCTGGTGGTGGACGCGAGCCAAGGAGTGGAGGCGCAGACCGTCGCCAATTGCTACACCGCCATCGAGCAGGGCGTCGAGGTCGTGCCGGTGCTCAACAAGATCGATCTCCCCTCGGCCAATCCGGAGCGCGCCATCCAGGAAATCGAGGACGTCATCGGCATCAAGGCAAGCGATGCCTTGCTTGTCAGCGCCAAGACCGGCGAAGGGGTGGAGGAAGTTCTCGAAGCGGTGATCCGCCGCATGCCGCCCCCCAAGGGGGATCCCGATGCGCCGCTGAAGGCATTGATCATCGATTCGTGGTTCGACAACTACGTCGGCGTGATCATGTTGGTGCGGCTGGTGGACGGAGTCATACGGCCAAAGGACAAGCTGCTGCTGATGTCCACGCAAGCTGTCCATCTGTGCGAGCAGGTCGGCGTGTTCACACCCAAGTCGCAAGGTCGCGAGCAGCTTTCGGCCGGAGAGGTGGGGTTCGTCACTGCCGGAGTGAGGGAACTCCAGCATGCGCGCGTCGGCGACACCATTACCCTCGTCAATCGTCCCGCGGCCGCGCCGCTTCCGGGCTTCAAGGAGATCAAGCCACAGGTGTTCGCCGGGCTCTATCCGGTCGAGGCGAGCGAGTACGAAGCGCTGCGCGACGCGCTGGAGAAACTGAAGCTCAATGATGCATCGCTGCACTACGAGCCTGAAACCTCTCAGGCGCTCGGCTTCGGATTCCGCTGTGGGTTCCTGGGCCTGCTGCACATGGATATCGTGCAGGAACGGCTCGAGCGCGAGTACGACATGGCGCTCGTGACCACCGCTCCCACCGTCGTCTATGAGATTCAGCTGCGCGACGGCACGGTCGCGCGCATCGAGAACCCGGCGAAAATGCCCGATTCTTCGAAAATCGACGCGATTCGCGAGCCGATCATCGAAACGGTCATTTTCGTACCGCAGGAGTACGTCGGGGCGATCATGACCCTGTGCACGCAAAAGCGCGGAGTGCAGAAGAACATGCAATATCACGGACGCCAGGTGATGCTGACCTACGAGATGCCGCTCAACGAGGTGGTGATGGATTTTTTCGACAAGCTCAAATCCGCGAGCCGCGGCTACGCCTCGCTCGACTACGAATTCAAGGAGTACCGGGCCGCCGACATGGTGAAGCTCGATATCCTCATCAACGGAGAGCGCGTCGACGCCTTGTCGCTTATGGTGCACAGGGAGAACTCCCAATACCGCGGCCGCGACCTCGTTTCGCGGATGCGCGAACTGATTCCGCGGCAGATGTTCGACGTGGCCGTGCAGGCTGCGATCGGCGCGCACGTCATTGCGCGTGAGACCGTCAAGGCGCTGCGCAAGAACGTGCTGGCGAAGTGTTACGGCGGCGACGTGAGCCGCAAGAGAAAATTGCTGGAAAAGCAGAAAGCGGGGAAAAAGCGCATGAAACAGGTGGGCACGGTGGAAATACCCCAGGAGGCGTTTCTCGCCATACTGCAGGTTGAGAGCAAATGAATTTCGCGCTGATACTCTTTGTCTTGCTGGTCATTACGGGGGCGTTTGCGCTCGCCGACGCAGTCTATTTCTCCAAGCAGCGCCCCAAGGAGGACAAGGAACCCTGGTGGATCGAATATCCGAAGAGTTTCTTCCCGGTTATTCTCATCGTTTTCCTGCTGCGCTCGTTCCTGGTCGAGCCTTTCAAGATTCCCTCCGGCTCGATGGTGCCGACGCTGGTGGTCGGGGATTTCATCCTGGTCAACAAGTTCGCCTACGGCATCCGGGTCCCGCTCATCAACAAGAAGATCGTCAATATCGGGGAGCCTAAGCGCGGCGACGTGATGGTGTTTCGCTTTCCGGAGGATCCGTCGCTCGATTACATCAAGCGCGTGGTCGGAGTTCCCGGCGACAAGATCGTCTACGAGAACAAGAAACTCTTCATCAACGGCGTCGCGCAGCCTCGCAAGCAGATCTCCGACTATCTGAATCGCGAGCGGATCCACTACTCGGCACAGTTCGTCGAGACGGTGAACGGGGTCGCGCACGCCATCCTCCTCGAGGGTGACGCGCCTGCGGCGGTCCCATTCACGCGTCCGTTCCCGTTTCGCGAAAATTGCAACTACAATAGCGAAGGTGTGACCTGCACCGTCCCGCCCGGGCACTATTTCATGATGGGCGACAACCGCGATAACTCGGCGGACAGCCGAGTGTGGGGTTTCGTACCGGACGAGAATATCGTCGGGAAGGCGTTTTTCATCTGGTTCAATTTCAGCGAGCCGCGGCGCTTCGGAACGTTTCAGTGAAGGGGGATTCATGAAGGATCAGCGAGGCATGACCCTGGTTGGAATGGTGGTGGTGTGCATCGTCATTGTCTTGGTCGCCATAGGCGGCCTAAAGATCGCCCCCGCCTACATCGAATACTTCAAGGTGAAGAAGGCGATCGTCGGCATCGCGCAGTCAAACAGCAGGGGGACCGTCCAGGAGGTGCGCTTGGCGTTCGATCGCCGCGCGGCGATTGACGACATCGACGTGATCGCGGGCAGAGACCTCGAGGTCACCAAGGAAGGCAACGACATTGTGATCTCGTTCGCCTATCCGAGGGGCGTCGCGCTGTTCGGCAACGTCAGCGTCGTGTTCGATTTTGCCGCGAGCAGCAGTAATTAACGGCGCGCCGGGATCGGATTCCGTCGCGCGCTCGGCCCGCTCTTCGACAGGGTCCGTGGACCGGGAGCGTCTTCAGCGGCATATCGGATACCGCTTTTCCCGGCCCGAGCTCCTATCGCGGGCACTCACGCACCGCAGTCACAGCGCGCTTCACAACGAGCGCCTGGAGTTCCTGGGCGACAGCATTCTCAACTGCGTCGTTGCAGCGGAGCTGTTCGAACGCTTCGACGAGCTTTCCGAGGGAGACCTGTCGCGGCTGCGCGCGCAGTTGGTGCGCGAGGAGACCTTGCATCAAGTGGCGCAGACGCTCGGCATCGGCGATCATCTGCTAATGGGCGAGGGCGAGCTGAAGAGCGGCGGGTTCGCGCGGCCCTCTATCCTGGCCGATGCGCTCGAAGCTCTGATCGGTGCGGTCTTTGCCGACGGGGGTTTTTCGGCGGCCCGCGAAACGATTCGGCGCCTGTATGAGCCGCTGCTTGCCTCGCTGGATCCGAAGGCGCTCGGTAAAGACCCGAAGACGCTTCTGCAGGAACTGCTCCAGGCGAGGAAGATCGCCTTGCCTCAGTATTCCGTCGTCGCAACCCACGGGGCGGCTCACAGCCAGAATTTCGAGGTCGAGTGCCTGATTCCCCAGCTCTCGGTGCGGACCACGGGAAGCGGAAGCAGCCGGCGAAGCGCCGAGCAGGAAGCCGCCATGCGCGCCTTCGAGCAGATCCGCAGTCGAACGGCGCCACCGTGATGGCCGCGGAGCCGTATCGCTGTGGAGCGATCGCCCTGATCGGGCGTCCCAACGTCGGCAAGTCCACGTTGCTGAATGCATTGCTGGGACAAAAACTCAGCATTACCTCTCACAAGCCGCAGACCACGCGACAATCCCTTCGCGGGGTCCTCACGACCGAGACGGCGCAGTTCGTCCTCATCGACACACCGGGATTCCAGACGCGACACCGTGGCGCCCTCAACCGGGCGATGAACCGCGCAATTCGCGGAGCGCTCGAGGCGGTCGATTTGGCGGCTCTGGTCGTCGAAGCCAAGCGCTTCGGGGCGGAGGATCGCGCGCTGCTGAAACAGGTCCCCGAGGGGGTTCCGCTGTTCCTGGTCGTGAACAAGATCGACACGACCGAAGCTGCGGACTTGCTTCCGTTTCTGAAAAAGGCGGCGAACGAAGCAAAGTTCGAAGAAATCGTGCCGGTCAGTGCGAGCCGCGGCAAGGGGCTCGATGAGCTGCTGGGGGCGCTCAGGCGCCACCTGCCGGAGCAGCCCGCGATTCATTCCCAGGATGATCTGACCGATAGGAACGAGCGGTTTCTCGCCGCGGAATTTCTGCGCGAAAAGCTGTTTCGCCTTCTGGGCGAGGAGCTTCCTTACAGCACCGGCGTGGAGATCGAGAAATTCGAGGACGAGCGCGGCATACGGCGGATTCACGCCGCTATCGTGGTGAGAAGAGAGGGACACAAGGCGATCATCATCGGATCGGGCGGGAGCAAGCTGAAACAGATTGCCACCGCCGCGCGTCTCGACATGGAGAAGCTTTTCGGCAGCAAGGTTTATCTCGAAGTCTGGGTCAAGGTCCGCAGCGGGTGGACGGACGACGAAGCGGCGCTCAGGCGCATGGGCTATGGTTGAGCACACCAGACAGGAAAGCCGTGAAGCCTTCATCCTGCACGGCTACCCCTATCGCGAAACGAGCTTGCTGCTCGAAACGTTCACTCGCGCATTCGGACGGGTGTCGATGGTGGCGCGGGGAGCGCGCAGTCCGCGCTCGCCTTTGCGCGGGGTGTTGCTCGCCTTTCAGCCGCTCGCCCTGTCCTGGTTCGGCAAGGGCGAACTGCGCACGCTCGCACGCGCCGAGTGGGTCGGCGGACAACCGCTGCTTCACGGCGAAGCGCTCATGTGCGGGTTCTATCTCAACGAGCTCTTGTTGCGGCTGCTGCCCCGCGAAGACCCCCACGAAGCCCTGTTTTCGCGATACTGGGAAACACTCCGGCAGCTCGCGCCGCACGGCAGCTCGGCCCCTGCGCTGCGTTCTTTCGAGAGAGCCCTGCTCAAGGAGCTCGGTTACGCCATGGCGCTCGAGCGCGACAGCGCAAGCGGTCGCGCGATCGATCCGGCGAAGAGCTATACGTACGATCCCGAGCGCGGACCGATCGAGGTCGAGGACGCGGGACCGCAGCCTCGCGTGTCCGGCCGGACGCTTCTCGACATGGCGCGCGACGACTATGCCGATCCACAGACTCAGCAACAGGCGAAGGCGCTGATGCGCACGCTCATCAATCATCG
>Ga0137370_10001113_pt1 | contig 10941 bp, 8 predicted proteins | sample SagtaG_11_FD_104920 | JGI IMG/M metagenome (GOLD analysis project Ga0137370, IMG submission 104920) | Vadose zone soil microbial communities from Sagehorn Ranch, Mendocino, California, USA - Sage1_R_20_16 metaG | ecosystem: Environmental > Terrestrial > Soil > Vadose zone | place: USA... | reverse complement strand
GCGGACACAAAAGCGGCAATCGTGAGACCATGAGCGAGCGCCACGGCAAGCACATTATTTCCGGCGGTTTTGATCGCGCCGATACCGACAAAGATCAGCGCGAACGTTCCAATAAATTCTGCCAGCAGGGGACGAAACTTAGCCATGCTTCGATCCAACCAAATGTGCCGCACCGAGGCAACGAAGATGTTGATCTTCGGCGGCATCTATAGCCGCGCACGCACAGCTTCCACAGGAGGCTAAAACGCGCGCAAGACGGTCGGTCAGCGATTCTTCTTCGGTTTCCCGATTTTTTCTGTTTGCTTTACCGCGAATGATTTCATGCGGGCATACTCTTTCTGAACGCCATTACCGAAATCGCGCGGCCCGTATTCAAACAACACAACAAAGCAAAAAGCCAAAACGATAAACAAGGCGAACCAAAAAAGCCCGCGTACTAAGGCCATGGTCAACAGACTAACGCAGTCGATCTGCCCGATCAATGTGTAAGCGCTTAGCTTAACCCGTCTCTGGCGCGTCGAGTTGGCAGGCTGGGAAGCCTGCCGTCGAGACACACTGGAAGTCTATCTTCCTTGAACGAGCAACCAAAACTGCCATGCTTTGCGGCCATGCGCGTGCCGCTACTCGATCTCAGCGAACAATATCGTGCTCTGGCTGGCCCAATTGGCGAAGCGATTAATGACGTGCTGGCGAGCCATCATTTCATTCTCGGGCCAAAAGTGGCGGCGTTCGAGAAGGCGATCTGTGAGTATTCCAAGACACCACACGCCATCGGTGTTTCCTCTGGAACAGATGCTTTGCTCGCGATCTTGATCGCCCTTGGAATTGGGCGAGGCGATGCGGTCATCACGACGCCTTACACATTTTTTGCGACGGCTGGATGCATTGCGCGGGTCGGCGCTCGACCGCTTTTTGCGGATATCGATCCGAAAACGTTCAACATCTGTCCATCCGCCATTGAAAAATGCATCGAGAAGAATTGTCAGATAGATTCGGGTGGCGAATTGAAAACAACAATCGGAGAAAAAATCCGCGCCATCGTTCCAGTTCATTTGTTCGGTTTATGCTGCGAGATGAACGCGCTTCATGAAATCTCGGAACACTACCAATTGGATGTGATCGAAGACGCGGCGCAGGCGATTGGCGCGGAATTTCCATTCGGCGAAAGGATCGCCAAAGCCGGAATGATGGGTGAAGCCGGATTCTTTAGCTTTTATCCTTCAAAGAACCTCGGTGCTGCTGGCGATGCAGGGTTAATCGTTTGCCAGGATGAGGAGCTGGCGAGAAAATTGCGGATTCTGAGAGAACACGGGATGGAGCCGCGTTATTTCCACCATCTTATTGGAGGCAATTTTCGCCTGGACGAAATACAGGCTGCAATTCTTGGTGTTAAGCTTCCATACCTGGAAAAGTGGGCGGCGGCTCGACGGGCCGCTGCGGATTTTTATTGCGCAGAATTTGCACGCGCGGCGTTGACGGAAAGAATCACGGCGCCCGCCGAACCTTATCGCGATCGTCGCCTAACGAATCATCACGTTTATCATCAATACGTCATCCGCACGCCAATGCGCGATGCTTTGCGCGAGCACCTCGGCAAACGTGAAATCCAGACGGCGATCTACTATCCACTCGGACTCCATGAGCAGAAATGTTTTGCCTGTCTCGGCCATAAGAAGGGTGATTTTCCGGAGACCGAGCGCGCCGCTAGCGAGACGCTCGCGCTACCCATTTATCCGGAAATTTCGCGCGAAGCGCAGCGATACGTGGTCGGCGCGATCGCCGAATTCTTCAACTGAAGGCGGAACCGTTTTTTCCGAACTGCGCCATCAAATTTACAAAAACGCAGATTGTGCCGCTGCTTCGAGAAAAGCGCATTTTCCGCGGCCAACAAAGCTAAGACAATTGGGATGCGCCGATCGCCAAACTACTTGCGAGGCGCAAAGCGCGAGCATATATCAACCGGAAAGCTTTCGGGCGCTAACGGGTAGGTACCGAAGTGGCCAAACGGGGCAGACTGTAAATCTGCTGGCTTTACGCCTTCGCTGGTTCGAATCCAGCCCTGCCCAATTCCCCTGTGATCGGCTAGTTGCGAACTCGCTAGGTCGCAATGCTTTCGGAATTAATGACCTCTTCGTGGGCCGCCACCTTCGCGACGACCACCGTATCCACCGCCGCCGCCGTAGCCGCGTCCGCCACCACCGGGCGGTCGCGCTTCCCGGGGACGAGCCTCGTTTACAGTCAACGGCCGGCCTTCGATTGTTTGGCCATTGAATTTCGAAATCGCGTTTTGAGCATCCTCTTCGGAGCTCATCGTCACGAAAGCAAAGCCACGTGACTTGCCGGTGAATTTGTCTTGCATGAGAGTAACTTCCTGCACAGTGCCAGCCTGTGAAAAAAGCTTCTTCAGTTTGTTTTCCGTCGTATTGAAGGAAAGATTGCCGACGTATAATTTAGTTCCCATTGAGTTTATTCTGGAAAAGGCTGCCAGGTCACTGTTCCCGCTTATCGGATTTCAAATCGCCACTGAATAAACTCAACTGACAATCCACCAACTTCCAAGCTTCCGTTTTCCGTTTCGGCTCACTTGTAAAATGCTTCCCGTCAGAAAGCAATAGGAAATCGCGGACCAATTTTTGTCGCTCGACAATGGCTCAATCACATAGCGCGAATGGGAAAAAGCCTGCGGCCCGGGTTGCAGTCGTTGCTGCGGGCGTAGTCGGTCCGCTGGGGATTGGGCTGGCCGAAACACTCGATTCGCTGCGCGAAGCGCGGGATTGCGTTAGCCAAATAACACGATTTTCGGTAGCTGAATGTCGATGTAAGACAGCTGGCCAAGTATCCGATGATCGCCTGCTCGCTGACCGGGGCGACGGAGCTCGCGCCCGACGGCTGCATCGCGCGTCGCACATGATGATCCAGGCGCTAAGAGAAGTCGTAACGCAAGACGCTCGCTTTAAACCTGAGCTGACGGTAATTGGAACAACCAGCGGCGGCATGTCTTATGGCGAACATTATTATCGGTCGTTACATCAAGCAGGAGACTTGCGACATGCGGCTACCTGGATCGCAAATTACCCGGCGCAAAAGCCGGTGATCGACGCTCAGGAAGCCTTTGGAATTTCTGCGCCGTGCCAGGTGATTGCAAATGCCTGCGCCTCGGGCACGAATGCCATCGGTCATGCGTTCGAGTGTGTGCGATCGGGTCGGTACCAGCGGGTGTTAGCCGGCGGCTATGACGCACTCTCGGAAATGGTCTTCGTGGGCTTTGATTCGCTCCAAGCCTCGACGCCGGAGAGATGTCGTCCCTTTGATCGACATCGCACCGGCATGGTTTTGGGAGAAGGCGCCGCCGTTCTTGCGTTGGAGGACCTCGACCTGGCTCGGGAGCGTGGTGCGCCTGTTCTGGCGGAAATTGCCGGCTACGGCATTTCTACAGATAATTTTCACATCACACAGCCGAACCCTTCCGGTGTTGGACCGCGACAGGCGATGGAACGAGCTCTCCAGAGCGCGCATATTTCAGCGGATGGAGTCGATTACATCAATGCGCACGGCACAGCCACGGTGTTTAATGACGCGGCCGAAGGCAAGGCAATCAGCGCGTTATTCAATGGCGTGCCGGTGAGCTCAACCAAAAGCATGATGGGTCACTCCCTGGGAGCCGCCGGCGCGGTCGAAGCCACCATCTGTTTGCTGGCGCTCCAGCATCAATTTCTTCCACCTAACATCAATTTTGGCGCTTTGGACGATGATCTCGAGCTAAACATCGTCGCGAACCAAGCGCGACCGGCTGTTCTGGGCGCAGTGCTTTCGAATTCCTTTGGCTTCGGGGGGACAAATGCTTCGATTTTGATGCGTAAGTTCGAAGTATGAGTCTGGCGATCGCCGGCATGGGGTGGGTGACACCTCTCGGAAGCGGCATTGATCCAGTCTGGGAGCAGCTGCTTCATGGCCATGAGGCATCCGCGACAACCGTGTCCGAACAGTTCGGGGACTGGCCATACAGCGCCTTCCGTGTACCCGATTCGGCGCTGACGGGTTTGGTACATCCGCGCCTCCGCCGTGCCAGTATGATTTCGCGATTTGCCGCGATGGCAGGATTGGAGGCGTTGCAAGCTGCGGGAGTAAAGCTGAATTCGCAGAATGCGGAGCGAACCGCGCTCATCTTCGCCATTTCAAACGGCGGTGTGATTTACACAAAGCGTTTTTACCGTGACGTCGTTGAAGCGGGTGCGCAGTCGGCCAGTCCGCTCTTGTTTCCAGAAACGGTCTTTAATGCGCCGGCGAGCCATCTCGCAGCAATTCTTGGTGTAACTGGGGCCACCTACACTCTGGTGGGGGATGGAGCGGTAGGTCTCCTGGCGATAAAAATGGCTGAGGACCTGATGGCAAACGAAGCGCTGAAATATTGCCTGGTGGTGGGAACTGAAGAAGTCGATTGGCTGTTGTGCGACGCCTATCGACGCTGGCGACTGCTTCGTTTGACACCTCCGATTGAACCATTCAGCAAACAAAAGCGGGGAATGATCCTGAGTGAAGGAGCAGGAGCAATCCTGCTCGCTCGCGTGCCGCGCCGCGGCGCAGCGGAGGCGGGAGACGGCCCGATTACAATGGAATCCGCTCATCCTGGCGGGTATTATCGGAAGCGCACGGAAGCAGAGGCAATTTTGAAGCAAATCGTGCGTGATCTCAGTCAAATCGAAATCGATCTTGTTATCTCGAGTGCTAACGGCACGTTTATCGACCAGGCAGAATACCGAGCGTTAGCGCAGGTTATCCCCGGTGCGGCCGTTTACACCGCCAAACCAGCGATGGGCGAAAGCGTTGGTGCTGCAGGACTGTGGCAGATCATTTTGGGAGCCCAGGCCCTGCGTTATCGAGAGCTCCCGCCTGTGCTTCACGCCGATCCAGCCATTTCGTTGCGGCTTTCACTTTCACGCGTGCCTCTGGCTAGAGCGCGCCGCGCCATTGTCCTGAGCTGTGGAGTCAATCAGCAACTGGCAGGCTTGCGACTAGTAAGCCGGTGATTGCTGATTCAGTTGCTCAAAAGTTCGTGACGGTTTGGCGCTAGGACTGAGTAGCGGACGAACGCCGTAGGCAAAAATCGCGTCAGCGGAGCTGGACGAGTTCCCAATTTATTTTTCCATCCACGATTTTAAGCCACGCCACACTGGGAGGGGCGCCACGGTTAGGTCGCGTCACGCACCCGGGGTTCAGAAATAACACATTTTCATGCCTTTCGTTTCGCGGCACGTGCGTGTGTCCGTGCACGACGACGTTGACATCATTAGGCGGACGCTCAGGCGGGATGTGTTGCAGACGGAATTTCAGTCTGTCACGCACAAGATCGATAACCAGCGGCCATTCGGAATTGCTGTCGCAATTTCCGCGGACTAGCACGATACGCGGTCCGACCGTACGCAGCTCGCCGAGAATCGCTTCCGCGCAAACATCTCCAAGATGCCAGATTTCATCCGCACCCTTGGCCATTTCCTTCACCTTTTCCGGCAAACGATTGTGCGTGTCTGCCAGGATGAAAATGCGCAACGCCTCCTTCGATTTTTCCCGGTTCGTCATAGCGGATAAAGCTACCCTTATGTACTACTAGCACCGCCTGTCCTGGCGGCATGTTTCCATGCGTGCGTTGATTTGGGCGATAGCGGGTGTTACGTAGCCTCGCCGGCCTGCCATGAGTCAAAACTACAAAAATACGCTTAATTTGCCGCGCACAGAGTTTCCAATGAAGGCGAATCTCGCCGCGCGCGAGCCGGAGATGCTGAAAATGTGGGAGGAGACGCGGCTTTACCAGCAAATCCAAAAGTCGAGAGAAGATGGAGAGTTATTTGTGCTGCATGACGGGCCGCCATTCGCCAACGGAGATGTGCACATGGGCACTGCGCTTAACAAAATACTCAAGGATTTGGTTGTGAAATCGCAGACCATGCTCGGCAAGCGCGCGCCATATATCCCTGGTTGGGACTGCCATGGTCTGCCGATCGAGTACAAGGTGGTGAGGGAATCCCGCGGCCTTTCTCCGCTCGAAGTCCGAAAAAAATCGGAAGCGTTCGCGCGAAAATTTGTCAACATCCAGCGCGAACAATTCAAGCGGCTGGGTGTCTTCGGCGATTGGGAAAATCCATATTTAACAATGGATCCCAAATACGAAGCGGAAATCCTGCGCGCGTTTGCCGTATTCGTTGAGAAAGATCTAGTCTATCAATCTAAGAAGCCGGTGTTTTGGAGCACCGGCGCGCAGACGGCGCTCGCCGAAGCCGAAGTGGAATATCAGGACCGCGATGACACCGCTGTGTACGTTAAGTTTCCGATCATAGGTGGCGAGTTCAAGGATAAGGCGAGCATCGCAATCTGGACAACAACGCCATGGACTTTGCCAGCAAATCTGGCGATCGCCGTCGATCCCAAAGAAATTTATGTGATCCAGGAATTTTCCCGGGACGGCAGCTCAGAGACCTTATTGCTCGCAGAAAAGCTCGTTTCGCAATTTTGCGCCAACACAAACTTCGAGCGTGTCGGCGAACCGAAGGAATCATTCCCCGGCAGCAAGATCGATCACGTAGTCGCGCAACATCCGTTTCTTAATCGCGAATCGACAGTGTTCACTGCCGATTTTGTCACGATGGACACTGGCACGGGCGCAGTACATATCGCGCCCGGTCATGGTGAAGACGATTACTTGTTAGGCAGAGAAAAAGGCTTACAGATCCTGTCGCCGGTCGATGATCACGGCCGTTTCACGGACGAAGTCGGTTGGCCAAATCTTGTTGGCAAATACGTCTTCGACGCCAACAGCGACGTCGTCAATTTGCTGCGCGATCGAGGCATGCTGCTCGGCGAGGAAATTTTTCATCATTCTTATCCGTACTGCTGGCGTTCGAAAACGCCGATCATCTTTCGCAATGTCGAACAATTCTTCATTCGCATCGACGAGCTGCGCGGCAAAGCCCTCGATGCGATCAAGACGGTGAAGTGGATTCCCGCATGGGGAGAGAATCGAATCAGCGGAACAGTGGAATCGCGTCCCGACTGGGTCATTTCGCGTCAACGAAGCTGGGGCGTGCCGCTGCCAGTCTTTTATTCAAACGATGGCAAAGCGATTCTAAACGCAAAAATTATCCGCAAACTCGCTGATCTGGTCGCGCAGCGCGGCTCTAACATCTGGTTTGAGTTGAACGATATCGAACTTGCCAGCCGGCTCGATTTGCCGGAAGGCACAACACATCGCAATGACACGATCGACGTGTGGATCGACAGCGGCGTTTCACACAAAGCCGTTTGCGCGCTACGCCCCGAGTTGCGCGATCCGGCTGACATGTATCTCGAAGCAACTGATCAGCATCGTGGCTGGTTCCAATCGTCGCTATTGACCAGCGTCGCGCTCAACAATCGCGCACCGTACAAAGCTTGCGTGACCCACGGTTTCGTCGTCGATCTTGACGGCAAAAAGATTTCGAAATCCGGAACATACGACAAACCAATGGACGCCGGTCATTTCGTCGGCCGGCACGGCGCGGATCTCGTCCGGCTCTGGGCGAGCAGCATCGACTACACTGATGACGTCCCGTTTTCCGAAGAAATGTTCGCGCGTCTGGGTGACACCTATCGCCGGATTCGAAACACTTTGCGGATTTTGCTGGGAAATCTTTATGATTTTCCCGTAGCCGAGATCGGTGACCCCGGCCGGTCGGCAACACTTATCGATCGCTGGATTCTGGAGCGATTGAACGACGTCATCGCCGATTGTCGATCCGCTTATGAAGCATTCGAGTTCCACAAGATTTATCACGCGCTGAACCATTTTTGCGCCGTCGATTTGAGCAGCCTCTATATCGACATCACCAAGGACCGCATGTATTGCGATGCGGCAGACTCGCCCCGGCGTCGGGCAACACAAACAGTCATGCATGAAATTTTCGGCGCCCTGTGCCAATTGCTCGCGCCTGTTCTCGCATTCACTGCCGAAGAGGCATGGCGATATACAGGCCTTGGCGGTTCAGTCCATCTGCAGGAATTTCCGCACCCGCGCCATCGGCAACATGAAGCAACCGATCAGATTGCCGAGCTTCTGAAATTGCGCGCGGTGATCGGTCAGGCGATCGAGCGCGCGCGTCAGGAGAAACTGATCGGAAATGCTCTCGAGGCGGCAGTTGTTTTGAATTCAGACACTGGTGTCACAGCGAAGATGGAGAAGGAGGAGGTGGAGGAATTTTTCATTCTGAGCGATTTGACCATCCGCCAGGCCGACGAGGCGAGTGCGACCGTCACCCAAACACGTTACAGAAAATGCGCGCGTTGCTGGCGTTATCGGCCGGCTGTTGGCACGAGCAAAGAACATCCCGATTTGTGCGATCGGTGCGAAAGCGTGGTAGAGGCGAATAAGAGCCGTGTCACACACGATATTGCCGACTGACACCTCATGACTTGATTCCTGTCATGTCGAGCAGAGTCGAGACATCTCTAATTATTTAATGCGCGCCATCAAAACAGCGGTGAGAGATTCCTCGGCTTCACTCCGCTGCGCTCGGAATGACAAGGCGCGGATATGAAATTCATCCTTTTTCTTTCACTGCCGCTTTACGCATTGGATCAATCGACGAAACAGATGGTTTTGCGGTTTATTAGCCATGACGAGCCGCGCATCGTGGTCCCGGATTTCTTTAGTCTGGTTCACGTCACGAACACCGGCGCCGCCTTTGGTTCCTTCAGGAACAACAATACTTTCTTCGTCGCAATTTCATTCGTCGCGCTTCTCATTGTTCTGATCCTTCTCTTGCGACGACGAACACCTGACCATTGGCGCGATCTTTCGCTTGCGCTTCTTCTGGCTGGAATCCTGGGAAATCTTACCGACCGCCTTCTCTATAGTCACGTGATTGATTTTCTTCTTTTCGATTTCCACGTCCGCTACGCGAATCCCTGGCCAGCCTTCAACGTAGCGGATTCCTGCATCTCGATTGCCGTGGTGCTGTTTCTCATCCATTCGTTCTCGCAACAGAAGAGTGCTCCAAGCGGAGGATAGCCCTCCAGGCTGTCTCCGCCGGGTATCTTGCCTGGCGACTTGGGCGGGCTGGAAGCCGGCCACCGAGTCAGGCAAAGATGCCTGACTTCCGACGGGCCGTTGCGTTTCGCACAGCGAAGCGGCTACAGTGGTCGGATGAAATCTTCGCCGATGGAAAAGGCGGCGCGCAAAATCGCCGCGCGCCTGCGCGAGGAGGGTCACATCGCGTACTTCGCCGGCGGGTGCGTGCGCGACATGGTGCGCGGTTTTGCACCAAAGGACGTCGACATCGCTACGGATGCCAGGCCGGAAGTTGTTCAAAAACTTTTCTCACACACTTACGCAGTCGGCGCGCATTTTGGTGTGATCATTGTGCTAGAGAACAGTTTCCAATTCGAAGTGGCGACCTTTCGCTCGGATGACGCTTACATCGACGGGCGACATCCCAGCGCAGTGCACTTTTGCTCGCCGGAGGAAGATGCGAAGCGACGCGATTTTACCATCAACGGAATGTTTTTGGATCCGGCTGCGGAAAAGGTAATCGATTTCGTCGGCGGCCGTGCCGATATCGCGGCGAAATTCGTGCGTGCCATCGGCGACGCTGCGCAGCGTTTTTCGGAGGATCGGTTGCGCATGCTGCGGGCGGTGCGCTTCGCCGCCGTGCTCGATTACCAGATCGACGTGGATACCTGGGACGCGCTGGTCGCGAACGCGGGTTCGATCAACCAGATCAGTGCGGAGCGAATTCGTGAGGAGCTGGTCCGAATTTTTCTCTCGTCAAACCGGGTGCGCGGCTGGGATTTGCTGGATGCAAGCGGATTAATGCGCGCCATCCTCCCTGAAATCGAAGCGATGAAGGGCTGCAAACAGCCCGAGCAATTTCACCCCGAAGGCGATGTTTTTGAGCACACACGATTAATGCTGCAATTTCTGCCGGAGAAAGTTTCTGTCCCGCTCGTTTTCTCCGTGTTGTTTCACGACGTGGCCAAACCGCGCACCGCAACCGTGGATGAAACAGGGCGAATTCGTTTTAGCGGGCATGATCGGCTGGGTGCGGAAATGACTGAAGAAATCATGCGGCGTTTGCGATTTTCCGGCGCTGAAATTGAAGCCGCCGTCGAAATGGTTCGGCAGCACATGGTTTTCAAGGATGTGCCCAACATGCGGGTGGCGAAACTCAAGCGTTTCATGGCACGACCGACTTTTGACGAAGAGCTTGAACTGCACCGCGTTGATTGCCAAGGCAGCCATCGCATGCTCGACAACTACGAATTCCTTCTCCGCAAGCGCGAGGAATTTGCTAATGAGCCGATTATTCCGTTGCCGCTGGTGCGTGGGGATGATTTGATCGCCCTCGGTCTAAAGCCCGGCCCAAAGTTTGGCGAAATTCTCGAAGCGGCGGAGACCCGACAGCTTGAGGGAAGTTTGCGCACGCGGGAAGAAGCTCTCGAGTGGGTGAAACGGGAATACGCGCCAGGTGATACAGATTGAACGTCGAATGAGAATTCTGATGATCAGCGCAGAGGGGCCGCCGCTGCACCGGGCAGGGGCGCTAGTCGATGTGATGGATGCGCTGCCAACTGCGCTGCGTGCTCGCGGACAGGACGTGAGCGTCGTTCTGCCGTTCTACCGGGAAATTCGAGAGAATCGCGCATTCAAGAAAAAGAACACTGGGATAGCTGTCGATGTGCTGGTGGGCAATAAGACGTATGTTGCTCACTTTTTTGAAGCGCGCAGTCCGGGCGGCGTACAATTGTTTCTAGTTCGCTGCGATGAGTTTTTTGATCGCCTCGGAATCTATAGTGAGCGCGGCCAGCCCTACGAAGATAATGCCGCGCGTTTTATCTTTTTCTGCAAAGCGGCGCTGGAATTATCTCGGCGATTGACACCGCAAGTGCAGATTCTACACGTGCATGATTGGGCTG
>Ga0137370_10001111_pt1 | contig 10941 bp, 8 predicted proteins | sample SagtaG_11_FD_104920 | JGI IMG/M metagenome (GOLD analysis project Ga0137370, IMG submission 104920) | Vadose zone soil microbial communities from Sagehorn Ranch, Mendocino, California, USA - Sage1_R_20_16 metaG | ecosystem: Environmental > Terrestrial > Soil > Vadose zone | place: USA... | reverse complement strand
TTTCCGGACCGCGAGAGCCTGCCCCTGGATTTCGTCGAGTCTATGCCGCTCGACGTGCCGGCCGTCCTTTCCATGAAGCGGTTTACGACGATGCAGACTTCACGTGGCTGCCCCTGGCCCTGCGTGTTTTGCGACATCCCGATCTTCAATGAAGGCAAATGGCGTTCCCGGAGTCCGCAGCACGTGGTGGATGAGTTCAAGCATCTCCAGGCGCTCGGCTACGGCTCGGTCTATTTCGTGGACGATCATTTTCTGTTGCAGCCAAAACGCATCGAGGCGATCTGCAAAGGCGTGAGTGATCACGGCATTACCATTGAATGGGGCTGTGAGGGCCGGGTGGACTCAGTCGCCCAGCACCTGTTTCCGGCAATGGCCAAGGCCCACTGCCGCACCATCATGTTCGGCATCGAGAGCGGCAGCCAGAAGATACTCGACCGGTTGAAAAAAGAGCAGACGCTGGCGGAGGTGACCACCGCGGTCATGAACGCCAAACGAGCGGGCATTGAGATCGTGCACGGGTTCTTCACGGTCGGCAATCCGGACGAGACGGTCGAGGACATGCGGGCCACGTTCGACTTTGCGTCCCGGCTTCCGTTGGATACGTTCGGGTTCAACCGGCTCTGTGTCTATCGCGGGACGCCGCTCTGGCAGGAGTACGTGAAGCGGGGCTTGGTGAACGAGCGGGATGACTGGTACAAGTATTTCAAGTGTTCGGCGATCGATGCGACCTGTCTTTCCGGCGAGATCATCAACGACGAGCGCCGCGCAGGGCTGAGGCGGTTGTTTCTTTATAAGCTGCTGCATTACCCGGTGCAAACCTTTCGTCTCTTGCGTCGGTTCCTCCGCTACATGCCGGTGCGCGACGTCGTCTACCTCATCACCAAGCCGTTCCTGGGGAAGGGGCAGGGGGCAACGAAGGCCGAAGTGCTCTCTCGAGCCGTCGAGCATGGGCGGATGAAGGACGCGGCTGCGCAGTTGACGCAGATGACCGACGACATGCTTGACCACGTGTTGCAGGAGTCCAGGGCCGAGCGCCTCCGCATTCAACAGGAAGCGGAAGGCTCGCGCGAGTTGCCCATGGTGACGAACCGGTAGGCGCCCGCTGGGTCAGACTGACATTCCCCAAAGTTGCTTCGCAGCCAACCCGATGGCATAGGTAATCCCCTTTGCTGGGGGGATCGTGGCGTTGATTCGGGAGGGAGGCCTCATGGAGCAAGGCGGGCCGCGCGTCGAGCCAGTCCAGTTCTTGACTCGCCGGACCTGGGCGAGTACGCTGGCCGGCATACCGCGGATTGCCAGGCAAGCCCCGGAAGAACAAGAAGGGAGAAATCCTATGAGAACCATGATGGTGTTATTGGCCGTCCTTTCTTTGGGCGCCACGGCTGTTGCCCAGGCTCCTAAAGAACAAACGGCAGCTCCCAAAGAACAAACGACAGCTCCCAGTCCTTATCAAGTCGAGAAGATTGCGCTCGGGACCGGTGTGGAGTCCAGAGAGCTTGTGGGAGAAGCCACCGAGTTTGACGTCTCCGTTGGACGCAGCTATTGCTGGACGAGAATCAATTCCCAGAATGTTCCCGCCACGATCAAACATGTCTGGTACGCTGATGCGGAGCCAGCCGCCGAAGTTCCCTTGAACATCAATTACCCTTCCATGCGTACCTGGAGCAGCAAGGTGATATGGGCTGGAAAGTGGAGGGTGGAAGTCGTCAGCGAGACGGGAGAAGTCCTGGCCTCGACCGACTTTACAGTCAAAGCCCAGCCTGGTCCCGCTGGACCCTGATTGAAGAGTGGACCGCTGCTGGGTTTGTTCCAAAGACCATAGGGAGACAGTGGGCTGGGTTGATGTTTCAGGTATGACGTGCGCGGGCCGGACGAAGCGTTGCGAGAACCTCAAGTGACGCTCGAGGAGCGGTTCCTCAAGCTCATGGAATTGCTGCGGTTTGCAACCGAGCTGAAATGGACTGGCCAACACACCAGGCGATGACCCAATTGAATTCATCCTCATGGACGGGGCGGCCGTCACCGCCACGGAGTTCGTCCAGATCACGGGTTCGCTTGTGGCAGAGCCGACCCCGTTTGGCGATAGGTGACCGTATATGTCGCATCGGTTGAGAGAGTCTCGACCGCGTGGGTTGCGGCACCGCCGTCAGACCACGACTCAAATTCGTACAACACATCCCCTTGGTTCTGGGACGTGGGTGCTCCCAGCGTCCGCATGATTCCAACGACTCCCAGGACTGAGTGAGGGGATGTGACGGGTTGCCCATCCAATATGAGTTGGAGCCCCGATGGCTCTGTCGCAAGGGTAATGGTTGACTTGTTCGGCACCACATCGCGTGTCGCCACATTCGTTAAGCCAGACGAGTCCTTCACGGTAAGATATTCGCGGTACCATACTCTGTGGTCGGTCTCCCCGGTGTTAGGAATTGTAAACCAGCCATGCATCACGCCATCGAGTGGCCCCAAGAAGGGATGCGTGTGATCGAGGTGATGGAACAGTATCGTCCAACTGAATGAGTCGGACGGGAGTGTGCCATCTTCAGGGTCCGTGGCGGTTCCCTCAAAGTAAATCGAATCTCCGGCGTTGTAGGTCGTGCCCTCCACAGGCTGCGTGATGTTGGCAGCCGGAGGATTTCCGACGGTAATGCTCACACCGGCCGATCCCGAGCCGCCCCTTCCGTCGTCTACCGCCAAGAGCGCCCTGAACGGGCCGTCACGGAGGTATGTGTGAGTAACAGACAACCCTTCCTCGGCCGGCGAGCCATCACCGAAATCCCAGACATAGCGCAGGATGTCGCCATCAGGATCACTGCTTCCCGCACCACTGAAGCTCACCTGCAACGGCGGTAGTCCCGATTTCGGAGTCGCCGACACCACGGCAATCGGAGTCCGGTTCCCGGTGCTGACAAAGGTGATTTTGTAGATGGCTCCATCGTAGACCGAGAGGTAATACAGGCTGCTGTCGGGACCGATCTTCAGGTCCACGGGACTCCTCGCGCTCGTTGCGAATTCGAACACCTGGTTGTCAGGCGTGAGCCGCCGGATAAATCCATTGATAAAATCGCCGAAGAAATAGTTCCCGATAAACTCGGCCGGGAACTGGCTGCCGTGATAAAACGCGCCACCGGTAATGGCCGCGTTCCCTCCATTGTGGTTATACGCGGATATCGGGTCATCGAAGCTGGGGTTCGAGCACACGCCTTCGCATGTAGGCCAACCGTAATTAGCGCCGGCGCGTCCGAGATTGATCTCCTCCCATGTGAGCTCGCCAACATCATTGATGTGGATCTTACCGGTGCCAGGCTCCACAGCGAACGTGAACGGATTTCGAAAACCGAGGGCCCATATTTCACCACGTGCGCCAGACGCCCCGACGAATGGGTTATCGGCGGGGATGATGTTGGGGAATGAAGATGGGTCGATTCGCAGCAATTTCCCCGCGAGTGTCCCGAGCGACTGCGCATTCGCCGAGTTGCTGTCATCACCGACCGCGACATAGAGTTTGCCATCGGAGCCGAAATGAATGGCGCCTCCGTTATGATAGCCACTGCTGTTCACGAGGTCATCCAGAATTACCAGTTCACTGTTTGGATCGGCAACGTCCGGATTCGCGCTGCTCGCGGTAAACCGGCTCACTCGGTTATGGCCGGTTGGCAGGGCCGTGTAATAGACGTATAGGTGTCTGTTGGTGGTGAAATTGGGATCGAAGGCGACCCCCAGAAGGCCACGCTCGCCGAAAGAATCGGCCGATACAGTCAAAAAAGGGGATGAAAGAACCACTCCGTCCTTCACAACCCGGAGCTGCCCCGTCTGCTGTGCTACGAACAGACGGCCATCGGGCGCAAATTCCATAGCCGTGACACTACTGAGGCCACCCACAAACATAGTCTCTTCGAACCCGGACGGAAGAAGAGAGGCGGGCGCCACAGAGACAGAGAATAGAATGGTGGCTATGGCGGCGGCTATTCTTGCCGAGATCCGAATGTCCGCCCGTGGAACTTCGGCACGTACGATCCGTGGGATGGGTTCTGTTCCGACTGCTAGTTGGTTGTGATGGTGATTTCCCATCCGCCCGCAATAGAGCCGCTATCCCCCTGGGCGCCATCGTACACCCATAGTCTCCATGAACCGTTAGGGGATGTTTGATTGAACACGCTAAGACTGGAGCCGTATGGCCCCCCTGGAGCGGGTGCACTAAGGAAGTCGTTTGCATCATAATTAGTCGGACGATAGGTTCCGGAAGAAATCTGACCACTCTGTGATAAGGAAGCTGATGCCGCACTGTCAAATGTCAGGGTCACGTTTTCCAGATCGAAGTAAGCACCGGCGTCGGACATGAGTATGACATTCTGCCCACCCGGACCAACAAGGAGGATATTGATATCATCGGGATAGGTATGGCTGAGGCCGTTCAGCTTGACGACCACTTTGCTAATGTTGCCAGACATCCCTGCCACATTGATGATGGAGGGGTAGGGTGATCCGCTGCCACTATCTGGGATAGAGATAGCTGTCCCGTTTCTAAAGGTCTGCGTGCCGCCAGGCGGTGGCGGCGCCTGCACCGTGAACGCGCCTGCGCTGGTCGCCGTGCCCCCGGGCGTGGTCACGCGCAGCGGCCCCGTCGTGGCCCCCGTCGGCACCGTCGCCCGAATGGTCGTGGCGGAGTCCACCGTGAAGTTCGTGGCGCTCACTCCGTTGAACGTCACCGCCGTGGCGCCGGTGAAGTTCGTGCCGGTGATCGTCACGGTGCTGCCCACCAGCCCGCTCGTGGGCGTGAAGCTCGTGATCGTCGGCGGGGGGGGCGGCGGGGCCGCACTACGGGAGATCATGGCGTTGCTAATGGTTGCGTTGAGGTTGTAGAGGCTCGTGTCCACAAGCAGCGGGAACGTCGGGGCGACCGTGCTCGTGTAGAACACGACTCCGTTCTTCGAGTAGCTTATGACGCCAGATTGCACTGCGACTTGGAACACGTCCCCACTTACGTAAGTCGTGCCGGCACGGTAAAGGTCGTTCTCCCGGACCTCGGCCGCACCGCCCGGCCAGAGCTGGACCCCGAAGTCGATGTCGGCCGATGTCGTGTCCGTGTTGCCGTGGCTCAGCCCGGCCACGCGTATGGTCGTCGTCTCGGACGCCGTGAACTCCACAAAGCCGTCGCCCGAGGTGATGGTCTGCGAAGACACGGCGCCGGCGTCCTCGCAGCCCTCGCAACCGGCGGTCTTGCGGAGCGAGCCGCCCTCTGCGGTCACGTTGACGAGCTCTGTCCAGAGAATGGCTTCGGCACCTCCAGAGGGCGGCGGGGGCGAAGGATTGCCGTTCACCACCAGACGGAGGCCGGTCGAATGCCAGACGCTGCTTCCTTCGCTAGCCTGATGGGGGAGATACCCTTCATACCACAACACAACATCCTGATCGTTGATCGACTCTCCATCATTAAAAGGCACTTGTGTATACGGACCGTACGTCCATCCCGTGTCTTCTGAGCTATGGAAGAGGCGTCCAAACACGGTGTGGTTGGCGTAACTGGTCACGGGCTGAGTGTTTTCATTGGGGATCGTAAAATCGGTAAACCCCGGCAACACATCGACGTAGTGCCCCGTGACCGTGTCGCGAACGCGCCACTCATGGTTGATGGCGTCGGTCGCATTGGCGTTGAACTCGATCGTCTTGGTCGTGTACCCGGCACCGGTGTTCAGTTGAATCTGGTCATTAATGTTGCCGTCGATGTCGAAGTCGATCCGCCAGTTGGGATAGTGGACATGGTTCACCGCGCACACCAACCCCCCGCTATAAATGTGGGCATCCAGGATGCCATCGGTACTGAGGTAGTAGACCTGGTAGATGTCGTAGGCGCCGATCTGGTCGCGTATGCCGATCTCATACCATTGCCGTCCATTCAGGGTAAACGTCCGCTGTCCAATGGTGGCATTACCGGCCCAAGGGACTGGCTGGAGGTTCCCCCCCACACGGTCGGCGAGGGGGCCACACGCGTCATTGTCATAGAAGACGCGCATGACCGGGAAGCTAATTTTGGTGATGAGCTTGAGGCCCTGAAATTGTACATTCTTCAGTGACAGGCCATCGAACTCCCCACTCACGTCATAGGTAAACGTCCAACCGTTCCAATCGACGCTTCCCGATACTTGGGCCTGACTCAGCCCGGGGAGCGTCAGTACGCTGGTGACAAGCGCACCCGCGAGCAGGAGCGACCGTACGTTCCCGGGGAATATCATTGTGGCTGCCACGTCTTAAGAATCAACTGGTTGGTGAGGTCCACCCAGGCCGCAAACTCAGGAGGCGCATCGTGGTGTTGGTGGAAAGATACGTACAGGACACGAGTGTCGAAAAAGCCCGCCCCCGCTGGCTTAGAGGCACGTGGCTTATAGGTTAGAATGCTGTACGCTATCATGCTGCCAGCCTTTGCAAAGCCCTGGTTGAGAAAGTAGGTACGGGCCAACTCCGCGGCTTCCGTGGCTTCCTCATCAGTGATCTCAGGCTGATATTCCCAGGCGGGGATGGACCTGACCGTTTGTATCTGTTCATTGTCGAAGTCGACTTCGACCGTGGCATTCTTGTCGCGGCTGAAAAAGACCAGTTGGGTGGTCTTCTTGCCGGTCGTCTTGTCCTCTCTATCAATGACCGTAATGCGCGTGGACCGGTTTCCCAGCGCCCGGTTCGCCTCCCGATGGGTTTTGGCCTTCTGTTCCAGGCGATCCATGCGGGCGCCTGCGATCGCGCGATCTTTGTTCTCTTGCTCAATGTTGGAGTGGACCACCGCATTGGTGCTGCCACGCACCTGGGGCGGCCACGTCAGCCCCTCATGGCTGTGCTGTTGTCCGGGAGGAGCGCCCGCTTCCTGTGGGTCCGCCGATGCGATCCCCTGGCTCCCAGATAAGCCCGTCAACGCGGTCACCGCGATGCTCCATGCAATGAGCACCGCTCTCGTCGGCGCTGTCTTCAACATTGATCTCCTTCCCGACCTGAATATTCTAGATCGGAGATTTTCCATTAGATCGACGAGATTGTAACTAGATGATTGATCTGATTTATCTAGGGTATTTTCATTGATCTTCCCTGAGGAACTTACGGGATGGCCGGCTGTTGCAAGGCTGCTGACGGATGTTATCCGCCGCCTATAGGGTCGATACGCTGCCGAGAAGCCGGTGGTTCGACGAGCAAGCCCATGGGGAAAAGGAAGCGTCTAGGCGCTCAGGGCACCCCTGGCTCTGTGAATGCAAGGGGTCGATCGGGCGGGTGCCACGGGCAAAGGCCCCGTCTTGGCGGGGCCGGGGCGGGCGGGTGAGAAGGTTGGAACGCCTGACGGCTCGATCAACCGCAATCAACTCCGGTTCGGCCAATCCAGTTGGGGGTGACGCCTGATTCCTCGCTCAAGGATTCCCCCCTCTTTGATTACAGGTTTCACTGGATTATGGCCCACCGCCCCTATGCCTAGCCTGGCCGCCCGTTCGGCGCCACCCGACCTCCGCGATTCGCGCCGCTGGGCCCGCCAGCCCTGTGCAGGGCGAGTGAACACTCATCCAATCGAGAAAGGAGCCTGTCCCCATGTCGCGTTCGCGAATGGGAGCAGATCCGCCGCCTCGATCACCGGCCCTCCGCCGAGTATCGCCACGATCACTCCGATCACGAAGAACAGCCCCACCGCGCAAATGATCACCACGACCGTATAGCCCATCGCCTTGTCCTGCGGCACTTTCATCAGCGCGGGAAGGCCGAGTGAGAGGAGGTACAGGCTGTACAGGCCGAGCGGCCAGAGAATGCTCAGCGCCGGAATAAGCCCGACCATGCCCACGACCCAGACCGCTGTGCTCGAGTAGGCGGCGACCTTGAGCGCCTGGTACCGGTTCTCCTGGCCCCTGAAATAGGGCGCGAGCTCGTCGATGATCAGGGCGAGCACGAACACACCGACGAGCGCCATCACGTACTGCGCAATCCCCTGCCGAAGCGCGGCGCCAATCGGCACTCGGTAGGTTCCCACGGACGGCAAGCTGATTCCGAAGATCTCCATCCCAATGATCCTGGCGACGGGCCCGATCGCCGCCAGCGGGATGATGTAGCCGATGTAGAGCGCGCCGACGCTCGTTTCCTCGTCGTCGATGACTTGCCACTCCTGCTTCGGGCTGAGGAGAATGTGTTTGGCGCGACTGACCAGATTCATGTGGGCCGGGCGGTAGTATAGGGGAGTGGGTCGGATTTCGCAATCACCCAGGCAGAGGTGTTGACCTTGGAAAAAGTGGCGGTCACAGGCGTCTGGATACCAACTCGCAATCGAAATTTGCTAAGATTCTCTCATTTGGGAGGGCCCCTTCATGGCGTGCGCGTGTGGCCAGTAGAACTGTTTTCAAGGTTTGGCTCTGCACGTGTATTGCAAGCAGCGTTCTATTTCTTCCAGCCGCCTATGGAGACGAACCGAGAACGCCGCTGGCAGGCGAAGCATTTCATGCCGAATTGTTTGGGCTCCCGATTGATTTTCCGGAACGAGATCGCCGGCATCTCACGGCTGTCAATTTTGGCGTGCAGTGGATCCCGAACGGCCCGATCCAGCTCCAGGTGCTTCCATTTGGCGCGATCTTTGTCTGGCATAACTGGGACACGCAACGCTTTCGTGGCGTATTTTCCGGAGTCGTGAACGACGTCCAATACAATATTGCGCCGAGGTCCTGGGATGGGTGGGAGGCCGTATTCACCTTCAACAATTTCATCGCCCCGTTCGGTCGCTCCGAATACGTCGAAGGCCGGAGAATCCAAGCCGTCGAGGTCCAATGGAACTATGTTTACGGAGGATTTGGCATCGGATATCGAAAGTTACTGCCTCCGGGGCATCAGGACAATGCCCTGGAGATCTCGCTGACCTATGAGCCCGGCTATCACTGGTTCCAGCGCAGCCAACATACGGCGGCAGGGTTCCTCCTTCCCAGCGACACCTATGAGGGGCGCGTGCATTTCCACGTGCGCGCGGATGCGCTCGATCGAAACGTGATGGAGCTGCCGCATCGAGGGTACTCGTTCGGCGGCGATGTGTTGCACGGGCGCCGGGCGCATTGGCAAAACTGGGGCGGGGTGGCTTTCGACGCTCCGGACTTTCGAAGCCAAGGAAATTATCTTGCAGCGAGCGCGTACGCGGTGGCCGCGGGTGGGGTGCCGTTCGTGGGCGGCGGGGGGCACCGGCTCATCTGGTCGGCCTATGGCGGGCTGGGGAAGGATCTGGACCGCTTTTCCGCCTTCCGTTTGCCTGGGCGGCCGATTGGACATGAATGGGAATCTCTGTCACTTCCCATGCTGCCTGGGGTCGCCTTCACCGAATTGTTTCCTCGGAGATACGCCATCATCGACCTGACGTATCGGTATGAAGCCTTGTTTTTTCTGTATCCGTACGCCCGCGGGACCTATGGAATGGTGGAACGTCCGCGCTTTGCCGACAGCGGAACGATCAGAATGCACATGGATTCGCTTCCGGCGTTGGGAAGCGGCATTGTCTGCGGAGCCCCGTGGAACTCGCAGGTCGAACTCAACTACAGTTACAACTTCGGCATCTTCCGGAGTTCGGACAGCGGACCGACAAAGGGGGGGCACGGCTTCTTTATCGCCTGGTCGAAGGTGTTCTAAGCATCCTACTTTTCTATGGAGGGATCACCATGATGAAGTCACTCATGCGTATGGCGTTCGTAGTCGTGTTAGGTCTCGGCCTGGTGAATGTCGTCATGGCCGGAGTGAAAACTCAGGGGAAGGGGAAGGCCGCGAAGGAGGTGCCATCGATGTCCCAGGAAGAACAGATCACGCTGGCCCTCAGTGCGGCGCCTCCTCACATCGCGAAGGACGCCGCCGTGCTGGTGTTTGGCGCGGATGGCAAGCTCAAGGAGGGCAAGCAGGGCACCAATGGCGTTACCTGCATCCCAACGGTGATGAATCTCCCTGACCCCGACCCGATGTGTATGGATGCCGCTGTGAAGCAGTGGTGGGAAGATCTCATGGCTAATGCTCCTAAGCCGTCGAATACCGTGCCGGGCGTTGCGTACATGGCCCGAGGCGGATCCCATTGGGAGAAAGACGGGCGAGTGGTCATGAAGCAGGAGCCAGGGGCCAAAATCGTGAAAGAGCCACCGCATTGGATGATTATGTGGCCGTTTGACGCCAAGACCACCATGCTCCCCGCCGCGCCGAATCCGTCAGGGGTGTATGTCATGTTCGATGGAACCCCGTATGCCCATCTGATGGTCTACCAAGATCCAAGAAAGATGAAATAGGCAACATTGCGTCCTTTGGGGGAATCCTCCGTCTATAGGAGTAAGAAAGGAGAACCCCCATGAGACCCCATATCTCGCTCAACGTGCGTGATGTGTCCACCTCCGTCGAGTTTTATCGGAAGGTTTTTGGCGTGAATCCCCAGAAGCAGACGGCGGACTACGCCAAGTTTGGCCTGACCACTCCGCCGCTGAACTTTTCCCTGGTGTCGTCGACCGGAGCCATCAGCGCTGTGAACCACTTTGGCATCGAGGTCGATGCGCCTGATGACGTCGCGACGTGGGAACGGCACCTGCACGAGCAAGGAATCCTCGCCATGGTCGGGAAAGACGTCGTTTGTTGTTACGCGAGGCAGGATAAGGTATGGTTTACCGACCCGGACGGCAATCACTGGGAGGTGTTTGCCGTGCTCGAGCAATTGCCGGTGACGACGTCGCTGAAGGACGCCTCCTGCTGTGCGCCGACGTGTTGCTCCGCGACGGAAGGCAACACATGATGCAGGACATGACGGACATGTGGCTTCAGGTGCACCGCGGCCTCCGGGCCTTTGTCGCGCGGCGTGTGGCGAACGACGCCGAGGTCGAGGACATCGTGCAGGAGGTGTTCCGGCGGATGCATCGGCGGCTTGATCGTCTGAAGGATCCGCGCCGGGTGGGGTCGTGGACGTTTCAGATTACGCGTCGT
>Ga0137370_10001105_pt1 | contig 10964 bp, 9 predicted proteins | sample SagtaG_11_FD_104920 | JGI IMG/M metagenome (GOLD analysis project Ga0137370, IMG submission 104920) | Vadose zone soil microbial communities from Sagehorn Ranch, Mendocino, California, USA - Sage1_R_20_16 metaG | ecosystem: Environmental > Terrestrial > Soil > Vadose zone | place: USA... | reverse complement strand
CTGCGGTTGATGCGAAAACGAACTTCGGTTTGCGATCAATGAATCGTGCGATCAGCCAGGCTGACCCCACCCGGTCGATCTCCGGACGGGGACGCGTCAGCCATGTTTTTCCCTGATATTGTTTTACGTCCAATATTTCCAGCTGTCGCGACCGCTTGGGTCCTTCCGCTCGCCGAAGCAGCATCGCGACATCGTGTCCGCGCGGGCTGTCGAAAAAATCGACTGCGCGAACCTCCCGAAACTGCCGCGTGAGCCGCTGAAGTTGCGATACTGCCTGTTCCGCCTCTATTTTCTTTCGTCCCGTGATAAAACTCTGAAGCGATTTTGTTAGCTCGCCGTAGTCTTTTGCACGGGTATCGTTAAACAACGCGATGACCTTTTGTTTGGTCAGGCCCTGGATTTCCTGCGCGCGAACCAGCGTCGAATCGCCTCCATAATCACGAATCTGTTGGGCGAGCCATTGGAACTGTTCGTACTGCGCAGGTGCATCTGGCAGCAGATATGTCGAGGTCTTGATCTGCACAGCGCCCATTTTCCTTAGGCGCCGCCACACCGCTACACGCGCGGTGTTTCGGTTCGTTGGAAGACTGAACAACAGCAATAGCCAGGAATTTGCCGTGATCACAGCTGACGCTGGCCAATTGAAAGATGTATTGCAAATGTTATTTGAACTTACATCATGCCTTTATTGTCTTAAAAGATTACAGCGCGATCACGCTGGAGGACATCATGGTAAAAAACTTTGTTTGTTGTATGACAATTCTCCTCGGACTTATCTCGGGTACGCTCGCTGCTGATCTGGACAGTGCACGCATCGACGAGCTCACCGGGCTCAAAGGCAAATTCAACGACAAGGAAGGCGTGTACAAAGTCACCTTCCCTCGCAACGACGTGAAGGTGGTCGTGGACGCATGGATGATGCCGCCGTTCATGGGACTCGGCACCTGGGCGGCGTTCACCAAAGGCGCGCACACCGAAGCGATGGTGATGGGCGACACGGTTCTATTTGAAGACGAAGTCAACGCAGCGATGTCAGCTGCGCTCGACAACGGGCTGAGCGTCACCGCGCTTCACAACCATTTCTTCTTTGATCATCCAAAGGTTTATTTCATGCATATCGAAGGCGAAGGCGCGGTTGATCAACTAGCCGGCGCGGTCAGAAAGGTGTACGACAGCATTAAACCAATTCGCGCGGCAAGTCCGCAGCCGAAAGATTCCGTTGGCAACAAATCATTGCCGGAAAAAAATTCGATCAGTGCGGCGCCTCTTAACGAGGTGTTCGAAAGGCAGGGAGAGTCGAAAGACGGGATGGTGAAATTTACAGTCGGTCGCCCTGCAAAAATGCATGACGTTGCAATCGACAAGGACATGGGCGTAAACACATGGGCGGCGTTCGCCGGCAGTGATGACAACGCGATTGTCGATGGCGACTTCGTCGTAACCGAAGATGAGCTGCAACCGGTTTTGAGATCGTTGCTCAAGGACAAGATCAACATCGTGGCCATTCACCAGCACATGACCCACGAACAGCCGCGCATGATGTTCTTTCACTACTGGGGACGGGGGCGCGCGAAAGATTTGGCAAACGCGATCAAAGGCGGATTTCTCATCAGCGGCCTGACCGAAGTCAGTTCGCCGATGCCATAAGAACCCAAATCCATGAGGAAAAGGAAGCCATGAGAAAATTGTGCGTAACGATATCAGCGATGACAATCGCAACTGGCATAGCCGCTGCTGACACCGTGAACTTTGACGATATGAAAGCTGGCGCTCCGCCCCCGGGCTGGACGGCAACGCAGACCGGAAGCGGCACGGCGAAATGGGCGGTGGAAAAAGATGATTCCGCGCCGAGTAAACAGATCGTCTTGAAGCAATCGGGCCAGGCGACGTTCCCAGTCTGTTTCAAAAACGATACCAGCATCAAAGACGGATTCGTCGAAGTGAAGTTCAAGCCTGTGGCTGGCAAGGAAGATCAGGCCGGCGGGGTGATGTGGCGGTTGCAGGACGCGAACAATTATTACATCGCGCGCGCCAACGCCCTCGAGAACAACGTGACGATTTACCACACTATCAAAGGCAAGCGCACAGAGAAGAAACGAACTAACACGAACGTCGCGTCCGGCGCTTGGCACACATTGCGAGTGGATTTTCGCCGCAATCATTTCACCGTCACTTTCGACGAAAAGAAGTCGCTCGAATGGGATGACAATACCTTTAAGGACGCCGGCAAAATCGGTGTCTGGACGAAGGCCGACAGCGTCACAGCGTTCGATGATTTCACCTACGCAAGTAAATGAACTCCTTTTTTATTCGTAGTGCTGTTCTCGTGACATGTTGCGCTTGCGTGACCGCTGTAAAAGGGGAGGAGAAAGCCTTTAAACTCAAACAAACGATCTCGTTGCCCGGAGTCGAAGGTCGCATCGATCATTTGGCACTCGACACACCGGGCGAGCGACTATTTGTCTGCGCTCTCGGCAATAACACCCTTGAAGTTCTCGATTTGCGCAAGGGCGAGCGAATTCACTCGATTACTGGCCTCGGTGCACCGCAAGGAATCGCTTACATTCCTGAATTAAACCGCATCTTCGTCGCAAATGACAAAGGCGGGATCCTGAAAATCTACGATGCAAAATCATTCCAGACCGTCGGAGAACTGAATTTTGAGGATGACGCCGACAATGTGCGTTATGACGCCGCTACGAAAAAGATTTTCGTAGGGTTTGGCAGCGGCGGAATCGCGGTTGTCAACGCGCCAGATGGAAAACAGGTCGGCTCAATCAAACTTTCGGCACATCCCGAAGCTTTTGAGCTGGAGAAAAAAGGTAGCCGAATTTTTGTCAATGTTCCCAACTCGCGTCACGTCGCGGTAATCGATCGTGACAAAGGCCAAGTCACCGCGAAATGGCAAACAGATCTGGCATTTGGAAATTTTCCAATGGCACTTGATGAAGTGAATCATCGATTGTTTGTCGGGTGTCGTCTTCCCTCGAAGCTTGTCGTGCTTAATACAGAGTCGGGCGACCCTATTGCAAAGATCGATATCTCTGGTGATCCGGACGACGTTTTTTATGATGCGAACCGCCATCGCATATATGCGATCTGCGGCGCGGGAAAGATTGATGTCGTCGAGCAGATCGATCCAAAGACCTACAAGACGTCAACCAAGGTCGACACGGCAGAGGGCGCTCGCACGGGGCTGTTTGTGCCTGAGCGAGATACGTTGTTTGTTGCAGTTCCACATCGTGGATCACAACAAGCCGAGATTCGCTGGTATGAGCCCGAATGATTCAGCTCGTCACACGCCAGCAACATTGTTGTGAAGATCCGGCATGTCCTCGTCCTTCTGGCCTGCTGCTTCTGACAGTTACCCATCACGCATTCCTGTAAAAAGGCAATTAGCTCTTTATTGACTTCAGTTAATCGACCACCCACCTTGGGCTGATGACGAAGCGACTCAGGCAACGCTTAAGTCAGTGCTTAGCTTTTGGCCCGCTGGTGATCGTTTGCCTGGGCATCGCTTGCAATGGTCAGATCTTGCCGCAGTTAGTCGCTCAGATTGTTTCGTTGGATCTTGATCATCATGTGATCGTCCACGTCGGTTCACATGGGATTGATTTGGTTCTGACACACGATCCTCCTACTGCTGTTTCCGTCAGCCCGCAGGGGACGCGACGGTCGATTGCATCGGAGTCATCCGAACCGGCTCACGTCATTCATTTTCCAAGCGGCACGAGTTTGGCCAATCAAACTGCCGTTTGTGAGAGGAGCACACAACAGCAAATAGCTCTTCATGTTCCACTGGCTCAGCCAACTTTCGTCGATGTATTTGCGCCAAAGGTAACTCTGGTTTACTCGCGGCCGCCGCCAGATCGAACGTCAAATCCATTTGATCGCAGCACGCTGCTGCTGATTTGAGCGAAAACGCGGAGCGCTCTCGCGCTCCTTGCGTTCGTCCGCGCGCCCTCGCGCGCGGCCTACCTGTTTGCTTTCACCAGTCGATTTCATTTTGAGAATTCTTATTCAAATCAGTTTGGCAGTGGCGTTGACGACGACGTGCAACGCCGGGCGGGCGATCGATGCAATCGTTGCCGAAGCGTTCGCGCGCAATCCAGAGATCAGAGCTTACGAAGCGGAAATCGCTGCCGCGCGCGGCGCACGGCGGGCGGCGGGTGAATGGCGGAATCCGGAGATCACCGCCGATGCGGGCGCAAAGTTGGTGCGCGACGTCCCAGGCGGCCCCGACAGCAACGGCGGATTGTGGACGATCTCGGCCCTGCAGACGTTTGAGTATCCCGGCCGCGTGCGATTGCGAAAGGCGATCGCGAATAGGCAGATCGCGCTGGCTGAGCTCGAACTGCAAGGCTTTAAAGCGGCGCTCGCTGCGCAGGTCCGCGCGGTGATTTATCGTGCGGCAGCGAGCGCAGCGAAAATCAGCGAGACAGGCGAAGTGTCGACGCGATTCGACGAGTTATCTTCAGTCTTGTCACAGCGGCCTGCAGCGGGCGTCGCTCCGCAGCTTGACCTTCGTATTATCGAAGCGAATGCAAATGTGTTGAAGCGGCGGTCGCTCGAAGCGGAGCGTGAAATTCAAAGCGCCCGTTACACATTGAACCAGCTGCGTGGCGTGCAGCCGGACGCGGCGCTCTGCATTCCACAAATCGATCTGACGCTCGCGCCTATTCCGGAAGCAGCGGCGTTACTCAAGACGGCACGGCGACAGAATTACGACATTCGGACACACGTAATGGAGCTGGAACAGCAGGGCTTCAAAGTACAGTTGGCCCTGAACGAGCGCTGGCCGGCGGTGCAGCTTGGCCCGTTCGCGCACCAGGAGCGCGCAGACACCAATGAGTATCATTTCGGCATCGGCATGACCGTGCCGTTGCCTTTGTGGAATCGAAATGGGGGCAACATCGAAACCGCCAGGGCGCGGGCGGCGAAAGCGGAAGCGGAGCTTGCTGCAATAGTACGCGAAGTGGAGCGAAAGATCGCAGACGCGGCATTCCTTTACAGATCGCGGCGCGAAGAAGCAGAGAAGTTGCAGTTGTCGATCTTGCCGCAGATGCGTGAGGCCGCAGAATTGGCCGATCGGAATTATCGCACCGGAGCCCTTCCTATAACGACTTACACCGAGATACAAAAACAATATTTCGACTCACTCGACGCCTTCTTCACCGCGCAGTCCGCCGCCATCGAAGCGCGACAACAACTCGAGCAGCTCACCGCTACGCGACTCGACAGGCGATGATCGACAAAATTCTCGAAATATCTTTGCGGCAGCGCGCGTTTGTTTTGCTCGCGGCGTTTGCGTTGTTGGGTGTCGGGCTTTGGTCCGGAGCACGCTTGCCGATCGACGCCGTGCCAGACATCACTGGCGTGCAGGTACAAATCAACACCGAAGTTCCCGCCCTGGCAGCCGAGGAATCCGAACGACTCGTGACGCGACCGATCGAGATCGAAATGGCCGGCGTTCCCGGGCTCGAAGAAATGCGCTCACTGACCAAGTTCGGTCTCTCGCAAGTCACTCTCCAATTCCGGGACGGCACCGATGTTTATCGCGCGCGCCAGCTTGTGACTGAACGGTTGCAAGCGGCCGTCGAGCGTCTGCCCCAAAACGTCGCGCCGAAACTCGCGCCGATTAGCACAGGATTAGGCGAAATTTTTTATTACAACGTTTCCTACAAGCCCGGTGCCCAAAAACCGAAATTGATCCGCGAGCAGTTGTTCGAATTGAATGAGCTTCAGGAATACACCATCAAGCCGTTGCTCCGCACCGTTCGGGGTATTGCCGATATCAACGAAAGCGGCGGATACGAACGGCAATTTGTCATTCAACCGCGACCAGAAGACTTGGAACGAACGGGAATAACGTTTAGCGAGCTCGCCGACATTATTGCCACGAATGTGGAAAACGCGGGTGGCGGCATTATCAGCCGCGGCGGAAATCAACTGACGGTTCGCGCAGTCACACGTGCGAACACAATCGAGGATATCGCAAATCTACCGGTGAAATTCGCAGCCCGTGTGAAACCGTTACTCGTCAAAGATCTCGCGGACGTGACCTACGGGTCGCGATTTCGCACGGGCGCCGCAACGATTGACGGCCAAGAGACCGTCATTGGCACGACCATGATGCTCGCTGGCGAGAACAGCCGCGAGATTGCTGAGCGGGTCAAGGCACGCCTATCCGAAATTCAGGAGAAGCTACCCGATAACGTGCAGATCCTGCCGCAATACGATCGCTCGATCCTGATCAACAAAACGATTCATACCGTGCGGAACAATTTGTTCGAAGGGGCGATTTTGGTCATCGCCGTCTTGCTTGTGTTGCTTGGTAACTGGCGTGCCGCGCTCATTGTGACCGCCGCCATTCCGCTTTCGTTTCTATTCGCTGTCACTGGCATGTTGAAGTTCGGCGTCTCTGGAAATTTGATGAGTCTAGGGGCGATCGATTTCGGTCTGATCATCGACGGCGCTGTTGTCATTGTAGAAAATGTCGTGCGTCAGCTCGGGATTCGTCAGCACCATCTTCGCCGCCCACTGACAACTGAAGAACGCCTCCACACCGTGCTCACCGCGAGTAAACAGGTCGGCAGTCCGATGTTCTTCGGCGTTGCAATCATCACCATTGTTTACATCCCGATTCTCGCGCTCACCGGGATCGAAGGGAAAATGTTTCATCCGATGGCGTTGACGGTGATGCTTGCGCTTGCAGGCGCGCTTATCCTTGCGCTAACGCTAATGCCAGTGTTGTGCTCTTTCCTGCTGCGTGGCCGGATTCGTGAGGGCGACAATTTCATCATTCGCGCTCTCAAGACGATTTATGAACCCACCTTGCGACTGGCACTTGCGCTGCGGTGGATCGTCGTTGTCGCCGCGATCGCTGTTTTCGCCGGATCAATCTGGCTTTTCAATCACCTCGGCGCTGAATTCGTGCCGAAGCTCGATGAAGGATCGATCACCGCCATGCTCTACAAGCCAGTTGGTATGAGCATGGAGGATTCCTTGAAGACCGATTTCGAGGTTGAAAATCGGCTGCATGCTGAATTTCCTGAAATTACGCGCGTCTTCTCGCGCATCGGCACGAGCGAAATCGCGACCGATCCCATGCCGCCGAATGAGAGCGACGTCTACATCTTCTATAAACCGCTAAGCGAGTGGCCGAAGACTGCTGGCCGGCCGCGAAATAAGGCAGAACTGCGAGAGCACATCGAGGCAATGCTCAAGAAAATGAATCCGAGCTACAACATTCTGTTCGCTCAACCAATCGAGATGCGGTTCAACGAAATGCTCGAAGGAACCAAGGCAGAGCTATCGGTGAAAATCTTTGGAAACAACTACGACGTTTTGGAAAAACTGGCGGAGCAGATCAAAGGCATTCTGGAAAACACGCCCGGCGCCGCGCAGGTGGAATACGAAACGGAAGGAAGAACACCGCAACTCTTGATCGAAGCGAAGCACGACGAACTCCAACGATATAGCTTGTCATCAGCGGAAGTGAATAAGGCGATCAGCGCCGCGCTTGCCGGTAAAGTTGTCGGCACTGCGATTGAAGGAGAAAAACGGCATGAGATCATCGTGCGAATGCCTGAACAACTCCGCGCCGATGACGAAAAAATCCGTCAGCTCCCGCTGCGGGTTGGCGAGCACGGCCTGATTAAGCTCGGGCAGGTTGTCGATTTTGAGACAGTCAAAGTGGTCGAACCGATCTTGCGCGACGACGGACATCGACGGGCCGCGCTGATGGTCAATCTCGGCGGACGCGATGTGGAAGGATTCGTGCGTGACGCCGAACAACGCATCAAACAACAGGTGGAGATGCCGGACGGCTATTTAATCGAATTTGGTGGACAGTACAAAAATCTGCAGGAAGCGCGCGCGCGCCTCGCTATTGTTGTCCCGGCGGCGCTGGCGTTGATTTTCATTCTGATCTTCCTCGCCTTTGGCAGTCTTCGCCAAGCGCTGCTGGTTTACACCGGAATCCCGCTTGCTATGACAGGTGGCGTTCTTGCGCTGTGGCTACGTGGAATGCCCTTCAGCATCACAGCGGCCGTCGGGTTCATCGCGCTAAGCGGCGTAGCCGTCCTGAACGGGTTGGTGATGATTACCTATTTCAATCAATTACGTGAAGAAGGTCGGACGATCCGTGAATCGGTCATTGAAGGCTCATTAACGCGACTGCGCCCGGTGTTAATGACTGCGCTGGTAGCGAGCCTCGGCTTCGTCCCAATGGCGATTGCAACCGGCACCGGCGCTGAAGTTCAGCGCCCACTTGCGACGGTCGTTATCGGTGGAATTCTCAGCTCGACATTTCTCACGTTGATTCTGTTGCCGGTTCTCTATTCCTGGTTCGAACGCGAAGAAAAGTCATCCGCCGCAGTGCTGGAACAAGTGGAGGAGACAAAAATAGAATTCGCGCCTTCGTAGCTTTAACGTCGGAACAAACAACGTTCATGAGCGCTGATCATTCGCAACATCATGATGATGGGCATGCCGAGCACGATCACGCGCGCGAGCATGAGCATGATCGCGGCCAAGCCGAGCACGATCACGATCACGATCACGGCTCGGGAGTTTTGGGATGGCTGCGCGGCCTATACGGACACTCGCACAGTATCGTCGAGAAAACCGATTCGGCCATGGAGTCGAGTGAGCGTGGCATTCGCGCGCTCAAAATTTCCTTCGTCGCGCTCGGAATCACTGCTGTGCTGCAATTGATCATCGTCTTGTTATCGGGCTCGGTCGCGCTGCTTGCGGACACGATTCACAACTTCGCTGATGCGAGCACAAGCATTCCTCTTTGGATAGCATTCGCGCTGGCGCGGCGCCGCGCCAGCCGCCGTTTCACTTACGGATATGGAAAAACCGAAGACGTGGCCGGCGTCCTCATTGTTCTCACCATTTTCTTTTCCGCCTGTGTCGCCGCATACGAATCGATTCGAAAAATTATTCGTCCGCAGCCAGTGGTTCAGCTTGGCTGGGTGGCGCTTGCGGCCATGATCGGCTTCCTCGGAAACGAAGCTGTTGCGGTTTTCCGCATCCGGGTCGGGCGCGAAATTGCTTCGGCTGCACTGGTGGCCGACGGTCAGCACGCACGCGTGGATGGATTCACCAGTCTGGCGGTTTTGATCGGGGTGCTCGGTGTTTACTTCGGTTATCCGATTCTCGACCCGATCGTCGGCTTGGGTATTACGATCGCGATCCTGTTCATCGTCAAAGACGCCGCGTTTTCCATCTGGATACGTTTGATCGACGGCATCGAGCCGGAGATTCTCGCGCAGATCGAACACGCGCCGATGCATGTGGACGGGGTATGCTCAGTGCACGACGTGCGCGCGCGTTGGCTCGGTCACCGCGTGCACAGCGATATCACCATCGATGTCGACCCACTGCTCTCGGTGCGCGAGGCTGACGGAATTTCCAAACAAGTCGAGCAAGCGTTGCGAGGGCATGTCCGCTTGTTAGGTAGCGTCGTCGTTCGTAGCCGACCAGCCGCTGAACCTGACGCGATTGATGCTTACGGCTCGTCTGAAATTGCAGGGCAATAAACAGAACAACAGTTGCATGCTTGAACCAAGCTGCCACGAACAAAAGCTAACTCATGAAGTGGATCACTCGCGAGAAAATTAAAGTAGACCGCGTGGCTTGCCCGTGGGTTATCAAGAAATTCATCGACCCCGACGCGGAGTTTGTTTTCCTACCTCGAAGCACCGATTGGACGAAGATCAGTGATGGAATCGTATTCGACGTGCCCGATTGCGAGCTTGGACATCACGGCGAAGATGTTTCTTTCAATTCAATTTTGAAAAAATACAATCTCACTGACGCTGCGCTGATGTTGCTGGGGGAGATTGTACGTGCAGCCGATTCACACCCGACCAACCCGCACGCAGCCGGAGAAGGTTTGCGCTGGATCGCCAGCGGTTTCGGCGCGCTCGGACTAAGCGATCACGAAATTCTCGAACGCGAATTCATCGTGTACGACGCGCTTTATGCAGAATGCAGACGCCAAACCGGCAGCTGAGGTCTTTAAGGCGCCGCTGGCGGCATTCTCGTTTTTCTTTCGTACATGCCTTGGCGGAGCGTTAGCAGGCGCATTCCGAGCACGAGTTGAAGGAAATCAATTTTCAAGGCCGAGCCCGCCCACTTTTTTGCCTACGAAAAAGCTGTGCCTGATTTTCGGGATCTGTTGGGTGGCCTCTTCTGGTTGTTTTGGGAAGGATGCTTATCGCTTTTTAAGCGAGATCCCGATCGGTGGTGAAGGCGGCTGGGACATTTTGACGATCGATTCGGCTGCGAGCCGTCTCTACGTTTCGCCTGCGACGAAGGTTGTCGTTGTCGATTTGAATACAAACAGCGTGACGGGCGAAATCGCCGACACGCCTGGTGTTCATGCATTCCTGGCCGTACCCGAAGTGCAACGCGGTTTTTCGTCGAATGGCAAGGAATCGAAATCGAGCGTTGTTGATCTTATAACGTTGAAAACGACTTCGAAATTCAATACTGGCTCAAATCCGGACGCAGTCGTTTACGAGCCGCGCCATGGTGAGGTCTACGTTTTCAAGGACATGGGTGTAAACACATGGGTAGCGTTCGCGGGCAGCGACAACAACCCCGTGGTCGATGGCGACTTCGCTGTCACAGAAGATCAACTGCAACCCGTCTTGAGTTCACTGCTCAAAGACAAGATCAACATTGTGGCTATTCATCAACACATGGCGCACGAAGAACCGCGCATCCTGTTTTTCCATTACTGGGGCAAAGGCACGGCGAAAGATTTAGCGCAAGCTATCAAAGGTGGGATGCTGGTTGCTGGCTTGCTGCAAGTCAGCTCGCTAAGATAAAAGGAAACATCTTCGATGAAGCTGGGCGCCGTCGTCTCACCCATCGTCTTGTTCATTGCGAGCCAGATTATCGCCGCGCCTGAAGATTCTGCCGCAAACTACGAGTTGAAACGTATCTCG
>Ga0137370_10001103_pt1 | contig 10987 bp, 6 predicted proteins | sample SagtaG_11_FD_104920 | JGI IMG/M metagenome (GOLD analysis project Ga0137370, IMG submission 104920) | Vadose zone soil microbial communities from Sagehorn Ranch, Mendocino, California, USA - Sage1_R_20_16 metaG | ecosystem: Environmental > Terrestrial > Soil > Vadose zone | place: USA... | reverse complement strand
CTGGCGCTGAGCTCCTGCGCTGGGGCTCAGCACCAGCCAGCGCCGCCTGCACCGGTGATCAGCGGAGGCGACGTGAACCGCCAGCTCCTGAGCCAGCCCACCCCCGGGGAGGACCAAAGCGACCTTCCCCTCGGCCCCGGCGACCTCATCGAGATCGCGGTCTTCGACGTCCCGGAGCTCTCGGGCCTCAAGCTCCGCATCTCAAACAGCGGTAGCATCGCGCTCCCGCTGATCGGTACGCTGCCCGCCGCCGGGCTCAACGCCGTCGAGCTCCAGAGCGCGATCCGCAAGCGCTTGCAGGAGAGGTACATGCACGATCCGCAGGTCTCCCTCTTCGTCCACGAGCACAAGAGCCAGCGCATCTCGGTGATCGGCGCCGTGCGGACCGGCGGCGTCTTCACCCTGACGAGCCCTCTGCGCCTGGCGGATGCCCTGGCGCTGGCCGGAGGGCTGAGCGAAGAAGCGGGCTCGACGGTATACGTGATCCGGAAAGTCGGGGCTACCGAGCAGGTCATGACGACCATCGACCTGCAGAGCCTTGCCGCGGGAAGGCAAGAGCTCAACCTACCGCTTCAGGCGGGCGACGTCGTCGAGGCGCCGCGCGCGGGATCCTTCTATGTCGGCGGAGAGGTCAATCGGCCGGGACCATTCCTCCTCAAGTCGCCGACGACGATCGACCAGGCGCCCGTCGTTGCGGGCGGGGTCAAGGACGCCGCCGACTGGGACGACATCCGTCTCTACCGAATGCGCGGGGACGGCACCCGAGAAGTCCTCACCTTTAGCCTCAACACGTTCGAGAAGGGCACGGCGGCGCCGGAGATCCGGGCGAACGACGTGATCGTCGTCGGGAAGTCCAACGTCAAGGCCGTCCTCTACGGCGTCCGCGACTTCCTTAGATTCGGCGTCGGCGCCACGGTCCCACTTCCATGAGCGGCCAACACGATCCGCGAGGCGACGTCCGGGCCCTCTCGCCCGCAGCGGTAGAAATCGTGCCGAGGCAACCCGTCGCCATCGCCGAGCCCTCGGCGGCGTACGGCTACCCCGTCGAGGGAGAGGTCCACTTCTGGGACTACTGGCGGGTCGTCAGTCGCCGTCGCTGGACGCTCATCAGCTTCTTCGTCGCGACCTTCATTGCGGTCACGATCTGGACCTTCACGACGCGGCCGATCTACTCGGGCGTCGTCACGCTCAGGATCGAGAAAGACGAGCCGCGGATCGTGAAGTTCGACGACGTCGTCAAGACCGATCCACAGCAGGACTTCTACCAGACCCAGTACAAGCTCCTCCAGAGCCGAACGCTGGCGAACCGGGTCATCGGGCTCCTCGACCTCGACCAGCACCCGGATTTCGAGCAGAGCGAGCAGGGCTGGCGGGCGCGTGCCGAGAGCTGGCTGCGCGAGTGGCTCGTCCGGTGGATCCCCGTGCCGCCACCGCCGGAGCCCGAGGCGACCGAAGATCTGCAGCTCGCGTCCCCGCTGACGGAACTCTTTCTCGACCGTCTGTCGGTGGAGCCCGTGCGGAACTCGCGGCTCGTGAAGGTCGCGTTCGACAGCCATTACCCGGACCTCGCCGCGCGGACGGCGAACTCGCTGGCCGAGGCCTTCATCGCCCAGCAGCTCGACGAGAAGGTCGAGGCCACGCGCTACGCCACCCAGTTCCTGGCCAAGCAGCTCGACGACTCCCGTCAGCAGCTCGGGACGTCCGAGGACAATCTCAACCGGTTCCTCAAGGCCAATGACATCCTCTTCGTCGCTGCCGGAGACAAGGCAGGCCAGCCCCAGGACCTGATCACGCAGCAGCTCATGGGCCTCTCCGACGCCTGGCTCAAAGCCCGCGGCGACCGCATCGCCAAGGAAAGCCTCGTCGCTCAGGCCAGCCGCCAGGATATCTACTCGCTCCCGGCGGTGCTCCAGAGCCCGCTCATCGCCCAGCTCAAGCAGGACATCGTGAACCAGGAGGGCGAGTACAAGAAGCTCGGCCAAGTCTTCAAGCCCGGCTACCCGCGCATGCGGCAGATCGCGGAGAAGACCGCCGAAAGCCGCCGCCAGCTCGGCGTCGAGATCGGCCGGGCCGTCAAGGGGCTCCAGGCCGACTACACGGCGGCCGTCCGGAACGAGCGGGAGCTGGAAGGCGACCTCGCCAAGCAGCGAATGCTGGCGCGGGGGCTCGCCGACAACATGGCGGAGTACAACCTCCTTCGCCGTGAAGTCGACACGAACCGCGACCTCTACAGCGCCCTGCTCGCCCGGCTCCGCGAGACGCAGATCTCGGCCGCCCTCTTCACCTCCAACATCTACGTCGTGGACCGGGCGGAGATTGCGGGCGGGCCGTCCCGGCCGAAGAAGTCTCTGAACCTGCTCCTCGGGTCCGTCATGGGTCTGCTCGGCGGCGTGGCCCTGGCCTTCTTCTTCGAGTACCTCGACACCAACATCAAGGACGCGAGGGAGGTCGAGGCGGCCCTGCGCGTTCCGATTCTGGGCCTGGTTCCCGCTTGGGCCATCCGCCGACGTCGGGAGCTCGCCGACGGCCACGAGCAAACCTTCGCGCTCGTCGCAAGCTCCGAAGCTGCTTCGGTCCATGCCGAAGCCTTCCGGGGTCTCCGGACGAACCTGCTCTACTCCACGCCCGGGCACCCGCCGAAGACGATCATGGTCACGTCGCTCAACCCCGAGGACGGCAAGACCTCGCTCGTCACCAACCTGGCGATCACGCTCGCCCAGCTCGGGGCCGGGGAGGTCCTCCTCATCGACGCCGACATGCGGCGGCCGAACCTTCACACAGTTCTGGGCGTGCAGCAGGCTCCCGGCCTCTCGACCTTCCTCACCGGGCAGGCCGAGCTTGCCGATGTCCTCACGCCGACCACGATTCCCAACCTCTCGGTGATCCCGTCCGGCCGGAACCCGATCAATCCGGCCGAGCTGCTCGCCTCGGCGCGTTTGCGCGAGGGGATCGAAGCGCTCGGCCCGCGCTTCGCACACGTCGTTTTCGATACCGGGCCGGTCCTCGGCGTCAGTGACGCGATGATTCTCGCCGGTCAGGTCGAGGGCGTGGTGCTCGTCTTGCGCCAGGGACGCGCGAGCCGCGACGTCGCGCAGCGTGCGATCCGCAACCTCACGTCGGTCCGCGCGCGCCTCCTCGGCGTGATCCTGAACGACATCGAAGTGTCAGGGAATGGCTATTATGGATACTACGGAAACGGCTCGGGCAACGAGCGCGCATAGCGCCGGCGAGGAGGGGACTCTGCTGATTCCCCTCGAGTCGCGCGCGACGCGCGCCGGCGTCCTCGCGCTCACTTTCGTTCTCGCCGCCTCGCTTGCGGTCGTCATTCTCGGGCCCGCGATCGCCGACACGCTGGTACGGCGAGCGACCACGGCCGCCGACCTCGAGCGCGCGCTGGCCTGGGACCGCAGGGACGCGACCCTCCACGCCCGCCTCGGGTGGATCTATCAGGACGGCGGAGACTACGCCCGAGCCCGGGCCCACCTCGAGGCGGCGCTGCAGCTGCGCCCCACCGATGCCTACGCGTGGCTCTACCTCGCCAGCCTCGCGGACCGGCAGGGCGACCACGCCCGGGCCCGCCACGCGCTCGAGACGGCGGTGCGCCTCAACCCGCACGACGTCACCATCCGCTGGGAAGCCGGGCTCATGGCCTTCCGCTGGGGCGACCGTGAGCGCGCGCTCGAGCACTTCCGCTACGTCCTGGCGGTGGACCCCGCTCAGGGCGATGCGGCCTTCCAGCTTGCGGGGATGCTCCTCGCGCCCGGCGCGAAGCCAGCCAGCCTGCTGCCTGACGATCGCGATCAGCTGACCAACGTGCTCCTGGCCGCGATCCGTAGCGAGGATGCCGCCCTCGCCGAGGTGGCGTGGACGAAGCGCGCCGCGTTCGCGCCGCCTCTTCCAGAGGACATCGCGCGCCGCTGCCTCGACTTCCTCGTTGCGAAGGGCGAGGGCGCAAGAGCGCGCATGGTCTGGCGGACGCTCGTCCCTCCAGTCGGCCAGGCCGATGGCAATGCCCTCTGGAACGGCGGCTTCGAGGCCGAACGCTTGCTCGGCTGGGGGCTCGACTGGCAAGTTCACCGCGTCTGGGGAGTAGACGTCGCGCTCGATCGCTTCGTTGCTGCCCGGGGCAGCCGGTCGTTGCGCCTCAGCTTTGCCAGCTTTCCGAGCCTCGACTTCGGTGGCGTCTGGCAGGCCGTCGCCGTCGAGCCCGGCCGTGAGTATCACCTGCGGGCCTTTGCCAGGGCCGAGGACTTCACGACGCGCTCGGGGCTGAAGATTCAGGTCGTCGTGCCGGGGACAGTCGAGCAGTGGCTGGCCGAGACGGCGACCATTAGCGGGACGACGCGTGACTGGGTGCCGCTCGAGACGAAGGTGCAGATCCCTCCCGGCATCAGCCTCGTCACGGTACGCCTCCGGCGCGAGCCCGCGCGGGAGCCCGAGGGAAACCTCGGCGGCAAGGTCTGGCTCGACGACGTGAGGCTCGAATGACATCCCGACTTCCCGCCCGGCTCATCGAAGGGGGCGCGCTCTTTCTCCTCGCGTTCTCGCCCCTCGCATTCGGGACGGTCGAACCCTGGTCGGAGGCCGTCGCCGAGCTCGTCATCCTCGGCATGGCCGTGAGCTTCGTGATCGGCAGCCTCCGCAACTGGGAGCTGCGTCTGGAGCTGCCGCCCGGGTGGCTACCGGCACTCGGCTTCCTTGTCTTGATCGTCCTCCAGGGCGCTATCCCTGGGTGGTCCGCCGATCCTCACGCCACGCGGCGCGAGACGGTGAAGCTCTTCGCCCTGGCCGCATTTTTTGTCGTTTGCTGGAATAGCTATCGCACCCGCGTCCAGGCCGAGCGAGTCCTCTGGACCATGACCGGAGTCGGCGCCTTCATCGCCGTCTTCGGCATCCTCCAGCGAATGACCTGGAACGGCCGGATGTACTGGATTGGGCCCGAGATCCGGGGTGCATCGGCCTTCGGCTCCTACGTGAACCGCGCCCATTTCGCCGGACTGATGGTGGTCGTCGTGCCGGCGGCGCTTGTCTTCATGCTCGCAAGCCGTCGCCCGGCCGCGCCCACCCGCCGCCCCCTGGTGCGCACCTGGCGAGACCGCCTTCGCGAGTGGAACTCGAGCGAGAGCACCGGCAGAGCGCTGATCCCCTCGCTCATCCTTGTGATGGGTGGCGCGGCGCTGGTGAGCGGCTCACGCGGGGGTGTCGTGGCGCTCCTTGCTGCGTTGCTCGCCATGATCCTCGGGTCATTGGTCCACCGGCGCTCGTGGAGCGGGCTCGCCTCCCGCGTGAGCCTCGCCACCGTCCTGATCCTCCTGGCGGGAGTGTGGATCGGCGGCGATATCGTCTACGGCACGGCCGAGCGGCTTGCCACAGAGGTCGGCCAGCCAGACGAGAGCTTCCGGCTCCACATCTGGTCCGACGCCTTGCAGCTCTGGCGCTCGGCGCCCGCGCTCGGGACCGGGCTTGGCAGCTTTGACGTGGCCTTTCCCGGTGTGCGCACTCTCGCGTTACCGGTCGCCGTGGCTCACGCCGAGAGTGACTGGCTTCAGTTCCTCACCGACACCGGCGTCGTCGGGCTCGTCCTGGCCCTCCTGACCGCGGGCACGTTGCTGACTGCGCTGCTCCGCCGCGTGCGCCAGGGCCCGAGCCCGCGGGCGCGGAGCCTCGCCCTCGCCGGGCTGGTCGCCCTGATCGGAACCGTGGTGCAGGGGATCGCCAACTACAACCTGCCGGTCATGGCGAACTGGCTCTACCTTGCGGTGGCCCTCGCGCTGGTGCGAACACGGTCGGAGCCGGCAGGCGAGCGGGCCGCGATCAAGTGGGGCGCATCCGTGGCGGTTGCGGAGCCAGATGCTCCTGACGGTGGCCGAATTGCCGTGGAGCACCGCCGGCCTCCGGCCGCTTCAGTGGCCACAGCGAGCCGACCGGCGAAACAGCCGTCTGCGGCGACCGCCGTGATTACCGAAGAACCCTTGATTTCTCAGGAACCGGCGCCTGACGGGGACGGGCGTGGCGGCGACATCTCTCCCCTGGAGTGGACCGGCCCGGGAGTCGAAGCCGCTCAGAGCGCACCCCGCTTTCAGAGCGGGTCGGCGGTGGTGCCGGTTGCGCTGCTTGCGGGCGACCTCCTCGCCCTGGCGTTCTGCGCGGTGTTCGCCGTGGAGCTGCGGGCGGCCTGGTGGGGTTCCATGCCGACGCCGTACCCCCTCGGATTGCTCGAGAGCGCCGTGGCATGGGGGCTGCTGCGTCTTCTCGTCGGCCTCTACCCGGGCTACGGTCTGACGCCGCCTGCGGAGCTTCGCCTCAGCACGGTCACGACAGCCGTCGCCGCCATGGGGCACGTCACGGCCCTCTTCTTGATGAAGGAAACGGAAGACGTCTCGCGACTCATCGCGTTTCTGACGTGGAGCCTCCTCGTCGGCGTGAGCTGGACCGTCCGAGCCCTCGTGAAGGAGTGGTTGATCCGCGCAAGGCTCTTCGGAGAGCCCGTGATCGTGGCCGGCGCCGGGCCGGCCGGCGCCCTTGTCGTGCGCGAGCTTCGCGCGAACCCCGGAATCGGCTTCGTGCCCGTCGCCGTGTTCGACGACGAGCCGGACCGGTGGGCCATGGCGCCCGCGGGTGTACCGGTCATGGGACCGGTCAGCGCCGCGCTCGACGCGCGCCTTCCGCATTCCGTGCGCCACGCGATCGTCGCGATGCCCGGGCTCGGCGGACGGAGGCTCGTGGCGCTGGCCCAGAGCCTCGGCACCCGCTACCGGACGGTGTCGGTCGTGCCCGATCTGTTCGGGCTTGCGAACCTGTGGCTCCGGCCACGGCCGCTCGGCGCGTGCCTGACGCTCGAGATCCGTAACAACCTCCTGCGTCCGAGCAACATCCTCCTCAAGCGCGCGCTCGATCTCGTCCTGGCGATCCCGCTCGGCCTGGCGGCGCTGCCGGTCGTCCTCGTCGCGGTGGCGGCGGTGAAGCTCGCCAGTCCGGGCCCGGCGTTCTTCGGCCAGAAGCGGGAGGGTCTCGATGGCAAGCGCATCCGGGTCTGGAAGATCCGGACGATGTATGCGGACGCCGAGGCCCGTCTGGAAGAGCACCTCCGCGACCCGGCGACGCGCGCCGAGTGGTCGCGCTACATGAAGCTGCGGCACGACCCGCGCATCGTTCCGGTCGTGGGCCCCTTCCTCCGGCGGTTCAGCATCGACGAGCTTCCCCAGCTCTGGAACGTCGTCGTCGGCGAGATGAGCCTCGTCGGCCCACGGCCCTTCCCCGACTACCACCTCGTGCGGTTCTCGCAGGACTTCCGCACCCTCCGGCGCCGGGCGCCGTCGGGCATCACCGGCCTCTGGCAGGTCACGCGCCGCTCGGAGGGCGACCTTCGCTTCCAGGATGACGGCGACACCTACTACATCCGCAACTGGTCGCCCTGGCTCGACCTGTGGATCCTGCTGCGAACGCTCCGGGTCGTGCTCGGCGGGAGGGGCTCGTATTGAGCCTGATGCGCTCCACACCGGGAGTCCGGCGCTGATGGCCACGCTATCGGTCCTGACGCCGTCGTTCAACTATGCCTGGTGCATCGAGGATGCGCTGTCGAGCGTTGCCCGGGCCGGCGAGCACGTTCCCGACCGGTGGCGGGTCGAGCACGTGGTCGTGGACAACGGATCGCGCGACGAGAGTGGCGAGATCCTGGACCGCTGGAAGGGGCAGATCATCCTCGAGCGACGGCCGGAGAACCTCGGGCAGTCCAGCGCTCTGAATCGATGTTTGGCGCTCGCCTCCGGCGATTGGATCGGGTGGCTGAACTCGGATGATTTCTACCTCCCGTGGTCACTGCGCGATGCGTGCAATGCGTTCGACGATCAGGCCGATGTCGTCTACGGAGACGCTGTGCAAGTCGACCGCTCCGGGAGGATCCTCCGGCTCATGCCCGAGCATCCCTTTTCCCTCTGGACCTTGCGCTGGTGGGGCACCTACCTCCCCGTAGGCGCGGTGTTCTTGCGGCGAAGTCTTCTGGCAGACCTCGGATGGCGTGAGGACCTCCGGCTCCTGCTCGACTGGGACCTGTGGCTACGGGCGGCGGAGTCGGGTGCTCGCTTCCGCTACATCCCGACTCCACTCGCGGCGGTTCGGCGGCATGCTGCGCAGGAGAGCCTGCAGGCGAGGCCGGGGCGGTTGGCCGAGAAAATGCGGGTGCGACGAGAGCACAGGCTTCCCTCCAGGCCCTGGCTCTGGCGAGCCTTTCAGCGGGTGGCTGCCATCGATCACGGCGCACGCAAGGCCGTATCAGGAGGCTATGCGCGGCAACTGCGGACGCGGAGTCTCAGAGACCGATCGATCCGATGGTTTAGCCACGCGGACGCTCGCTCGGCAGCCGCCACCCTGTCCCAACTCCTCGCCGCGGGACGCGAGTCACATCGATGATCGAATGGGTTTCGGCGCGACTCGTCGGCCTCCGACCTCTGCGGCTGTCGCCGAGCGCCCCTTTGGCGACGACCAGCCCGACCGCGGTGCCATCTCGCCTGACGGCCTGGCTGTTCAATGGGAGCTTTGCCGTCCTCGACGAGGGACTGTTCGCGGGCGCGAATTTTCTCGCGAACATTCTTCTCGCTCGGTGGTGTCGGCCCGACGAATACGGAGCGTTCGCCGTGGCCTTTTCGGCCTTTCTGCTTCTCGGCGCGTTTCACACGGCGCTCCTGACAGAGCCGATGATGGTGTTTGGGGCCGGGAAGTACAGGCGGGAGTACCGCGCGTACCTCGGGCTCCTGGTTCGTGGGCACCTCGGGGTCGCCCTTCCGGCGAGCGCCCTTCTTGGAGTCGGCGCGTTGGTCCTGTTCTACGCCGACTCGCCCATGCTTGCTCGCGCATTCGCCGGAGTCGCCTTCGCGAGTCCGACGATACTGCTCCTGTGGCTTCTCCGGCGCGCCTTCTACGTCCAGTCGCGGCCGCACTGGGCGGCGGCCGGCGGAGCCCTTTATCTCGCGCTCATGGTCGCCGGAATCTATGCGGTGCAGGTGGTCGGTTGGCTCTCACCGGCGTCCGCGCTCATCGTCATGGGGCTGGCGAGTCTCGTGGTGGCCGCCGTGCTGCTCGCGGGGCTGCGTCCGGGTCTTCGCATCACCGACAACGCCGCTCGGGCCAGCGCGCTTCGGGATCACTGGAACTACGGCCGATGGTCCGTCGCGACGACCGCGCTGATGTGGGCTCCCGGCAATCTCTATTACCTGCTCCTCCCTGCCGCGGGGGGTCTCGCGGCGAGCGGGGGTCTCCGCGCGTTGATGAACCTGGTGATGCCTGTCCTTCACGCGAATGGCGCGCTGTCGACCCTGCTGCTCCCGGCGTTTGCCAGGGCCTTCCGAAGCGGCGGGCCAGCGGTGCTGGCTCGCCGGACACGGGGTGCACTCGTCGGTCTCGTGGCGATCGCGGCCCTTTACTGGGCGGCGATTTCGGTGTTCCGGCACGACCTGGTGCGGCTGGTCTATGGGCCGGGGTACGCCGACCTCGCCGACCTCGTGGTGCTGCTGGGTGCTCTTCCCCTTTTGGCGGCCCTCGTGGCCGTGAAGGGAGCTGCCCTTCGCGCCATGGAGCGCCCCGATCTGGTGTTCCGCGCCTACGTGGTCGCGGCGGTTGTTGCCGCGACCGTCGGTGTCTCGCTGGTAGCCTGGGCGGGTGCTGGCGGGGCGGTGGTCGGGATGCTGGCATCGTCGGCGGCGAGCGGCGCGATGATGGTTCGTTACGCCGGGCGCTCTCCTCGTGGGGCGGGAACCGCGTGATGCGGATCGCCCATTTTCTGGTTGGACGCTGCAACCCGGACAGCAGCAACGGCGTCGACAAGACCGTCTACTACCTCTCGAGGGCCCAGGCCGCGGCCGGCGCCGACGTAGCTTTGTTCTGCGTGACGGCCAAGGCGGCGATACCCATTCCGAACGTCCCGGTGATGGCCTATCCGCCGGCGCGGCTCGGCCTCTCGATCCCGCGCCCGCTGTGGCGCGACCTGCTCGGCTGGCGCCCTGACATCGTGCATCTGCATTCGGTCTACACGCCGGTCAATGCGACCTTTGCCCACAAGCTTGCGAGGGCCAGCGTGCCGTATGTCGTGACCCCTCACGGTGGGCTGTCGCCCTTCGTGACTCGGCGCCGCTGGCTCCTCAAGGCCCCGTACGGGCGTCTCGTGGAGCGGCGGATGCTGAATCGGGCGGCGTTTGTCCACGCTGTCGCCGACGCGGGAGATATCAGGAGGTTCGGCGTACGGGTGCCGGTCGTCACGGCGCCGAACGGCATGGACCTGTCCTCGGTCCCACGGCGCCTAGACCCCGGTCTGCTCGTCCGTCGGTGGCCGGAGTTGCGTGGCCGCCGGATCTTCCTCTTCCTCGGGCGACTTGACCCGCGCCACAAGGGACTCGACCTGCTTCTTGCCGCGCTCTCGTCGGCAGGTCCCCGGGATGTGTCGCTCGTCCTCGTGGGCCCGGATTGGCGGGGCGGTCGACGGATGCTCGAAGACCGCGCCGTCAAGCTCGGCGTGCAGAAGCAGACGATTTTCGCCGGGCCGAGCCACGGGGAAGAGAAGTTCAGTCTCCTCGCGGGCGCGGACGTCTTCGTTCATCCCTCGCGCTGGGAGGGGCTTTCGTTTGCGGTGCTCGAGGCGGCGGCGGCGGCGAAACCGTGCCTGCTCACCCACGCGGCGGATCCCAACGGGATGGTCGCGACCCATGGCGCGGGGGTTGTCGTCGATGCCGATGTCGACGAGCTGGCGCGGGGCATTCGGCGCCTTCGGGCGTGCAGCTACTCCGATCTCCGGGCGATGGGCGAGCGAGCTCGGCGGATGGTCGCGACAGAGTTCGAGTGGCGAGGAACCGCGGCAGCCCTCATCCAGGCCTATGAGCGTCATCGCAAAGCCAGTTAAAGTCGCCGTTCTCGAGGCGCTCGCTGAGCGGTGGAACCAGGCGGGCATCGCTTACGCTACGACGAACAGCCTTTGTGACTACCCGACAGAAGTTGGCCG
>Ga0137370_10001101_pt1 | contig 10990 bp, 10 predicted proteins | sample SagtaG_11_FD_104920 | JGI IMG/M metagenome (GOLD analysis project Ga0137370, IMG submission 104920) | Vadose zone soil microbial communities from Sagehorn Ranch, Mendocino, California, USA - Sage1_R_20_16 metaG | ecosystem: Environmental > Terrestrial > Soil > Vadose zone | place: USA... | reverse complement strand
TGCATCGCCTCGAGCAGCGCGGACTGCACCTTGGCCGGCGCCCGGTTGATCTCATCGGCGAGCAGCAGATTGCAAAACACGGGGCCAAGTTCGGTGGTGAAATCGCCGCGACCCGGATTGTAGATCCGCGTGCCGATCAGGTCAGCGGGCACCAGGTCCGGGGTGAACTGGATCCGACCGGCAGCGCCGCCGATGACCTGGGCAAACGCTTTGACGGTGACGGTTTTCGCCAGGCCGGGCACGCCTTCGAGCAGGACATGGCCCTCAGCCAGCAACGCGATCAGCAACCGCTCCAGCAGCCGGTCCTGACCTACGATCAGGCGTTTGACCTCGAACAGGATCTGTTCGATCGGCGCCGGAACGCGGGCGGCCAGCTCGCGCGCCGTCTCGGTGGGGCTCGCGCTTTCCGGTTGAGCCAGCTGCGGTCGGTTGATCATGGCGTCCTCCCTGGGCGTTGACAATGACAGTCTTTCGATTGAAGGCTATCGAGATGAGCCGAATCTGAGCGCTTGGTAAGCAAAATCTAAGATTGACGGCGGCACCCGGCCGCCTACACCCAGGTCGTGGTCGCATCCGGTCGGCCGAATCGTATTCGTATCGGGCCAGGTGTCCATGGATGCCGAAGGCAGACTGGTGGCGCCTGGCGATTTTTCCGCTCAGGCCTGGCAAGTCTAGGCCAACCTGCTCGAAGTTGAGGCCATCGCCGTAAGCGACAATGCCTGACATGGCCCAAGGGCTTCGCACTCCCCTTTGCCGGGACCTGGGAATCGAGTACCCGATATTTTCGGCTGGCATGGGGACAGGAGCGGGCCCCGATCTCGCTGCGGCGGTCTCCAACGCCGGCGGCTTCGGGGTTATCGGGGCATCCGCCTTTCTTCCAGACGCGATCCCGGGGCTGATCGCCCAGGTTCGCGACCGAACCCCGCGGCCATTCGGGGTCAACTTCATCATCGACGAGCGCGATTCTTCCGACGAGGACAAGGCGATCACGCGCCAGCAAGTGAGTGCCGCGATTACCGAGCGGGTGGCGGCCGTCATCCTCTTCTGGGGCGATCCAGCGCCGTACGTGGAGGAAGCACACCGACATGGTGTTCGGATCATCATCCAGGTCGGTTCGCTCGACGAGGCGAAAGCGGCCGCCGCCGCCGGAGTCGACGCCGTGATCGCTCAGGGGGTCGAGGCTGGCGGACACGTCGAGGGCACGACATCGATCTGGACACTGCTGCCGGCGGTGGTCGAGGCGATCACGCCCAGGCCGGTGCTCGCCTCGGGCGGCATCGGGGACGGCGCGGGGGTCGCGCGGGCGATCGGCCTGGGAGCGCAGGGGGTCTCCCTGGGCACACGTTTCGTCGCAAGCGATGAATTCTCGGCCCATCCCGCGTACAAGCAGCGCATCGTCGAGGGCACCGCGAGCGATACCGTCCTCAACGAGCTCTATGACGTCTGGTGGCCAAACGCGCCGCACCGAACGTTGCGGAACAAGACGCTCGCCGAGTGGGAGGCAGCGGGGCGCCCGCCCTCCGGAAACCGTCCCGGCGAGGGGACCTCGATCGGCAGGCGGCGGATTGGATCGGGCGACATTGTTGATTGGCCCCGTTACGCGATCGGCGTGGCGCCCCCGGATTTCGACGGCGACATCGAGTACGCGCCGCTCTGGGCAGGCGAATCCTGCAGCGTCGTCAATGACATCAAGCCCGCCGGCGACATTGTCCGGGACCTCGCGCGCGACGCCGACGCCATCCTGGCCACGGCCGCCGGCATGCCGGAGACGGAAAGCCGACCTTCATGATGCCCCCGGGCCATGGCGGGGGCCCTCCATTCTGGATGTGGGGACGGCAGCGCTCCCGGAATCCCGACACCGGACCTGCCAACAGCGGCCTGACTGGCGATCCAGTCATCGAGGAACCGGTCCAGCCGCAAGGGCCGAAAGACCTTCGCAGCCGGTGGCGGAACCTGAAGGAGTCGGTCCGAGGCACGACGGCGGCCCTTCCCGAGGTCATCCGGCTGGTGTGGGACGCCAGCCCTCGGATCACCGCGGGACTGTTCGCCGCCACCGTGGTGGCGGGCGTCGTTCCCGCCATGTCCGCCTATACCTCGAAGCTCCTTGTTAACGCCGTCGTCGCGGGAATCATCATCAACCAGAAGCACATCCCCGACCGAAACCCGATCGACCTTGGCCCCTGGCACCTGGTCTTCACCTCGCTGAACGCGATCGTCTTCCTGGCGGTCGTGCAACTGCTCATCTTTGCCCTGATCGCCTTCCTCAGCACCGTCCGGAACATCACGCAGCAGCTCTTGCAGAACGCCGTGTCGATGCGGATCCAGTTGATGGTGATGGAAAAAGCCGCCTCGCTCGACCTGGCGTTCTACGAAGATCCCGCCTCCTACGATCTGCTGCGGCGAGCGCAAACCGATTCGATCAACCGGCCTGTTCAGATGATCTCGACCGCCTTCGGCCTGGTGCAGACGACGCTGACGTTCATCACGATGATCGCGTTGCTCGTCGCGGTCAGCCCGCTGCTGGCCCTACTGGCGCTCCTCTCGCCCGTCCCGGCGTTCATCGCCGACACCCGCTACGGCTGGCGCGGCTACAACATCGCTCGCTGGGGCTCGCGGTTGCTGCGCCGGATGAATTACCTGGTCACGTTGCTGACCACGGACAGCTACGCGAAGGAAGTCAAGCTCTTCGGGCTGGGCCACTACTTCATTGATCGCTACCGGCTGATCGGCAACACCTACTACGGCAGCCAGCGGCGCCAGGTGGTGCGTCGGTACCTGACCGGTTTCCTGTGGGGAAACCTCAGCACCATCGCGACCTCCGTGACCTATCTATATGTGGCGGTGCAGGCGATCGCCGGGAGACTGACGCTCGGCGACCTGACCCTCTACACGACGGCCGCCCAGTCGGTTCAGAACTCGATCCAGGGGATCCTCGGCGGGTTTTCCGGCATGTACGAACACAACCTCTACCTGAACAACCTCTTCGAGTTGATGGACACGAAAACCAGTTTGCCCTTGCCGGCCAAACCGGTCCCCGTCAACGGCGCCCTGCGCGGAGAGATTCGCTTCGAGCATGTCAGCTTCGCCTATCCCGACGCCAAGGAGAACGCGCTGGCCGATTTGAGCTTTACGATCTCGCCCGGGGAGACCATCGCGATCGTGGGCCGAAACGGCGCCGGCAAGACAACGCTCTTCAAGCTGATCTGCCGGCTGTACGACCCGCTCGATGGGCGAATCCTGATCGACGGCGTGGACCTCCGTGACTACGATCCGGCAGCCCTGCGCCGCCAGATCGGTGGTATGTTCCAGGACTACGTCACCTACCAGGCGACCGCCGCGGAAAACATCGGGCTGGGTAGCCTGGCGGCGATCGCCGACCGGGATGCCATCGTCAAAGCCAGCCGGCAGGCGGGCTCTGACGGCCTGATCGATGGGCTGCCTCAGGGCTATGACACGGCGCTGGGGAAGTGGTTCGACGCTGGCGTGAACCTGTCCGGCGGCGAGTGGCAGAAGGTGGCGCTGGCACGCGCCTTCATGCGCGACGCCCGCATCCTGCTGCTCGACGAGCCCACCTCGGCGCTCGACGCCCAGGCGGAATATGACCTGTTCGAGCGGCTTCGCTCGCTGACCCGAGGCCGGACGGCGGTCTACATCTCCCACCGTTTCTCCACCGTTCGGCGCGCGGATCGCATCCTGTTCCTCGAGCACGGCCACCTCGTCGAACAAGGCACCCATGAGCAACTGATCCGGCTGGGCGGCCGGTACGCGCGACTCTTCCGGTTACAGGCGGCGGCCTATACGGGCGAGGATGTCGTGCCCGAGGAAGTCGACCTCGATGTTGCGCCGAGCGCCTGATTGACGCGACGCGGCTGGCTGCTGTTCGCGGCCATGGCAGTGATCTGGGGGATTCCCTATCTGCTCATCAAGATCGCGGTGGGCGAGCTGACGCCGGTCACGCTGGTGTTCCTGCGCACCGCCCTCGGTGCCGCCCTGCTGCTCCCGATCGCCGCCGCGCGTGGCGGCCTGAGGCCGCTCTTTCCCTACTGGCGATGGGTCCTCGCGTATACGGTGGTCGAGGTATCGCTCCCCTGGTTCTTGCTCTCCGACGCCGAGCGAGGGCTTTCCAGCTCGCTGACCGGATTGCTGATCGCCGCTGTTCCGCTCATCGGTGCGGTGGTGACATGGCTAACCCGAGGCGACGATCGCCTCGACCTGCGGCGGATCGGCGGACTTGTGATCGGCCTCATCGGGGTAGCGGCCCTCGTCGGTCTCAACGTTTCGTTCCGCGATCTGGGAGCGGTCGGCGAGGTCGGCCTGGTCGCCGTCGGCTATGCGGCGGGTCCGATCATCGTCGCTCGCCGTCTGCCTCATCTCCCTGCGATCGGCGTCGTCGCGGCCTCGCTGGTGGTTACCGCAGTGGCGTACGCACCGCTCGCCCTGCCGCAGCTACCGGCGACGATGCCTTCGTCGCGGGTGCTCTTCGCGATCGGCACGCTGGCCGTCGCCTGCACGGCGCTGGCGTTCTTGCTCTTTTTCGCGCTGATCGCCGAAGTCGGGCCGGTGCGGGCGACCGTCATCACCTACTTCAACCCGGCGGTCGCGCTGTTGCTGGGCGTGACGGTGCTGCACGAACCCTTGACTATCGGGGCCGTCATCGGCCTGGCGCTGATTCTCCTGGGATCGTTTTACGCGACGCGGAGGTCTAGCGGGCCTGCTGCCGGCGCGGCTGGCCGAGCATCGAACCCTTGGGCAGTTGCAGCACGGTATAGACGCGAGCGGCTGCGCCGAGTCCAAGGATCAGGAAAATAGCGGCGAGCACGAACAGGGCGATGAACGCAAGCTGGTTGCCGGCGTATACCGTCAGGTAAAGCACGGCCGCAACCGCCCAGAACGCCGCCACCGCCGCCGCGAGACGCCCCCACACCGGGACCGGAGTACGGAACCGCTGATCGGTGCCGAGTCGAAGCGGAAGTCGCGCGGTCCAGGCCGGTTTGACGGCCCACGACCAGGCGAGTACCGCCCAGAAGACAACGTTGAGGATGGCGAAGATGCTCAGCGCAACGCGAAGGAAGGTCATGCCGATGAAACGTTACGATGCACCTGAACCCTGCGGATGATTCGCTGAGTGGAGTCGACAGCACCGGCCGTCTTTGAGATCGGCTTTATCCTCCTGGCGGCAGCCATCGCCGGCTGGGTCGCCCGACGGCTTGGCCTCCCGGCCGTCATTGGATACCTCGCCGTCGGCCTCGTGGTATCGCCCTTCACGCCCGGTTACGTGGCCGAACGTCAACAGCTCCTGCTCTTCGCCGACGTTGGCGTCGTCCTGCTTCTCTTCGAGGTTGGAATCGAGCTGGATCCGCTGGAGCTCGGACGCGAGCGCGGGCGCCTCTTCTGGCTGGCTCCGCTGCAGACGGTCCTGACGGGTGCGCTCGCGGCGGCGGCCGGCTTTCTGGCCGGACTCCCGCCGGCGGGCGCCGTCCTGCTGGGGCTGTCGATTGCGCTGTCGTCGAGCGTGGTGGTGGTGAACATCACGCGCAGCCGGCGGCGAACGACCGACGCGGCGACAGATCACGTGCTCCTGGGCTGGAGCATCCTGCAGGACCTGGTCGGGGTGACCATCGCGATCGTCGCATTGATCGCGCTCGGGCTCGAGGCCCGGTCGGGCGTGGTGGCGATTGAGCTGGCGTTGATTTACGCCGTCATCGTCGTCGTCGCCACCGGCCTGATCCCACGGTTCCTTCGGCAGTTGCGAGAGGAGCATGACCTCTTTCTCATCGTGTCCGTGGCCAGCGGCCTCGCCCTGGCGGGGATCGGTGCCCTGCTTTTCGGGATTCCCCTTGCCCTGGCCGCCTTCGTCTCCGGCCTGGCCATCACCGAGAGCCGGGAGGCGACCGAAGCCCGGGAGCGACTGCTGCCGTTCCGTGACGTCTTCGCGGTCCTCTTCTTCGTCGCGATCGGCGCCCTGATCGATCCCGCCAGCCTGCTGAAGGGATGGGCCTGGCTGGCGCTCCTGCTGGCCCTGCTGCTGGTCACCAAGATCCTGCCCACCTATCTGTTTGCCAGGTTCGGCGGGTTGTCTGGACGGCCGCTCCAGGTCGCGATTGGGCTGGGGCAGATCGGTGAATTCAGCTTCGTGCTGGCGACCATCGGCTTGAACCGCAACGTCATTCCGCGGGAGCTCTACGCGGCGGTCCTGGCTGCCGTGGTCGTGACCATCGCGGCCTCGACCCTGCTGGTCCGATTGGGCCATTCCCGGCCCGCTAATCGCCTCGCCCGATGAAGCGCCCCTAGCCCGGGCTGACTTCCACCTTCACCGAGACGCTGGTCGCGACCGCGACCGCCTTATAGAGCGGTCAATGAGTTTTGTAGTGCTCGACGAGTTCAACCGCCTGCTGCTGCGAAGGGCCGGCCAGCCGAAACGTCATGTCGATCCGCTGGAATACCGAGGTGTCGGAGCGACGGCGGATGGCCTCCAGGTTCACCTCGATCTTCTCGAGCCGGACCGCCGTATCGCGCGCGCGGCCCTGGACCAGCAAGACGCCGCAGGCCGACACGCCGGCGAGGAACGCATCAGCGGGCGTGACCTCTTCACCCGGACCCCCCAGGTGGGTCGGCTCGTCGATCACGAGCTGACGGTCGCGCACGTTGTTGATCGAGCGACCCGGCGTCGCCGTGCTCGCGGAGTGAACCCTGTTCACGACAAGCTCGTCGTCGGCCATTCCTACTATTTTCCCTCTCCCGCGTGCGGGCGCTTCCCCCTCTCCCGCCTGCGGGGAAGGGTCGGGGTGGGGGCGTTACCATGGGCAGCACCAGGCAACGTCGACGAAGCGCAGAGGAGGTCGAAATGTACGGGACGATCATGCGCGCGAAAATCAAGGCGGGCCAGCTCGACGCCTTCAAGCGGTATTCCCGGGCGCAGGGGACGCCGGACAATGCCAGCGGATGGGTCTCCAGCGAGTTCGCCATGGAGGACAAGGACCCGAGCCGGATCGTCGGGATTATTCGGTTCAAGGACAAGGAGAGTTACGTCAAGAACGCGAATGCTCCGCAAACCAACGACAGCTATAACGAGATGCTCAAGTTCCTCGAGGGCCCACCAGAGTGGATCGACGTCACCTATGTCGCCTTTCAGGGGGAGCCACTCAAGGAATACATGATGACCGGCTCGATACCGGGGGCCTAGGCCTAGCCGGCTCGAAAACCGGCCCCGCGCCGACGCACATGCAATAAACTCGCCTTCGAACAGGTATTTGTAAATACAAATATATTCTGTTCAGGAGGAAACTTCAGCCATGGCCACGCAAGTCGACACCGCACAACGCCAAATCGTCCTGGTCAAGGACGCCCGGATCCGACCGATGATGGGGAATCTCGTCCTCGAATCCTTGCCCTTAGCGGGGATCCCCTACTCCATGGTGGATCCGTACATCCTCGTCCACGAGGCGACGATCAAAATCACCCCGGAGCAGGCGAACCAGGACACCACCCACCCGCACCGCGGGTTCGACAACCTCTGGTACGCGATCACGGGCTCCTCGAGCACCGGCCACAGCACTGGTCCCGGCGGCACCATGGAGCGGGCCAAGCTTGAGGAAGGATCCCTCCTGAAGGTTCGTACGGGCCGCGGCGTCTTGCACGCGGAAGGACTCGGTAAGGACGAGCTCGCTGAGGGCAAGATCGGGACGGAGATGCGCGGTCTCCTGTTCTGGGTCAACCTGGCGCGGAAGGACAAGAACGTTGCGCCCACCGCGCAGGTCGTGCAGCGCGCTGATCTCCCGGTCCGGCACGAGGGCGACGCCACCGTCCGGACACTCGTCGGCGAAGGCTCACCGATCACCCTGGGGACGCCAGGGCTGATCCTGGACGTCGAGCTGCCGAAGGGCGGATCTGTCAGCATCCCCGTCCCGCCCGACTTCAACGGGTTCGTCTACATGCTGGAGGCGGAGGCCAGCTTCGGCGCCAACCGAAGCCGCGCGAGCCGCTCGCAGATCGCCGTTCTTGGACCGGGTGGCGTGCTATCTGTAGAGGACGCGCAGCCGGGAGCGCGCTTCATGCTCATGGCCGGAAAGCCGTACGGCGAGACGCCCGTTTACAACGGACCCTACGTCGATTGATGCCTGTCGGCGCCTCAATCGCGAGGTTTCGTCCCGTGCCCAACAAAAGCCCGGTCCGCAAAGATCCGGGCTTACGTACGAGGTGCAGGCGGGCTATTCCTTTGGCTCTTTCGGCATCCCCTCGGCATCGCCGCCCTCGGGCTTGGCCTGCGGATTCTGCGACCCCTCCTCCGGCTTGTCGCCGCCTTCTTGCACGTCGGGCTTCGGGTCGTTGACCATCTGGTATCACCTCCTACCGTCGAGATTCGAAACCAGCCTCTAGCTCGACCATAACATCCGGTAGGCGGGCCACCCAAACATTTGAGCGCCTCACCGGCGATTTCCGCAACCGGCCGGTGGCAAAGGCGGGCCACGAAATCCTTCGCGTCCACCATCCGCCTGATCCGCGAGCGGTGCTGTCCATGCGAACGCTGTGCGGGAACACTGAACGATCCGTCGGGGTCAAAGGGCGGCTGGGGATTCTGCCGAACTCGGTTAGGGGCTTATCGCCCACCATCGCTTCTCCTAGGTTGGCCAATGCTCAAGCGTTGCCAGCTGCCGTCACCATCCGACGCTTTTATTGGTACCCGGACGCCTGATCTGGCGCCAGCAAGATGAATCAACCTATGTTTAGCGCTATGGCGTTTTCGGAAACGCAGATGCTCTCGAAGAACTCAATCGGGTTCTCGATGGTACTCGTGGCCAATCGGCGAACGGCGTCCTGCCAGCATACGTCGAGGCATGCGCGAGAAGATAGAGGCCGGTGGAGACGACCAGCCGACAACAACAGAAGGCGCTCTTGTTCAAGGCGCTCCATCGTGGAGAACCCTTCCTTATCCCCAATCCTTGGGATGCCGGCTCAGCGCGCGTCCTGGCAGCCCTAGGCTTCAAGGCGCTAGCAACAACAAGTTCCGGGTTTGCGTTTACCCTCGGTCGCCTTGATGGCGGCGCGACGCTCGACGAGGTGGTGGCGCACGCCCGGGCGCTTGATCGTGCGACAGAGCTTCCCGTTTCGGTCGATCTGGAGAACGGGTACGGGCCAAGCCCCGAGCAGGCTGCCGCAGCGATTCGTGCCGTCGCGGCCGTCGGCGCGGTGGGTGGATCGATCGAGGACTACGATCCCTCGGGCCAGATCTACGAAGTTGGTCATGCGGCTGAACGCATCGCGGCGGCAGCCGCGGCCGCGCGTGACCTTGGATTTCCGTTCATGCTAACCGCTCGAGCCGAGAACCACATCCGCGGCAATCCGGATCTCACAGACACCATTGCGCGTTTGCAGGCCTTCGACGAAGCTGGTGCCGACGTGCTTTATGCGCCGGGCCTGAAGGACGTCGACGAGATTAGGGCTGTTTGCAGAGCTGTCTCCAAACCGGTAAACGTGCTTGCCCTTCCGCGGCTATCGCTGGCCGCGATCACGCAAGCTGGCGCTCGGCGTGTGAGCGTCGGAGGCGGCCTCACCTGGGTCGCGCTCAAGGCGATGGTCGATGCGGCGGAATCGATGCGGGATTCAGGCGACTTTTTGCCACTCGCGGCCCAACTCCCGCTTGATGACTGGCTGGGCAACCACTGAGGTCACTATTTCTTCGTAGTCGGTTTGCCACCGACTGGTTTAAGGGAGCCGACGACGAGCCTCAGACGTGGTGGCGGAGCGGGCGAGATTCGAACTCGCGAACGGGGTACGCCCGTTACGGCATTTCCAGTGCCGCGCCCTCGACCAGACTAGGCGACCGCTCCACGGCGACTCGATTCTATCCGCCACTGCCGCGGCCGGAACGGCGTCCCTTGCCCGACGGCCGGCCTTCAAGATTGAAGATCGCGTTGATCACCGAGAGGTGCGTCAGCGCCTGGGGGAAGTTTCCCAGCATCTCGCCGGTCACGGGGTCATATTCTTCGGCGAAGAGACCGAGATCGTTGGCCGTTTCGGTGACGCGGCTGAAGAGCGCCTCAGCCTCGTCGATCCGGCCCATCTGGGCGAGCACGTTCACCAGCCACAGCGTGCAGATGATGAACACCCCCTCGGGCTGGTGAAACTCCGATTCCTCGGGGACGTACCGGTAGAGGAACCCGTGGTTGCTCAGTTTCTCCTGGAGCACGCGAACCGTCGAGACCACTCGCGGATCCGTCGCCGGCAACATCTCGTACATCGGCACGACGAGGGCAGTGGCATCCAGGTCCTTGTGACCGAGGGCCTGGGTGAAGGCGCCGACCTCATGGTCGTAGCCAAGCTCGAGCACCTGGCGCTTGATCAGCGCTCGCGTTCGCGTGGCCGCAGCCCTGCGCGCCGTCCCCATTCGCAGCGACCGGTCGAGCTTGAGCGCCCGGTCCAGCCCAACCCACAACATCACCTGGGAGTAGAGGTACCGTCGCGGGCGACGCCGTGCCTCCCAGATGCCCGAATCTTCCTTCTCCCACCACTCGAGGATGCGGTCGACTACCTGCAGCAGGATCTCGCGTCGCGGCTTGGGCAATATTTTTCTCGACTGCCAGCATGTATATGCGGTCTGCATCAGCTCCCCATAGATATCGAGCTGCACCTGGTCGACCGCAGCGTTGCCGATCCGCACCGGTTTCGAACCCCGGTAGCCTTCGAGCTCATCGAGCACGAACTCCGGCAGGCGATCGTCACCATCGATCCTGTACACGATCTTGAAGTCCTTAGGGTGCCGATCGTGGGCCGCGCGTACCCAGCGCATGAAGCCGTCGGCCTCGTCGTCGAAGCCCATTTCGCCGAGAGCGTTGACCAGGTCGGACGTGTCCCGTATCCAGCTGTATCTATAGTCCCAGTTCAGCGACCCGCCAGGGCTTTCCGGCAGCGAGCTGGTGGGCGCCGCCACAAACGCGCCGGTCGGCAGGTACTGCATCAGCTTGAGCGCCAGCGCCGAGCGATGCAGCGGTTC
>Ga0137370_10001097_pt1 | contig 11013 bp, 9 predicted proteins | sample SagtaG_11_FD_104920 | JGI IMG/M metagenome (GOLD analysis project Ga0137370, IMG submission 104920) | Vadose zone soil microbial communities from Sagehorn Ranch, Mendocino, California, USA - Sage1_R_20_16 metaG | ecosystem: Environmental > Terrestrial > Soil > Vadose zone | place: USA... | reverse complement strand
GGCATTCCGGGGATCCACGCGCACCTGCGCGATGTGGCGCGTGTCCTCGAGGCCCAGGTGTCGCCACGTCGCGCCGCCGTCGGTGGAGCGGTACATCCCGTTGCCGTAGGTCAGGTCTTCGCGGAAATCCGCTTCGCCTGCGCCGACATATACGACGTTGGGGTCGGAGGGCGCGACGGCAACCGCGCCGACCGAGGCGATATCCGACCTCCCGTCGGTCACGTTGCGCCACGTGACGCCGCCGTTCGTCGTCTTCCACACGCCGCCGTCCACGGCGCCGAAATAGAACACGAGTGGGCGAGTCGGGTCGCCGGCGACCGCGACCGCGCGCCCCCCGCGGAACGGACCCACGAGCCGCCAGCGCAGCGCCCGCAGCGCCGGGTCGCCGGCCGGCGTGGCCGTGTCGGCAGCGGCGCGCGGGCTCGGAGGACTGGGGCGGCGCGCCTGTGCGGCCAGGAGCCCGGGCACCGCGAGCACGGCGGCGCCCCAGAGGGCAAGGGGGGAGCGAACACGCCCGGTCATAGGCAGGCGCGTACCATGCGCGTGAGGGGAAGCGGCGTCAACCCCGTTTGTTTCCGGTGGGCCCGGGATTATCTTCCGGCCCGCATGAAAGCCACCGACATCCGCAAGGGTCACGTCATCATGATGGATGGGCAGCCGGTCCGCGTCATGGACTTCACCCACCGCACGCCCGGCAACCTGCGCGCGTTCGTCCAGCTGCGCCTCCGCAACCTGGTCACGGGGAACACCTTCGATACGCGCGTGAGCGCCACCGACTTCCTGGACGAGGCGCAGCTCGATACCAAGGAGTTCCAGGTGCTGTACCGCGACGGCGGCGGCGTCCACGTGATGGATCTGCAGAACTACGAGCAGCACACGCTGGACGAGGACACGGTGCTCGATGCGGGGCCGTGGCTCCAGCCCGAAATGGTGGTGCAGGTCGAATGGCTCGATGGCCGGCCGATCGCGATCGAGCTTCCCTCGGTGGTCGAGCTCGACGTCGTCGAGACGGCCCCCGTGATGCGGAGCGCGACGAAAACCGCCAGCAGCAAGCCCGCGAAGCTCTCGAACGGGGTAACTGTGCAGGTGCCGGACTTCGTCAACGAGGGCGATCGCGTGCGGGTCGATCCGCGGGCGGGCACCTACCTCGAGCGGGCGAAATAGACGCGCCCTGAGAGGGCGCGCTCGGCCCGGTGCGCCCTTACAGGGCGCCCGCCCCAGAGCCCGGGCTTCAGCCCGGGAAACCCCTACAAGCCGAGGTCGAGCTGCACCGCACGGCCCACCCGCACGGCCGGCGGCGCCGTTGCCGTGGGCGCCAGGCCCGCGAGCGCCCGCAGCCGCTCCAACAGCTTGACCGTCGCCCAGCTGTCCCGCTCGCAGTAGGCGAGCAGCGCCTGCCGCATGCGGGCGCGCTCACGCCGCCCGAAGTAGTCCGGCTCGAACACCAGCCGCCACAATGCCAGCGTCGCCGCCGCCCCATCCTTGATCTCCAGGTCGTCGTAGCTCAGGTCCGGTACCAGCGCCGGCAGCACGCTCTTCAATGAGAAGCTCCCGCGGAACTTCGGGTGGTACACGTGATTGCGCACGACCGGTAGCAGATCCACGAGCTTCAGCTCGAGCAGCCCCAGCTCGCGGGCGAAGCCGGGTGCTGCGTCCGTCATCAGTCGGATGCAGTCCCGCTCGAACGACGAGTTGTAGGCGACGATCGCCTGTGCGCCCGCACACGCCGCCACCAGGCGCTCGGCCTGCTCGGGGCGCGGGTCGTTAGGGCCCTCGGTGAGCCACTCGTAGTGCGCGTATCCGCCACCCGCTTGCTGAAGGTGCACGCTGAACTGCACCGGCACCCGGTCCCAGGGTCGGCACCCGTCCCATACCGGGATGGCCGGGCTCACCGTCTCGAAGTCGAGGAACGCGAGCGGAGCCTCGAACGGCGCGAGCGCCTCGCCGAGCGGTTCCTCCAGCACCAGCGCGCCCGCCTTCACCGAGCGCACCTGCCGTGCCTGGACCGGCGTGAGCTTCAGGTCGCCCGGGAGATCGTGCAGCGTGTGGTAGCCCTTTGCCTCCAGCTCGAGGGCGCGCCGTCGCATCACGTACAGCGTGCTCACGTGATCCTCGGGCCAGGCCGGCCAGCAGCGCTTCATGAACGGGCACTCGTACGGCTCGAAGCAGTGATCCCCGATCGGCACGTCGGGGAGGGGGCCCGCGAGGACCGCGAGCTGGGCGGTGATCTCGTCGCGGACCGTGGGGAGAAATGCCTCCACGAGGGGCGTCACGTCCCGACGCGCGAACAGCTTCGAGAGGTCGGGGTAGCGGCACGCGCGGTTCAGGTACATCACCTCGGCCCGCTCGACGGCGAGGCCGTTGCGGCGCGCGAGGTACGTCTGGATCCCGACGTCGGGAATGTGCTCGGGCTTCACATCGGTGGACGATTTGACCTCGACCAGCCGGAAGCCCCGGGGGTCTCGCTCCAGGATATCCACCACCGCGTAGGCGTCGTCGGCGGCCAGGGCCGCCTCGTAGATCGCCGGCCCCGTCCGGTGCAGCGCCGCTTGGGTCGCGGCGAGCCTGCGCTCGAAGTCGAAGGGGTGGAACCCGATCAGCTCGCCGCCCGGGACGTACTCGCGCGCGGCCTCTCCCACCCGCTTCCCGGCTTCGAGCCGTGCCTTCAGATCGGGGCTCGACTCGAGCTCGGGTGCGTTGGGCTCGCGCACCTTCCACCAGAGCTGTTTGTGACACTGGAGACCGGCGAGGAAGCGCGACTTCGACAAGCGGGGAAGGGGGGGCTCACGCTCGGCCGGCATGGATCTAACAGTAATGCCGGCGCGCCCGACCTAAGGAGTGATGTTGAACGCCGCGCTCGTCGCCGACGTGAGCAGCGGCGCCGCGGCGGTGAGCGTGTAACCCGTCCCCGCGTTGTTGACGCTCAGGTTGCTGAACGTGGCGACGCCGCGCGCGGAGGCGACGGTGAGGGTCCCGGAAAGAGTGCCGCTGCCGGGATTGGCGCCGAGCGCTACGGTCACGCTGTTTGTGTAGGTCGTGTCCGCGTTCCCGCTCGCGTTTTGTGCCACGACCACCACTGCGGGATTGATCACGAGGCTGGCGGTCGTGTTGCTGGGCTGCACCGTGAACACCAGGTGCGTCGCGCCGCTGCCGGAGCCCGCGAGGCCGATGAGGTGGTTGAGGGCGGTATCGCATCCGGCGGCGAGTACTGTAGCCGCGATCATTGCCCATGCTGCCCGCATGAATCCTCCCGCGCTTGCCGCATGTCAGCCTCGGGTTCCACATTATCCCGGATGCGCGTCCTGGTCGGCACGTCCGGCTACAACTACCCCGAGTGGAAGGGACCGTTCTATCCGGCCAAGCTGCCCGCCACCAAAATGTTGAGCTACTACGCCGAGCGCCTGCCCACGGTGGAGATCAATTATACGTTCTACCGAATGCCGAATGCCAAGATCGTCGCGGCATGGAGTGAGGCGACGCCGCCGCAGTTCACGTTCGTGCTCAAGGCACCGAAACGCATCACCCACGATTCCCGCCTCAAGTTCGTGGACAAGCCACTCGCCTACTTCTGCGAGACCGCTCGGGCGTTGGGGCCCAAGCTCGGGCCGCTGCTGTTCCAGCTGCCTCCGAACTTCAAGAAGGACGCCGAACGGCTGCGGGACCTGTTGCCGCTCATCCCAGAGGGCGTGCGCTGCGCGTTCGAGTATCGGCACGCCACGTGGTTCGCAGACGACGTGTACGAGCTGTTGCGCGGCCGGAACGCTGCCCTGTGCATCGCCGACACAGAGGAGGCCACCACTCCGCTTGAAGTCACCGCGGACTTCGGCTACTTCCGGCTGCGTGACGAGGGCTACACCAAGAAGGCGCTCGCCAAGTGGGCGGAGAGCGTGCGCGGCCTGGGGCAGGGGTGGAACGACGCGTTCGTGTTCTTCAAGCACGAGGAGGCTGGCATCGGCGCAAAGCTGGCTCAGGAGTTTGCGGGGATGGTTGGGTCAGCCACGTGAGTTAGCTTGAGTGGTCTCACACTCCCGCACCGAGGTGTCAAACTCATGAACCGCTCGAACGGCTTGCCCCTCTTGCTCCTGCTGCTGTCCTGCGTCGCCTGCGGCGGATCGCGCGCGCCCGCGCGGCAGCGCGTGCTCGACCCGCCGCGCCTCGACCTGAAGCCCTACGGCCAGGTCGGCCTGGTCCTGTTCACCGTCGAGGGCGCCAAAGGCTCCCTCAATGAGCTCGCGACGCAGCGCTTCTCCGAGTACGTGCTCGCCGCGCAGCCGGGGGTGGAGGTGCTCGAGCTCGGCGCTGCCGACTCGGCCGCCGCGGCGCAGGCGATGGGGGCGGCGCGCGGCGTGCCGGTGGTCTTCTACGGGCACCTGAAGGTCTCGAAGGTGACGCCGAGCGGCGGGCTGCATGGCTTCAACCTGCCCCATCTCGAGGCAACGGTGTCGGCCGAGCTGTCGGTAGGTCTGTTCTCGACCAAGAGCGGCGGCACGCTGTGGCGCTCGAGTGGCACCGCCAGCGAGAAGGTCGGTGGGCTCGCCCTGGTCGGTGGCGAACCCTATTTCGCCGCCAAGGACCCGAACAAGGCGTACACACACCTGGTCGATAACCTGGTCAACTACGTGACGTACGATCTCCGATCGACATGGGTATGGCGTTAGCGGCGTGCTTGGCGGCGGCGCTGGTCGCCGCGGGTCCGCAAGGCACCCCGCACCAGGAATTGCGGTGGCGCCTGGTGGGGCCGCTTCGCGCGGGGTGGGCGACCGTCGCGGCGGGAGTCCCCGACGCTCCCAACACGTTCTACTTCGGTGGTGCGGGCGGCGGCGTCTGGAAGACCACTGACGCGGGACGCACCTGGCACGCCCAGATGCAGCACGAGACCGCCGCTGCCGTGGGAGCCCTGGCGGTCGCTGCTTCGGACCCGAGGATTCTGTACGTCGGCACCGGACAGGTGGATGCACGCTGGGACATCATGGCCGGGGAAGGCGTGTTTCGGTCCGCGGACGGCGGCGAGACATGGAGCCCCGCCGGCCTCACCGAGACGCGACACATCGGGGCGATCCTGGTCGACCCAGGCGATCCCAATCGCGTCCTGGTCGCCGCCTTGGGGCACGTGTTCGGCCCCAACGCGGAGCGCGGCGTTTTTCGGACCCAGGACGGCGGGCAACACTGGGAGCACGTGCTCCAGGTGGACGACGCCACCGGTGCCGTGGATCTGGCATGGGACCCGCAGCATCCGGCCCAGGTGTACGCTGCGGTTTGGCAGATGCGCATGCATCCGTGGCTCGACTACTTCATGCCTCAGGCCGGTCCCGGATCGGGGATCTACAAGAGCGAGGACGGCGGGACCCACTGGCGTCGCCTCGAGGGCCTTCCCGCCGGATCGCTCGGCCGCATCGGGCTGGCCGTGCCGCGCGGCAGTGGTGGTTCGATCGTGTACGCCTCGATCGCGGTCGAGGGCTCCGCGCTGACCACGGCCGCCGCGCCCCGCGGCAAGGCGGGGTTGTATCGCTCCGACGACGGCGGCGCGACCTGGCACCTCGCGAACGACGATCCCTCGCTTGCGAGCAGCTACTTCGGCCGCGTCACCGTCGCGCCGAACGACCCGAACCTCGTCTATGTGATGGGGCGGTCGATCCGTCGCTCGGCGGACGGCGGGAAACACTTCGACATCATGGTGGGAGCCCCAGGGGGGGACGATTACCACGTCCTGTGGATCAACCCCGCCGATCCTTCGCACATGATCACAGGCTCGGACCAGGGCGCGGTGGTGACGGTGAACGGCGGCGCGAGCTGGTCCAGCTGGTACAACCAGCCCACCGGCCAGTTCTATCACCTCGCGGCCGACGACCGCTTTCCCTATCACATCTACAGCGGCCAGCAGGATAACGGCACCGTGGAGATAGCCAGCCGCGGGCCGTACGGCGTGATCGAGGGACGCGACTGGCATCCGGTGGGCGGCGACGAGCGCGACTACATGGTCCCCAAGCCCGGCAACCCCGACGTCGTGTTCGGGAGCGGGCTCGGGGGCCACCTGTCCCGGTTCGACGAAGCCACGCGGCAGGCCGCCGAGGTCTCGCCGTGGCCCGTATCGACATACGGCGCGAGGCCGACCACCGTCCGGTACCGCTGGACCTGGATCACGCCCCTCGTCTTCTCGCCCGCCCCGCCGCACGCCATGTACGTGGGTTCCCAGGTGCTGTTCCGTTCGCTCGATGACGGCGACCACTGGACGGTGGTAAGTCCGGACTTGAGCGGAACGACCTCCGGGGCCAAGGCGTGTGAACGTCCCGATCTCTCCGGTGCGCGCGCCTGTGGCTTCGGCGTGATCTTCGCGATCGCTCCTTCGCCGCTCGCTCGCGGGCTGCTCTGGGTCGGGACGGACGACGGCCTGATCTGGCGCTCGCGCGACGGCGGCGCGCACTGGCGCAACGTCACCCCCGAGAGCGTTCCGCTGTGGGGCGCGATCGGCACGATCGCGCCGTCGCCGTTCGACACGGGCGGCGCCTACGTCGCGGTGGACACCCATCGCCTGGATCGTTTCTCGCCCATCATTCTCAAGACCGCGGACGGCGGCCGGCACTGGCAGTCCATCACGCACGGCATCCCGGACAGCGAATACGTCAGCGTGGTGCGGGCCGACCCGGCCCAGCGGGGGCTGTTGTACGCCGGCACGAACCGCGGCGTATACGTCTCTGGCGACGATGGGGCGAGCTGGGAATCGCTGTCGCTCAATCTGCCGACGACGTGGGTGCGCGACTTGCTCGTGCACCAGGGAGACCTGATCGCCGCCACGCAGGGTCGGGGCATCTGGGTCCTGGACGACCTCGAGCCGCTGCGGGAAGGCAGAGCGGCGTTGGCGGAGCCGGTGCACTTGTTCCGCCCGGCGCCGGCGTGGCGGGTGCGCGCGAACGAAAACCGTGACACGCCCTGGCCACCGTCCACCCCGCTCGGCGAAAACCCGCCCGCCGGGGCGACGATCGACTACGCGTTGGGGAGCGCGCCCGCCGGCCCGGTGACGCTCACGGTGCGCGATGCCGCAGGCCGCGTGGTGCGGCGCTTTTCGAGCGACGTCCCGCCCGAGGAGCTGCCGGCGGACCGCTACTTCGAGGCGGGCTGGCTCGCCCCCGCGCCGCGCCTCGGAGCGGCGCCCGGGATCCATCGCTTCGTCTGGGACCTGCGCTACTCGCGGCCCGCGGCACTCCGCTACGAGTATTCGATCGCCGCCGTGTGGCAGCGAGGCACGCCCCTCGATCCGGACGGGCCGCTCGCGCTTCCAGGTCGCTACAGCGTGACCCTGACGGTTGACGGGAAGGACTACACACAGCCCCTCACTCTGCGGCTGGACCCGCGCGTACGGGTGACTCGGGCGGCGCTCGCCCAGCAGCTCACGCTGGCTCAGGCGGTGGACAGCGCCCTGGGCCTGGCGGTCCGAACCCACGCCGCGATCGCGAAGCTGCTCGCGGAGCAGCAGGACACTTCGTTGGCGGCCCTCGCCGACCGCGGTGACTCGAGCCTCGCCGGTGTCGCGGGTGTGCTCGCGAGCCTCGCCACCGCCGTACAGAGCGCGGACGCCGCACCCACGCAGGGGGAGCGGGACGTGTTCGCGGCGTACCGCAACAGGCTGGACCGGGCGCTGGCCCGGTGGCAGCGGCTGCGAAAGCCCTAGCGCGTCGTTACATCAATCCTGCCGAGCCGCTGGACTCCGCTCAGGGCGAGCCACAGCCGTCCCCGGGTCGAGTCCACGCTCATGTTGCGGACGACGGAGCCATGCGTGGGGATCGGAACCGTCTCCGCATGCTCGGTGGCCGGATCGAACGCCACGATGTCGTCCTTCGCCGACTCGTCGTACCAGAGGCGACTGTCGGGGCTGATCGCGATTCCGTAAGGACGGCTGTCCGCGCCACCAGGGCTCGCGAACTCCCGCACTTGTCCCGTCGCCGGGTCGAGCCGGCCCAGCCTGCCGCGCGCGAAGTCGGTGTACCACACGATTCCTTTGGCGTCCACGACCAGACGGCGCGGCCGGGCGTCGGCCGCGGGGAGCGTGAACTCGCGCAGCGCCCCGTCGGCCGGATTGATGCGGCCGATCCTGTTGGTCCCGAACTCCGCCATCCAGATCGTGCCGTCCGGTGCAGCGACCAGGCCGTAGGGCCGCGCCTGCGGCGTCGCCACCGGATAGATCTTGGCGACGCCCGTGATGGGATCGAGAACGCCGAACAAGTTCGCGCTCTGGGCGGTGAACCAGACCTTGCCATCGTGGCACAGCGGCGTGTGCGGGTCGTGCGCTTTGGCGGGCAGCACGTATTCCATAATTCTCCCCGTCAGGGGATCGAGGCGCCCTATTCGGCCGGTGAAGTTCGCCGTGTACCACACCGCGCCGTCCGGAGCGACGACGATCCCGTGTGGTCCGGACGCCGGAGTCGGCGTCGCATAATCCGTCACCTGGCCCGTCGCCGGGTCGAGGCGCCCGATGTAGCTGTTCACCTGATCCGTGTACCACACCATCCCGTCGCGGCCGACCGCGGGGTCGTGCGGGAAGGCGCGCGGGCGCGGCAGCACGTATTCGGTGATGCTGGGGGAGGGAGCGAGCGCCAGGAGCGACGCGGCGAGCGTGGCGCCAAGCGTGAGCCGTGCGTGGGTCATGGTGTCCTCCGCGATGTGAGTCTCCGATAAATCGACAGGTGGCGGAGCGCCGCCGCCTTCTTTCCGGTCTTCTCGTACAACCGCGCGACGTTGAAGTGCGCATCCGCGAGCTTGGGGTCCGCGGCGAGCGCCAGCCGGTAGGCCTCGATCGCGTCGGTGACTCGGTCGCGGTCCTCGAGCGCGATCCCCAGATCGAACGCGGCGGTGGCGTGATCCGGATTCTGGCGCAGTGCCTGCCGGTAGTGCCGCTCGGCCTCTTCGAGCAGGCCCTGCTCGTGCAGCAGCCGGCCGAGGTTCACGTGGGCGTCGACGTGATGGGTGTCGAGCTCGAGCGCTCGGCGGTACGCGTCCCGCGCCTCGAGGGGCGCTACGGCCTCGAGCTCGAGCCCCAGCTCGTACCAATCTTCGGCGCCAAGATCCTGGTCGAGCGCCTGCGCCGCCCGCGCCGTGCGGCGGGCGATCGGCGCCGCGCGGGTCGCGAGGTCGGAGACCGCGAAGTCGAGCTGCGTTTGGCTCGAGTCCACGCTCCACGTCGCCTCCCCGTCGCTCACCACGATGCGGTCGCCCTCCGCGGCGATGCGCAATTCCGCGAGCGAGCGCCCGCGCGGCAGCTGCGCCCTGAGCCGCCGCAGCGCGCGGCGCATGCGGCGTGTGGGGATGCGCGCCGCCACCAGCCCCTTGGCGGTCCGTAGGATGACCAGATCCTGGAACGAGAAGCGCAGCTCGCCGCGCGGGCCGCGGCCGGGCGTGAAAAAACCGTCGCGCGCGAATGCTCGCACCTGCGCGACGGTCAATCCCAGCAGCCGGGCGACGTCTCGCGTCGTGTATCCCTTCAACGGCCTCCAGCCACCTTCCGCTTCGGGGCCGCCTTGGCTTCCACGCGCTTCGCCGGCTTCCGTTCGCCTCCGGCGCCCTTGCCCTTGAGGCTCGCTTTCAACGCCTCCATGAGATCGATCACCTGCGTCTTGGGCGCCTCGGTGGGCTCCTCGGTGATCTCGTGGCCCTCGACTTTCTGCTGAATCAGGTTCAGGATGCGGCGCCGCACGTTGTCCTTATAGTTCTCCGGCTTGAACTCGTCGGACGCCGCCTGATCGATGAGCTTGACGGCGAGATCGAGCTCCCCCTTCTTGACGTCCGTCTTGCTGATCGGGACCTCGCCGATGGAGCGCAGCTCCTCAGGGTACTTGAGTTGTTCCATGGCCAAGCCGCCCTCCAGCGGGCGTACCAGAATGAGGTACTGCTTGCCGCGGGCCGCCCACTGCCCCAGGGCGATTCGGCCCGTCTTCTTCAGCGCTTCCGACAGCAGCTTGTACGCCCGCTCCCCACCCTTGTCGGGGCCGAGGAAATACGTCTTGTCCATGTAGATGCGGTCCACCTGGTCCGCCGGGAGGAACTCGGCAATGTCGATCGCGCCCGTGCCCCTCGGCTCCTCGAGCGCTTTGAGCTCCTCCGTCGTGAACAACACGTACTGCCCCTTCGTGAACTCGTACCCCTTGATCCTGTCGTCATTCTCCACCTTCTCCCCGTCCTTGGAGCAGACGTACTGCTGCTTCAGGCGGGCGCCGTCTTTCTTGTGAAGCCAGTTGAAAGAGATGGCTGCCGACGATTCGCCGGCCGAGAAGAGTTTCACCGGCACGGACACGAGACCGAAGGATACGGTGGCGGAACCGAGGGAATGAGCGCTCATAAGAGGCTATGATACGGACCCGACCGATGCCTGCCAAGGGGAAGACGGATCCGCTAAGCGCCTATCGCGCAAAGCGTTCGCTCGAGCGCACGCCGGAGCCAGGTGCCCGGCCGGCGGTTCCGGCCGCCAAAGCCGGCGGCCTGTTCATCGTCCACATGCACGCCGCGACCCGCCTCCATTGGGACCTGCGTCTCGAAATGGAGGGGGTGCTGAAGTCGTGGGCGGTCCCCAAGGGCCCGTCCGCGAACCCCGCCGACAAGCGCCTCGCCGTGCACGTGGAGGATCACCCCCTCGAGTACGGCGACTTCGAGGGGATCATTCCCGAAGGCAACTACGGTGCGGGCGCCGTGATCGTGTGGGACCGCGGCGTGTGGGTCCCGCTCGAGGACCCCTTCGAGGGCCTGAAAAAAGGCAAGCTCCTCTTCGACCTGAAGGGCTACAAGCTGCGCGGCCGGTGGACGCTCGTGAAGATCAAGAAGAGCGAGAAGGACTGGCTCTTCATCAAAGAGCGCGACGGGTATGTCTCGAGGAACGGCGCATTTCCCGACGAGTCGGTGCTCTCGGGGATGACCGTTGAGGAGCTGCGCGCGGCGAAGGACCGCGCCGCCCCACTCCGGAAGCAGCTGGCGAAGCTCGGCGCCCCGAAGCGGGTCGTGCGGGTCGAAGACACGGAGCCGATGCTGGCG
>Ga0137370_10001092_pt1 | contig 11037 bp, 13 predicted proteins | sample SagtaG_11_FD_104920 | JGI IMG/M metagenome (GOLD analysis project Ga0137370, IMG submission 104920) | Vadose zone soil microbial communities from Sagehorn Ranch, Mendocino, California, USA - Sage1_R_20_16 metaG | ecosystem: Environmental > Terrestrial > Soil > Vadose zone | place: USA... | reverse complement strand
TGCGCGGGTCACGATCGAGGATCGCCACCTTCACCTGCACCGTGGCGCGCTGGCGGTCGGCCGTGGGCACGACCTGCCGCACGTTGCCGGAGAACCCCGTGTCCGGGTAGGCGTCGAGCGTGATGCGCGCGCGCTGGCCGCCGCGCACCCGCGCGATGTACGCCTCGTTCACGTCCACCTCGACCTCGAGCGTGCCGAGGTCGGCCATCGTCACGACCGCGCCGCGCGTGAGCCCTCCACCCACCGAGGGCGCTACGACCTCGCCCACCTCCGCCTCCTTGCGCAGCACAGTTCCCGAGAAGGGAGCGCGCACGTAGGTGTTTTCGAGCGTCGCCTGGGCGAAACGCAGGCCGGCGGCCGCCGCGTCCACGCGCGAGCGCTGCGCCTGAACCCGCGCCTCGCCCTGGCGCGCCCGGCTCTCGGCCCCCTCGGCGTCCTGCGCAGAGACGAGGTTCGGGTTCTGGGCGCGCAGGTCGCGCGTGCGCACGAACTCGCGCTGTAGCTCGTCGCGGTCGGCCTCGAGCTCCACCAGGGTCGCTCGCGCGCTCGCGACCTGGGCCTCCGCCTGGGCAACCGCCGCCTCGTAATCGGCGTTGTCGAGCCGGGCGATCACGTCGCCCTTCTGCACGACGGATCCTTCGCTCACGTCGAGCGACGCGAGACGGCCGGGAATCTTGGCTGACACGGCAGCCTTGGTACGCGCCACCACATAGCCGTTCGCCACCACGCCGACCGGGCCGCCTGCCCCGCCCCCACCGCCGAGCGATGCGGCGACAACGTCCACGGGCACCGCGGAGCCGCGCCTGAGCCAAACAGCGAGCGCGCCCAAGAGAAGGAGGGCCACCCCCGTGAACCAGGCGACGCGCCGGAAGGCCCGCCGCACGGCGGGCGCGGGCTGGTCGCGATCGATGCGCAGTTTTCCGAGGTCAGGAACGGTGGACACGCCCCACTCCCCTCCCGCCTGTGGGTCCGCTCAGGCGCCGGCAGGCTCGGGCGGCGGGCTCCCCAGCACGGGACCGCGGGCCGGGGCCTTCTCGACCGACGGCGGGGCCCCGGCGGGCGTGGGGGGGGGCGTCACCGGCGCGGCCGGCGGGACCGGGGGCAGCGTCTTACCGGCGACGACCAGCTCGATCTCCTCGCGGTCCAGCGTCTCGCGCTCGAGTAGGGCGGCGGCGACGCGATCGAGCGTGGCGCGGTGCTCGAGCAGGATTTCACGCGCGCGCTCGTACGCCGCGCCGAGCACCCGCTTCAGCTCGGTGTCCACCAGCTCCGCCGTGCGCTCGGAGATCTCGCGCCGCTGCACGACTTCGCGTCCCAGGAAGATCTCGGCCTCGCGATCGCCCACGGCGATCGGCCCCACCGCGTCGCTCATCCCGAACTGCGTCACCATGCGGCGCGCCATCTCGGTCGCCTGCTGGATGTCCTGGGCCGCTCCCGTCGTCACCTTGTCGGCCCCGAACACCAACTCCTCGGCGACGCGGCCGCCGTACGCCATACACAGCCGTCCCAGGATGTATTGCTTGGTATAGTTGTGCCGGTCCTCTTCGGGAAGCGAGAAGGTGATGCCCAGCGCGCGCCCGCGCGGCACAATCGTCACCTTGTGGAGCGGATCGAGCCCCGGGACCTTGAGGCTGACGAGGGCGTGCCCCGCCTCGTGGTAGGCCGTGAGCTTCCGCTCCTCCTCCGAGAGGACCATGCTCTTCCGCTCGAGGCCGAGCATCACCTTGTCCTTCGCGTCCTCGAGGTCCACCATCGCCACGGCGGGCTTGTTGCGTCGTGCGGCAAGCAGCGCCGCCTCGTTCACGATGTTGGACAGCTCGGCCCCGGAGAGGCCCGGGGTGCCCTTGGCGATGCGCTCGAGGTTCACGCCCGGCGCCAGCGGGATCTTGCGGGTGTGCACCCGGAGGATCTGCTCGCGGCCCTTCACGTCCGGCATGTCCACCACGATCTGGCGGTCGAAGCGCCCGGGCCGGAGCAGCGCGGGGTCGAGGATGTCCGGGCGGTTGGTGGCGGCGAGCAGGATGACGCCGTCGTTCGACTCGAAGCCGTCCATCTCGACGAGCAGCTGGTTCAAGGTCTGCTCGCGCTCGTCGTGCCCGCCTCCCAGCCCAGCCCCGCGGTGCCGGCCGACGGCGTCGATCTCGTCGATGAAAATGATGCAGGGGGCGTGCGCCTTCCCCTGCTCGAACAGGTCGCGCACCCGTGAGGCGCCGACGCCCACGAACATCTCCACGAAGTCCGAGCCCGACATCGAGAAGAACGGTCGCCCCGCCTCGCCCGCTACGGCCTTGGCGAGCAGCGTCTTCCCCGTTCCGGGGGGCCCGACGAGCAGCGCGCCCTTGGGGAGCCGGCCGCCCAGGCGCTGGAACTTCTGCGGGTCCTTCAGGAAGTCGATGATCTCCTCGAGCTCCTGCTTCGCCTCGTCGCATCCGGCGACGTCGGCGAAGGTCACTTTGGGGGTGTCCCCCGAGAGCAGCTTCGCCTTGGACTTGCCGAACGCGAAGGCGCGGTTGCCGCCCTGCTGCATCTGGCGCAGCATGAAGATGATGAGCCCCAGGATGAACAGGTACGGCAGGAAGCTGAAGAGGAAGACCCCGAACGACTGTTTCTCTTCCTTGGCGCGCACGTCCAGGCCCCGCTGGCGCAGCGTCGCGACCCAGCCGTCCGTCGCTTCGAAAGGCAGTAACGTGGTGAAGTGTTCGGCACTACGGTGACCGACCGTGACCGCGGCCTTGAAGTCGCCGCGCACCTGCACGCGCTCCGTGATCTCGACCGCTTGGACATTCCCGCGCTCGAGCTCCTCGGTGAACTGGGTATAGGAGAGATCCACCGCGTCCTGCCGGCGGCTCGACGCGAACTGCACGAGCGCGATCGACCCGACGATCAGTAGCGCCCAGAACGAGAGCGTCCGCAGGGTGCGGCCCCAGTTGAACTCCCGTGGGGGCGGGATCCGATTGGCCATTAGGCTAGACTCGCAATATAAGGAAGGTGCCGAAAGTTCTCGGCGTGATCCAAGCCGTACCCCACGAGAAAGCTGCGGGGGGCATCGAACCCGAGAAACGCCGGCTCCAGCTCCAGATGCTCGGCTACGTGCTTATGCAACAGGGCGCAGATGTTGAGACTCCCTGGATTGCGCTGGCGCAAAAGGGCCACCAGCCGGTTGAGGGTCTTTCCCGTATCAACGATATCCTCGACGAGCAGGATGTGCTTACCCCCGAGCTCCGTCTCGGGGTCGTAAAGCAGCCGCACGGCGCCACTTGAAACCGTATCGGCCGCGTAGCTTGCGGCCACAAGAAAATCGACCTGGAGCGGCCGCTCGATCCGCCGCACCAGGTCGCTCAGGAAGATGAAACTCCCCTTCAGCAGGCCCAGCACGAGCAGCTCGCCCGTCGGATACGCCGCCGTGATGTCGCGGCCCAGGGCGCGCACGCGCGCTGCGATGGTCGCTTCGTCGAACGCGACCCCGGCGAGCTCACGCCCGCCGGTCTGCTTCAGGCTCGCCGTACTCGGTAACATCCAACCGGACCGCCGGAGTTCCGGGCGACGGCAGGTCGGCCGCGCTGCGGCACACGCCGGGCACCCAGAGAATGATTTCGCCGCGCGCCACGACGGGATAGCGGCCCCGCTCGCCCCGCGGCACCTGCGCCTCCATCAACAGCCGCCGCAACGGCCGGCGCCCCACCCCGCCGAGCGGCAGCATCCGGTCTCCCTGCTGGTAGGGCCGGATCTGCCACGCCCCGCCCGTGACCCACGTCGTCCAGCCGGCGCGCTCGAGCGTGTGCGGCGCGGGAGCCGGCTCCCAGCGCACCAGGAATTCACCGAACACCGCCTCGCCCCGCTCGTCCCGGGCGACGACCGGCGGCTGCTCGCGCGGCACGCCGCTCGACACGCGCAGGCGGTCGAACGCGATCTCGGCGACCCAGCCGCTGTGCAGGTCCATGCGTCGCCCTGAAGCCCGGCCGGCGAACTTCGCGAGACGGCGCGTGGCCGCCGGTCCCAGGACCAATCCGACGCGTCGAGCCGCGGCGCCGAGCAAGATGCCAGCCAGTGCGTCATCGTAGCGGGCGAGGATAGCCCGAGCAACGTCGAAGCCTTGGCCGTCGCGAGCCATGCGGAGCGAGAGGTCGGGGAGGAGATCCAGCACGCGATTCCAGGCGCGGCGCTCGGCGCCGGCGTGCCGACCGAGGCGAACCAGGTTGTCACGGACACCAGCCACGCGCTCCTCGACGAGCGGCAGCAGGCTGCCGCGCAGCCAGGAGCGCAGGTGCCGCGGATCGCGATTCGCGGGATCGTCGTGGACCGGGAGCCCGCGCTCGGCGACATGTGCCGCGAGGTCAGCCCTGGTGAATGGCAGCAGCGGGCGCACCAGGCCGCCGCGGCTCAGGGCGCGGATCCCGGAGAGACCGGGCACGCCGCTGCCGGAGAGCACGCGCAGCAGGACCGTTTCTACCTGATCGTCGCGATGATGGGCGGTGACGAGATAGCGGGCACCGCGACGTCGCTGCACGTCCCGGAGCCAGGCGTACCGCGCCCGCCGCGCCAGCGTCTCCGACGCGTCGGGGCCGAGGCGGAGCTCGGTCAGCTCGAACGGGAGGCGGTACCGCTCGGCAAGTGCTTGGACCGCCTCACCGACCGACCGGCTGACGGCCTGGATGCCATGATCGGCGTGCGCCACGACCAGCGACAGCCCCAGAGTGCCCGCCACGCCATGCAGCAGGTCGAGCAGCGCTACCGAATCAGCGCCGCCCGAGACTGCGACGACTGCCAGGCCCGGCTTGGGAAAGAGCCGGGTGGCGTCGAGATGGGCACGGAAGCGGTCGGACAACGCAGCCACATCATATAATTAACACATGGGACCAGACGCGATCTATCAACTGCTCCGCACCCTCACGTCGCCGATCGTGGCGGTCACGAGCGAGCGCGCCGGGAAGCGCAACGGCATGATCCTGGACAGCGCCGTGCGCGCCTCGATCGTGCCAGCGATCCCGCGCCTCTCGGTCTACCTTCACAAGTTCAACCTGAGCCACGACATGATCTTCGAGACCGGACGCTTCGTGCTGCATCTGCTGCGCGAAGACCAGCTCGAGCTCGTGCACCAGCTGGGGTTCGTGAGCGGCCGCACGCAGGACAAGCTCGTCGGCGTACCGCACCGCCTCGGCCGCCTTGGCGCACCGGTGCTGGACGACTGCTACGCGCACTTCGAATGCCGGGTGGCGAACGTGATGGATACCGGGAGCTCGACGTGCTTTCTGGGAGACGTCACGGACGTGGGGCACGGCGCCGCGAGCAAAGCTCTCGGCGCCGTGATGACGGCGGCCTACTTCCGGTCGAACATGCCCGCGGCGTGGCGCCGCGATTACGAGGAGCACCTCCAGGCGGCGCAGCGGTTCGCGGAGGAGCGATCGCGGGACATCCGACCGGTAGTGTGGAAGGGGCTCAAGGCGCCTTGACGGTGAAGCGGACCGTGTCGGCCACCATAGGTTTCAGGGGGACGTGGTTCGGGTCGGCGAGCAAGGCGATGAGACGATGCGGTCCCGCCGACACGCTGTCGAAGGTGAACTCCGTCTGGCCTTTGCCGAGATGCACGATCCCTTTCATGCCCGCCGGGATCGGCATGTCGCCGGCGCTCACGTCGGTGTCGAGGAACAGGTGATGGTGCGCGGTCCCGGGCTTGTGCTCGGCGGCCGGGGCGATTTCGATGCCCGTCGCCGCGAGCGTCACGTGCACGCTCGTTCCCGTCACGACGGCGTTCGGGGCCGGCGCGGTGATCTTCACCTTGGGAGCCGCGGCGGGAGCGGCGGGCACTTGGGCTGGGGCGCGGCCCGCACCAAGGGTCAAAGCGAGCAGCGCCGCGAGAGCGATCGTCCTCATCCTGATGTCTCCGGTTGACGTTCGCGCTAAAGCTGCGCGGCCAGCCGTCACAAAGCGAGACCGCCCCGACGCAATCTGCAACGCCCCACCGGACCTAGAACGGACTGTTCTTGCTCTGCTTGGCGCGACGCCGGTCCAGCTCGGCGCTCCAGCGCGGGCCTTCGTAGGCGACGAAGACATTCAGCTTGTCGGTGACTTGCAGGCCGAGGTAGCTCGTGTCGGAGCCGACCGGCTGGCGCCACAGCACCATGAGGTGACCCTTGTCCTTACGGATGGCCTCCTCCTCGAGCCCGTCGCCGGCGTGGTAGGGGGTGTCGTAATTCTCGATCACCTCGGAGGGCGTGCCGTACTTGCCGGAGAGGTTGCTCTTCATGTCGCCGAACGCCTTGCGCGCCTTTTCGTCGGGAGTGAAGAGGGTGATGCTGAACTTGGCGACACCGTTGTTGGACATGAGGCCCCACACCACCGCCTCGTATCCGGTGAGCGTGCCCTTGAACTTGTAGTCGCCGTCGGTATCGACCTCGACGAAGTTCATGCCCTGGTCGGCGAGCAGCTGCTTGATGGTGGTGCCATTCGAGCCCCACGGGATGTTGGCGAAGCGATACCCTTGAGCGGTGAGGGGAGGGGTGACGAGCCCACACACACATGCAAGGGTGAGCAGTCGGAGACGCAAGCGTGCCGAAGCCATAGGGTTCCGGTCCTTCTGCATGAAGTTGGGGGCGCGGCGCGCCCCCAAGATAGGGGAGACGTCGGCCCCGTCAAGCTTCCTGCCTGCAACTCACTTGGCTTGTAGGGCTTCCGCGATCTGCTCGATGATTCCCCAGGCTTGCGCGTGGGCGACGGGTCCGTGGGGATGCGAGGTGATGGGCCGCTCCTCGGGCGTGAGCCGCCCGGCGGCGTCCCGCGCCACGTAGGTGCCGCTCAACACGACGAGTGCGGCGCTGTCACCCGTGGGTACGACGCTCGCCCGATAGACGAGCTCGAGCAGGAAGATTCCCTGATGACGCTCAACCGGCAACGACGTGATGGTGCCGGCCGCCGCGTTCCCGTCAACGGCCACCAGACCGGCCCGAACGAACGCCGCCATGGTCTGCTCGAACGCGGCGCTCGCGGGGGCGTGCAACGTCACCTGAATTGCGCTGCGCTCGAGCTCGCCTTGAGCGCTCCCTGTGACCTCGGCGAGCGCCACACAGGAGACCACCCACGCCAGCCGCGACCCGATACGGCTCATTGCTGTCGCCAGTTCAATAAGAGTCGCCTCGACACTGCATCGACCGGCACGCCGAAAGCGAGACCGTCAAACCCCACTGCCGCAAGGTTCCAACTGACCACAGCGATGACCTGTCCGTCGCGCGTGAGTATCGGACCTCCACCGGTGCCCGGCTTCAAGATGGCGTCGGTTTGCAGGTACGAGTACCCACTCAAGGGCCGGAACGAGCTGATAATGCACGAAGTCACGGAGTAGGCACTATCTCCCCCCGCCGCTGCGCCGATGGCATAGACCGGGGTGCCAGCGGGCGGCGTCGCCTTTCGGGCCACCGGCAAGCAAGCGTGTCCGCTCCCTGGCAACCTGACGAGTGCGACGTCCTGCGCTGTATCAACCGACACGACGCGCGCCGAGAGCCGATCGCCTGAGTGGAGGAACACCGGGACTTCGTTCAAGCCCGAGACAACGTGCGCGGTCGTGACCGCGTAGCCATCCGCGGAAATGACGACACCGCTGCTGCTGGTGGAACCGGCACGAACAATGACGACCGCATCGAACGCTGACCGAAGGTCTTTCGGCAACCTGCGTGATGAGTCGGGACAGGCAGATATGGAAACCAGTGCGTTGGGTGCAACGTTGCTACGTCCCTTCTCGATCTGACCGAGCGTCGCGCTGGCCGTCGCCATCAAGAAGATGAGGGGAAGTGTGAACGACGCGCGCAACCTCATGAGCCCTCCGCCGATGAAACCAAGGCACCAGCCCAGGGACCACGTAGTATGCAGGCAGATCCGGCCGCGAGGAAGCGCTCACCCACGGGGGACGCACGAATTGAAACGCGGCCGTGCGCGAACCCGAGGAGTGAGCTAAGGTTCATGTGAGCAGGCTCTCCTCGGAGGAAGCCATGTTGGGTCGCGTCACCGCCGTTGCCCTGATGCCGCTCATTCCCCTCGCCACGGCGTGCACCGCCGTCGCGACCGTGCGCCGGCCCGCCCAGTTCATCGCCTCGAAGGCGCCCCAGATCGTCTGGGTCACCACGGCGGACAACAGTCAGGTGGCACTGCTGTCGCCCCGCGTCAGGGCCGATACGCTGGGCGGCCTCGCCGATGGGGTGCATTACGTCGAAATGCCGCTGTCGACCGTGCAGGCGATGCGCGCGCGTCAACCTGCAGTGCGACGCACGCTCTTCCTGGTGGGCGGACTCACCCTCGCCGTCGCGTCCATTGCCGCCATTTCGGGCGGCACCGGTGCGCCGTCGTCCTTACCCTGCGTGAACGCCAACAGTCCCCAAATGTGTCCTAACGGCACCTCGCCCTGACGCTCACGATGAATCGCATGCGGGGCTCCGAGGAAGCAGCCATGTTGCGTCGCGTCACCGCAGCTGCCTTGATGCCGCTCATTCCGATCGCCACCGCGTGCACGACCGTCGCCACCGTACGACAGCCCGCGCAGTTCATCGCCTCGAAGGTGCCCCAGATCGTCTGGGTCACCAAGACCGACAACAATGAGGTGGCGCTCCTATCGCCCCGCGTCAGGGCGGATACCCTGGGCGGCCTCGCCGGGGGGGTACACTACGTCGAAATGCCGCTGTCGACGGTACAGTCGATGCGGGCGCGGCAACCCGCGCCGCGACGCACGCTCCTGCTGATGGGCGGCGCCAGCTTGGCCGTCGCGGCGATCGTGCTCTCGGTGTCGCGTGCTGCAGGGGCGCCGTCCTCCGCGCCCTGCTCCGACCCTGCGATTCCCGCCCTCTGCCCGAACGGCACGTCGCCCTGACGATCGCCACGGATCGCGTACGGACCTCGGAGGGTGCCTGCCTGTCGCCGCTGCGCCGGTGGGTGCGCGAACCTGAAGACTGAGCTAAGGTACATGTCAGACGGCTCTCCACCGGAGGAAGCCATGGTGCGTCGCGTCACCGCAGCTGCCCTGATCTCGCTCGTTCCCCTCGCCACGGCGTGCACGTCGGTCGGCACCGTGCGCAGGCCTGCTCAGTTCATCGCCTCGAAGGCGCCGCAGATCGTCTGGGTCACCACGGCGGACAACAGTCAGGTGGCGTTGCTGTCGCCCCGCGTCAGGGCCGATACCCTGGGCGGCCTCGCCGAGGGGGTACACTACGTCGAAATACCGCTGTCGAACGTGCAGTCAATGCGCGCGCGCCAGGCTGCGCCGCGACGCACGCTCCTCCTGATGGGCGGACTCACCCTCGCACTCGGGACGCTCGTCGCCTCCGCTTCGAGCGGGACGGGAGCGCCATCGTCCGCACCCTGCATCAGGCCGGACAATCCTCAAATCTGCCCAAACGGCACCTCGCCCTAACGATCACCACGGATCGCGTGCGGGCCTCCTCGGTTGCCTGTCCTGTCGCCGCCGCGCTGGTGGGCCTTCTCAGCGTGGTGGCTCCCGGACACGCACAGTCGCGCTGGACGGTGGACCCGAAAACCAGTCTTGCCTGGTGGCAGGTGAGCCCGCACCTGAATCACCTCTGGGCTACGACCTGTCCCGCTGAACCCTCCTGGCGGCCCGGCGAGGGACGGAGCTCGGGCTGGAGCATCAACCCGCTCCTCAAGATGCCCGCTACTGGCTACGCCAACGTTGAGGACACGGTGCACGTGCCGCTGTTTCCTCGCCGCTGGGTCAACGCTGTGTGTGTGGAGGCGATCCGGGGCGAGGTCGTGATAGAGGACACCGTGCACTGGCGCGGAGTGCGCGGAGCGGTCGCGGTTCGGGGGGATGCACTGATCACGGGCGAGGCGATTCGCGACGTCATGATGCACCAGCTCTTGGAGACAGGACAGTTCCCGGAGATCCGGTTCGCCCTGGACAGCCTCGTTGGCCTGACCAAGCGGGCGGACACGGTCCTGGGCAAGGCGGTTGGTTCCCTGACGTTGCGTGGAACGCCGATGCCGATCACTGCGGCCGTGACACTGTTCCCCGATGCGGGCGGGATGCGCGTGCTCGCCAAATGGCGCGCCCCGGCGTGGATCCTGGCTGACCTTACCCCGAAAATCCACTTCTACGGCCTGGGCGTAGACGCGATGCTCTGGAGAGACCTATTCATGGGCGCCGACCTCGTGTTTCGTCTCGAGGCCACGCCCGCGCAGTAGCAGGCCCAACCAGCCCCGCATCCGAACTGGATGCGGGGCTGGTGGTGTTAGGAATGACTAGGAATTACGCGGAACCGTTTGAGCCTCCATTACCATTCATCTTCGATCGGCCGCCGGTGACAGCAAGCCAGCGCTTGCGCGTGGCCGTCAGCTCATCGAGCTGGCTGCGCAAAGCCGAGATCTCGGCGTCCAAGTTCTGCAACCGCCAATCGATGTACAACTCCGCCTGTTCCGGAGTCCAGTCGGTAGATCCCACCGAAAGAGTCTGCTCAGGCATTGCCGCGTCGGGGCCTGGCTGGGGGTTTTGGTCATCCCCCGCCTGCATGGCCGCGACTACTTCGGCCCTGGGCCCGAACACGCCTAGCTTTCGTGCCATCTAGTCCTCCTCGCCGTGAATTTGTCCCATCCGCGAAGGGCTCGAGCACCATTCGCAGTCAACCTGGGCGAGCAGATGGAGTGGCAAGAGGTGCACCAGCCGCGCGTGGGGGGCCCTCAAAGCACGGCCCGATCGCGGCAGGTTCGGGCTCTTGCAAGATGCTGAAATAGTGCGTTTCGCCAAGGATTATATTCTTGACGTGTTTGGCATCCCCGAATGGGCCGCAGGCGTCGGCTTCATCATCCTGGCCGTCGCGGTCGGACAACTCGTGGTGGGGAGGTTTCTTCCCGCCGACCGACTGCGCGGGCGGAGGACATCCCGACGCGAGCTGGCACAGACGATCGAGGACCTGCAGGGAAAGGTCGGCGGCTTGGAAGCGGTTGAGACACGACTGAGCGACCTCGAGGACGTGCAGCGCAGGCTCGCCGATGTCGAAGAGCGCTTGGACTTCGCGGAACGCACGCTCGCCAAGCAGCGGGACG
>Ga0137370_10001090_pt1 | contig 11041 bp, 8 predicted proteins | sample SagtaG_11_FD_104920 | JGI IMG/M metagenome (GOLD analysis project Ga0137370, IMG submission 104920) | Vadose zone soil microbial communities from Sagehorn Ranch, Mendocino, California, USA - Sage1_R_20_16 metaG | ecosystem: Environmental > Terrestrial > Soil > Vadose zone | place: USA... | reverse complement strand
GGATCGTCCGCGACAACGAGGGACGCGGCTACGTCCTGCGGATGATCGTGCGGCGGGCCCTTCGATTCGCGCGCCGCGCCGGAGCCCAGCGGCCGCTGCTCGCCGGACTGGCCGACGCCGTCATCGCCGTCATGCGCGCGGGGTATCCTGAACTGGCCGGGTTTGCGCCCTTCATCCGGGAGACGCTGGCGGCCGAGGAGACCCGGTTCAGCGAGACCCTGGGGTCCGGGCTGGAGCGGCTGGATGCGCTGATTTCGGAGGCCCTGAGCCAGGGGGCTGCGGTGCTGCGGGGGGAGGAGGTCTTCCGGCTCCACGACACCTACGGCTTTCCCCCGGACCTCACCCGGGATATCGCCCACGAGCACGGGCTCGAAGTGGATGACGCCGGCTTTGACGCCGAGAGGGCCAAGCAGCAGGAGCGCTCCCGCGGCGCGGCCGCCTTTCAGGCCGATACCGAGGATCGCTCCGTGTACGGCGGTCTCCACGAGGCGGGGGTCTCGACGGAATTTGTCGGGTACGAGACCCTGGAGGCCGAGGGCCGCATCCAGGCGCTGCTCCGCGGCGGCGAGCGGGTCGCCGCCGCCCGCGCCGAAGACGTGGTGGAGGTGGTCTGCGATCGGACGCCCTTCTACGCCGAGGCCGGAGGGCAGGTGGGAGACACCGGAGAGATCGTGACGCCCGGCGGCGTCGTGGAGGTCACCGATACCCAGCGGCCGGTCCCGGGCCTGGTGGTGCACCGCGGCCGGGTCACGCGGGGGGACGTGGCGGAGGGTGAGGCGGCGCGCCTGCGGGTCGACGTCCTTCGCAGGCGGGACATCATGCGGAACCACACCGCCACCCACCTGCTGCATCGTGCCCTGCAGGAAACCCTGGGCGAGCACGCGCGCCAGGCGGGATCGCTCGTGGCTCCCGATCGCCTGCGGTTTGATTTTTTCCATCTCCGCGCCGTGACACCGGAGGAGCGCGCCCGCATCGAGGCGAGAGTCAACGAGCAGGTGCTGGCCGGACTCCCGGTGCGCACCGAGGTGCTGGCCTACCAGGACGCCATCGCCGGCGGCGCCACAGCGCTCTTCGGTGAGAAGTACGGGGACACGGTGCGGGTCGTGAGCATCGATGAGTACAGCCGGGAACTCTGCGGTGGAACCCACGTCGCGTCGACCGCCGAGATCGGGCTCTTCCTGATCGCCTCCGAGTCGTCGGTGGGAAGCGGCATCCGCCGCATCGAGGCCCTCACGGGGCGGGCCGCCCTCGCGCGGGCGCGGGAGGATCAGGAGGTCCTCCGGGACCTCGCCGAGACCCTGCGGGCCTCGCCCTCCGAGGTCCCGGAGCGTGTCCGGCAGCTGGCCGGCCGGGTCCGGAGCCTCGAGGAGGAGGTGGAAGCGGCCCGCGCGCAGGCCGCGGTGCCGGACCTCGAGGCGATCGTGCGCAGCGCCCCCGACGTCGCCGGCGTCGCCGTTGTCGGGATTACCAGCCCCGGCGCCGGCCAGGCGACGCTCCGGGCGCTCGGGGACCGCGTCAAGCCCAGGCTTCGCGCGGGCGTGGTCATTGCCGCCTCCGCACGCGACGGGCGGGTGGACGTGGTGGTGATGGCGACCCCCGATGCGGTGGCGCGCGGCGCGGACGCGGGCAAGGTGATGGCCGTGCTCAACCGGAAGCTCGGCACCCGGGGCGGCGGCCGTCCCGAACTGGCGCAGGGGGGCGGCGGCGACCCGGCGCTGCTCGATGCGGTGATGGCCGACCTGGCATCGGTAGTGGGCGAAGCCCTGGGGGCGGCCGCGGACGGACGCCGGTGACGATCCTGGGACTGGACTTGGGGGAGCGGCGGATCGGGGTCGCGCTCAGCGACCCGACGGGGACGGTGGCGGTCCCCCTTCTGACGATTTCACATACCGCGCTGCGGCGCGACCTGGCGGAGGTGGCTCAGCTCGCGAAGTCTCGCCGGGTGGAGCGCATCGTCGTCGGCTGGCCGCGCAACATGGACGGGACGAGCGGTCCCGCCGCGCGGAAAGCCGAGGCGTTTGTCCGGGCGCTGCGCGGGCTGGTCGACGTCCCGGTCGACCTGTGGGATGAGCGTCTCTCGACGGCTGCGGCCGAGCGGGCGCTGATCGAGGCCGGCGCCCGGCGCGAGCACCGGCGCGCGGTCCGGGATCGGGTTGCGGCGGCGCTGATCGTCCAGAACTATCTCGATGCTCGGCCCTGGGAGCGGGACGCTCCCGCCGGCGCAACGCGCGAGGGGATCTAGCGCGCCACCGGGCGGGGGGCGGCCGGACCGATCTTCAACGACAACCGGCTGTCGGTCGACTCCTCCACATCGATCTGAAACCCATCGATCAGCGACATATCGATGCCCCCGACGGTGCGCCCTTCCGTGACGATGTCGATGACCGCCTTCGATCCCGCGTAGGTTCTGAGCTTGACGCTGAGGACGCCCTTGATCCGGGCGAGGGCCGCCATGAACTTGGTGGCCTGCAGGAACGAGTTGATCGGGCTGACCACGATCTCGCCGCTGGCGCGCCCCACGGGCGAGGGCGGTTCCGCCGCATCCTGCGCTGCCGCTCCGTCGGTCTCGTCGGTCTGATCGACCGTCTCGTTGTTCTGGCGAGCCGGGCCTGCGGCGCGAGCCGGGACGTCCACGTGCGCCGCGGATCGAGCGCCCGCCGCATGCGCCCCCGGCGCGGCGGCCGCATGGGCGTCTTGCGCTCCCTGCGCGGCGGCCGTCCCTGCGCCGCGCGCCGCCATGCCCGCGAATCGCGCCGGGCCCCCGGCCGGCGCCTGCGGCGCCGGGCGGACCGGGGCCTGCGCAGCGGCCGCGTGCTGCACCGAGCGGTCCTCTCCGGCTGCCTCCTCGCTTCGGAGCCCGCCTGTCATGCGGTGCAGCGCGGGAAGGACGGCGCTTTCCACCTCGGACCTCAGACGGGCGATGACCTGCAGCGACTCCTTGTGCTTTTCGACCAGCGCTTCCAGCCCTCGAGACACGCCTTCGCGATCGACGACGAAGGCTTCCAGTTTGGCGACGATGCCCTCGATATACTGCTCCGCGCTTTTCCTGATTTCTTCCACCTTCTGCCCGGCGACCCGCTCGGCGGCCTGCACCTGATCGTGGGCGGCAAGGCGCGCGCGCTCCAGCGTCTCCTCGGCGGTCTTGCGGGCCGACTGGAGGATCTCTTCGGCGGCGGCCTGAGCGGAGGCCTCGGCGGCCGCCACGGTCTCCTCGACCTTCGCCTTGGCCGATTGGATGATCCGCTCGCTGGCCCCTTCGGCCTCCGCGAGCGCGCGGGCGATCACCGCGTCCTGCTCCTGATACGCCGCGATCATCTGCTGCGCCGTTGCGGCCTGCTGCTGCAGCTCCTCGGCGTTGGCGGTGGCGTTCTTGAGCAGGGTCTGGGCGGCTTCTGCCTGCCGCTCCAGCTCCTGCGCGATCGCGGTGGCTTCGCGGATCGATGCGTGAAGCGCCTCACGACTGTGGCCGGTGCCATCCATCCCCGCAGCCTCCCTCGGATCACGGATAAGCGGACGCGCGTGTATTCCGCGAGCATCGGTGGCGCCGGAACGATCGGCCCGCCGGTAGTCGCCGCCTGCGCGCTGACCTTCCAATAGGGCATGCCGGCGCGTGTGCCGGCATGCAGCCCTATCCGGCACTATGCCCACATTGTCGTCCGGATAGACGCACTTGCCCGTCAGCGCCCGTGGAGTTCTGTGGAGGTTTCAACGAAGACCGGAACCTGCGCGGAGCATCACGCCAGCCTCCGGCGAATTCCTTGACAATCATCACGCCATATGTTTAACTCACAATGCTTCCGTCAAGGGCAAACCCAGAGAGATCTGGGGGCGCAAAGCCACGGGACAGGCCAGCGGTGCTGGCAAGTCAGCCGGGTTGCCGGAGCGGCAACTTAAGGCCAACTTGTGACCTCCCGTGATGCGCGGGAGGTCGTCATGTTTCTCCCCTCCCGCGGCTCATCGCCGCGACCTGGTCGTCGCTCGTCGAGGAGGGGATCATGGCCAGCACTCGATCGGCTGTCAAGGAGCCCCACACGGACATCTCCCCGCCGCAACAAGATACCGAACTCGACCTCGCACTGCTCGCAAAGTTCCGCCAGTACCGGCGCGCCAGCACTCCGCAGCTGCGGGAGGAACTCGTCTGCCATTACCTGCCCCTGGCCAAGCGAATCGCGCGCCGGTATGTTCGGGTCGGCGTCCCGCTCGACGACCTGGCGCAGATCGGCACGATCGGCCTGATGAACGCGGTGGGGTCGTTCGACCCAGGCCGCGGCGTCAAGTTTGAAGCGTACGCGTACCACCATATCGCCGGGGAGATCCGGCACTACCTGCGTGACGCCGTCGACCAGATGCGGGCGCCCCGGTGGGTGCGGAAGCTCTACGGCGAAGTGACGGAGACGGTCGCCGGGCTGCGGCAGAGCCTCGGCCGGACGCCGACGCTCTCGGAAATCGCCAAGCGGATGAACCTTACCGAAGCCGGCGTCCTCGAGATTCTCCGCGCGCACAACCAGTCCCGCGTCCATTCCATGAGCGATCTCGTGGACCATCAAGAGGTCCGGCGGGACGTGATCGCGCATCAACGGTACATCTCGTTCCAGCTCCCCATCGAGGACCGGATCATTTTGTTGAAGGCGGTTGAGCGCCTCGCGGACCTGCAGCGAAAAGTGGTCTACTACCTGTTCTACCAGGATCTGACCCAGAGCGAAGTGGCCAGCCGGTTGGGAGTCTCGCAGCGGCACGTCTCTCGGGTGCTCGCCGCCGCGCTGAAGCGTCTTGCGACACTCCTCAAAACGGGTGAAGGTGACGACGCCAGGGACGGGACGACAGAGGAGGTACGAGAGCCGTGAAGCCATCGGACGATCTGCCGATCTATCCCATCAGGACCGTTGCGTCGCTGTCGGGAGTCGACGCGCGGCGCCTGCGGAGTTGGGAGGTGGAGTATCAGCTCCTCCGTCCCGCGCGGACCAAGGGCGGACACCGGTTGTACTCCACCCGGGATCTCCGGTTGGTTCAGGCCATCCGGCGGCTGGTCGAGGAAGAGGGCATGAGCCTGCAGGGGGTTCGGGCCTGGCTCGCCGCCCAGCCGAACCAGGTGGACGGCGACGAGACCTCCCCGCGGCCTCGAGCCCCCGAGCCGGCCGGCGCCATGGGGGCCGGCAACACGGGGAGGCGGGGTGAATGAAGAAGGCCCGAGAGGTCCTCGGGGCCATGGTGGCGGGGACCGACGGGGTCTTGGCGGCGGGGCTGATCGGCATGGACGGGGCGCCGATCGAGCTCCTGAAGATGGAAGCCGGATTCCCTGCGGAGAACGTGAGCCAGGACGTCGTCACCGCCGCGAAGCTCCTGCTCTACATGGTCCGCAAGGCCGAGGGGGGCTCCTTCGACCAGTTGATGATGAGCTGCGAGCGGTTCACGGTCTTGGCGGCGATGCCGGGACTCGACTACTGCGTCGCATTGTTTCTCAGCAGCAGAGGCAACGTCGGGAAAGCCCGGGTGCAGTTCCGGCGGTACCTGCCGGAGCTCGTCAACGCTGTCGATCCTGCCGCGGCAGGGTAGCACAGACGCTGGCAGGGAGGGGACGTGAGCGGTGGCGACAGCAACGGCCAATCTCAAAGAGGTGCTCGCCGAGCTGACTAAAAAGCCCGGCGTCATCGCGGCGTGTGTCGCGAGCCGCGACGGCTTTGTGATCGAGGGGCTCACGTCCGAAGAAGAGTTCGACATGGACGCCCTGGGCGCGTTCACGAGCAGCGCGCTGATCGGGTGGGAAACCTTCGGCACCGACGCGTCGGCCGGCGGCCCGCAGATGCTGCTGGTGGAATTTGAAAGCGGGCCCATTGCGGTCTCCCCGGCGGGAGATGCGGTGCTCGTGGTCATGGGCAACCGGCTCTGCAACCTGGGGCGGCTGCGGATCGAAGCCGCCCGGGCGCGGGAGGCCGTGGCGGCGTGCTTGTAGGAGATCCGCAGGGCATGCAGGCGCCAGACGACGCGTCCGACCTTCCAGACGAGATCGCCCGGCAGCTGGCCGAGTACCGGCAGGCGCTGGATCTGCCGGAGCTCGACGTCGGCCTCGATGTCGCGGTCTGGTTTCACACCGGCCAGTCGCACCGCGCCTCGGGACAGATCGAGAGCGCGGTGGCGTGCTTCAAGAAGGTCATCGAGCTGGCCCCCGGCGACGCGTTTGCCTACTGGGAGCTGGTCGACCTCTACGTCGAGCAGGGTGTCCCGCCGGCCGCCGTGATGGTCCTCAGCGCGTTGGGGGAGCAGCTGTCGGGCGGTCAAGAGTGGATCGGGGCGATCGCCGCATGGGAGCGCGCAAGTGAGCTCGCCCCCGACGACGCCGACGTGCTGAAGGCGCTGCGCGACGCGTATGCCGGGGCGGGGAACCACCATGAAGCCGGCAGGGTCGAGTCGGCCCTCGAGACCCTCAGGCCGACGGCCCCGACCGCCGCCAAGGCGCCGGCCTCGAAGCCCGCGGCCCCCCCGGCCCCCGAGCCGGCGCAGAACGCCGCGCCTCCCGCATCGCCGGCCGCGCCGGCGCGCCCGGCCCCCACCCGGCGGACGCCCCCGCCCGCGGAGCCGAAGACGCCGCCGCCGGGCCCGCAGCCGGCCAAGAAACCGGCGCCCGCGTCCTTCGACAAGTCCGGCCGCGACGCCCGGGGAAACGGACCGGGGCGTCCGGGCAGCGCCGCGCCTTCCCCGGGATCGCACGCCGCTGAGCGCGGCAAGAACTGGCCCCGCGAGACCCGCCTCGGCGAGATCTGCCTGAGCCACGGGTGGGTGACCGAGGAGCAGATGCGGCGGGCGAACGAAATTCAACGGCAGAGCAACGCCCGGATGGGGCGGATCCTGGTCGAGATGGACGCCATCTCAGAACAGCAGCTGTCCCAGGCGCTGGCCGAGCAGTGGCGGCTCCGCTATATCGACCTTGCCGATACCGTGGTGGATTCCGAGGTCGCCCGCCTCATCCCCTCCTACCTGGCCCGCCGCCACGGGGTCGTCGCGATCGGGCGGGAAGGGAACCGCCTCGTCGTCGCCATGTCCGACCCCTCGAACGTCGTGGCGATCGACGACATCCGCCTGCTGACCGGCCTCGAAGTCGAGGTGGTGATCGCCAGCGCCGCCGACATCGCCAAAGCCCAGGGGCTGGTCTACGGCGGCGGCGGCGATATGGAGGAGATGTTCCGGGCGGAATCGGAACCCGAGGAGCCGCGGCAGGACGAGACCAACCTCGAGCACCTCCGGACCGCGGTCGAGGAAGCCCCGATCATCCGCGCGGTCAACGACATCCTCAGCAAGGCCATTCTGGCCGGGGCGAGCGACATCCACATCGAGCCCCACCGCCACGACGTGAAGGTCCGGCTGCGGATCGACGGGGTCATGCAGGACATCATGTCGCCCCCCAAGGTGGTGCAGGCGCCGCTGATCTCCCGCCTCAAGATCCTCGCCGACATGGATATCGCGGAGCGCCGGCTGCCGCAGGACGGCCACATCCACCTCAAGGCGGAGGGCAAAGAATACGACCTGCGCGTCAGCACCCTGCCCACCGTGCTGGGCGAGAAGATGGTGCTGCGGATCCTGGACCAGTCGAGCACGAAGGTCGCCCTCCACGAGCTCGGGTTTGCCGGCTCCCTGCTCGAGACCTGGGAGGGCCTCATCACCAAGCCCTACGGGATGATCCTCGTGACCGGGCCGACCGGCAGCGGGAAGACGACGACCCTCTATACGTCGCTCGCCCGGATCAACACTCCGGAGCGGAACATCGTCAGCGTGGAGAACCCGGTGGAGTACCAGATCCCGCGCGTCAACCAGGTGCAGGTCAATGTCAAAGTGGGCCTGACGTTTGCCAGCGGCCTCAGGACGATCCTGCGCCAGGACCCCGACGTGGTGCTGATCGGGGAGATCCGGGACCGCGAAACGGCGGAGATCGCCGTCCAGGCGTCGATGACCGGCCACCTGGTCCTCAGCACGATCCACACCAACGATGCCCCCAGCGCGGTCGTGCGATTGCGCGATATGGGGGTGGAGCCATTCCTCATTACCTCGTCGCTGATCGGCGTGCTGGCGCAGCGGCTCCTGCGGGTGACCTGCTCGAAGTGCAAGGAAGCCTACGTGCCGCCCGTCGATGCCCTGCGCCGCCTGGGGCTCGAGCACGATTCGGCGGCGGATGTCCGCCTCTACCGGGGCAAGGGGTGCGACCACTGCCGGAAGACCGGCTACAAGGGGCGCCTCGGGGTGTTCGAGCTGATGGTCATCACCGATCCGATTCGGGCGCTCGCCGTGAGCGGCGCGCCCACCGAGAAACTGCGCGAACTGGCCATCGCGGAGGGGATGCGCACGCTCAGGCAGGACGCCGTGAGCAAGGTGCTGGAGGGGGTGACGACATTTGAGGAGATGCTTCGGGTTGTGTTCGTGACCGAGTCGGTCTGAGCGGCGGGGAGGGGGCGCCGGATCTGGGTCGCCGTGGTGGGCGACGGTGCCGCCGGTTCGCCATCCCTTGTCTGATTACCTGGCGGTTTGGGGAATACTTTCGTGTAGATTGGCTGCCGCAGTGACAGGAGCGACGCGTCGATCGAGCAGCGAGGAACCCGCTCGGCCGATCGGCGCGTAGGTGTACGCAGCGGAGGCGATCGATGGACTTCGAAGACCTGGAAGCCACGATCCTGAAGGGGTTCGTCCGGGACCGGCAACTCATCACCATGGCCCTGAACGAGGGATTCACGCCGGAGTTGCTCCCATCCCCCGTCGCCCGGCGGCTGTGCAACGCCCTGATCGATCTGTACCTGAAACGGGGCGCCGAGGCGATCAACGAGGTCACGGTGCGCAACCATCTGGAGAGCCGCGGGGTGTTGAACGCGGAGATGGAGCACTATCTGCGGGCCGTCATCTCGATGCGCCCCCCCGATGCGGGCAAACTGATGGCCTACCTGGACGCGCTGCGCAACCACGACAGCCGCGAGCGGCTTCAGTCGCTGTACACGCAGCTCGACGGGTTTTTGAAGGCCGAGGGGACCCACGGGGATCTGGTGCAGTTCACCACCGAGATGGTGGATAAGCTCATCGAGTTGCAGAAGCAGCGGGTCCGGCGCCGCCTCGGCCCCGTCACCTCGATCCTCAGCACGCTCACGGAAGACGCCGCGCGCCTGGGGGGCGCCGAGGGGCTCCTCGGCTTCTCCATCAGCCCGTTCGACCGCCTCAACGCGCTGCTCTCCGGCCTGCGCCGCGGCTTCTACTACGGCCTGGCGGGCGCGCCGCGGCGCGGGAAGAGCAACTTTGCCCTCGAGCTGGCCACCTACGTGGCCACCAACCATCACGTCCCGTGCCTGTACTACTCGTGGGAGCAGACGCAGCGTGTCCTCGGGGCGCGGCTGCTCGCCAAAGAGACCGGGATCGCTCCCTCGACCATCCTCGCCGGGGGCACGCCCGGCGGCGCGACGATCGTGCCGCAGCTCCAGTCCGCCCAAGCGCAGATGGCGCGGTTCGCCCCGTACCTCTTCCTCATCGAAGGGGGCCGGCAGGATACCCTCAGCCGCATCCGGACCCACGTGTACAACGTCATGCAGGAGTTCCAGACCAGCGATGTCGTCATCTTCCTGGACTACCTGCAGAAGATCCCGCTGGAAGAGCACATCGACGACTGGAAGGCCCGCAACGACATGCTCTCGACCGCGCTTGCGGAGATGAGCCTGGAGCTCAACATCCCGATCTTCACGATCTCGCCCCTCGACAAAGAGGGGTGCCGCCTCGACGAGCGCCCGGCCGAGAACGAGGCGGAGTACTCCGAGTTTGAACGGCCCACGATGCACCACAGCATGGGGAGCGGCGACCTCGAGTACGACCTGGACGTCGCCATGGTGCTCGCCAAGGACTGGAAGGCGACCCGGGAGCTGGTGGAATATCTCGAGTCGCGCGCCAAGGCCGCGAACCTCGACCCGGATGGCCTCCCGCACGTCGACATCGTCAACCTCTTCGTGGACAAGAACCGCGACGCGCCGGCCAGCGCGTCGTACATCGTGCAGTACGCGTTCTTCGTCACGCTGAACAAGTTCGTCGAGCTGGACTACAAGCTGGAGAAGGAGTACCGGGCGGACTTCCGCGGCTTTGCGAAGCTCCAGCAGATCTACGAGTACCTGGTCGAGACCGGATTGCTGACCAAGGCGGAGCCGGCGCGGGCATGAGCACGACACCCGGCGGGCCTCGCATCCCGCGCGGCGGGAAGAGCGACGGGGCGAAGGCGCCCGATGGGGCAAAGGCGCCTGCGACCCCGCGCCGCCGGAAGCCCCTCGGCGAGGTGCTGATCGACGCCGGGCTGATCACGCGCGAGCAGCTCACCGCGGCCATCGCGCAGCAGAAGACGGGCAAGGATCGCCTCGGCCGGGTGCTCATCACCATGGGCATCGGCACCGAGAAGGACATCGCCCGGGCGATCGCGCAGCAGCTCAACATGGAATTCATCGACCTCGACGATTTCATCCCCGACGAGACGGTGCTGCTGACGCTGCCGGAGCACCTCGCCCGGCGTTACCAGCTGATTCCGCTGTCGCTGGCCAACGGCAAGCTGAAGGTCGGCATGGTCGATCCGCTCGACATCGTGGCGCTCGACGACGTCCGCCGCCAGACGGGGCACGACGCCGAGCCGGCGGTCATCGCGCACGACGGCTTCCTGCGCGTGCTCAACCAATACCCCGCCCTCGACGAGAGCCTGGAGGCCATGATCCAGGACATCAAAGCCGAGGGGCCCGAGGAGGAACTGGGGCTCGACAGTCTCCGCAAGCTGGTCGACGAAGCCCCGGTCGTCAAGCTCGTCAACAGCATGATCCTCCAGGCGATCCGCCAGCGGGCCAGCGACATCCACATCGAGCCGCAGGAGACGCGCGTCCGGGTCCGCTACCGGATCGACGGGGCACTGTACAACGTCATGACGCCGCCCAAGCACATCCAGGCCGCCATCATCTCGCGGCTCAAGATCATGGCCGACATGGACATCGCCGAGCGCCGGCTCCCCCAGGACGGCCGGATCCAGCTCAAGGCGGACAGCCGGGACATC
>Ga0137370_10001089_pt1 | contig 11044 bp, 7 predicted proteins | sample SagtaG_11_FD_104920 | JGI IMG/M metagenome (GOLD analysis project Ga0137370, IMG submission 104920) | Vadose zone soil microbial communities from Sagehorn Ranch, Mendocino, California, USA - Sage1_R_20_16 metaG | ecosystem: Environmental > Terrestrial > Soil > Vadose zone | place: USA... | reverse complement strand
TCGTGAAACGGACTTACTCCTGATCGATGATGTCCATTTCCTGAAAGGAAGGAAAGAAACAACCCAGGAAGAGTTTTTTCATACCTTCAACGCACTCTACGAAGCGGGACGGCAGATTGTACTAACAAGCGATCGGCCTCCTTCGGAAATCGCCGGGCTCGAGGCGCGACTCATCAGCAGATTCCAGTGGGGGATGGTAGCCGATATCAGCTTGCCTGACTTCGAGCATCGCGTTGCCATTCTCAAGCAGAAAGCACAGCTTGATCGTCTCGAGCTAACCATACCAGACGACGTAGTCCACTTCATCGCGGAGCATGTTCGATCGAACGTCAGGGAGCTGGAAGGATCCATAATAAAACTGCTGGCTTACGCTTCCCTTAAGCACAAGGACATAACAGTAGAGGTCGCACGGGAAGCGCTACGAGACAAGCTCCGTGCAATAGAAGGATTCGAACAGACGGCAACTGGTTCCCTCACGCTACTTACTATCCAACAAGCTGTCGCAAAGGAGTGGGGAGTAACGGTCGACGGTCTCCGTTCAAAGACCAGAACCAAAACGCTCACGACCCCACGACAGATCGCGATGTACCTGGCACGCGAACTACTCTCTACTCAGCTTGTCGAGATTGGAAACGCTTTTGGCGGACGTGACCACTCTACCGTTATTCACAGTCTCGAAAAAGTCCACCAGACCATTACACACGATTCGGATCTTAGGTCACGTATCAATCGTGTTCGAAATAACCTCGAAACTTTCAACGCTCGCTCGAGCCAACGTGTGGAAACCACCAGACTTTCCTGAAACGCATGTCGATATCACATGGTTTCTCTTCTTCCCAACATCTGACTACACATCACCCGGCATAGCGGAAAGCCTGCTGCTTTCATAAGTTAGACCCACTCGACAGAAGTCCACACAGCCTGCTACCACTACTACTGTAGGTCTTTTAAAAAGACTTACTTAGTACCTCACCTGAATTCCACAGGGGATGGGATGCGTTTCACGATTTCACGCGAAAAGTTGCAGGAGGGGCTCGCCGCCGTTACAGCGAGTATTCCGGCCAAGACGACGTTGCCGGTGTTGGCAAACATTCTTCTCGAGACGACAGATAAGGGTATTAAGCTCTCTGGGACGGATCTCGATATTGCCGTAAGTACGGAAGTAATGGCAGATGTCGATGCAGCGGGAGCTGTGACCGTTCCGGCGAAGAAGCTGAGCGAGATTGCTCGCGAACTGCCGCCAGCTCCTGTGAAGATCGCAGCCGTTGGAGAGCAGCGGGTTACGCTTGAATGCGGCCGATCACGGTTCAAGCTGCTCGGATTGCCGCGGGATGAGTTCCCAACATTTCCGTCGGTTCGATTTAACGAAAGCTGGAGAATCCGCTCCGGCGACTTGCAGCAGCTGATCTCTCATACCGCTTTTGCGGTATCTGCCGAGGAAAGCAGGCCAATTCTGAATGGAGTTTTGTGGGAGCTGAGGCCGGATAGGATGCGTATGGTCGCGACAAACGGACATCGGTTGGCAAAGATGGACACTCCGATAGAATCAGCGAGCGCGCCAGCCAGTGATTTGATCGTTCCCCCTAAAGCGCTTGAACAAGTGAGAAGACTCTTTCCGGCGGAAGAGGAATTGGAGGTCGCGCGTGGCGACAACCATATTGGTTTTAGGTCGCCATTTACTGCCGTCTTTACCCGCCTCATTGAGGGACCCTACCCAAATTATGAGCAGGTCATCCCGAAGGATAACGATAAAGTAGCAGTTGCCGACAAGCTTTCCCTTGCAAGCGCTCTTAAGAGAATGTCGGTAATTGCATCCGATCAGACGCACCGGATCCGACTATCGTTTAACGCGGGTATGTTGAAATTCAGTGTACAGACGCCCGACCTGGGTGAAGCACAGGATGAACTTCCTATCCGGTATACCGGCGACCAGTTGGATATCGGTTTCAATGCGAGCTATCTCTTAGAGATTCTCCGCTATATCCCGACTGACGAAGTGCGTATGACGTTCAAGGCGCCGGAACGTGCGGCTACCGTTGAACCGGAAGGCTGGAAGGGCCCAGGGTCATATATGTGCCTGGTCATGCCTCTGCGGCTCGTCGACTAGCGAAGCAAGCTGAAATCCTGCTTCAAGCTTTGCCTGAAGCGATTCGTCCTGCCAGTTGCCACAATTGTAAAATTTAGATCCTCGTCGCTAACGACCCGTGTAATGCTCTGGTCCTTGAGATCGATATAGTAGGTAGCATTTCCGGTTCCGTTTACATCGATGGTGATTCGATGCTGCTGTTGAGCGCCCTCTCCGCGCGCGCGAACCGTATCAGCACGCTGTACGACCAAAACTGAAGATCCCTGGTACTCCACTACCCCGAAAACAAGATAGGATTTGATAATCTGCGCAGTGGTGGGAATCATTCCCTGACAGCCGGTCAGCTCCGTTGAATCTCTCCACCTAAGACCCTTTGAAAGCGGACCAGGGAAACGGACTAGAAGGTTGTGCAGATCTGTTACGAGCGCAGACCGAACTGGGCTACAGCCTTTCGATAGAGAGTCGGATTCGACGAAGAGTGAATCACTGGTCAACAAACCAGAGATCTTGACTGGTAATTGGACCGCTTGGGCAGGACCTATCAGTCCCTGCGTGGTTGTCGAGAACGTGTCAACGACCGCGGTGAAACGGATCGTATCTTTCTCGGCGTCAAGGATCAACAATTCGTGTGTAGCGTTGGTAGAAATCTCTCTCCTGAGTCCGGAATCCAGTTGGCTTTCTACCGCCGCACTTCTCGCCACTTGATAAGTCGCCGTGCCCGACGAGTAGTTGAAAGTCCAGGTATCACCAGCCGGAAGTGCCACTGGCGGATTTGGTATGGCTGGCAAGGGTAAGGGCGACGGTGTCTGTCGGACTCCGGATCTCGTGCAAGCGCCTAAGAGAAAAAAGAGGAGGTACCAGTTCCTACTGCTGCGGCGCATCATTCGTCACTTGCTCTTGTTTGGTGGGATATAGCAAACAACCTCCGATCAATGGATATCGGAGGTTGCTGCATTAGAGGCGAAGGTCTGTAAGCCGGGTTCTGTCGGAACGCTCTCGCGATCCGGACGATCATTTCTCTACGAGTATGGTCACCCATACTCTCTAGCAGCCTACCCGCGGCGTCTTGGTCAAGGTGGACGCCTCTCGCCGCATATTTGGCCTTGCTCCAACCGGGGTTTGCCATGCCGCTCACGTTGCCATGAGCGCGGTGGGCTCTTACCCCACCGTTTCACCCTTGCCGTCCCGAAGGAAGGCGGTCTGTTCTCTGTGGCACTTTCCGTCGCGAATAGCTCTCGCCATTTGCGCCCAGGCATTACCTGGCAGCTTGTCCAGCGGAGCCCGGACTTTCCTCGAATAGGTATCACATGGATACCAACGCGCGATCGTCCGACCTTTTGCCCTCACCAAATATAGCGAAAATGACGAGGCTTGAGAACTTGTCCGTTTTATCAATGAGCCACATGACGATTTTCTGACATCGCCTCTGTATTGTTCCTCACGCTGCCGCTTACCCGTCTTGACCGTGAGGATCGCATGACCTCCGACCCGAAGCGTACACCCATCCGTACTCCTGTCTCTACGATCCTTACTCCGTTGGAACGCTCGAGGGTCGACGCGGCTGTACATGGCTTGGTCGATGCACTCCATCGAGAATCACTCGATGAAGTACTCTTGGATCTGAGAGAGCAGAAGGCGAGCGTAGTCCTGATTTCTGTCACGAGGTACGGTTCACAGAACTCCAGTCGCGTGGCGGCAATGGTGCGCGAGTTTCCAAGAATCCCTGCCGTTGCGCTATTGACTGAGACTCAGAACTCAACCCCCCATGTAACGCTTGCTCTCGGGCAGCTGGGGATTCGGACGCTTATCGATGCGAGAATGCCAGCAGGCTGGCAGACTCTGAGAAGCCTTCTTGCCTCTCAGTGCTCGAGTGAGCTCCAACGCTCAGCCCTGACGCAGATCGGTCTCGATCTGCCCGGAGTCTCGGCTGACTGCTGGCGTTTTTTCGAGCTCCTCTTTGACTCATCACCAAAGATCTCAACAGTGCGGCAACTTGCGCGGCATCTGAATATTCTCCCCAGCACCCTCATGAGTCGCTTCTTTCGTGCGAGGCTCCCAGCTCCGAAACGATATCTGGCCCTCGCCAGGCTCATACGTGCGGCACGATTGTTCGAGAATCCAGGACTGTCCGTAGCGCGGGTTGCGAACCATTTAGACTACTCATCGCCACAAAGTTTCGGGCGACACGTCAGGACCGTAATGAGAATGTCACCAGTAAGATTTCGGACCACTTTCGATGGTCAAGGGATGCTTCAGTACTTCAGGACCGAATTGGTTCTGCCATACGTGGATGTGCTTTGCATTTTCCGTCCGGCAGCGGCCTACCCTGGTTGGATACCGAAGACGCGAGGGGAGGAGCATCCTAACTCTCCAGAGCTTTAGCGATCTCGCTCGTACTCACGAGGCAGATTACCGGAACACCGGCTGCTTCAATCACTTGCTTACCCCCTTCTTCCCGATCGACTAGAGCCAGGACGCCAACCACTATGCCGCCTTCCGCACGTACTGCTTCGATCGCGCGGAGTGCGGATCCACCGGTGGTAATGACATCCTCTATTACGGCGACGCGATCGCCTCGCTCGAAGGGGCCTTCGATGATTTTCCCAGTTCCGTGAGTCTTTGCCTCTTTGCGCACCGTAAAGGCTCGTAGAGAAGGAACTGAGCCCGCACTGGCATAGCTGATTGCGTATGAGATCGGATCCGCACCGATCGTGAGTCCACCGATGGAGTCTACCGCCCACCCGGAGTTGTGCAGCGTGGACAGTGCCAAAGGACCGATTATGGAAAGTCCCTCTGGACTCATTGTCGTCAATCTGGCGTCGATGTAGTAGTTCGACTCCTTCCCTGAGGCGAGGGTGAATTTGCCACGTTTTGTAGAACGTTCAGCCAGCAGCGTGATCAATGTTCTGTGTTCAGTCATGGTGCGAGAGGTTATGGATTCTTATGATTCGAGTCAATGCATGTGCTTTCGCAAATCGGATTCGATCACTGGACGGGACTGGTTGGTTGGCTCATCTCGCTCACGATGGTGCTTGGGCTTGCTCTGGTGCTTCGCCACGAACGTCGACAGGCACGCAGTCTCGTAGAACGCTCGAAGGAGCTGGAACGACTCTCCTCTGAACTGCTCCGCGTTAACCGAATGAAAAGTGAGTTTCTCGCCAATGTGTCTCATGAGTTACGGACACCACTCAACGCTATCGTTGGATTCGTCGACCTTTTGCGGGAAGGAGTTTATGGAGAGCTGGCTCCGCGGCAGGTCAAACCTGTCGAGCGAATAGAAGCTTCAGCAAATCACTTGCGGCATCTCGTTGATCAGGTTCTTGACCTCGCCAAGATGGCCGCTGGCCGGCTTGAGATTCACACTGAAACCATGGACTTACGTCCATTCGTTCTCGACGTCGCCAGTGAGATTGAATCGCTCGTCAACGAGAAGGGTCTTAGCCTGTCGCTCGTCATGGGTGCGGCACTGCCACGCGTCAGAACAGACCCGATTCACCTGCGACAAATCCTCATGAATCTGCTGGGGAATGCAGTGAAGTACACGAACGAGGGCGGTATTGTGATCCGTACTCGCCTCGTTGATTCTCTTCCTGACAGCGGACCTGCTTCCGTTAGCTCAGGCTCCTATGCGACGAACCCGTGGATTGGCATCCAGGTAATAGATACAGGTATCGGAATCGATCCGGCTGATCAAAGCAGGATCTTTGAGGAGTTTGAGCAGGTCGATGCGGGTCCACGGGGTAACTCCTCGGAGCGTGGAACCGGGCTCGGTCTCGCGATTTCCCGGCGCTTGGCCGCGCTGATCGGTGGGATGGTCGAGCTTGAGAGTGAGCTCGGAAAGGGTTCTACCTTCACGCTCTGGCTACCCGTTGATCCTGGGGATCTACCGGCTGCGTCGAAATAACCCTTTGAACTTGTCTAGGATCTGTGGCTGCTCAGGCGGAATTGCAGCCGCTTGTGCGAATGCATTTGCAAAAGCCATTACGCTCTGATACCGAGCTGCTGGTAGGCGGGAAAGAGCCCGCATCACTACTGCATCCAGTTCCGGTGCGAAATTGAAACCACCCTCCCCTGCATCCTTCAAAGGGATTGGAGGCATGGTCAGAAGCTGGGTGAACATTTCCCGTGGTGCCTTCGCTGTATAGGGCAGACAGCGCGTCAGCAGGAAATACGCAATCGTCGCAAGACTGTATTGGTCAGCTGCGGCGGTTACTATTTCACCAGACAGGGCCTCGGGAGCGATGTACATCAGGGTGCCCACGAAAAAACCCGCCCGTGTTAAACGCTCGTCGCTCGGTGCTTGTGTATCGGTCGCAATTCCGAAATCGAGCAGCTTAACGCGTCTCGTTTTTGGATCGTACATGACGTTTTCCGGCTTTAGATCGCGGTGTACGATGCTGGCGTCATGCGCTGCCTGAACTCCGGCTGCTATCTGCAGGACAATAGCCGCGACTTCATCCTTGGGCAGCGGCGCGTTTTGCTTGGCGTAACGCTCGAGGATCTCACCCTCGGCCCACTCGATTGCGAGAAAATGAAGGCCATTACTGGCCTCGCCTATTTCGATGGTCTCGACGACATTGGGATGTTTCACGCGCGCGCCGTACTTCGCCTCACGGACGAAACGGGCAACCGCGGTCCTGTCTTGGCGCAATTTTTCCCGTAGCACTTTGAGTGCTACGGTGCCATGATTGGGATGCTCAGCCAGGTAGACGGCGGATGTGCCGCCTTCACCCACTTCTTTCCTGATTTTATAGTCGGCTACGGCGGTGCCGACCATCTGTTCTCGAGACACGCCGCGAAGCTAATAGAAACCGGGAAAGCCGGATAGGGTATTAACCACTCATGCCAACTTCTACAAAATCCTCTTCGGCCCTGCTCTTCCTGGCCGTCGGGTTTATCAGTGCGTGCAGTTCGACTACGTCGCGCGTTAACACTGAGCCGAACCCGCGAGCACTGCCCGCCCCCGGAACCGCGGCACCGGATGTGAGTGATCTTTACCGTCAAATTGGCCTGCTCGCGGCGTCCGGCCCCGTGCCATTTGTTGGAAAGATCTCTTCCTTTGCGAGCACGTCTTCGGATACCACGCTGGTACTGGCGAGCCTGTCGATTCCCAACCGTGCGCTCACTTTCACCAGAGAAGGCGATCGGTATCGGGCTCCATATGAGGTGAAAATCGCGCTCAATCGTGGGGATGTGGAGGCGGCGAACGTCAATGCCATGGAAATAGTTCGCGTTGGATCATTCCGGGAGATAAACCGTACCGACGAGAGTATCATTTTCCAGCATTACTTCCATGTGCCGCCTGGAACATATACCGTTTCAGCAACGGTTCGTGATGTCGGCGGATCACGAGGGGCGACCCAGCAGTCGACGGTTCTTGTTCCCGTCCTGGGCGCCGGACATCTCTCAACTCCGCTTCTTGTCTACGAAGCGACGGGGAGAACGGTCCTCGACTCGGCTCCTGGTCTACTGGCAAGTCCTCGCTCAAGTGCGGTCTTTGGTCGCGATAGCACTGTTGCGATATATGTCGAAGCTTATGGTCAGGGGACGCGTCTTCCCGTCGATTTTATAGTTCGTAATGACAAAGGCACTCAGTTATGGCGGGACTCCGTCACACTGGCTCGACGAGGCGCTCTTTTCAGCGGCATCGTGAATGTGCCGATTTCGGCCGTGGGTGTCGGGATAGCTCAGGTTTTCTTCACGCGACGTGACGCGTCAGACAGCGTGAAAGCTCCGTTGTTCGTAAGCTTCGGCGAGGACATCCCGCTTATGTCCTTCGAGGATATGCTTGGGTACCTGCGATACTTTGCCAGTGGGTCCCGCCTCAACTCGCTCCGAAACGCTCCGCCGGAGAAACGCGCAACAATGTGGGCAGAGTTTCTTCGGTCGACCGATCTAATACCAGAGACGCCGACCAATGAAGAGTTGCAGGCGTATTTCAGCCGCATTCAGATCGCGAATGCTCAGTTCAGAATGGACCGCAATCCTGGCTGGCTCTCAGATCGCGGAATGGTGTTCGTCGCTTTGGGCGAGCCGGATGAAATCGTGGAACGAACCGTCAATCAGGCGCTCACAACCACCCAGATATCTTCGACGACGCGGCTTCAGATCTGGCAGTACCGGCAGCTCAATTCGCAGCTGGTCTTCTACGAAGAAACCGGAAAGTGGAGGCTTACCAGACCGAGCGAGACGGAGTTTCTTGCTCTCAATGCTCGGCGGCAGCACTCCTAAGATCACTTTAGCGCTACTCTCCGACTTGGTGGCGTGAGAGTTCGCGCGTGCTCCTACCCACGCGAAGGCGTTTTATATTGACTTCATGAACGGTCCAGATAGCCCGCGATTATTCCTTGTCGATGGCTACGCGCTGATTTATCGCGCTTTTTTCGCGCTCATTTCGCGGCCTCTTACCACGAGTAAAGGCGAGAACACCTCCGCCAGCTGGGGGATCGCGAACTTTCTGCAGCGACTCATTACAAAACACCAGCCAGACTATCTGGGTTGGGTTCACGATTCAGGGCTCTCGTTTCGTCACGAGCGCTACCCAGCGTACAAAGCAACGCGGGAGAAACTGACGGAGGAACTCCAGTCGGATTTCGATCGTGGCATGGATCGTATCTGCCAGATGCTGGATGCCTATCGAATCCCGATTCTGTCACTCCCCGGATACGAAGCCGACGATGTGATCGGGACACTCGTGGCGAGGAGTGTCGAGGCAGGAGTAAATGCCGTCGTCGTATCAGGAGATAAAGACTTTCAGCAGCTCGTGAGGCCTGGAGTCTGGTTGCTCAACCCGGGGCGCGGAGGCCCGGCGAACGTGGAGGAGCATTGGGTCGGAGTGGACAATGCGCTGGAGCGCCTTGGAGTCGCTCCAGAATTTGTTACGGACTATCTGGCTCTCGTCGGGGATTCCTCGGACAATGTGCCTGGTGTACGGGGGATCGGCGACAAAACTGCCTCCGAGCTCGTCAGGCAGTACGGCCATCTCGAATCAATTCTCGCCCACGCGGAAGAGCTCACCAAGAAACGGCCTCGAGAGGCTCTTCTGGAGCATGCTGACAATGCCCGGCTCTCCAAAGAATTAGTCACAATTCGTGACGATTTGCCTGTTTCCTTTGACCTCGACGCGCTCAAGATAAAAGCGCCTGACTATCAGCGCCTTCGCGATCTGTTCATCGAGCTGGAGTTTCACTCACTGGCTAAAGACACAGCGGTACAAGCACAAGTCGAGGAGAAGCCGAAGAGGCTGTTCAACTACGTGACTGTCGACACGATTGAAGGCGTCCGACGCGCGGTCACACGCGCACGGGAGGCAAAAGTAATATCGCTCGATACCGAGGCCTTGATCGATCGGGACAGTCCTCAATCCGCCGATCCCCTGCGTTCCTCGCTTGTCTCGATCTCGATTGGCGTTGACGAAGGGGAGGCGTACTACTTCCCCTTCCGCCATCGGCTGCCGCGTAGCGGACAGGGTGAGCTACTCGTTGATGCGCCAGGCGACCGATCAGCGACTGATGCGCCCGAAGACCGAGGACTCATTCGTGGCGGAGATGAAGTTTTCCCCAATTCCCCGGCCAGGAAAAAAAAGACCAACGGTGATTCGCTGAGTATCGCTGCGCGGATGCTGCGGGAGAACCGGCCGGCGAATGTACGTAACCTGCCGGCGCTCGACTCATCGGAGATGCAGCCTCTTCGGGATCTTCTCGAAGATCCCGCAATCCGGAAAGCCGCTCACAACGCAAAGTTCGATCGGTTATTGCTGCGTTGCTTGGGAGTACACCTCGCCGGATTGGATTTCGACACGATGTTGGCAAGCTACGTTCTTGATCCTGGGCGTAGATCCCATGGCCTCGACGTTCTCTCCCTCGAGTTTCTCGATCATACGATGACCTCGTATACGGATCTCTGTGGCAAGGGTCGTACGGCAATCCCATTTGATGAATGTCCGGTCGAGGCGGCGCGTGATTACTCGTGCGAAGATGCTGATATGACTCTACGTCTTCGCAGGATCTTCGAACCCCAGCTCGAGTCACATCAGCTCACGCGGCTGTTGGATGGGGTCGAAATTCCTCTCATCGATGTGCTGGCAGAGATGGAATGGACGGGTATTGCCATCGATCTGCCCTGGTTTGCCTCACTCAAGCAGCGTTTTCAAGCGGAGCGTGAGGCTGTTGAGCAACAGATTTATCAAGCAGCAGGGACAGAATTCAACATCAACTCGAATCCACGACTCCGCGAGATACTGTTTGAGAAGTTGAATCTGCCCGTTCTGAAGAGAACAAGCACGGGACCGTCGACCGACGCGAGCGTACTCAAGGAGCTCGCCGAAGAAGGCCATGCACTTCCGTCTCGGCTGATGGAATACCGAGAGTTGTCAAAGCTGGAGAACACGTATCTCGATGCCTTGCCGCGCCTGGTCAATCCGAAAACTGGACGGCTGCATACGTCGTTCAATCAAACTGTTGCAACGACCGGGCGTCTTTCATCCAGTGACCCAAACCTTCAGAACATCCCAATCCGTCGAGAACTCGGTCGCGACATCCGACGCGGCTTCATCCCGCGCAAAGGCTGGCAACTTCTCGCCGCCGATTATTCGCAGATTGAGCTACGCCTGCTCGCACACCTGTCCCAGGATCCGGCGTTTGTCGCAGCATTCCAGGCAGGCGGCGACATACATCGTCAGACCGCGGCTTTGATCTTTGATGTACCGCTGGCTGATGTGACAGGCACGATGCGAAGTCGGGCCAAGACGATCAACTTCGCGACCATATACGGTCAGGGACCGCACGCGCTCTCCCGCCAGCTCGGGATTGAACATGCGGAGGCAAAGGAGTTCATCGCGCGCTACTTTCAGCGCTTTCAAGGCGTGCGGAACTACTTGGACGCCATGGTCGCGTTCGCCAGGGAGAACGGATATGTCCAGACGATCTTTGGACGACGACGCTATATCCCGGAGCTACG
>Ga0137370_10001088_pt1 | contig 11046 bp, 10 predicted proteins | sample SagtaG_11_FD_104920 | JGI IMG/M metagenome (GOLD analysis project Ga0137370, IMG submission 104920) | Vadose zone soil microbial communities from Sagehorn Ranch, Mendocino, California, USA - Sage1_R_20_16 metaG | ecosystem: Environmental > Terrestrial > Soil > Vadose zone | place: USA... | reverse complement strand
TTCGACGCGTACGCATTGTCCGACCTCGCGTCGGAGCTCGAGGTTGTCCGTCGATCGACGGTTTTTCTCTTCCGGCATATGGATGAGGAAGCCTGGATCCGGCGCGGCACCGCTAACAACGCCGAGGTATCCGTGAGGGCGCTCGCGTACATCATCGCGGGGCACGAGTTGCACCACCGACAAATCTTGCGGGCTCGGTATCTGTAGTAAGCTTTGTCCGAGAACCGCGGGATCTTGGCTGCTTGGCCTCCCACGCATTAAGGCAAAAAACTCGCGGGTAAGGCCGCTACGCTACGAGTACGGAGCTCGTCCGCCAGTCGATTCCGAGCAGGGCCTTTGCGATCTGCGGGTCGAAGTGGCTTCCTGACCGGCGCTTAATTTCCTCCAGCGTTTCGTCGACTCCCCACGCAGGACGGTATGGCCGTTCGTGGGTCAGCGCGTCGAGAAAATCGGCGATGGCAACGATGCGGGATTCCAACGGGATGCTCTGTCCCGAGACGCGGTCCGGGTACCCCGAGCCATCCCACCATTCATGGTGGCTGCGCGCAATTCGCTGCGAGAACCGCACAAGCTCGGATCGACCCTTGGACAGCATTCTTGATCCGATTACCGTGTGCGTCTTCATCGTCTCGAACTCTTCGGCCGTGAGAGGACCAGCCTTGAGCAGGATGTGGTCTGGAATTCCGACCTTGCCGATGTCGTGAAGCGGTGCCGCGCGCCTTATCAACTCCACTGTAGTGCTCTCGAGTCCGATCGCCTGGGCGATCATCGCTGAGACGCCCGCGACACGCTTGGTGTGATTACCGGTATCGTCGTCGCGAAATTCGACGGCGGCGGCGAGTCGCTCGAGCACTTCCAGCTGGGATTGCTCCAGCTCTTTCGTTCGCTCGGAGACTTTGAGCTCCAGCTCCGCGTTCTGGTCGCGCAGCTTCTGATAGAGAAAACGCGTCTCCAGCAGATTGCGAATGCGTAGTAATACTTCCGCCGAATCGAAGGGCTTCCCGACAAAATCTTTCGCCCCAAGGGCCAGAGCACGCCGCTTCGAGTCGGCGCTGTCGTCGGCGGTGATCATGAGCACGGGCACCGGCTCGAAGCCTGGCCCGAGCGAGATGATCTCCTCCAACACCTGGAATCCATCCTTCTCCTGCATGTGCACGTCCAGCAGGACGAGGTCGGGCTTGAATTGCATGTGGAGCGCCAAAGCGTCTGCCGACTTCGTGGTCGAGGCCACTTGCTCGTAACCGGCCTTCGCCAGAATCCGTGCGAGCAGCCGGATGTTCTGCTCCTGATCGTCGATGATCAGGATCCGTGCTGGCCTTTCGCGGCGCGGCGCGGTTGTCAGAGCCACGTTACGCAGACGCCGTAGACGGCTTGCTCAGCACCGCTCGCACCGCCGCACACAGCGACTCGGCCGTAAACGGCTTCTGGAGGAAGTCGGTGGCTGACGCGCCGATTCCGCGACGCAGGATCTCGTTGTCGGTGTAGCCCGACATGAAGAGCACTCTGAGGCCCGGACTGAGCTCGTGCAGCTCGTCAACCATTCCGCGTCCGCCGAGCGTCGGCATCTCAACGTCGGTCAGCACTAGATCGATCTCACCGACTTCTTCGGCTGCGATGCGTAGCGCCATCGCTCCATCGGATGCTTCCAGCACTCGGTACCCGGCGGCGGCGAGTACGCGTTTCCCGAGCTTGCGGAGCGCCTTCTCGTCGTCGACGAGCAGAATAGTCTCGCGACCGGTGTGCTCTCCGTGATTGAGACGTCTCACCTGAGCGGACTCCGCCTCGGCCGATTCGCGCTGAGCTCGTTCTTCGTCGGACTCCTTCAAAGGAGAGCCGGGCAGCGGAACAGACCCGTCGCGGTCGAGACCGGTCGGCTGAGGCAGAACCCGCCGGCTAGTCACCAAGAGTTTTTTTGTGATAGCTTCCGCGCGCTCGGCAGCGAGTCGGATGTCGACCGCTTCCTGCGACGAAAGCTTGCTCTCGAGGAGAATCGACTCGATGAGGTCCGCATTCATGCGGATGACCGTCAACAGATTATTCAGCTCGTGAGCACCACGACCCGCCACATCCGCAAAGGCCTGGAGCTCCTGAGTTCTGACGGCAAGAGTCTCTTCAACGGGGCGCCCCGCGCTCATATCGTCTATCGCAAGGAGAATCGTCGCATTGGCAAGATCAGCGGACGGAACTAGACGGGCGCTCAGCCACAGCACGCCGCCGCCGCCCTGTTTTTCGTCGTGAATCAGCTCGAAGTGGTCGGCCTGTGGCTCGCCGGAAAGTACGGCTTCGAGCATTGGACGAAGTTTTTCGTCCCACGCGCGGCCGCCGAGCTCGTAGACCTTGTGGCCAACGCATTCCTCCGGGGCGAGGCGAAACATTGCGTAGAAACCCTTACTCGCGGCGCGTACTACGAGTTTGGCATCCAGAACCAACAGTGCTTCGCCAGCGGCAGACGAGCTTATCATTGACGCATTGGACCGGGAAAAAAAGTTGGACTCATTGACCCTAGTAGGACGATCTGGGAGGGCTTGAGTATCGTGGCACACCGGCTGACACATCCCATGTCAAAAGCAGGCGGAACGATGGCGCGCGAAAGAAGCTGGCGAACGGAACCTCGCGGCCGCGCCAAGATGCAAAACGGCCCGCCTGATCAGCGGACCGTTTTTTTGCCTGCGCCGTTCCCGAAATCCGTTAGGCCGGCTCTTCCACGTAGGAGTCGGGCGGCGTCGGAATCGGGTCCGACATGTTGTAATCGTCGGACTCCATTGGAATGACCTTCGATGGAGTCTCCGGTCTCGGCGGCTGCTCCTCTGGAATCCCGGTCACCGCCAACACAATGCGCCGATGAATCGGATCGACCTCGAGAACTCTGAGATCGAGATTCATCGTCTCGTAGACGATGTCCGCCGGGCTGTTTACCGGCTGGCCGAAATTCAGCTGGCTGACCGGCACAAAACCCTCGATGTCGTTGCCGATGTCGACGACCACGCCCTTGTCCATCAGTCGTACGACTTTTCCGCGGAGCTCGGTACCAACGGGATACGTCTCGCCGATTCGAAGCCACGGATCTTCCGTCGCCTGCTTCAGGCCGAGCGAGATGCGCTTGTTCTCGGCGTCGACGTTCAGAATGACAACGTCGACCGAGTCACCTTTCTTCACGACTTCCGAAGGGTGCTGCACGCGCTTCGTCCACGACATGTCGGAGATGTGAATCAGTCCGTCAATGCCCGGCTCGATCTCGACGAATGCGCCGAAGCTCGTGAGGTTGCGGACTTTGCCGTTCAGACGCGTGCCGACCGGATACTTCTCGGGGAGCATCATCCACGGATCCTGCTCAGTCTGCTTCATGCCGAGCGAGATCTTCTCCTCATTCGGATCGACCTTGAGGACAACCGCCTCGATCGTCTCACCGATCGATACGAGCTTCGACGGGTGACGAACGTTGCGCGTCCAGCTCATCTCGCTGATGTGAACAAGTCCCTCGATTCCCGGTTCCAGCTCAATGAAGGCGCCGTAGTTCGTGATCGAGACAACCTTGCCCGACACGCGAGTGCCGACCGGATACTTCGCGGCGACGTCCTTCCACGGGTAGCTCTGAAGCTGCTTGAGCCCGAGCGAGATGCGCTCGCGTTCCCAATCGATGTCGAGAACCTTGACCTCGAGCTCCTGGCCGATATGCACCATCTCGGACGGATGCTGAATGCGTCCGTACGACATGTCGGTGATGTGGAGCAGTCCGTCGACGCCGCCGAGATCGATGAATGCACCGAAGTCGGTGATGTTTTTGACGACGCCTTTGCGCACCTGATCCTTCTGCAGCTCCTTCATCAGCTTCTCGCGCTTGCCTGCCCTTTCCTGTTCGAGGATTACTCGACGCGAGACGACGATGTTGCGACGGCGCTTATTGAGCTTGATGATCTTGAAGTCGAAGGTCTGGCCGAGTAGCTCGTCGACGTTGGGCACGCGACGAAGCGCGATCTGCGATCCAGGCAGGAACGCGTCGACTCCCATGAGATCGACGACCACGCCGCCCTTTATCTTCTTGATCAGGGTGCCGCGCACGGGTTCGTCGTTCTCGTAGGCAACGCGGATGCGTTCCCACACGCGCATGAAGTCAGCTTTCTTTTTCGAGAGGACGACTGAACCTTCCTGGTCCTCCAGATGCTCGAGGAGAACTTCGACTTCATCGCCCGGCTTGAGATCGGGGAGATCCTTGAACTCTTCGAGCGGGATCGTCCCTTCGGATTTGAAGCCGATGTCGAGAACGACCATGTTGTCGCGGATATCGAGCACACGGGACTTGACGATTTCGCCCTCTTCGATCGAGGCCATCGTCCCGTTGTACATCTCCATCATTGTCTCGAGCTCGTCCTGCGAATAATCGTCTTCGTCGTAGAGCTCGGGTCGCAGGTTGGCAAGCGGACGCAGCTGCGCCTTCTGCAGGTCGCGCTTCTCGCGCGCTGTCAGCGTCGTGCCGGTTTGGGTTGTGGTGCCGTTGGGTGAGTCTATCATGTTGCTGGTTAAAGGGTTGAATACGTTCGAATCAAGCCTTTAAATGTAGACTATCGAGGGAGGATGGTCAACTTGCTCTGCTATTTCTTCGTGTTGAGGGCTCGGCGCTTCGCTGGCGACACGAGTACATAAGCGGGGAGCTGAAAGCTGCTCAGCTTTTCAGCTCGGAGCTTCCTTCAGAAACGAAACTCACTGCGATCATTGCGGAGCTGTTTCGCCGCGCGGCAGGACGTCTACGCGCGATTCAGCGAGTGATGCTCCCGGCTAAGTATCTAAAACGCTACGAGCTCCCCGCTTATGTACTCGTGTGGCCAGATACCCGCCGAGCCACCTACGCCGAGTTACTTGAGCCCCTTGGTCAGCAACAGAATCAGTTCCTCATCGGTGAGACCTTCGAGGGCACCCACCGGAAGATCCATCGCAACCTCGCTACCGTCGTCGCACTTGAAAGAGACGGTTACGCTCGCGGGCTTGGACCTGCGATCGGGGAGACCGTCGGGCCGCGCGCTTTCGAATGCACTCCAATCGAGACCCGCACGATCACTGAAACGACGCATCGCCCACCATCCTCCCCGATTGTGCCCACCCGACCACGCAGGAACGAGGGGCACGCCACGCCCGGCTCACGCTGAGCGCTCTTTCGATAGACTCACAATCTGTTCCACTTGCTCCTGCTGAGTCAGGGCGGTCGTGTCGATCACTACCGCATCGGCGGCAGGAACGGTCTGGTTGGCGTCCCGCGCGTCACGCTCGTTGATGCGTATTGTTTCGTCGTCGAGAAGCCTTTGCGACGTTGGCGTGCCTCGTTGCCGCAACCTTCTGGCCGCCCGCTCGCGTGAATCGGCGACGAGAAAGATCTTGAGGTCGGCATCGGGAAAGACGACGGTGCCCATGTCTCTCCCGTCGACGACGACATCTTTGGACCGCGCCGCGGCGCGCACTTTTTGGTTCACCCACTCACGGACGCCAGGCATCTGTGCGACGCGTGACACGTGCCTCGTCACATCCGGTCCACGAATCTCGTCCTCGAGCGCGCGGCCATCGATCACCGGGTAGAACGACGTGCGAGCGTCGCGCAACTCGACCGGCAGTGCTGCTTCCAGGACTCGTCGCTCGTTCCAGGTCGATGGATCCTTTTCCATTCGTAGCATCGCCGCCGTCGCCGCGCGATAGAGCGAGCCGGAATCGACGTGAAGATACCCCAGCCTTTCGGCCACCATCTGCGCGGTGGACGACTTACCGGAGGCCGCCGGGCCATCGATCGCAATCACAGTAGTCCGGCGGTTCACGTCGAGACCATACGCAGGTCCGTCCAGAACCGCGGATACGAAACGGCGACGCATTCGGGATTCCTGACGACGATCTCGTTTCCCGACGCGGCTGACAGGACGCCGAAAGCCATGGCAATCCGATGATCACCGTGCGGGTCGATAGTCCCTGACAGCTTGCGCCGCGACCCGTGCACGCGCAATCCGTCGGGCAGCTCTTCGGCGTCGGCGCCAACGGCGCGCAGGTTCCCGACCACGACGGCGATTCGATCGCTCTCCTTCACGCGCAGCTCCGCTGCTCCGGTGATTTCCAGCTCAACCCCCGCACCTGCCGCGACACACGCGAGCAGCGGCAGCTCATCGATGAGTGATGCTACTTCCCCAGCTCCGATACTGACGCCGTTCAGCCTGGCAGGTCGCACGCGCAGCGATCCAATTTCTTCTCCGCCACTGTTCGCGCTCACCCTTCTCTCGATCTGTGCGCCCATTCTCTCCATTGCGTCGATAAAACCCGTGCGCGTCGGATTGAGACAAACGTCAGTGAGCACCAGCTCTCCGGCGCTTGCGAGTGCCGCCGCCGCCACAAAGAACGCTGCCGACGAAGGATCTGCCGGCACGTCGATCTCGATTGACTGGAGTCTGGCCGTTGGCCGGAGACATACCTGGTTCCCATCGGTCTCGACGTCTACTCCCATCGCGCGCAGCATTCTCTCCGTGTGGTCGCGCGACCGGGAGCTCTCGGTCACCCGCACCTCGACGGACGACGCGAGACCAGCGAGCAAAATTGCGCTCTTCACCTGAGCGCTCGCGGAACGGGTATTCCAGTCGATGCTGCGGAGATCGACGCCGTGAACGGTCATTGGCAAGCCGTCACCGTGCTCGAACACGAATTGCGCGCCCATGTAGGTGAGCGGCTCCGCAACACGTTTCATCGGCCTACGGCTCAGGCTCTCGTCCCCCTCGAAGCGCGCCGCAAAGGGATGCCCCGCGACGACGCCAGCCATGAGACGTGTGGTGGTTCCGCTGTTCCCGCAGTCAAGCGCGTGACGCGGCGCGCGCAAGCCGCGCACTCCGACACCTCTTACCCGCATCTCGGGCGCGAGGGGTGGGATTATCACGCCAAGCGCACGAAGAACGCCCGCGGTCGATCCCACATCTTCAGAATCCAGAATCCCGCGTATCACCGACTCACCTTCGGCCAGCGCCGAGAGAATGAGCGCGCGGTGGGAAATTGACTTGTCGCCCGGCACGCGAATGGTGCCGGAGACCTTCAGCGGAGCCAAGATTCGAGCGCCGTTGCCGCGTCTGTTTTCTCGTCGCGGTATTTCACGACGACTGGCGTCTGCAGCGAGATGCCCTGACTCCTGCCCCAGTCATCGCTCACCAGCCGTGCGCCGGGCACGACGACCGCGTTTTCGGGAATGACCAACGGCCTCCCAGCGTCGGCGCGGTGAACGGTCCGTCGCTCGAGATCATAGACCGGTGTGCCCCTCGTGAGAATTACGCCAGCACCGATGACTGCTCTTTTCCTTACGACTGTTCCTTCATATATGCCGCAATTCCCGCCGACGACGACGTCGTCCTCGATCACGACGGGAGACGCATTGACCGGCTCGAGCACACCACCAACCTGTGCCGCGGCGCTCAGGTGCACCCGCTCGCCAATCTGAGCGCACGAACCGACGAGGGCGTGCGAATCGATCATCGTGCCCGCGCCGACGTAGGCGCCGACGTTGATGTACATCGGCGGCATGCATACAACGCTTTTTGCCACGTATGCGCCGCGTCTAATGCTCGAGCCACCGGGAACGATCCGGATCCCGTCGGCCTGACTAAGGCGGCGCGGAGGATAGGTGTCCTTGTCGAAGAAAGACAGAACAACGTCGTCATTACCACTGGCGAGCGACATGTCGACGATATTCCCGATCCGAAAGCCGAGGAGGATTCCGCGTTTGACCCAGGGCACCGCACGCCACTCTCCGGTCGCGGCGTCCTTTTCAGCTGCCCTGACACTGCCGTCCTCGAGTGCATCGAGAAGCGTTCTTACCACTCGTCGCGCATCTTCCGGCAGCTCCGCGCCGTGCGGAGTGGAAGCAAATGCGTCGACTTCTTTTTCGATCTCGCGCAAATGTGATGGGCTCACGCAGTGAGTGCCCCAACGGATACAAGAGCCGCCCGAACCGTTGGCTCGAACTTCTCTGCGAGGGGAACGAGCGGCAATCGCAGAACGTTCGACATCTTGCCCAACATCGCGAGCGCCGCTTTCACCGGAATCGGATTCGCTTCGACGAACGCGGCTGCCGTCCACTCCGCGAGCTGATGGTGGATCGCGCGCGCTGCGGAAAAATCCCCCGCGGCGCATGCATCCGTGAGCCGCGCGACGAGCTGCGGCGTAGCGTTCGAAGTCACCGATATCACTCCATCGCCGCCATCGGCCATCACTTGTAGTGTCAGCGGATCGTCTCCCGATAGAACCGAGAAGCGAGCAGGGCGGTGACGAATGATTTCGCCGATCTGCGCCAGATTCCCGGACGCTTCTTTCACCGCGACGATGTTCTCGTGCTCGGCGAGCTCGAGAGTGGTGGCGGCTTCGATGTTGCTTGCCGTCCTGCCGGGCACGTTGTATACGACGACCGGAGTCTGAACCGCATCCGCGATCGCGCGAAAGTGAGCGACAATCCCGCGCTGCGGCGGTTTGTTGTACATCGGCGATGCGTGGAGAAGGTGAGTCGCACCGGCCGACTCCATCTCCCGGGACAACGCGATCGCCTTCTTCGTGTCGTTCGAAGCTGCGCCCGCGACTACAGGTACGCGCCCGGCAGCTTGCTCGACGGTGATCTCTACGACTCGCCGATGCTCCGCGAGAGTCATCGTCGCGGCTTCACCCGTAGATCCACACGGAACGACGAAATGAACTCCGCTGGCTATCTGCCAATCCACGAATGACCGCAGTGAGCGCTCGTCGATCTCGCCCGATTTGGCAAACGGAGTCACGAGCGCCGTTCCACAGCCAGTGAGTCGCGCGGAGGTCATCCGCTAAATGTATGCGGCTCTCGCCGTGGAGAGCGAGTGCGGCCTACCCGCCGCGCTTTTTTACAAAGACGACGTTAGGCGCTCCGACTCCCTTCAGAAAGAGCTCTCCCGTCCAGCCAACATCAGCAATCAGGGAATCCGAACTAATGCGGAGCTTGTGGAGATCCTGCGACGATTTTTCCTGGCCTTCGCCTTCATGCATTAGAATCTGATCGCCTGAAATCGCGTACGTCCCCGTGCTTCTTTCCGTGGAATCCTTGGCGCCGTCGATTGTCTTGTCCAGCGTGAACGTGTAGCGCCTGTCGGGCGTCAGATCCAACCGGGCTGAAAATTCCCACGGTTTCTTTAGCGTCGATCCCTTGGCGGCGTAGATATAGGAGCCAGGAAGACCGCTTGGCACTGGATCCGACCCATCAGTCCCTCGACAGCCAGGCACGAACAGGAGCGCGATGAAGAGCGCGGCGCTAATCGCCATTCGAGCGCGGTGAGGTGACATGTCGTGCTGTACGCAGATTCCGCGGCGAGGTTTCATTCCTTGCACCGTTCTCTCAGCTCCGCCGTGGAAGGTCGAGCACGTCACGCATTGTGAATACACCGTTTTTGCCGATGAGCCAGTCGGCGGCTTTCAGCGCGCCCTCGGCGAACACTCGTCGGTCGCGCGCGACGTGCGTGAGCGAGAGCTGCTCAAAGGCGCCGTCGAACAAGAGCTCGTGCGTCCCTGGAACGGATCCCGTCCTGACGCTGGTGGTCTGGATAGGGCGATCGAGAGCATCGCTCGCCGCCTTTGCGATCGCTATCGCCGTTCCCGACGGCGCATCCTTTTTTCTGGCGTGATGCGTCTCGATTATGTGGGCGTCGAAGTCCTCGAGTGTGCGCATCAAGGTCCCCGCTAACCGCGCGAGCTCGATCAGAACATTCACGCCGAGTGAGAAATTCGGAGACCAGAGCAGCGACGTGGCAGTCTCTTTCGCAATGGCCGTAACCAACGGGAGCGACTCGTACCACCCGGTCGTGCCGACAACGACCGGGACTCCATTGCGGAGACACGCTGTGATGTTTGCAACCGCGGCATCGGGCTGCGTGAACTCCACCGCAACTTCGGGATTCCCGAGCAGCGACTTATCGATGCCAGTGCCGTGGGCGCTTTCGCGCTCGCCTACGACCGCGGTTACCCGCCAGCCTTTCTCCTCCGCGAGCGTTCGGATCGCCTGGCCCATTTTCCCATCGCCGATGATCGCGACGCTGCGCTTGCTCATTTCTTCACTCTCACGAAGAAAGCATCGTGCAAGCGCTCCATCGCCGCGTTCAACTGATCTTCGTCGACAATCACGGTGAGGTTTATTCCAGTCGCGCTGAGCGACATCATGTGGATCTTGATTCCTTCCAGCGCCGCGATTGCGCGCCCCATCGCGACGCTATCCTCGCTGATCGCGGCGCCCACCACCGCTACGATCGCCCGCCCTCGCTCGACCGACACATCCCCGAGCGCGGCAAGATCGACCACGAGCGATTCGAGACCCGAGGCATCATCGACGGTCACGGAGACGGATACCTCGGAGGTCGCGACGACGTCGACCGAGATTCCGTTGCGCTCGAAGATCTCGAATACCCTGCGCAGAAACCCGCGCGCAAACAGCATTTTCGCTGCGCCGACCCTGACGACGATGACGCCGGCCTTTCCGGCGATTGCGCTCACCGCGCGCCTCGGCGCATCGAAGGTGATCCGTGTTCCCTTACCGCTCGGTTTGCGCGAATTGTAGATGAAAACTGGGATACCCAATCGCACGGCCGGCGCGATCGTATTCGGGTGCAACACCTTCGCACCAAACGTCGCGAGCTCGGACGCTTCATCGAACCGAATCTGCTCGATGAGCTTCGATCCTTTCACCACACGCGGATCAGCCGTCAGCATCCCGTCGACATCCGTCCAGATCTCGATCGCGTCGGCGTGGAGAGCGGCGCCAAGCAACGACGCGCTGTAATCCGATCCGCCTCGTCCAAGCGTGGTCGTGATTCCCTGCGGGGTGCGACCGATAAAGCCTCCCATCACCGGGACTTTACCTTGCTGAATTAGGGGCTGCACCAGGTCACGCGCGCCTTCCGCTATCGCGTACGTTTGCGGCTCCGCGGTCATGAAGTTGTCGTCGGTGATGAATACATCCCGCGCGTCGAGGTGCTCAGCGGGAATTTCTCGAAGCTTGAAGAATGCCGCGACCAGGTGGGATGAAAGCTGCTC
>Ga0137370_10001087_pt1 | contig 11047 bp, 8 predicted proteins | sample SagtaG_11_FD_104920 | JGI IMG/M metagenome (GOLD analysis project Ga0137370, IMG submission 104920) | Vadose zone soil microbial communities from Sagehorn Ranch, Mendocino, California, USA - Sage1_R_20_16 metaG | ecosystem: Environmental > Terrestrial > Soil > Vadose zone | place: USA... | reverse complement strand
TGGGCAGCGAGACGACGGATGCCGTCGTCAACGTGCGCTTTATTGCCGCGACTAACGGAGACCCCGAAGCCGCCGTCAAGGCCGGTGACATGCGGGAGGACCTGTATTACCGCCTGCGTGTGGTGCCCATCAACGTGCCGGCGCTGCGCGAACGGCCCGAGGACATCCCGCTCTTGGCGGACTACTTCCTCTCCACTTACTGGGTGCGTCACCGCCGCAAGGGCGCGCCCTTCCCGCGCTTGACCGATGCGGCGCTGCGCGCGCTGTGCGGGTACACCTGGCGCGGCAACGTCCGTGAGCTGCAGAACGTCATCGAGCATGTGGCCGTGGTCGTGGAACCGGGCGCCGAGATCCGGCCCGAGGACTTACATCTCACGGGAGATGCGGTGGCGCCGGATACGGGCGCGAATCCCGCATCGCTGATCTCGACCCTGCTCGAAGAGAGTTATCACGCCGCTCGAGACCGCGTGATCGCCCAGTTCGAGCGGCAGTACCTGACGTGGCTCGTCAACCGAGCCAGCGGCAACATGTCGAAGGCCGCCCGCATTGCGGGTGTCGATCGGACCACCTTGTACCGGCTGATGGAGCGCCATGGACTGCAGCGCAGCCCCACGGCGGGGTGGGTCGTCGAGCGTGAGCCCGGATCGGCGGGGGGCGCGATGGAAGAGATGCCGGTCGAAGCCCACGCAGCGGAATCGGACGGGCAGGCGGCGTGATCCGCGGAGCGGTGATAGAGATGCGGTCGAATACCGCTGAAGAGCTCGACTGGCCGGTCGTCTCCGCCATCCCGCGGGCGGAGCAGGAGGCGCCGGATCTCCCGGCCTGCCTGGCCGGCCCGAACGGGCTCGAGCTCGTCGTGGAGCTCGCGCATGACCTGCGCTCCCCCCTCACGTCGATTCTGTTCCTCGCGGAAGCGCTCCAACAGGGGCAGGGAGGGTCGGTGACCCTGGAGCAGGGTCGCCAACTCGGCCTCATCTACAGCGCCGCGCTGTCTCTGTGCGCGACGGCGAGCGACGTGCTGGAGCTGGCGCGTGGCGGCAACCGCTTGGTGGACCGCGCACCCGCTGCGTTCTCGGTCGCCGAGACGTTCGCGTCGGTGCGCAGCATGATCCAGCCGATCGCCGAAGAAAAGAGGCTAGCGCTACGCCTGGTGCACCCCGTGCCCGAACGGCGCGTGGGGCACGCCCGGGCGCTGTCGCGCGTGCTCCTCAACCTCGCCACCAACGCGGTGAAGTTCACCGACACGGGCTTTGTGGAACTGGCGGCCCGACCGATCGACTCCCGGCGGCTCGAGTTCTCCGTCCGAGACACCGGGGCCGGGATTGATCCCGCGCTGCTGCACGCTCCGTATCAGCCCGTGAGGGCGGCGGCGGACGGGCGGCATCAATTCTCCAGCTCCGGCCTGGGACTCGCCATCTGTCGCAAGCTGGCGAAGGCCATGGGCACACAGCTCGCGGTGGAGACGCGCCCGAACTGGGGAACCCGGTTCTATTTCGAGGTTGACTGTCCGCCGGCGAGTTCCGCTTCCTGACCCACGCCTGCCCGGCGTCCGGGGTTCCTACCTCCGTCCCCCTGCTCTCTGCCTAGTGCACCGGTTCCATAGAGGGTTCGCACAGTCCTGGTGACTCCCTAAGCAACGCGAGAAAGCGGTCGGCGCGGAGCGGGTCCACGGGCAAGACATCTCGGCTCCAGCGTGTCGCTCCGGAGCCTGCCGGAAGCCGCTCCGCCAATGCGCGACCATAGACGTCCAGAGAGGGATCGTAGATGTAGTCGAGCTCGAGCCCGTGCCGTGCGAAGTGGGCAACGATCTTGTCACGCTCCCGCACGAACAGCGGCACGCGAAAAGGAGCCGTATCGGCGGGGATCGGAAGGTCCGGCGGCGTGAGCCCCAACTTTGCCAGTTTGCGGGCACCGGCGAGCCGGCGCCGGCGATTGTCTTCGAAAGCCTCCAGGCGCCGCTCGGTCGCCCGCAGACTCGAACGAAGCGGCCAGGTCCGATACTGGTGGTTGTCGACCCGGACCCATTGGTCAAATCGGCCGAGCCCTCCCCCATCCGCCAGAGCCTGACGCACTGCGGTGGCTTCATAAGGCATCCGGCAGCCAGAGCGCTCCGGCACGCGTGATACCAGGCGATCGCGAAGCCGAGCGAGCCACTTGCGTGGCCGACTCGAAGCGCCCACCGTGCTGAGGAGTGAGCGCACTCGACGAGCGATCGCGACAGGAACGGACCGATAGCGAATCTCCTCTGCGGCTCGGCGCTCCAGTGCCTGGCGCCTGCCAGCCTCTGTGAAAGTCAAGACGCCCCCGACTCCACCAATGTGCTTGGTCAGGCTGTAGGCGGCCACGCTCCCGAACTCCCCGATCCGTCGCCCGGCAAACCGGGTGTCGATCGCGTGCGCGGCGTCTTCAATGAGCAGGAGGCTGTGTCGTTGACAGCGCTCCTCCATCAGATCCATGCGGTCCGGGATACCGTAGAGGTTGGTCGTGAGGACCGCCCGCAACCCGCTCCAGGTTGCGGTGTCGATGGCGGCGGGGTCGATGTTTCCGGTGCCCGGATCCACCGGACCGAGGACTGGAATGAGGCCCGCCGCCAGGACCGTGAAGAAGACCACATCGTCGTTCACCGGAGACATGAGCACGCGATCCCCGGGCCGGAGCCACTCTCGAAAGGCGAGGTAGAGAGCCAAACGGCCCGACGGGAGATACAGCGCCTGCCGCCCATAACGACGCGCGAAGAAGTCTTCGATGGCGCGCGCCTCGTGGCTCACAGCGACGCACTCCCCGACGCCACCCACGAAAGCCAAGCCGCGCTGGTGCTCACCAGTCTCGCCAGGCGGGCCACCACCTTGCGGGGCTCAAGCACCCAATCCTCGGCGACTTCCGCCGTCTCCTTGGCAAAAAGCCGTTTGAAGTCCGAAATCCCACCCAGGGGATCGCCGGAGCCCGCCGTGCCGGCCGTCACACCGCCGAAGTCGAACCACGTCGCGCCTGCGCGCTTTGCCCATACGATCAGATCCCACATGAGCGGATACCCGATGTGCAGGCGACCCAGATCGCTTGGCCGTGACGAGGCGCCCGCGAAATAACTTACGCTTTGCCCGTTCCACCATCCCCACGAGAAGCCGAGCAGGGCCTCTGGCCCTTCGCGGTCGGTTCGGAACAGGCCCACGAGCCGCGCCGCATCTGGGACGCGCCGCGACAGCTCGATGACGCCCGCCCAATCCCACAGCGCCTCGTACCGTCCACCGGTGCGCTCTCGCGTTTCGCGCGACAACGCCTCCAGACGATCGCCCAGCCGGCAGTCGTCCACCACGCGCACCTCAAGCGGATGTCGTTGCACTGCGCGGATCCCCCGGCGGGCCGATGCACTGAAGGAAGCGAAGAGCTCAGTCTCGCTGGGCTGCAGATCCAGCACGAGCGTCGTGCTCCAATTCCGCGCCGTGGGGGCCTGCACGAAGCCTGCGCGCGCGAGCAGTTCCCCGAGCCGAGAGCGTGCCTCGGTGTCGCGCGAAAACACCTCGACCGTCAGGCGCAGCACACGAGGTTCTCGACGGGCCACCTCCATCAAGGCGTCGACGGCGGCGGCCCAGAGGACCCGGGGCAGCGCCTCCCCGAACCGCTCGACCCGCAGCACCCGAAACCCTGGTATGGCACGACTCAACGCGGCCTGCACGACGAAGCCCCCGGCAGAGGAGCCGTCCGGGCTGCGAAGTAGAACTCTCAGCGACTCGACGCCCTTTCGCGCCAACATCCACACCGCCCGATGCGGCAGCGGTAACCGGATGCCAGCGGCCGCCAGAGATCGCTCGTATGCGTCCCATTCGGCCGCCGACTCATCGCGCAGTAGTTCGACACCAGAAGCCAACTCGCTACGCCTCGCGGCACTAGTGAGAGTCATTGTCACATACCATCGCAGCCGCGCAGTTCGCTGGGGAAAGAAGGGGCCCTCGTGCCGCTCGCTGGTTCGCACAACACGTGCCGGCCGGAGACCCTAGTTCTTGGAGCGGATCCTAGGATCACGATGTGGCGGGGACGCCACATCATAGGGGTCACGTCCCTGGAAACGAAGACTCGGGTAGCGACGTGTTGATCCCCGCGCGGCGACGCTCATCGCGGATCAGGGAGTCCACGAAACCCGCAGTCGCGGCGCTCAGCACCTGATAACCCCCGTCCTTGGCGCCGACCGGAAACGATGCCTTGATACCGCCGCGCACACCGGGGTCCTGGGTGCCGCGGTTCTGGGTGGACTTGAGAAAGCGCAGAACCGCGTCGACCGGTTCGAGCCACCGACGCTCACGGGTGGTCTCATACAGGCGCAACCAGATGTTCGCCATCTGCGCCATGCCGGCCATGCAGCTCCACGATGCAGCGGGCCCCCATCCGATCGCAAATCGTCCGGGCAGGCGCCCCACCGGATCGACGGCGCATGCCACGCGCTCCGCCGCCGCCGCCGCGCGCGCGATCAGGCCCGCGTCGCCAAGCACGCGGCCGCCCTCGAGCAGGCCCCGGATCGCCTCCGCCACTGTGTGTAACCGCGGACGGAGCGGATCGGTGAAGCAGCACTCGGGCATCCAGCCATCATCGTGCTGGCGCCGTGCCACCGCCCGGAGGGCTTTCGCTGCGGCCGCACGGAATTCGGGCGCCCGGAGACGACGCCCCGCCTCCGCCAGCGCCCAGGCCGTCCGTGCGTTGTACAGCGCCGCATCCCGCGTCGTTTCGGCCGACGTCCCCTGGCGCCAGACACCGTCGTCGCCCAGCGTCGCCAACAGGAACCACGCGGCTCGACGCGCGGCGCCAGCAAAGATCCCCGCGCCCGTTTCCCCGAACGCCGCGAGCCAGGCGAGCAGTACCTGCCCGGTGTTAAACACGGCCGGTGCCGTCCGCTCGCCGATGATACCGCCCCGCACGGCGCCCGACGATAGTTGCAGCTCGAGTTCCCAGCGTGCCGCGCGCTCGGCCCGCTCCGCGAGTGCCGGTCGGTGCAGGTGCCGGGCCGCTCCATACAGCAGCGGAATCAGTTCACCCGTGGCCCCGGCGTCGGCAGGCTGCCACGCGCGGGATCGGAAGAACGGATTCCACCCGAGGCTGTACCCGCGCGCGAGACCCCCTTGGCCGGTGGCGTCTTGCGCGCGCGTCAGCCAGCCGAGTGCTGCGACGAGATGTGGCCGGTGATCGGGGTCGACGGCGTAGCCCGCGCGCTCACACCACCCCTCCTCGAAAGCGGCCGGGTTCAGCATCGGGTGCGCGCGCACGCGGCGCAGCCGGGCGACCATGGCGCGCGCGACGCGCGGAAGAGGCACGGGGGACAGTGCCGACTCGTATCTGGAGTGCATGATCCTGATTGGAGGCGACGCGAAGTCGAGAGACAAGTTCTGTGCCGGTTGACGAAAGACCCAGCCACTCTTCGCCGCCTGTTGCGCGCACGCGATAGGAATCGCTAGGAAGGACGCGGAAGTCGGCCGCCATGTGCCGACGTCGCGACCGCTCCACACCCGCCGCCCCTGCGCCATAGGGCCACGCAGCGAAACGCAGCGGCACGACGACGAACCGCTGCATGACAGGGCACGCTCGAGCGCACTCGCGCTCGCGGCGTCGGCCCTCGGCGCGCGCACGGACTTTGCCATGTCTCCGAGCCATGACGACGACGCTCACGCCTTACCGATCGACACGACACAGCCGACCGACGGATTTGCTGGTGCACGCGCCCTCGCTCGCACGCGCGTGGCCGCTCCACCCCACTGATCGGGAGCGACGCGGCCGGCGTCTCGTCAACATGGTAGTCGCGGCCATCGGCCTCGTACTCACGTCCCCACTGGTGTTGGTGATCGCGGCATTGATCAAGTTGACGTCGCGCGGACCCGTGTTCTTCACCCAAGCCCGCGTCGGGCTGGACCGGAGGGCGCTGACGGGCGCCGGCGGAAACACCCGGCGCAACATCGACTTGGGCGGCGCGCCATTCACGATGTACAAGTTCCGCACGATGCGCCCGGCCGCAGGGAACGGGAAGCAGGTCTGGGCGCACGCAGACGACAACCGCGTTACGCCAATCGGCCGAGTGCTGCGCACGTTCCGGCTGGACGAGTTGCCGCAGCTGTACAACGTGCTCAAAGGCGATATGAACATCGTCGGGCCGCGCCCGGAACAGCCGGAGATCTTCGTGTACCTGCGCGAGCAAATCGAAAGCTACCCGCGACGTCAGCGGGTGCGGCCCGGCATTACCGGTTGGGCCCAGATCAACCAGGGGTACGACACCTCAGTGGAGGACGTGCGCCGCAAAGTCGCCTTTGATCTCGAATACATTCGACGTCAATCGACGCTCGAAGACCTCAAGATCATGCTCCGCACCGTCCCCGTGATGCTGTTGCGTCGGGGCAGCCGGTAATCCCTCACGCGCGGGTCGCGCGCCGCGACTCGCGGCGCGCGCGCCCGTGCACCAGCCGCGACAGGGCCGGGTAGAGTTCGCCGCCGACGGCCTTGAGCGCCTTCTTGAAATTCCACAACCACAGTTGGCGCAGCCGCGCGGCGAGCGCACCGGACGCGAGCGCCGCGGCCACGTCGGCCGAGGCCCCGCGCCGCAGTACGTAGCGTCCGATGACGAGGCAGCCGTCCACGACCCGGCAACGCGCCGTGGGTTCCGACGTGAACAGCGCAGTCAGGCCCGGCGCGGCGGCCGCCGCCGCGACGCGCCGCGAAAAGGCGTCGCTCGGTACCGCAGCGACCCGTACCGGCTCACCCAGCACGTCGGCCAGGATCTCCGCGCTCCGGCTCCACTCCCCGATGAGCCGGTCCCAGCCGCACCGCGCCATCCGTGTGGGATGAGAGCACGAATGCGTGCCGATCACGTGCCCCCGCGCCGCCAGCTCGCGCACCTGGGCCCGCCCGACGAATCCCGGCGTCCCGAGGTAGTCGGTGGTGATGAAGAAGTGACCGCGCCACCCGCCACGTTCGAGCATGTCGGCGACGCAGCCGTACGCGCTCGCACCGCCGTCGTCGAAAGTCAGGAGCACAGGCGGCGGGTCCAGCGGGCCCTGGAGGAGGTCGTGTACCGTGCCGCGCCGCGCGGCGACCGCGGATGCGGCTGCTAGATGCCGCTCGAAGTCGTGCCGCTCGAGCTTGTAGGTGGCGGACACGGGATCGGGAAAGCCACTCGCGTCCCAGTCACCCCGCTCGACCACGTCATGATACAGTAGCGCAAGCGCTCTCACGACGGCGTCTCCACGCGCGAATTTTCCATTGGATGTACTTCGTCAGCCAGGGCTGGCCCCAGGCGGCGGAGGGACTGTCCGAGACGTCGATCCGGGCCGCGCGTCCGCCGGCCACGTCGATCAGCGCCTGCCGGATCGCGTCCAGGTTCTCGGTCACGACGCGACTCTGGATGACGAAGGGCGACTCCGCTACTTCGTCGTACGCGTACCCGAAATAGCCGTACACCGGCCCGGTATCCACCCCGTCGTCGACCCGGAGCAGCGTCGTCCCCACCTTCTGAAGGTCGTCGTTCGCGAGCGCCCAAAAGCAACCGTGAGCATTGCGGTACTCGGGGCAGACCCCCGGGTGCAGCACGAACGTCCCCCCGGCAGGAAGCGTGTAGACCTCCCGTTTGAGGAGGCTCTTGCAGCGAGCCAGCATGAGGTCGGGCCCACAGCGGCGGATGAATGCGGCCGCCTCAACAGTGTTCGGGCTCGAGGTCTGGTGGATGGGCGTGCGCGGCGAGAGCGGTGGATAGGCGGCGCACAGCCGCTCGAGCGCGCCCCTCTGCCACGCCCGGTCCCCGGCGGTGAGCGCCAGACGCTCGTAGGCGCGGTAGGCCAGCACATCCAAGAATCGCAGCGGCCCCACGCGCCTCACCTCACGCCGGATCCGTCGCCACCGCCGTTCGGTGGGCTCCTGGATCTCGACCACACCGACCAGCTCCGAAAACGATGCCAGCCACCGCGCGAGGCCGATGCGGTCGAGGGTCGCATCCTGATGACAGATGAGAAGCGTCTTCACGAGCCCAACGCGGGGGCGCGAAATCCATGCCAAGCGTCTTCACGGCCCACCGCGGCGCCTCAGCGAACCGCTCACGTTCGCCGTGGCGGCGCGACCGCTCCGAAATGGGCGCATGTGAGATACGTCACGCTGCCACTGGTCACGTAAGGTGAAGTCAAATTGGCGCTTGCGCCCATTGCCGACCATTCCTATATTGGCGGCGTTGCTGGGACGCGGCATCGCGCCCGCGCCACAGGCACCAGCGCGCCGGAGGCAAGCGCGCTGCTGCGACTGAGGTCCCCGCACAGGACGTTTAGCGTAATCGCTGCTCAGAGCAAACCCGTCTAAAGACGGCGACGCAGAGCTACGGGGCTACGGCGAGCTGATCGCCTTGCCCGCCGGGCCGCCAGCGGATCGACCTTCGGGTCGATCTTGGCGGCCTTCGTTTTTTTTGCGCGAGCTGGTAACAGGGAGGTTCGAGGTAATGCCGTTCATGTTCAAGCTGTCCCAGCGTCTGGCGCGTAGTCGAGCGCCGATGACTGCCGCGCGTGGCCTACTCACGCCGCGGCAGGTGTCGGTCCTCCTGCCAACGTTGGTGCCTCCCCGTCACAACCGTTTCACGCTGTCGCAGAAAAACCCATCAGGTCAGGTGGGACCCTTTGTGTTCTTTAACGCCCTAGCTGAGGAGATCCTGTCATGACGTTCAAGCACAAGTTGTCCGCTCGGTTGGCGCTCATGAAAGATGCGCTGCTGATTCTGACTCTCGCGGCTCTCGGCTGCGAGAAGCCCGTAGCTCTTACCGATTCGCCTGCAACCGTCCGTCTACAGATCACTCCCAAGTCCGTCATACTGCCAACCGATGGCACCACCCAACTCACAGCGGTGGCCCTTACGCCGGCTGGCGATACCGCGAACATCCATGTGAGTTGGACCACCACTGGTGGTAGCATTGCGGACACGACCACGAACGGTGGCCGCCACTACTCGAGTTACAAAGCCACACCGGACGCCGGCGTGTTCAGGGTTGTCGCCAGCGGCCCCGCCGCCTCCTCCGATACGGCGACCGTCACGGTCGTTCGCGCCCGGGTGGCCTCGGTGAAGGTTACTCCGGCCACGGTGAGCCTGCTGCGCGGTACGACGGTGCAGCTCACGGCGACCACGACCGACTCTGCGGCTAACGTGCTTTCGGGCCGGACGATCTCCTGGTCGAGCAGCGATAGCGCGGTGGCGAAGGTGAGCGCTGGTGGTCTCGTCACGAGCGTCGTTGCGGGCTCCGCCAGCATCACAGCAACGAGCGAAGGTCAGAGCGGCACGGTGGCCGTCACGGTGACGAGCGTTCCGGTAGACACCCTGCAGCTCGCACCGACATCGGCAAGCGTTTTCGTCGGGCAGAGGCTACAGCTCACCGCCACGGCGAAGGATTCGGCGGGCACGGCGCTGCCGGGCCGGCCGGTGACGTGGGTGAGCAGCAATCCCAGCGTCGCGACCGTCAACGGTAGCGGCCTGCTCGCGGGGGTGACCCAAGGCTCCGCGACCATTACGGCGACGAGCGAGGGCAAGAACGCCACCGCGGCGATCACCGTGATGATCGTGCCGGTAGCCTCAGTGACGGTCGCGCCAGCGACGGCAAGCATGTCGGTGGGGCAGACGGTGCAGCTCACCGCCACCCCGAAGGACTCGGCCGGCGGCCCGATGACCGGACGGCCCGTGACCTGGACGAGCAGCAATACCAGCGTCGCGACGGTAAACGGCAGCGGGCTTGTTACCGCAGTTGTGGCCGGGACGGCGACGATCACGGCCACGAGCGAAGGCAAGAGCGGGACCTCGGCCGTGACGGTGCAGGCGCCGGCGCCCGTGCCGTCCGGGTCGGTACCAGATCCCACGGTGCTCCCGCGCGCGAGCGGGCAGGCCCCGGATGTGGTCGCCTACACCTTGCTCAACCTGCCCAGCCGCCCCGCCGGGTTCTCTTACAACGACCCGGTCAGCGGCGTCAAGATCTGGAAGGCCACGAGCAGCACGATCCCCATGGCCAATACCGGCGCCGGCCATGACTACGCCGACGGGCCGAATCAGGTGAGCCGCGGCTGGGGGCCGAACAACAACACCCACACCCTCGTGCTCCGCGGCGATGGGCTGAGCTCCTACTATCTGGTCGACTTCACGCGCGGCGTCGGCTTCGCGAACTACCGCGCGCTGACCGGGATCAACATCCGGGACCTCGCCTTCACGTTTTCCAGCGTCGCCGGGCAGGAGCGCATTGCCTATGGGCTCGACCGCGGCGATGGGCGCCTGCACCGCTACAACACCGCCACGATGCGCGTGGAGGATACCGGGTTCTTCCCGGTCACGCTCAACACGGCGACGCCCTACGATATGACGTGGCTGCATCAGGACAAGACCGATGGCTGGTTCGTGGGGCTGTGGGACGCCTCGACCGCGTTTGCCTGGAACAGCCGGACGAACCAGCTCCTCACGCATGCGGAGTCGTGGCTGAACGAGATCAAACTCGAGCGCGACGGCCGCTACGTCGGCCTCACCGGCGGCGGCCCGGGCCCGTTCCGGGTGTGGGACCTCGCGACGAACACCTTCGGGCCGGTGCAATCGGTCGGCTCGGGGAGCGGCAAGTTCTACTTCTCGCACAATGCCGGGTGTCGCAGCATGTGGATGTCGGTCAACCCCGATCTCATCTTCGGGCAAGACCGCATGGTCGTCAGCGGCGGCCAGATCGTCAAGACGCAGATCTCCGCCTTCGGCGCCTCCGGCGGGGACGAGCATCATGCCGGGAACTGGATTCAGTCCGACGCCGAGCTGGGCGGCGACTTGACGCGGCAGTGGTCCTACCTCGATGGCAACGGCGTGGCCGCCTGGAGTGGGCAGCTGCAGTGGAACCAGGCGCTCGGCGTGGAGCGCAACGATGGCAGCGACGCGCGGCTCTTGGCCCATCACTACTCGGTGAATATCAACTATTGGGATTACCCGTTCGTCATGCCGAGTCCCGACGGCAAGGTGGTGATCTTCAACTCGAACATGAACGGCTCGGGCCGCTATGACTTGTTCATCGCCGAGGTGCCGTTGCGCT
>Ga0137370_10001086_pt1 | contig 11055 bp, 13 predicted proteins | sample SagtaG_11_FD_104920 | JGI IMG/M metagenome (GOLD analysis project Ga0137370, IMG submission 104920) | Vadose zone soil microbial communities from Sagehorn Ranch, Mendocino, California, USA - Sage1_R_20_16 metaG | ecosystem: Environmental > Terrestrial > Soil > Vadose zone | place: USA... | reverse complement strand
TCTCCCGCACGCGCTCTCGAATCGCTGCCTCCAACCCCTCTCGCAGAGAACCCTCTTGGCCCACTTCCGTTGCAGTGCTAGTCTTCGCCATGGCGTATTCCTCCTGATGCCCTGAACCTCTCGTGGAGATTCCGGGCTTTCTCCTTCAATGACTTCTCAGGAGAATACGCCTTCTACTTTTCTACAGGAATGGGGACAGAACCTAATAGTCTATTAACCGCCAGCCGTTGAAAACATTGGGCGAAATGACCGTGGCACGTAGCCGCGTTCCGCTACCCCATCCTGTAACGGGTCACAATCTTTGCCATGAATTTTCTCACGAAAATTTCGGCTATTTTCTCAAATTCCTTCCGGCCTTCGGTCTGTCGGTCCGCGTTGTAAGAGCGGGATAGCGGAGAGCTGTTCAGGACGCATCTCTGCCCTCGACTCCGCCAGAAAAGGGCAATTAATTGCCCGAGGCGGGAAGGCTACGGCGGCTAAAGCCGTTAAGTTTCAGAAACTTAGATTTGGCAAACTCCTTGCTCGGGAAAGAGGGGCGATACCCGATCCAACCCCTTAGCGGGTTGTACGTGTTTCTGAGACAACTTCCATAGAAATGAGTCTATGTCCAATAGATTGCCCCTCCTTACGTGTTTCATTCTCGCCGCGCTCCTTCTCCCACAGGTCGTCAACGCACAGAAACATCGCAAGTCAAAGTTAAGCGAGGACGTTGATCTACCGATTGATTTCGCGCTGGATTATCAACTTGGGTTAGCAGAACGAGGGAAAATTCGAGGGAGCAGTGTCTTGCTGGAGAACACGGCCTATAACGAAGCGGGAAGCACGGTGTTCACGAAGCTGGTGCAAAACCCTTCGGTGGCCTCTCTGGGCTTGCCGTATCACTGGAACTTCACGATAGTAGATGACGGCTCGGTGAATGCCCATTCGCTACCCGACGGAGAAGTGTCCGTAGGCTCGGGTCTAGCGAAACTAATTGGCACGAACCCCGGTCTTTGGTCCGCAGTCCTTTCCCACGAAACCGCCCACACAGCGCGTAGACACGCCGTGCGCAAATATCTCTATAGCGTTTACGTGGCTCAGCAGATTCAATATTACCAAGCGCGTGTTCTGGCGGGAGACAATAGCGCGAACTGGTCCCTCGTTGGTCTCCGTATTGCGGCCCCAATAGCTGCTGCCAAACTTTCCCGGAATTTGGAACATGACGCCGATATTCAAGGAATGACGTTGATGGCACGGGAGGGCTACCATCCGGATTTCGTTTTTGCACTCCACCACATCCTGCGAGCAACCACTGGTGAACAGTCCAAGTTTGCAGCTTTTTTCTCAACGCATCCACGTTGGGAAACCAGAGACCAGCGGGATGATCGCGCCTACGCAGATGCACTCGCAGAATACGGCCGATCATGGCCTGATCCAGATGCTTCGCCCGGAGGTAAACCGCCCATGGTTGCTTTCGTCGGTAAGCCCAGCGCACAGGAGAACAAGAAAACTAAAAGTGCTGACCTAACTCTGCCCGTCTACTGTCGCAACGCAGCCAGCCCGTTGAAATTCGTAATCAACTTCCATAAGGACAAGCATCTAATCCAGGCCCTTGACGAACAGTATCGGAATGATCGCGGGGAATTAGTGTTCCGCCAAGATTTTGAGTGTTCGGAGAAAACCGAAGCTACACCAATCGTCGTCCACTTGCCTGCGACTTTGGTTTCCAAGGACGAAAGGAAGGTAAAGGCCGTGGTCTACGTTTATTCCGGTGATGGTGTTTTTCTCGAAGAATTCAAACCATTTGACGTTCATTTCCCGAAGCCATAGACACCATGGAGGAATTAATGATGCTGAAATCAAAGTTCTTCATCGCGGTCGCGCAACTCTTGTTATCGATTCTTCTCCTGAGCCAAATTCCGGTGGGCACTTCCGCAGCGACCTGCACGGGTGCCGACCCCTGCCATGCCTGCAAGAATTGCAAGTACTGCAAGCACTGCGCCAAAGAAGGTGGGAAGTGCGGGGTTTGTAAGTAGCTTCCAGGATGTGTTCTGGTAATCAAGGAGCAAAACAATGAGGTATCTCCGAATCGCAGCCTTTGCAATCTGTTCGATATTGGCGTTCGGTTCCGTCGAAGCGCAACATCACGGCAATAGCCGTCCTAATTATGGCGGCGGTAAACATAGCAAGTCCCACGGAGGACATTACCAGGGACAGCAGAATTCTCATCACAAGGGTGGGCACTACAAGAACCCAAAAACGAGCGACCAGTATGGTCGTCACAAGGCCCTGACCCTGTGCAATAATAGAAGTGCATAAAGACGCAGGAAATCTTCTCCTGCACCAACCGTGCGATAAGCAACGGTGGTCGCCGCCAGGCAATGTGCTCGAAAGAGAAACGATGAAGACGTGCCCAACCTGCAACGCACAAGTCACAGTGTTGATCGTCAACGTCCAGAACGGACAACGATTCTGCCATCACTGCTCGGGCGTTGTCTGCCCAACATTCCTGCCGCATCTTGTCTTTACCGAGGATGACGTGAAATTGCTTCGAGCGATGGGCGTAGACCCGGAGATCGGAAACATTGAATCCCATCTCAAGACACTATCGGAGGGCACGTGAAGTATAAGACGAAGCGACTTTGTTATGACAGCCACGATGTCTCTGTGGCGATACGCACAAATGCTGGACGTGTGATCGGCTTGAACTTCCGGGGCAAAGTCAGTCTGTGCATAGCGGCGAAGAAAATCACGAAAAGTAAAATTTGAAGTAGCGAGCTACCGCGCCGGGCTATTTGTTGGACGGCGAAACACGGCGCGAATCGGGCGAGGACAAGCGCGAGTTCGCTGAACTTCTCAAGCGAGACTGGGAGGAGTTCGACCGGCGGAGAAAACGATGACCGGCGTTCATTTAGAGCGGAACCGGCAAGTCTACTCGGTCGAAGGAGCCGACGCTGTCATCTATTCAAATTCGTATCAGGATTTATCGTCCGGTCCACGCGCCCAAATGCTGTTGGATGGAGCTACGGACTTTGGCGGAATAGCCAGATGATTCGGTATATAGTTCCGAAAAAACATAAAGCGGCGAGAATTCTCAAGCTCGATAGTGCTCGGGCAGATGGTGTCACGCGTCCTATTCCCAAAAAGAAAATCAGTTGTCGAGGAAACAAAGCCGCGATCCCAAAGAGAATGATACCGACTGTCCAACCAACAAATTCCATTTTGATCTCTGACATTTCTAATCCTTCTAGGGTTTGCACCCCGTTTTTGTCGTTACCGTGTTGGTGGTGATAACAGATGCAGCCGCGCCCCATCCCACGCTAACGATTGGAGGTGTGATTGAGACCTGCCAAATACCTCCTCCAGACGAGAACTGGATTCCGAGATTAGCTACGCCAATTCCGACATTCACTGAAAGCGTCGTAAATGGGCCGCTGGTTTGCTGAACCGAGGCTGCATTTGTGAAATTGACGTTCGCTCCCCCACCGGCGTAAGCCCCCAAGACGAACACCGTTGATCCGGTTTGTGATGGGACCCCGGCGACTTTGGAGCCAGCATAGGCGGCCGCTCCTCCAGATGCCGCTGCACCTGCAGAGTAGCCGGACAGCACTCCTCCGGCTTTATTGTGAAATGCGGCAACATCAACGCCACCCGTTGAGGATGCTCCAGCGACGGCGACACCAAGATCGGCATTGTACCCAGCACCGAGGCCTATGCCTCCAGAGCCTACGCCATTAGTACACTTCGCGGGCGGGCTACTAGTATTGCCAGCGCCTCCACCGCCTCCTCCGCCCCCTGCAGCGCCGCCGCAGCCTTTGCCCTGGGGTTCGAGGTAGTCTTCATCCATCAGAAAGTGTTCTGGGTCTTCAAACTCGGCGGGCATATAGAGCACACAGCCGCCGATTCCGCCACCAGCACCCCCGCCGCCCCCGACGCCGCCACTCGGCCCGCTGACGGGCGGGGGAGGGCATAACTCATCCAAGGGGCCGCAAGGACCGTAAACCATACCTGTTGGGTCCACCAGGAGCAACGGGTTGTTCACCACGTATGCGTAGCGGTTCCAGGATTGAGGAACCGCGGGATTAACGGCAGCGAGTCCAGCCGGGTCGGGAGAGGGCCAACGGCCTTGGGTGCTGTATTCGCGGAAGAGAAAGTCATAAAGGCCGCCGGAGGTATCCTGATTCTGCCCAGTGAAGGAAATATCGGGGGTGCCTGACTGGGCGTAAGTTTCACCGAAGGGGGCGTAGGCGGTGTCGCCGGAGACGGTGCGCGATGGCGTCGAGGTAAGGCGAGCGCTGCCAAGCCAGTCAGTATGGCGGTAATGGTCGATGCCGCTCGCGGTATAGACTGCGGCAGCTCCGCCGGGCAAGGGCACGAAGGCTTTCTGGAGCGTCTGGCCACTCATGAGCGCGAGCTTCTCCCCCGTTGGGGCATAGACGATTTCCGTGTACGAGCTGCCGTTGTGCTGTTCGACCATGCGATTCAAAGCATCGAACGTAAGCGAGACGGTGTCAAGCGTTACGGGGCGGCCTTCCGCGTCCGGGGCATATTGATGGGAGCTGTCGTTCAGGACGTTGCCGTTGCTGTCGTAAGTGGGAGTGAATCCGGGCAGAGCGGTCATGCGGTTGGTGGCGGAGGAATAAGTTGGCTGAAAAGAATTGCCCGTGTGGCCCGAGAGCACGTTCTTGGTGATGTTTCCAAACGGGTCGTATGCAAAGCTCTGTCCCCAGCCGCCGGAGCCGCAGTCGGTCTGGCTGATCCTGGACAGGTCGTCATGCTGGTAGGCGCAAGTCTGGGTGTTAGCACTGTTGAACGGGTCAGTGATGGCGTGCTGGCTTAGCGAGCCGTTGGCATTCCAGGTCAAATTTCCAACAACGGACTGTGGGGAATTTCCGACCGTGAACTTGTACTGAGTCATGCGGCCAGTGTTGGCGTCATAGCTGAGGGTATCGGAGTCGCCGGAGCCGAAAGCGACTTGCAACTGTGGCGGCGAGCTATACAGGTTGTAGCTGGTACTGGTGACCGGGTTTTGGCCGGAGCTTGCCGAGATGGTTGTCGGTCGGCCTTCGCCGTCAACGCCGTAGCTTAGGGTGGGAAGACCGATGTTTCCGCTCAACTGTGAAGGAACGCCGTGAGCCCAATAGTTCTCTGTCAAATGGTAGTAGTAGCTGCTTAAGTGTTGTGTGGATTGATAGATGTCCCTGACCTCTCCCCGAGGGGTGTAACTCAAGCCCAGGTCCGTAATTCTCCCGGTGGAAGGGCCGGTGTAAGCCTCAGCGAGACGCCCTTTTGCGTTTTGCATTGCTTGACTGTTCACGGTCGCGGAGTCGTAGACGAAGTTCTTGGCTGGCGTGTTGGCTGCATAAGGACCGCTGTAAGTTGCACTAGTCATTCGGTGAAGGGCATCATACGCAAAGCAGGTGGTATTGCCTTGTGCGTCTGTGCGCTTGACGAGGTCGCCGGAGGAAGTGCCAGTACATCCAGTTGCTGAATCGAACGTGTAGGATGTGGTTCCATTTTCAGGGTTCGTTTCCGAAGTGAGGCGGCTCAGATCATCAAAGCTGTAGCTGCGGGTTTGCTGGCTGCCCGTAGACTGCGCATTTTGCGTGACGCCAGTGGCGTTTCCGAGTGGATCGTAAACATATTTCGTCCAATATCCGGTTTGGGGTGTGGTTTGTGCGCAATTTCCGTTGCCGGTTGCGCCGGTGATTTCGCAAACGGAAGTCAATCTGCCCAGGCCGTCATATTCGAGCTGGCGGCGTTTTGCGTTTTCGCCTGTCGGCGCTGGGCCCAAAGATATGTACGTATCGTTTTGCGTATAGGTGTAAGAAGCGCTTCCGTTTCCGGAATCCGTGACGGAGAGGGTGCGGTTTAGGGCGTCGTACGTGGCAGTCGTTGCAGGAGCGGTGGAGTTTGTATGGCCGGAGGTTCCGCTGTAGGGAAGCGTGACTCGTCTCACGCGGCCGAGGCTGTCGTAATCAGTTTCCACGGAGTCGAAGTTCGATGAGGTAGGGGACTGCCTCGTTTGTTTGAGATGGGTGCGGCCGAGGCCATCGAGCGTGGTAAGCGTGTCCACAGTAGAGTTGTTGGAATTGAAATTCAAAGTGGATTCGACTTGTGTGGGATTCAGCGTGCACGTGCCGGTGCTGTTGCTTAACAGGCCGTAACAGAAATTGGTGGCAACGCCCGCTTGATCGGTGGCTGACGCGGGCCGCCAATAGTATGGGTCACTGTACGACACGGAGGAATTGTTTCCGTTTTCGTCCGTGAGCTGGGTCATGACGCCGCCAGTGCAGTTCCAAGTCATCGACTTCGTTAAGCTAAGTGGTTCGGAAACACTGGTGGGAAAGGCGTTGCCGCAGGTGGAGGTTGCATTCGCGTAATTGTAGGTTGTACCGGCCCCGTTCACATCCGTTGCAGTATACACGTTGCCCGTGTCGTAGTAGGCGATAGTGCTAGTCAGAAAAGTAGAAGTCCCCTGAACGAGTTGCTGAACGGTGGTTGCGTTGCCCCTCGAACCCGAGACGGCAACATGCTGAGGGGTGCCGCTCGTGGGCTGAACGGAGCCTTGGTCATACGTGTAGTTTGTCTGCGCCACGGTGGTGCCGGAACCATTCTGGACGGTAACGGAGGCTGGCTTGTCAGCAATGTAGTTACCTAAACTGGCATAGGAGATGAGTATCTTGCGTAGAAGGCCGCCCGGCGAACCGGAACCATAGTCGTAATCGTCTTGTTCCGTGGGCAGATCGAGGCCGTTGTTGTAGAGTACGTTTGTTTCAGATTCGCGGCCCGAAGGCCACTGCGTGTACACCGATTTTTGACCAATAGAGGAGACACTATTGGTGCAGGGTGGGGTCGCTCCGTTGTAACAGGTGAGGACAGTCAGGAGTAGGTTGCTGGGTGAGACCGAGCCTTGGTAGATTAGGCGCTCGGTTTCGTAAATTCCCTGAAAACTCATGTTGGTTTGATTTGCTTGTGGGTCGGTAATCAGAGTGGACCAGGCGCTGCCCGACTCCGAATGGGCGTAGGTCCAAGTGCCATCGGGAGTGGTGCGAGTGAGAGTCGAGATGGAGCCATCCGCACAGGTAATACCGTTGTTGGGCCCGGAGTAAGAGTAAGTGATGGTGCCGCCGGTGGGAAGTGTGATGGAGGCGAGGCGTCCAGTCACATCGCCCGAATACCCGGGCGTGGCCTCGTAAGTAAAGGTGTACTTCGAATTTGGGTTGGTCGTAGCGTTCCAATCCGGCAGATCGATTTCGGTCACAAGGCCCTGAGAGGTGGGGCCATACTCCGTAACGCCGCTACACCCGAAATTGGTGCGGACGGTGAATGACTGATAGTTGGCCTTGACACTTGCTTGCTGGCCCGACGGCGCAGTATAGGTGTATGTAACGGGGTTGCCGGAGGTCGAAATTGTGAGCACGGGGGTTGTTGAACTCAGAGTGTCGGCTAAAGTGTAGTCCCCAGCGACCTCGTTTCCATTTCTATCCTTTACAATGGAGTTCTGCATATCGTAGGAGTTCCCGTGAATGTCGTAGGCGAAAGTTGCCTCGGGCGTTGCATCTACGGTCATGGTCCAGCCGTCCGATCCTCCGGTCGCGCTCCAGCTACCAATTCCGTACGGACAGAGCTGCGACGAGTCGTTCACGATTACGGAGACCCTGTGCTGGGTGCCGTTGGGGTCGATGTACACCCACCCCGAATATCTGTTGTAGTACGTGCCTGTTCCCAGGTCGGGGTCGCAGTGCTGGCCCGGACAACACTCTTGGACTTGTGAGAAGTCGTAACGGCCAACCTGGGCCCGTGATTGAACTACCCAACCCCCTGCCATACCCCACGCTCCGTAAAACCCGCCCGCGCCGTACGGGGTCCAGAGAGATGAGTCGTATTGCAAAGCGTACGAGAACGAAATGCCGCGACCAGGTCTGCTGAAGACAGGGATCGTGATGTGGACGTTGCCATTGGCGTTGTTCACAATGTCCGGACCGCCCGAGAACGAGGCGAACGGCGGAAATCCCGTTGCCACTTGACCAAGAGAAATGCGGACGCAAATAAGCGAGACGAGCAATGGCAGGACTACGCGACGAAACGTTGCTGCTTTTTTGAAACTGGCCGTGTTCATGAGTTACCTCCTAGCGTCTCAGCGTCCGCGCGAGACCGCCGCAATTTACGGTTTCGGTTTATTGGGTGCTGAACTCGCTGTCAGAAATGCTGGTGTTGGTGGCGACGCTGTTGACTGCTAAGTCTAAAGCGAGCGTGCCCTGCAAAAACTTCTGGACGCGGGCTGGGGCCTGCATGCCTCCAAGTTGCTCGTAGCCGGAGAACCGAATCTCCACAGGAAAGCTGAGACGTAGGTTGTCGTCCGGGTGGACGCTGAAGGCGACGACCACCGGCAAATGAGACAGCGCGTCAAAGTAAATCTCCATGGTGCTCAATTGTTGAATTTCTGTAGTCATTTTTTGGCTCTGGCCAGCAACCACTTGGGAGAATTGGAGGTGATCGGCGGTGACGCCGTTGACGGTTGCCTGACCCACGTAGAGAGCCGCTGTTTGGGAATTGGTGAGCGCGGCCTGAAGCGTGAAAACCGGAAGCAACGAGCTAGCATCGGTCCAACAATTGTGCAGCGTCATGGCGTGCTTTTGGCCGTCCAGCCCGACCCACGCGCCAGCCTGGACTTGGCGAATTTCTTGGCGGGTTCCGCCACTGAGGTTTAGCACGAGCTTGCTTTCCTGATTGCCTTTCACTTCCAAAGTGAACGTACCACTTTCTTGGTCGGAGCCCGCGGTATAGTTTGCAGTACCCTGCAGAGTGGCGTCGGTTAAGCCCTGGTTACCTAAAAGAGCTTGGACACTCAGCCTGGCAAGTGTGAGCGCCGCAGGGTCGCGCTGTGGCGGCTGCTGGGCGGCGGAGGGCAGGAAAACTGAGGCGCAGAGCACGGAAGACGCAAAGGAATGCAGAACGCAAGAGCTGAACTGCATGGGACCTCCTAGTCGCGGGTCCACGAACCGTTCGGGCGAAACCGGTGAGACGTGGAGGCCGTTAGTTACCGTCTGATAACGTAATGACGGTGCGGCGGACCCTATGGCAATGTCACGAGCCCGTCAATCGGGAGAACCCCTGAAACACGAGCCAGGTAATCACCTGAGGAAAGGACTACAAGTACTAGACGCGACGGGGGGCAGAGAATACATCAATCCGTCCGTTCGAGGATGAAAGCGGCATCCTCCATAGCACGGTCCACGAAAAATCCCTTCGCCATATTCGGCTTGTCCGGGTCCAGGTCGATAAGCCTCCTCGCAGCCAAAATCGTTGCCGCAAACAGAATGGCGAACTTCCTTTCCTCTGTCATTTCACTGGCCTATACGTCGCCTTGTACCTCGCCTCCCGGCATGACCAGACCATGTGCCAGTAATTACTTCGGGCGTTAGGGTCGGGGTTCGGGTCACGCGGAGAAATAGATAGAACCTCGACTGACGGTATGCCGGGTTCAGGAGCTTGCAATATTTTGTCGATGAGAAAATCGTAAAGCTCGGTCACGTCCTGACAATCGGGGCACTTCATTCTTATCTTGCTGCAAAGATGGTAGTGGGTCGGAACAGGTTCGGGCCCGATCACGCGGAAATGATGTTCGCAATTCGGACACATAAACGAATCGTAGCTTGGCATTGGAACTCCTGCATCGTGGAATCGTGCAGGTAGGAGAAGCGGGAATGCAGTTTACGTTTCCTTATCCCAAATGTCCATGAAGAGTTTGACTGTCCCCTGGGCCACCATTCGGCACATGTCCGGTTTCCGCGTTGATCGGGAGAAACAGTGGAGTGATAAACTTCTTACCCGTGCCGCACGGCTTTTTGACCGGCTCAGAGAGCATCCAGCGGTGTTCTGGGTGCTCATCCGGCTAGTCGCCCTAAATATTTGGTTTGATTTTTACCACTCGGGCGGGTTTGTGCTTGATCTCATATCTTAGGTCTCGGCACGGTTCTGGGCTGGGCAAGCACTGACAGGACGGCCAGCGCTACTCAACTTATTTCACGAAATCCACCTTAAAGATTTCATTGATTTTCTTGTCTTCTGCCTTCGTGGTTTTCGGAATGTAGTACACCATGATCGTACGCCTAGGATGCGTAAGTGACAGTTGCGACGGCCTCAGCTCCTGCTCTGTAAAGTCCGACATCTTGACCTTGCAGCAGCCCTCTTGCAGGACACCAGTAAACGTCTCCGTCTTCTTTTTGCTCGAATATGTCAGGGTCACCGTTCGCGCTTTATCGTCCGTTGCCGTTACGACACCAGTCCACGTATCGCCATGGTATCCGGGAGGGTAGTAGCCCTTGCCCGCAGTTCCGTGCTGCGCTTTGCTTTCGAGCGTCGCAAGGAAGAACACCGCCATCATTCCAAGCACGATTATGACTTTTCGCATCTCCCGACCGTTGCTCATGGCCTTCCTCCTTCCTTCGATGAAGGGCGAAGCTGGGTGCGGGGCGTCCGGAGAGCCTAAACGGCTTGGCTTCAAGGCAGGAGGACACGTACCCCACGATATTATAGAGATTATAGAGGCAGCGCGGCAAGACATCGAACGCTGCAAGAAGGAAGACGCCATGTGCGAAACAGCGAAGCAACTGGGTGAAACCGCAATTACAATAAAGCGGGGATTGGCTCTGGAAATCGGGCTTATAATTTGTAGGGGCCACATTTCAGGAGCAAGTGGAAACCACTAATCCGGGATGCTAGCAGTATCTGCAAGAAGGAGGGCAAACAATGATTCGACGACTTTTCGTGCTCTTGTTGGTTTTAATCATCGTTGTTGGAGGTTCCGCTTCCTTTCGACCGGCGCAGTCGGCGAGTTCGGACCCGTGCAAGCAAGACCACGCGGCTTGGCTGACACAAGTCTTGGAGAAAATAGAGGCCATAAAACCGGGCATGACGCGATGGGACCTGCTCCATGTATTCAGGACGGAAGAAGGAGTACCAACCAGGAGGGAAGCCGGACTAACAGGATTACGAGAAACATTTGTCAGTCAGGACTGTCCATATTTCAAAATTGACGTCGAGTTCAAGCTGGTAGCTGTCCGGCAAGGG
>Ga0137370_10001082_pt1 | contig 11079 bp, 8 predicted proteins | sample SagtaG_11_FD_104920 | JGI IMG/M metagenome (GOLD analysis project Ga0137370, IMG submission 104920) | Vadose zone soil microbial communities from Sagehorn Ranch, Mendocino, California, USA - Sage1_R_20_16 metaG | ecosystem: Environmental > Terrestrial > Soil > Vadose zone | place: USA... | reverse complement strand
CTGGGGGGACCCTATGGCGACGAACGGCGAGATCCTGCTCGAGGTCCGGGACCTCCGGAAGTACTATCCGGTCACCAAGGGCTTCATCTTCCAGCGGCAGGTGGGGGCCGTCAAGGCCGTCGACGACATCAGCTTTTTCATCCGCAAGGGCGAGACCCTCGGGCTCGTGGGAGAGTCCGGCTGCGGCAAGACGACGACGGGCCGGGTGATCCTGCGGCTCCAGGAGCCGACGGCCGGGCAGGCGCTCTTCGAGGGACGGGACATCTTCAAGCTCGGCAAGGAAGAGCTACGCCGGCTGCGCCGGGACATGCAGATCATCTTCCAGGACCCCTATTCCTCGCTCAACCCGCGGATGACCGTCGGGGACATCATCGGCGAGCCGTTGGAGATCCACCGGCTCGCCCGCGGCAAGGAAAAGGTCCGGCGCGTGCAGGAGCTCCTCGAGGTCGTCGGCCTCTCCCCGTACCACGCCAACCGGTACCCGCACGAGTTCAGCGGCGGCCAGCGGCAGCGCATCGGCATCGCCCGCGCCCTCGCCGTCAACCCCAAGCTCATCATCGCCGACGAGCCGGTCTCGGCGCTGGACGTGAGCATCCAGGCGCAGGTGCTCAACCTCCTGGAGGAGCTGCAGAAGGAGTTCGGGCTGACGTACCTGTTCATCGCGCACGACCTGTCGGTCGTGAAGCACATCAGCGACCGGATCGCCGTCATGTACCTCGGGAAGATCGTGGAACTGGCGGAGACCGAAGAGCTGTTCAGCAACCCCCAGCATCCGTACACGGAGGCGCTGCTCTCGGCGGTGCCGATCCCGAACCCGGAGCTGCGGCGGGAGCGGATCATCCTGCCGGGCGACGTCCCGAGCCCGATCAACCCGCCGTCCGGCTGCCGGTTCCACACCCGCTGTCTGTACGCCCAGCCCAGCTGCAAGGTCAACGAGCCGCCGTTCGCGGACATCGGCGGCGGCCACTACCTGGCCTGCCCCGTTCAGCCGTTCAAGCACCAGCGGAGCAAGGCGGCGGTGCTGTCCAAGCAGCCGGCGAAGCGGTAGGTGAACCCCGCGTTCGCTCCATCCGTACCGTGGAGCGTCGAGACCCGCAGGACGCGCGAATGTCCCAAACGGTAGACCGGGGGGAATCTACAGTGATCGAGTCCCCAGAAACCCGAGTCCCCACAAGGGGTGGTGATCGATCGTGAGACAGCGGATGGCCGCATGGTTCCTGGTCGGTGTCCTGCTCGTCCTGACGTCAGGGGCCGGGACGCGGGCCACGGGTCAGTCGGTGAAAAACCCGGACACGTTCGTGACCTTGCGCTATGGCGATCCTGAAAGCCTGGACCCCGCATATCAGTACGACACCGCCAGTTACGAGGTCGTGTATCCGAACGTCTATGAGACGCTGATCGGCTACAACGGATCGGTGCTCTCGACCTACGTGCCCCGGCTGGCCACCGAGGTCCCCAGCCTCGCCAACGGGCTGATCAGCAAGGACGGCCTCACCTACACCTTCCCGATCCGCCCGGGCGTCAAGTTTCACGACGGCACGACGATGACGCCGGAGGACGTGCGGTACTCGACGCTGCGGTTCATGCTCCAGGACCGCGACGGCGGGCCCTCCTGGCTGCTCCTGAGCCCGCTGGTCGGCAAAGAAAGCACGCGCGACGGGGACAAGATCGTCGTCACGTACGCGGAAGCCGCGAAGACCGTCACCGTGCAGGGGAACAACGTCGTCTTCCACCTGGCCCACCCCTACGGGGCGTTCCTGAGCATTGTGGCGGCCTGGTCGTTCGTCATGCCCAAGGCGTGGGCGGCCGCCCACGGGGACTGGGACGGCAGCGCCGGGACCTGGCAGAAGTTCAACAATCCGAAATTGCAGGACCGCTACGCGTTCGACCATATGAACGGCACCGGGCCGTTCAAGCTGGTGTCGTGGGACCGTCAGGCCAAGGAGGTCGACCTCGCGCGACACGATGCCTACTGGCGGGCCCCGGCGCGCCTCAGCCGGGTCGTGATCCGCGACGTCGCGGAGTTCACGAACCGGCGGCTGCAGCTGCAGCAGGGGGACGCCGACCTCATCGAGGTCGACCGGTCCGACCAGAGCAAGGTGATGGGGATGACGGACGTGACGATCCGCGACGACCTGCCGAGGCTGCTCATCCAGGTGCTTCACTTCAATTTCAAGATCGATCCGACCGCAAACCCTGATATCGGCTCCGGGAAGCTCGACGGCAGCGGGATCCCGCCCGACTTCTTCAGCGACGTCCACGTCCGCAAGGCGTTCGCCTACGCGTTCGATTACGGGACGTTCATCCGCGACGCCTACCGGGGCAAGGCCATCCAGCCGAGCGGGCCGATCATCCAGGGATTGCTCGGCTACGACCCCAGCCTCCCCAAGTACACGTTCGACAAGAACAAGGCCGCCGCCGAGTTCAAGGAGGCCTGGGGCGGCAGGGTCTGGAGCACCGGCTTCAAGTTCACGCTGACCTTCAACACGGGGAACACGGCGCGGCAGATCGGGGCCCAGGTGATCAAGGATGCCGTGGAGTCCCTCAACCCGAAGTTCAAGGTCGACATCCGGAACCTGCAGTGGTCCTCCTTCCTGCAGCTCACGAACGCGCACAAGGGGACGCTGTACGCGCTGGGCTGGGCGGTCGACTACCCCGACCCCGACGACTTCGCCCAGCCGTTCCTGTCGAGCAAAGGGGATTACCCGCAGCGAAACAGCTACAATAACCCTGAGGCGGACCGCTTGATCAAGGAGGCGGCCGTGTCATCGGATCCCGCCAAGCGAAAGCAACTCTATAAGGAGCTCACGCAGATCGCCTACAACGACGTCCCGAGCATCTGGGCCGCGCAGCCCACAGCCTTCAAGGTGATGCGCTCGTGGGTGCGCGGGTGGTACTGGAATACCGTCTACGGCGGGGAGGATTACTACCCGCTCGCCAAGCAGTAAGCGCTGAGCTGCGGGCCGGCCTCGGACGGGCCGGCCCGCTTGTGTTATGACCGGGTTCATTCTCCGACGGCTTCTGCTGCTGCCGTTCGTCGCCCTGGGGGTGTCGGTCCTCATCTTTTCCCTGCTCCAGTTCCTGACCCCGGCGATGCGGGCCAGCCTCTACATCCACGATCCCAAGCAGCTGAACGCGCTTCCGGACATCATCCGGAAGTACCATCTGGACCAGCCTGCGTACGTTCAGTACTGGGACTGGCTCACTCAAGTAGCACACGGCGACCTGGGGTGGAGCGAGACGGCGCGGGAGCCGGTCGCGGACGCGATCCGGGGGTACTTCCCCGCGACGCTCGAACTGGGCGTCTACTCGTTCGCCTGCATCCTCGCCCTGGGCATCTGGCTGGGCACCCAGTCCGCGGTCCACAAGGACCGGCTGCTCGACCATCTCAGCCGGTTCACCTCGATCAGCGGCGCGTCCCTGCCCACGTTCGTCTGGGGCCTGCTGCTCCTGATGGTGTTCTACGGGCACTTCGGCTGGTTTCCGCCGGACCGGCTCTCGCTCGCGGCCGGCCTGTTCGTGCGCGCCCCCGGGTTTCACCCCTACACCGGCCTCATCACGATCGACGCGCTGCTCAACGGTCAGTGGTGGATCTTCTGGGACGCGCTGCGGCACCTGGTCCTGCCGGTCGCGACCCTGACGTACTTCCTGACCGCCGTGCTCGTGCGGATCACGCGCTCCTCGATGCTGGAGACCCTGCGCACCGACTACGTGCGGACGGCGCGGGCGAAGGGGCTCGCCCAACGCACCGTCGTCGACAAGCACGCCCGGCGCAACGCCCTGATCCCGGTGATCACGCTGGCCGGGCTCCTGTTTGTCGGGCTGCTCAGCGGGGTCGTGATCACCGAAACCGTCTTCAACTATCCCGGGATCGGACGGTGGGGGGTGAACGCCAGCCAGCAGCTCGACATCCCGGCGGTGACCGGCTTTGCCCTGATCTTCTCCGGTCTCCTCGTGCTGGGCAACCTCTGCGCGGACGTCCTGTACGCGCTCGTGGACCCGCGGATCCGGCTCCAGTGACCGCCGTCCGATCCTCCACCCCCGCCATTTCGCTCTCCCGCACGCCGAGTCCCGGACGGACGGTCGAGACCGGCTGGCACCGGACGCTCCGGCGGTTCCGGCGCAACCCCCTGTCGGTGCTCGGGGCGTTGATCGTGGCGTTCTTTGTGGTCGTGGCGCTCCTGGCCCCGTTTCTCGCCCACCCCACCGAGCGCAACCCGTTCATGATCCCGCACTCGGGATACGCCAGCGATCCGCACCCGCCCGGGCCGGGGCACCCGTTCGGCACGACCGAGGAGCAGTTCGACCTGTACTACGGGGTCATCTGGGGGACCCGCACCGCGTTCGTGGTGGCCCTTTCGGTGGTCGCCACGGCGGTGGCCATCGCGCTGGTCCTGGGCAGCGTCAGCGGGTACTACGGCGGACCGCTGGACGAACTGGTGATGCGGGTCACGGACATCTTCCTGGCGTTCCCCGGACTGATCCTGGCCGTCGTGATCGTGGCCGTGCTCGGCCAGAGCGTGCGGAATGCCGTGATCGCCATCGCCGTGGTGGAGTGGCCGACCTACACCCGGCTCCTCCGGGGCGAGTTCCTGCGGGTGCGGGACATGGAGTACGTGCAGGCGGCCCGGGCGCTGGGCAGCGGCGACCTGCACATCATCGCCCGCCACGTCATTCCCAACACCATCTACCCCATGCTCATCCTGGCCTCGCTCAACATGGGCGGCATCGTCATCACGTTCGCGGCGCTGTCGTTCCTGGGGCTGGGCGCCCCGATCGGCTACGCGGGCTGGGGACAGTTGATCAGCCTCTCCCACAACTGGATCGTGGGCACGGCCGGCGACCCGTTCACGTTCTGGTACACGCTGATCGTTCCGGGGACCGCCATCTTCCTGTTCGTGCTGGGGTGGAACCTGCTCGGGGACGCCTTCCGCGACGTCTTTGACCCCCGTCTGCAGGGGAGCAGGTAGGGGAGGGAGGGGGAGCAGTCATGCGTACCGTGACTTGGATCCAGAGGGCGGCCGTGCTCGCCGTGGCGGCCGTCGTGATCACGTCGCTCGGCGCGGCCGCCGTCCGCGGGGCCGGGGAACCGGTCAAGAACCCGGAGACCCTCGTCGAGCTGCAGTTCGGGGACGTCGCGAGCCTGGACCCGGCGCTGGCGTACGACATCTACTCCACCGAGCCGATCTGGCCCAACGTCTATGAGACGCTGATCATGTACAGCGGCTCGTCGCTCGACAAGTTCCAGCCCATGCTGGCGACCGAGGTCCCGAGCCTCGCCAACCATCTGATCAGCGCGGATGGGCTGACCTACACGTTCCCGATCCGCACGGGGGTGCACTTCCACGACGGGTCGGTGATGACCCCTGACGACGTGGTCTACTCGGTCCGGCGGTTCCTCCTGCAAGATCAGGCCGGCGGCCCGGCGTGGCTCCTCCTCAGCCCGCTGCTCGGCGTCGACAGCACCCGGGACGATTCGGGGAAGATCCAGGTCGCCTTCGCCGACGTCGCGCGCGCCGTGAGCGCCCAGGGCGGCAGCGTGGTCTTCCACCTGAAGAAGCCCTTTGCCCCGTTCCTCACGATCATCGCCGCCTGGACCGAGATCATGCCGCGCGCCTGGGCGGCCGCGCACGGCGACTGGGACGGCGGCCCCGGGACGTGGCAGAAGTATAACAACCCCAAAATCGAGGACCGCTACGCGTTCGATCACATGAATGGGACCGGCCCGTTCACACTGGAGCGGTGGGACCGGCAGGCCAAGGAAGTGACCCTCGTCCGGCACGACGGCTACTGGCGCCGGCCCGCGGCGCTCCAGCGCGTCGTGATCCGGTCGGTGCCGGAGTTCGCCACGCGGCGGCTCGCGCTCCAGCAGGGCGACGCCGATCTCGTCGTCGCGTCCGCCAACCAGCAGTCCCAGCTCCGCGGCATCCCCGGGACGGTGCTGCAGGACAACCTCCCGCAGATCGCCGTGCAGACGCTGCAGTTCAACTACAAGATCAACACCGAAGCCAACCCGGACGTGGGGAGCGGCCGTCTCGACGGCGGAGGGATCCCTGCGGACTTCTTCGCGGACGTTCATGTCCGCCGGGGGTTCGCCTACGCGTTCGACTACGCGGGGAACCTCGGCGGCGCCTATGCCGGGAAGGGCGTCATCCCCCACGGCCCCATCGTGCAGGGTCTCTTGGGGTTCGATTCCACGGTCCCGGTGTACACGACCAGCCGCGAGAAGGCCGTCGCCGAGTTCAAGGAAGCGATCGGGGGTAAGGTCTGGGAGACCGGCTTCAAGTTCACGATCCCGTACACCGCGGGGAACACCGCGCGCCAGACCGGCGCCCAGATCGTCAAGGACACGGTGGGGGCGCTCAACCCCAAGTTCCAGATCGAATTCCGGCCCGTGCCCTCGAGCACGTTGATCAGCCTGCTCCTGGCCCACAAGGGCACCATGTACTTTCTCGGCTGGTTCGCCGACTACCCCGACCCGCACGACTTCGCGCAGCCCTTCCTGTCGGCGAACGGGTACTTCCCGGTGCGGGGCGGGTACCGGAACCCCGAGGCGGACCGGCTGATCGACGAGGCGGTCGGCACGGCCGACCCGGCGAAGCGCAAGGCGCTGTACAAGCAGCTGTCGATGATCGCGTACAACGATCTCCCGTACCTGTTCCTGGTCCAGCCCGTGACGTATTACACGATGCGGTCCTGGGTGCACGGCTGGTACTACAACCCCATCTTCCCAGGGCAGTACTTCTATACCATCAGCAAGCGCTGACCCCGCCCGCTTACACCGGCGCTCGGCGTGAGGACCGGCGGGGCGGCGTGTCGGCCGCCCCGCGGGTGCTGCGGGGGTGCTTCGGAGCTCGCGCCGATGCGGCGGTGTGTCAGGGGACCAGGAGCGCTTCGAATCCGGCGGCCCGGAGCTCGGCGACGATACGCTGTGCCGCGGGCCGCTCGAGGGCGCCCACGATCCACACGCGGTTGGGCCGGCCCTGGACGACCGCGGCCTTGAACCCGTGGGCGAGCAGGCGCGACACCAGCTCCTCGGCGTGTGCCCGCTGGTTGAACGCGCCCGCCTGGACATGGACCCGGGGAGAAGGGCTCGTCGCGGCTTCGGCCGTGGCCTGGGATGTCGCGCTGGGATCGCCCGCCGGAGGGTCCATCGAGGCAGGCGGCATCGTTGAGGCCCGAAGCGTCGATGGGCTCCTCGTGGAGGCGCCGGCGTTCATTGTGGACTTCAGATCTGCGATCTCCGCCTGCATCGTGCGCAGCGCGGCCTGCTGATCATGGACCATTCGTTCCAGCGACCGGAGCTCTCGGGTATCGCTGCGGGGCCCGGTCCCCACGCCGACGTAGAGGATGCCGATGACGACGGCGAGCGCGAGGACGAACGTCACCAACGCCACAGGGTCAAGGCCCCGCATCTTCCGCAAGATTCCCGGTATGTCCGCCATCCGGCATCACCCCCAGCGATGTGCTCGTTCGCCTTTGAAATAGTGCCCACCGGGGACGCCCGTGGTGACACGGCGCTTGAGCCGTCCCGCCGTGCTGTGCTACCATTGCACCGATCTGCCGTTTGCGCGGTTTGCGCCGCTTGCGGAGGCACCCGTTTCTATGATCGACGATCGCACCGTTACCCACGTGGCCCGGCTCAGCCGGCTCGAGCTATCGGCGCAGGAGGTCGCGCAGTTCCGCGCCCAGCTCAGGGAGATTCTCGCGTACATCCAGACGCTCAATACCTTGAACCTCGACGGGGCGCCGCCGGCGGCGCAGGCGCGGCCGGCGGCCGACGTGCTCCGGGACGATGTGGCCCGGCCGTCCCTCGACCAGAAGGAAGCCCTGGCCAACGCGCCCGCGGTCGAGGACGGCTACTTTGTCGTGCCTCCGGTGATCGCGGAGGAATGAGCGGCGCGGCCGCCCTTCCCGACCTGCCCGCCTGGGAACTGCGGAGGCTCTACCACCGGCGGGAAACCTCCCCGGTCGACGTGGTGCGCGCGGTGTTCGAGCGCATTGACGCGCAGGAGCCTCACCTCCACGCCTATCTCTTCCGGGACCGGGAGGCGTCGCTCGCGGAGGCCGCCCGCTGGGACGGCGCCGCGGGGGGGGACGATGCGCCGCCTCTCGCCGGGATCCCCGTCGCCATCAAGGACAACATCTGCACGCGCGGCTGGCCGACCACGTGCGGCTCGCGGATGCTGGCGGGCTTCAAGCCCCCCTATGACGCCACGGTGATCACGCGGCTGCGCCGGGCGGGGGCGATCATCGTCGGGAAGGCGAACCTCGACGAGTTCGCCATGGGCAGCAGCACCGAGAATTCCGCGTTCGGCCCGACCCGGAACCCGTGGGACCCCGCCCGCGTGCCGGGCGGCACGAGCGGCGGCCCGGCGGCGGCGGTCGCGGCCGGGGAGGCGACGCTCGCGCTGGGGTCCGATACGGGCGGGAGCATTCGTCAGCCCGCGGCGTTCTGCGGGGTGGTCGGGCTCAAGCCGACCTACGGGCGGGTCTCGCGGTACGGCCTCGTGGCGTTCGCGTCCTCGCTCGACCAAATCGGGCCGCTCGCGCGCGACGTGCGGGATGCCGCCCTGCTGCTGCACGTCATCGCCGGCCGCGATCCGGCGGACTCGACCTCGTCCGATGCCGAGGTCGTTCCGTACCACGACCGCCTCACCGGTTCGATCCGGGGGATGCGGCTGGGGGTGGTCCGGGAATTCTTCGCGGAAGGGCTGGACCCGGGCGTGGGCGCCGCGGTCCGCAAGGCGATCGACACCTGCCGGGGCCTCGGGGCGGTGTGCGAGGAGGTCTCGCTGCCCCACGCCTCCTACGCGCTGCCGGCCTACTACATCGTCGCGCCGGCCGAAGCGAGCAGCAACCTGGCGCGGTACGCCGGGGTCCACTACGGCCACAGGACCGCCGAGGCGGGCGACCTCGAGACGCTCTACTCCCGGACCCGGCGTGAGGGGTTCGGCGCGGAGGTGAAGCGCCGGATCATGCTGGGCACCTACGCGCTCTCCGCCGGCTACTACGAGGCGTTCTACCTCCGGGCCCAGCGCGTCCGCACGCTGATCCGCCGGGACTTCGAGGCGGCGTTTGCGCGGTTCGACGCGCTCCTGGGGCCCGTCACGCCCACGGCGGCGTTCCGAATCGGCGAGAAGGTCGATGACCCCCTGCAGATGTACCTGTCCGACGTCTACACCGTTCCGCTGAACCTCGCAGGCCTCCCTGGGGTCTCTGTCCCGTGCGGGTTCGCCGCGGGGCTCCCGGTGGGGCTGCAGGTGATCGGCCGCCCCTTCGACGAGGCGACGATGTTGAATGTTGCCTACGCGTTTGAGCAGGCCACGCCGTTCCATACGATGCGGCCTCCGCTGGCCCACCCCGCCGCCGGGGATGCGTCCCGCGGGAGGTCACCCACGTCGTAGTCGACGGCAGGCCCCACAGAGCCGGCATGACGTACGAGACGGTCATCGGTCTGGAAGTCCACGTGCAGCTCAGCACGGCGAGCAAGATGTTCTGCGCGTGCGCCGCGGCGTTCGGCGCGCCGCCGAACACCCTGACCTGCCCGGTCTGCCTCGGGCTCCCCGGCTCGCTGCCCGTGCTCAATCGGCGGGCGGTCGAGCTCGGGATTCGCACCGCGCTGGCCCTGGAGTGCCGGATCCATCCGGAGAGCCAGTTCCACCGGAAGAACTACTACTATCCGGACCTGCCGAAAAACTATCAGATCTCTCAGTATCAGTACCTGACCCACCCGCCGCTGGCCACCGGCGGCACCCTCAGCGTTCCCTCGGGCAAAGCGGTCAGGAGGGTCGGCATCCGCAGGGTGCACCTCGAGGAGGACACGGGCAAGCTGGTCCACGTCGCCGGCCGCAGCCTGGTGGACTACAACCGGGCGGGGGTGCCGCTGATGGAGGTTGTCACCGAGCCCGATCTCCGCTCGGCCGAAGAGGCGCGGGCCTTTCTCATTCACCTGCGCGCCGTGCTCCAGTTTGCCGAGGTGACGAGCGGGCGTCTGGAGGAGGGGACGCTGCGCTGCGATGCCAATCTCTCGCTCCGGCCGCCCGGCGGCCCCCACGGGATCCGGACGGAGATCAAGAACATGAACTCCCTCCGCTCGGTGGAGCGCGCCCTTCGCTTCGAGGAGGCGCGGCAGCGGCAACTGCTCGACGGCGGCAATCCGGTGGCGCAGGAGACACGCCACTGGGACGAGGGCCGGGAGATCACTTTCTCCTCGCGTGAAAAGGAGGAGGCGCAGGACTACCGGTATTTCCCCGAGCCGGATCTGGTGCCCGTGCAGATCGATGCGGCACAGGTGGAGGGCGTCCGCGCCGGTCTCCCCGAACTCCCCGACGCGCGCCGCCGGCGGTACGTCGAGGCGTTCGGACTGCCGGAGCACGATGCGGCGGTGCTCACCGCCACGCGCTCAATGGCCGAGTTCTTCGAGCGCGCCGCCGCCGTCTTGCCGAAGCCCAAAGTGGTCAGCAACTGGCTCATCGGCGACGTCTCCGCCTATCTCAACGCCGAGGGCCGCGAGATCGACCAGGTGCCGGTCCGCCCCGAGTCGCTGGCGGCCCTGCTGGCCCTCGTGGAGGCGGGCACCCTCAGCGGTCCCTCCGCGAAAGAGGTCCTCGAGGAAATGCTGCGGACCGGCCGGACGGCGGAGGCGATCGTGGCGGAGCGGGGGCTGGTCCAGATCAGCGACGAGGCAATGCTGGACAAGGTGATTCAGGAAGTGATCACCGAGCATCCCGGGCCGGTCGGCGATGTCGGCGCCGGGAAGGTCCAGGCCGTCACGTTTCTCGTGGGCCAGGTCATGAAGAAGACCCGCGGCCGCGCGAACCCCGCCCTCGTCAACCGCCTGATCCGAGAGCGGCTTCGTGTCCCCTAACCCTCACCGGCGGGACGTCCTGGGTCGCGCCGCAGGCACGGGGTCCTCCGGGGGACGGCAGGCGCGGACCCCGAAGGGACGGCGGGCATCCGGCCCCGGCCTCGTCAAGGGAAAGCAGATCGTTGTGCGCTTCGCGCGGATGGGCGCCACCGGGGAGGCGGTCGCGCCCGTGGCCGGCCGCGAAGTGGCTGTGCCCTACGCCGCGCCGG
>Ga0137370_10001078_pt1 | contig 11086 bp, 12 predicted proteins | sample SagtaG_11_FD_104920 | JGI IMG/M metagenome (GOLD analysis project Ga0137370, IMG submission 104920) | Vadose zone soil microbial communities from Sagehorn Ranch, Mendocino, California, USA - Sage1_R_20_16 metaG | ecosystem: Environmental > Terrestrial > Soil > Vadose zone | place: USA... | reverse complement strand
TACGATCGCTCGATCGATGTGCAGATCCTGAGGCTGCGGCGCAAGATCGAGCCGAACCCGGCGCAGCCGCAGTACATCAGGACCGAGCGCGGTGCGGGCTACGTCTTCAGCGTGCCCGTCCAAGCCCTCATCTGACCGTTTCGTCCGTAACTCGCACGAAATCTGCGCGCTACCCGCTTGCACCACACTGAAGACGATCGAAACCGTACCACCACAACCACGAGGCCATCATGAAATACTTGTTTGTCATCGCAGTCGTGCTTCTCAGCGCGTGCAGCACCGTTCAGCCCAGCAATCCGTTCGCTCATCTGTGCCCAGCGCAGTCCGCCGAGTCGTGTCCCGGGGACACCGATACGCCGATCGTCCTTTCGGGTTCGCCTCAGAAAGACTTCGCCGGCGCGGTAAAACGGAACCCAACGTGAAACAGGGTTTGACTGCCGCACTGCTCGCTGCATCGGCATTGGCGGTTGCAGGGGGCTGCGCGAGCTTCGCCCCGCAGGAGTACGGCTACAGCGAGGCGCGCAGCGTCCAAAGCGTGGCCTACGGAACCATCGAGAGCGTGCGTCCGGTGCGGCTCAACGAGGATCACGCGGGCGTGGGGACCGCGGCGGGCGCGGTGATAGGCGGCCTGCTCGGCAACAGCATAGGCCACGGCGACGGGCGCGGGATAGCCACCATCCTCGGCGCGGTCGGCGGCGGCGTTGCCGGCAACGCGATCGAGCACAACGCCACCGCGCAGAACGGCGAGGAGCTCGTCGTGCGCCTTGACAGCGGGGCCACCATCGCCGTGGTGCAAGGCGGCTCGCAAGGCTTCGAAGCGGGTCAGCGCGTGCGCGTGCTGTCGGGCCCCAGAGGCTCGCGCGTCGAGCACACTTAGCGAGCCGCGATGCGCAAGCTCCGCGTCCTCGCGGCGGCCGGCGCGTGCCTTGCCGCTGCGGTTTTTGCTCCGAACGCCGGTGCAGAGCCGCACGCAGGGCATATGGAGCCGCGCGGAGGGTTCGAGGGGCACGAAGTGCACTATGATCACTTCTATCCGGCGCTTGGTTATTCGCTGCCGGTTCTGCCACTGGACTACTTGGTCGTGAACGCCCGCAACGGCCGGCTGTTTTTCCAAGCGGGGGTCTGGTACCAGCAAGCCGGTTCCAACTTCGTGGTGGTGCGGCCGCCCCTCGGGGTCGTCGTGCCGGTCCTTCCGCCTGCTTACGCGACCGTCTGGGCAGCCGGCGTGCCGTACTACTACGCCAACGACATCTACTACGTCGCGGTGCCTGAGGGGTACGCGGTCGCCCAGCCGCCGCTGGATCGGTCCGTGGTGCCGCCGCCGCAAGCCGCCGTTGCGCCCGCGCCAGAGGCGTTTCCAGGTCCGAGTCGCTGATTTCGTGGTTCTCTACGCAGCCGATGGCAAAGGGTAAAAGCGCCGTTTGCGATACTCGATTCTCGGCGTGCGCACCTGCTTGAGTGGCTGCGATTGACCCAGCCACAGGGCGGTCTTCGGCTCCAGGGGTCTGGAGGACTGAGATTTCGCCGTGCGATGCGAGCTCGCTACGCCTACTTGCGCGTTGCGGTCGGACATAGGGAGCTCGCCATGGGCATATAGGTAGCCTGCTGCGTTGGCTGCTGCACTCATGTTTTCACCCTAGCTCAACGGTCGGTCCGCGGGCTGACGACCTCGAATACCGACGCTCTTTCGAAATCCCCGGGGATGACATATCGGTGGTCGGCCGTGCTGACGGCAGTGACTGCCGTGTGGATCGGCACGATGGGATAACCCACCAGCGCAAATGCGTTCGCAAGCAGGCTCGAGCAAATGAACCGGGTGGCGCTTTCGGCGATCCCGTTCGGCGCGGGTGGAATGCTCGCCTTCGGCGCCATCCCCAGGAAGCTTCTAGCGAGCACCCAGGCGTGCTTCAGGTCATATTCGCCGCCGATCCGGCCTACGACCCATTCGGCAAGGCGGCTTCGGGCCGCGTCGTTCAGGCCAACGGGCCGCAACACGCGAACGTTCAGACCTTCCAGCTCCGAGAGCCGTATCGCTCTGACGCCCTGCGCGATGTCGGCTTCGACGATGCAGCGGGGATCCGGCCCCTCTTCAAGCGGGCCCACGTACATCGACACGTGGCACCACGGCGACCTTGTAATGCGTTTGATGAGCGCCGCGGCGCGCGTATTGCCCTCGGTGAGGAGGACATCGCCGTTGCGAAGTACTGCCGAGAGCGATTCGGGATCTGTGGTGGTCGCGGGACTATAGCGCTTGACCGGCTGAGTGAGAAAGACCGCCAATGCGGCAAACAAACGCGCACGCACGTGGGAAATCAAGCGGAGGATCGACATTTTGCGGCTCTATATTCACGTCACCCTGAATGGGCAAAGTATCAGCCGTGGCGATTACGGCGGCGTTTCCGGGAGCGAGCTGTTGTGTTTCAACTGATACATCGCCCGGGGTGCTCAAATGAGCAGAGTCTCGATCTCGATCGGCAACTCACGGATCCGTACACCGGTGGCGTGATATCAGGGATTTTCCCATGGCGGTATGAGGAGTTTGCATTGCGCCGGCTGCGGCTCGATTTCATATCCGTTACGGCTGAAGCGTTTCGACCGTAACGCGCGTCGAAATCGGCGCGACACGCGCTCGCACCATGGTACAGGGGGTGCCATAGGGCATCGAAACCGTCATCCTTTTGAGTCACCACAACCAGGAGCCCATCATGAAATACTTGTTCGTCGTCGCAGTCGTGCTTCTCAGCGCGTGTAGCACCGTTCAGCCTACCGATCCGTTCGCTCATCTGTGCCCTGCGCAGTCCTCTGAGTCGTGCCCCGGAGACACCAATACGCCGATCGTCCTCTCCGGATCGCGGCAGGCGCGGTCATAACGCGAGCTTTGGCTGAAGCGTTTCGAGCGTAACGCGCGTTGAAATCGGCGCGACATGCGTTCGCGCCACAGTGCAGGCGGTGCCACAAGGCATCGATCAATCAACCGGAAAGGAACTGAACCATGAAACGCATCATCCTCGCAGTACTCCTGGCAGCCGTCGCCGCCACTTCTTTCGCGGCAACGTTCCCCAACGATCAGTACCGCAATACCGCAGGGGAAGCCGACCGGCACCAGCCGCAAGAAGGCAACTAAGCAGTCAAGGCAGGCGGGGGGGCATCGGCCCGCCCGCCCGCTCAGTTCGCGCCAAAGGAAAGTCAATGCGATTGGCATGTGTCGCCGCAGCGCTGATCGCCCTATTCGAATGCGCCGCGATCCCGCTTGCGCGCGCAGAGACACCTGATGCGACCTTGGAATTTACCGCCGGGTCGGCGGCTGCCGGCGTCGGGTACACCTGGGCGAGCGGCACGTTGAACTACGGCGGCGAGTCGCATCCGTTCCGGGTGAACGGTCTCGGCGTCGTCGATATCGACGTCGCGATCGAGGCAAGCGGCATCGTCTATCGCCTGGCAAGGCTGCAAGACTTCGACGGCACGTACACCGAGGTGGAGGTGGACGCGGAGCTGGCCGGCGAGGGATACACAGGCGCCCTGGAAAATCAACACGGCGTGGTCATCGGCCTGCGTTCCACGATTCTCGGAATGCAGTTCAATCCCTCGCTGATCGGCGTGTCGGTCGAGCTCGAGCCCGGCTCTCGCTGACGCGTTTCCGTCGTAACCGGTTCGCAATCACGTCGAAATCGTCGTGCCTTGCAACGGAGCTTCTGGCGCGGACCACGCGCCGCCCCGGCAAGGGAGACGGACATGGACTACTCGATCACGGTGCACACCGCCCTCCGGGTCGCGGCGCTCTTTGCGCAGCTTCCGATGCTGAGCGGGTTCTCGGTGCAGGACCGGGCGACGCTGACCAGCGACCGCGGCATGGCGCCGCTGGACGGAGATCTCTGCGTTGCCGACGTGTCAGTCGATGCCTGGACCGGCTTCGAGGCGACCCCTGTGCTGTGCGCTGAGATCGCGCAAGCAATGCGCGAACTGCTCGAAGAGCATCCCGAGGCTTGCGAGCTGCTGCGCGGGCACACCTTCGCCCGGACATTTCATTGATGCGCGAGAACCTTCGTGAGCGAGGGAATCCGGCGGTGGATCTTCAGCGCGTTCGGCGTGCTTGCCTTGTGCCTGCTCATGACCGGGCTCGATGCGCGCGCCGGAGACCGACAGGCCGTCCGCGTTAGTTTTTCTCAAGCGTGGCTTGAAAATTTACCGTTTGAGCAATCTCCCGGCAGCGGGCATCCTTGCCTCCAACAAGGGGCCGCCATGAACAGAAGCGCACTCAGTGAACGTATCTTGGAAAAAATCGACGCTTACTTCCTATCGTGCAGCGAGAACTTCGTGAGCGAAGGTCAGGAATTCGCGCTTGAGATCAGCCCAGCGCCGTGCGCCGATTGGTACTTGGCGCCGAGCACTGCCACGGGTATTCCGGTCGAATAGCCTTTACTGGCGCGAGCGTCCCGGCGCGTCCTGAATTTCCATCAGGAACGCGTAGATGGCCGAGAAGTCCTCTTGCGCGCGGCCATGGCGCGCCGCCAGCCTGGTAGGTCTCCTTCGCCGCATTCGCCAGCGGAAGCTCACTGCTACGCCGTCGACCACGAGGACAAGGGCATGATGGGCGTCATCGAAGTCGTCGCCCCGTAAGGCCGTAAGTCAATTCCTTTAACCCGGGCCGAGGCTTAACGGCTTCGCTTCAATGGTTGAAGGGCGCGATAGCCGCGGGATTTCGGAGCGGCTACAGCGGTAACCGTTTCGCCTGCGCTTCTGCAATCTCCCCGGCATCGTCGGTGCCGGTGCGCTGCCGTGAAGCGAGTGCTCTAGCGATGTATCCGTGGGAGAAAAAATGAACTGCCGCTTCTTCTATCACTGCCACGCCCTCGACCACGAGGACAAAGACATGATGGGCGTCATCGAGGTCCTCGGCTGAAAAATCTTCGAGCCCTCATATCGCCGCCTTGGGCAGCAACCGATCTTGCAAGATGAGACGTAGCGTCGCGAGCGGCAAAGGCTCCGAGGTGTGGGGCTGGGGCAGCGCGTACGGAAGGTCCGAGCAGCGCCGGTAGCGATCGGAGGCTTTAGGGGAACAGCTTGGAGCACTGCGACGGGTCGCGCCGGGTGATGTTGTAAGCGTCCCGTACCGCCGGCGTGTCGTCGTGGCCGTACTTGGCAAACGCCTGCAACCCGCACGGATGCTCATACCATGCCAAGCCGTTGCCGAACCAGTGCTCGTCGGTCGATTCACCTGCGTGCGCCGGAATCGCCAGCGCTGCCAGTACTGCCGCAACGAACATCGCTTTCATGACATCACTGCTTCTTGAAGATTGGGGTCGTCATCATGCGAATCTGCACTTACGGCATGATTTCGGGGCCGGCTACTGGTGCAACATCACGTCCGCGGGACGCGGCTGCGCGCCGGTGCGCTCGATCCAGCCGCCGCCGAGGGAGCGGTACAGATCGACGAGGCCGGTGAGGCGCTGCAAACGCGTCGAGACGAGCGTGAGCTGGGCGTTGTACAGACCGGTCTGCGCCGTGAGAACGTTCAGATAGGTGTCGACGCCGTTCCGATAGCGGAACTGCGCAAGCTCCAGGCTGCGCTGCTGGGTCGCCGTGTAGCGCGCTTGCGCAGCGAGCTGCTCGTCGTAAGTGCCGCGCGCAGCAAGCCCGTCGGCCACTTCGCGGAAGGCGGTCTGGATGGCCTTTTCGTACTGGGCGATGCCGATGTCCTTCTGGATCTTGGCGACATCGAGGCTCGCCCGTAGCGCGCCGCCTTCGAAGATCGGCACCGTGATCGAGGGCAGGAACGACCAGGCCTGCGATCCAGCGCCGAATAACCCGCCGAGCGTCGAGCTCGCGCTGCCGAGGCTGCCGGTGAGACTGATGCGCGGGAAGAACGCCGCGCGTGCGGCGCCGATGTCGGCGTTCTCCGCACGCAGCAGCGCCTCCGCCTGCAGGATGTCCGGCCGCCGCGCGAGGAGGTCGGACGGCAGCCCGGCTGGAATGTCGGCCAGGATCTTTTCCTCGTTCATCGGTAGACCCGGCGGCAGGTCCGCCCGAAGCGGTTGGCCAATCAGCAACACCAGTCCATTTTCGGCCTGCGCGCGCGCTCGCACCTGGGCGGCGTAATTGGCGTTCGCCTGCTCCACCACCGATTGCGCCTGCTGGAGCGTGAGCTCCGGGGCCGTACCGGTGTCGAACCGCAACTTCACGATCTTGTACGAGGCCTGCGCCGTCTCGAGCGTCTGCCGCGTCACTTCCATTTGCTCGTCGAGCGCGAGCATCGTGAGGTACTGATCGGCAACCTGGGACACGAGCAGGATCTCGGCGGCCTGGCGCGCGTACGCGGTGGCGAAGTACTGCTCGAGCGCAGCATCGCTCAGGCTGCGCAGCCGGCCGAAAAAGTCGATCTCCCACGCAGCGGAAACACCCGCCTCGTAGGCGTGGGTGACAAGTGGGTTGCCGCTCTGTGTCAGGCTGCCCGGTGTGCGCGAATGCGATGCATCGGCGAAGCCCGACACTTGCGGCAGGAGCGCGGCGCGCTGGATGCGGTATTGCGCCTGGACCTGGGCAACGTTCAGCACCGCCACGCGTAAATCGCGGTTGTTCTTGAGCGCAGTCTCGACCAGCCGCTGCAGGCGCGGATCGGCGAGAAAATCGCGCCAGCCGATGTCCACCGCCGGGCTGCCGCCGGCAGGAGTTGCCTTGTACGCAGCTCCGGTCGGGAACTCGCCGGCAACGGGCGCTGCCGGGCGCTCGTAGGGCGGCGCCATCGTCGAGCAGGCGGTGAGCGACGCCGCCGTGATAAGCAAGAAGAGCCTTGTCATGCTGGGGACGCTGCGGCGATGGCTTTGTCCCGCGTGAGGTATTTACTCACCACGACGAAGAACATCGGGATCAGGAAGATCGCGAGGAAAGTTGCGGAGAGCATGCCGCCGAGCACGCCGATGCCGATCGCGTGCTGGCTCGCCGAGCCCGCGCCGCGCGAGATGGCGAGCGGCAGCACGCCGAGGCCGAAGGCGAGCGAGGTCATGATGATCGGCCGCAGCCGCAGTTGCGCCGCCTCGATCGCGGCGTCGAACACGGATTTGCCCTGTTCGTGCAGCTCCCGCGCGAACTCGACGATCAGGATCGCGTTCTTCGCCGAAAGGCCTATGGTGACGAGCAGCCCGACTTGGAAGAAGACGTCGTTCGACATGCCGAAAGCAGTCGCGGCGGCGAGCGCGCCCAGCACGCCCAGCGGCACGCCGAGGATCACCGACAGCGGGATCGCCCAGCTCTCGTAGAGGGCGGCGAGGCACAGGAAGACCACGATCACCGACAGCGCGTAGAAGTAAGGCGCCTGGTTGCCTGCCTCGATCTGCTGCAGCGAGATCCCGGTCCATTCGTACCCGATACCGGGTGGAAGTTGCTGGGCGAGCTTCTGCATCGCCGCCATCGACTGGCCGATGCTCTTGCCCGCCGGCGCCACGCCCTGGATCTCGATCGCGGGCAGGCCGTTGTAGCGCTCAAGCTTGGGCGGGCCGTAGGTCCACGAGCCCTTTGCGAGCGACGAGAAGGGCACCATGGCGCCCTTGGCGTTGCGCACGTAGATGTTGTTCATGTCCTCGGGGTTCATGCGGAACTGCGCATCCGCCTGCACGTACACCTTCTTGATGCGGTTGTCGGTGTCCATGAAGTTGTTTACATAGCGCGAGCCCCACAGCACCGAGAAGGTCTGGTCGATGTCGGAGAGCGTGACGCCCAGCGCCGCCGCCTTCTCGCGGTCGATGTCGATCTTGAAGGTCGGGTTGTCCTCCAGGCCCACCGCGCGCACTTGGGTGAGATCCGCATCCCCTTTCGCCGCGGCGAGCAGCTGGTTGCGCGCCTGCATGAGCTTGTCGTGGCCCAGGCCGCCGACGTCCTCCAGCATGAAGTCGAAGCCCGCCGCAGTGCCGAGGCCACGGATCGGCGGCGGATTGACCGCGACAATGGTCGCGTCCTTGTAGGCGGCGAAATGCGCGTTCAAGCGGTTGACGAGCGCCTGCGCGGTGAGGCCGGACGCGCTGCGCTGGCCCCAGTCTTTGAGTCGCACGAATACCATGCCCTGGCTCTGGCCGCGGCCGGCGAAGTTGTAGCCGTTGATCTGGAAGTTCTCGGAGACCGCGCCCGTCTCCTGCTGCGTGAGATAAGCGCTGACGTCATCAAGCGCCGCCTGGGTGCGCACGAACGCGGCGCCCGGCGGTGTCTGCACCTGCACGAAAAGGTAGCCTTGATCCTCGGTGGGCAGGAACGAGGTCGGGAGTCGCACGAAGAGCAGCCCGACGGCAACGATCACGGCGGCGTAGATCAGGAACCAGCGTCCCGCGCGCGCTAAAACGTGGCGCACGCCGCCCAGGTAGCCGTTGCGGCCATGGTCGAAGGAAGCGTTGAACCAGCGCGCGAAACGGCCTTTCGCACCGTGGCCCGGCTTGAGGATGGTGGCGCACAGCGCCGGCGTCAACGTGAGCGCGACGAACACCGAGAGCAGCATCGCCGCGGCGATCGTGAGCGCGAACTCGCGATAGATGGCCCCCGCGGTGCCGCTCGAGAAAGACACCGGGACGAACACCGCCGCGAGCACCAGCGCCACGCCGACCAGCGCGCCGCTGATCTGCTCCATCGCCTTGCGCGTCGCCTCGCGCGGCTCGAGGCCTTCTTCGGTCATCACGCGCTCGACGTTCTCCACCACCACGATGGCGTCGTCCACCAGCAACCCGATGGCGAGCACCATGCCGAACATGGAGAGCGTGTTGATGCTGAAGCCGAGCGCCGCCATCAGGCCGAAGGTGCCGAGCAGCACCACCGGGATCGCGATCGCCGGAATGATCGTGGCGCGCCAGTTCTGCAGGAAGAGCAGCATCACCAGTACGACGAGCGCGATGCCCTCGAGCAGCGTCTTCACCACCTCGGTGATCGAGGCGGTGATGAATGGCGTGACGTCGTTCGGATAGACGACGCTGAGACCTTGGGGAAAGTACTTGGAGAGCTGCGCGATGCGCGCCCGGACTGCGTTCGCCGTGTTGAGCGCGTTCGCGCCGGTCGCGAGCTGAATGCCGATGCCGGCGGCGGGCTGGCCGTTGTACTTGTTGTCGACGTTGAAGCTCTCGGGACCGAGCTCGATGCGCGCGACGTCGCGCAGCCGCACCTGCGAGCCGTCGGGCAGCACCTTGAGAAGGATCGCGCCGAAGTCCTGCGGCGTGCGCAGTAGCGTCGCCTCGGTGATGGTGGCATTTAACTGCTGCGTGCCGGGCGCCGGCATGCCGCCGAGCTGGCCGCCGGAGACCTGCACGTTCTGGCTCTGGATCGCGCTAGTGACGTCGAGCGGCGTGAGCGCGTAGTTCGTCAGCTTCACCGCATCGAGCCAGATGCGCATCGCGTACTGCGTGCCGAAGATGTTGAGATTGCCGACGCCGTTGATGCGGCTGATCGGATCCACCACGTTCGACACGATGTAGTTGGCGATGTCGAACTTGTTCATGTTCTTGTCCGAAGAGACGAAGCCGATCACCATCAGGAAGGAGCTTGTCGACTTGGTGACGCGGATGCCCGACTGCGTGACCTGCGCCGGCAGGAGCGGCACCGCGAGCTGCAGCTTGTTCTGCACCTGGACCTGCGCGATGTCGGGGTTGGTGCCCGGCGCGAACGTCAGCGTGGTGGTCGACTGCCCGGTGTCGTCGCTCTGCGAGTCGAGGTAGATGAGGTTGTCGATGCCGCTCATCTGCTGCTCGATCACCTGCACCACGGTGTTCTCGACGGTCTGCGCCGACGCGCCGGGGTAGGTCGTGGTGATTTGCACCGTGGGCGGCGCGATCGGCGGCACCTGCTCGACCGGCAGCGACAGGATCGACAGGCCACCGGCGAGCATGATGAGGAGCGCGATCACGATCGCGAAGATCGGCCGCTCGATGAAGAACTTCGGCATCGTCAGCTCGCGGCGGTCGTCTTGACCGCGGCCGGCACCGTACGCACGGTCATGCCGGGCTGCACCTTCTGCGTGCCGGCGACGATCACGCGCTCGCCTTCCGCCAGGCCGCCCACGACGACCCACTGGTCGCCGAAGGTGCTGCTCGCTTGGATCACGCGCTGCGAGACCTTGTTATCGGCGCCGACGACGAGCGCAGTCGCCTGCCCCTTCGGGTCGCGCGTCACGCCCTGCTGTGGCACGAGCATCGCCTGGTCGTTCACGCCCTGCTCCATGCGCGCGTGCACGAACATGCCGGGAAGCAGCACATGGTCGGGATTCGGAAACACCGCGCGCACCGTGACCGAGCCCGTGCCCTGGTCTACGGTGACGTCGGTGAACTGCAAAGTCCCGTCGAGCGGATACCGGGTGCCGTCTTCGAGGAACAGCGTCACCTTCGCACTATCGCTTCCGTCCACTTTGACGCGGCCGTTCGCCACGTCACGCCGCAGCTGCAGCCCCTGGATGCTCGACTGGTTCAGATCGACATAGATCGGATCCATCTGCTGCACGGTGGTCATGAGCGTCGCGGCGCTCGCCTGCACGTACGCGCCGGGCGTCACCAGCGAAACGCCGATGCGGCCGGTAATCGGCGAGACGACGTCGGTATAGCCGAGATTGATACGGGCGGTCTGCACGGCCGCCTTGCTCGAGGCCACGTCGGCGGCGGCCTGGCCTTGCGCAGCGATGGCGTTGTCGTATTCCTGCTTGCTGACGCCGTTGCCGCCGATGAGGATCTTGTAGCGTTCCGCCTGCGCGTTCATCGCGGCGAGGTTCGCCTGCGCCTTCTGCAGCATGCTGAGCGCGCTGTCCAGCGTGGCGCGGTAGGGAGCCGGGTCGATCTGGTAGAGCCGCTGCCCTGCCTTGACATCGGCACCTTCCTTGAATTCACGCTTGAGCACGATGCCGTCAACGCGCGCCCGCACCTGCGCCACCAGGTACGCCGAGGTACGGCCCGGCAGCTCGGTGACGACCGGCACGGCTGCCTTGCGCACCGTCACCACCGAAACTTCCGGCGGCTGCGGCGCCGGCGGCGCTTCTTTCGCGTCCACGCAGCCGCCGAGGACGACCAGCGCTGCAAGCAGGTTCAAAGTTCGATTCAAGGATGCCTCCCGAAAGGAAGGCATTTTCGGGTGG
>Ga0137370_10001076_pt1 | contig 11094 bp, 8 predicted proteins | sample SagtaG_11_FD_104920 | JGI IMG/M metagenome (GOLD analysis project Ga0137370, IMG submission 104920) | Vadose zone soil microbial communities from Sagehorn Ranch, Mendocino, California, USA - Sage1_R_20_16 metaG | ecosystem: Environmental > Terrestrial > Soil > Vadose zone | place: USA... | reverse complement strand
GGCGAACGGTTGTCCGCTCGATTGGCGTAATCCCAGGCCCGTTCGGTCACTAAAGCATACCTCGAAGGTGCCGCGATAGATTCATCGGGGTGCTTCTCCTCAGGTCGTGGAGCATGATATGAGAGTCTTATCCGTATGTGATGGCCAGGTTAGCTGGTGCGAGGGTTGCGCGGCGGGCATGTCATGGACGCCTCGCAGCCGCTGGATGAGGTGGCGGGGACCGTGCAGCAGATCATCCAGCGCCATCTGAGCGCGCGGACGGCGCAGAGACTGAGGTTGCCCCTTTCATGGACGCCCTCCCCTTCAGCTCGATCCTGAGGCCGAACCTGGATGGGACGGGGAGACCCTACCTCCTCCGCCCCAGCCGGCACAGATCCGGCTGGCTCCTGCCCGCGGACCCCGCGCTCCGCCGCCCCAGCATGAGCGCCTTCGGCCAGAGCGGAGTGAGGGGGTTGCTGGGACGGAGCCTCCCCGCGGCCTGGCTCGGCGGCCGGCGGCTCTGGTGTGATGTCGGCCCGCTGGAACGGGAGCTGGCGGGGGCGCTGGGGGAGCCGGACGTGCGCCTGGCCTTCTGCATCGGCACCTCGGGCGCCTACCGAAAGCTGACCGCGGAGGTGATCACGTCCGGAGGCCGCGTTCCTGCGTATGCGAAGATCGCCGTCCACGCCCCGGCCCAAGCATCGCTGGAGCGCGAGCAGGCGACCCTCCTGCGCCTGTCGACGGCCGGCGCCCTGCGCGGCAGAGTGCCCGGGGTGCTGGCCTGGTTCCGCTGGGACGGCGCGCAGGTGCTGGTCACCACGGCGGGGACCGGTCGAATGGGCCCGAGCCGGTTCGGGGAGCAGCACGCCGAGTTCCTCCGGCGGCTGCACGATGCGTTCGTCGAGAAGAGGCCGTTTCTGGCCAGCGCCATGTGGGCCCGAATGGCGGCCGCGGTCCGCCGCCTGACGCCCCGGATGTCCGTCGAGTGGGCTCTCCGCTGCCGGAATGCGCTGAACCTTCTTGCGGAGCGCCTGGGGCCGGGAATCCTGCCGCTTTCCATCGCCCACCGGGATTTCACCCCCTGGAACACTCGGGTGGGACCGCAGGGACTGTATGTCTTCGACTGGGAGGCGGCGGTCGAGGGCACCACGCCGCTGTACGACGTCTTCCACTTCCAGGCCATGCAGGCGGCGCTCGCCGGACGACCCTACCACCCGTCCCGCGGCCGGCCACACGACCTCATCGCCGCCCTGTGGCCCGAGTGGCAGGCCCATCTCGCGCCCCTGTACCTCGCCTACCTGGTGGACATGGGCCTGTTCTACACGGAGGCCCGGCTGGAGGCGCCCGGCTCGGGCGACGACCGGGAGCAGCGCTGGCTCGCGCACCACATCGACATGTACACGGGGAGTCGCTGTGCGGTGGCCTAGCATTTCTGTCGTGACGTGTTCGTACAATCAGGCTCGCTTTCTCGACGCCGCCATGCGCAGCGTGCTCGAGCAGCGCTACCCGCGGCTCGAGTACATCGTGATCGACGGGGCGTCGACGGACGGGAGCGTCGAGGTGATCCGGCGATACGTGCGCGGGCTGGCGCATGAGGTCGCGCAGTTCTTCGAGACCCACCCGCGGGCGCGCGTAGTCTACGGCGACGCCACCTGGATCGACGCGAACGGCCGGCCGCTCCCCCCCAAGCGGTAGCACGGCTTGGGGCTCCCCGTCTGGACGTACGATCACAACCACACTCCCCAACCCTCCACGTTCTGACGGCGAGATCTCTACGAGGACGTCGGCGGACTGGACCCGCAGTTCGACCTCGCCATGGACGAGGCGGGCGGGGAACCCTCCCGCGCGGTGACCAACTGGGAGACGGGCGCCGTGATGACCGTCCGGGCGGAGCATCTGACGCTCTGCGGCAACGCGTTCGTGAGCGCCGGGGCCGATCAGCATGTCCTGGCGATTCCGGGCTGGGACTTTGTGATGAACACCCTGACATCGGCGCGGAACGATTTTTGGAATCCCGGGAACCCTGCCTCGATTTTCTTCGACTGGACGGCGCACTTCACCCTCGCCGACTGGCAGCGGAGATCGGGACAGGACAGCGACTCCGTTTATGCCGATCCGAATTTCACGGATGCCCAAGGCTGGAACTTCACGCCGCCGCCCGGCAGCCCATGGCGCGGATGCGCCGGGACGCCGCCGTCGCCACCCAAGCCTCCGGGCAGCACGTAGGAGGAGGACGCGGACCCCGGCCCTGCGCAGGAGCGTCCATCTTCGCCGCGGAATACTCGGGCGATGCCACCGATCAGCAATCTCGCGGCGGTCCAGGGGCTGAGCCCCCGCGATCTCAGGCGCCTGATGCGCAGCGGGGAGTGGCGAACACCCACGGCCGGACTGGCGCCCGGCTTCGCCCAGGCGAACCTGGTCGTGGTCCCCCGGGAGACGGCCTACGACTTTCTGCTCTTCTGCCAGCGCAACCCCAAGCCGTGTCCCCTGATCGATGTGACCGATCCCGGCAGCGCGGAACCGGCGTACGCGGCGCCCGGGGCGGACCTCCGCACCGACCTCCCCAAGTACCGCATCTACCGGCACGGCAAGGTAGAGGAAGAAGTCACGGAGATCACGCGGCACTGGCGTCCCGACTTCGTCGCGTTTCTCCTGGGGTGCTCGTTCACCTTTGAGGGCGCCATGCAGCGGGCGGGTCTCCCCGTGCGCCACATCGAGGATGGCCGCAACGCGTCGATGTACATCACGTCGATGGCCTGCCGGCCCGCGGGCGCGCTGCACGGCCCGGTGGTCGTCAGCATGCGCCCCGTGCCTCGCGAAGGCGTGCCGCGCGCCGTCCTCGTCACCGGCCGGTACCCGCGGGCCCATGGAGCGCCGCTGCACGTGGGCGATCCGGGAGCCATCGGCATCCGGGACCTCGCGCATCCCGACTTTGGAGATGCGTCACGGATCGAGCCCGGCGAGGTGCCGTTGTTCTGGGCGTGCGGGGTGACCCCCCAGGCCGTCGCGCGCACGGCCAAGGTCGATCTCATGATCACCCACGCTCCCGGCCACATGTTCGTCACCGATCTGCTGGACGAGGATTTCGCCGCGGGATGACGCGTTAAGCCCCGCAAGGGGACAACCTCTGTTTGCGGCCGGCATCGCTCTGGTGTGGAGCCCCCGCAGGGGACGGAGTCGCATGCCTGAGTTGCCGGATGTCGAGACCCTCGCCAGGACGCTGCGCCGCAGAACGCTCGGGCGCCGAATCCACCGGGTGCGGATCCTGAGCCCCGCGACCATCCGCTCGCCGGCCCCCCGGGCGTTCGCCCGGCTCATGCGCGGCCGGCGGATCGCGCGTGTCGGCCGCCGCGGCAAGTACCTCCTGATCGACCTCGACGGCGCCCTCACCCTGATCGTCCACCTCCGGATGACCGGTGATCTCGCGATCGCCCCGGCCGGCGCGCCGCTGCATCCCCACACGCGCGTCCTCTTCGCGCTCGGCGGCGAGGAACTGCGCTTCGTGGACCAGCGCCGGTTCGGGCACATGGACCTCCTCCCCGCCGCCCGGGTGCACCACCTCTCCGGGCTGCGCCGGTTGGGGAAGGAGCCGCTCGCCCGCGGGTTCACCCTCACCCGCTTCCGCCCGCTGCTGCGAGGCCGGCGCGGGATGCTGAAGAGCCTGCTGCTGCGTCAGGACGTCGTCGCCGGAATCGGGAACCTCTACGCCGACGAGATCCTCTTCCAGGCCCGCCTGCGGCCCGCGCGCCCTGTGGAATCGCTCCGCCCGCCGGACGTGGCGCGGCTGCACGGGGCCATCCGCGCGGTCCTGCGGCGGGCCACCGACGGTCTCGCCCGTTCCGGCAGACCGGCGGCCACCCTGCTCGACGCGCGCGGGCGCGGGGGCGCATGCCCGCGGTGCGGGCGCGCGCTCGCGGCCGCGAGGGTCGCCGGCCGGGGCACCTATTACTGCCGGGCCTGCCAGCGGTAACGCGATCGGGGGGTGGTGACGCATGCCGATGCACGACGTGACATGCGAGCGCAACGTGCCGGTGCCGCTCAAGGACGGCGTCCGGCTGGCCGCCGACATCTACCTTCCCCAGGGGATCCCCGGCCCATGGCCCGCCATTCTGGAGCGCACGCCCTACGATAAGCTGAGGACCGACCTGGTCCTCTCCGCGAAGTATTTCGCCGGCCACGGGTACGCCGTCATCCTGCAAGACGTGCGCGGCCGCTACGCGTCGGACGGAGAGTGGTATCCGTTCGGCAACGAAGCGCCGGACGGCGTGGAGACCCTGGCGTGGGTGCGCGCGCAGCGGTGGTGCGACGGGCGGGTGGCGACCATGGGGCTCTCCTACTCCTCGTGCACTCAGACGAGCATCGCCGCGATGAACCCGCCGGGCCTGGCGGCGCAGTTCGTCAGCCAGGGCTTCCATAATTACCACACCGCCTCGATGCGGCAGGGCGGCGCGCTGGAGACGCGCTTCTTCCTCTACGCCTTCAAGATGGCCGCGACATCCCGGGAGGCGATCGCCGACCCGGTGAAGCGGGCCGCCCTGGAGGAAGCCTGGGCGCACGTACGAGACTGGCTCACGCAGGGTCCCCCCAAGGAAGGGCTCACGCCGCTCCGCCACGTCCCTTCCTACGAACGGTGGCTCCTGGACATCTTGCGGCACGGCGATTACGACGCGTACTGGCGAAGCCGTCCCGCGTACACCATCGAGGACCTTTACGAACAGCACGCGGATGTTCCCATCTACCTGTGCGGGAGCTGGTACGATTCCTACGCCCGCTCAACCGTCACGAACTATATCGAGCTGAGCAGGCGGAAGCGTAGCCCCGTGCGGCTCATCATGGGGCCGTGGATCCACGGAGGGGCGAATCTCGATCTCTCGTACGCCGGGGACGCGGACTTCGGCCCCGACGCCCCGCTGGGCTACAACGTCTTCCGGCTGCGCTGGTTCGACGCGGTCCTGAAAGGGGCGCGAAACGGCCTCCTGGAAAAGCCGCCGGTCGCGATCTTCGTGATGGGCGGCGGCTCGGGGCGGAAGACGGTGGAATCCCGCCGGCTCGATGTCGGCGGCCGGTGGCGGCTCGAGCACGAATGGCCGCTCCGTCGCGCCACACCCACCGCCTTCTACCTGCAGCCCGGGGGCGGGCTGGCGCCGCGGAAGCCGCCGGCGGGCGCAGCCCCCTTGCGCTATGTCTTCGACCCGGCGGATCCGGTGCCGACCATCGGCGGCAACATCTCGGTTGGCTACGAGGTGATGCCGGGCGGCGGCTTCGACCAGCGAGGCGGCCGGCACGTCTATGGGTCCAGGGACACCCTGCCGCTCTCCGCCCGGCGGGACGTCCTGGTCTTCTCGACGCCGCTCCTGGAGCACGACCTGGAAGTGACCGGCTCCGTCGTCGTGAAGCTCTGGGCCGCCTCGTCGGCGCCGGACACCGACTTCACCGCCACGCTGATCGACGTCTACCCGCCCAACGGCGATTACCCCGACGGCTACGAGTTGAACATCGGCGACTCCATCATTCGCGCCCGCTACCGCGACTCACGCGAGGCGCCGGCGCTGATGGAGCCGGGCACCCCCTACGAGTTCACGATCACGCTGTATCCAACCGCCGTCGTCTTCCAGCGGGGGCACCGGGTGCGCCTGCACATCTCCTCATCCAATTTCCCCCGCTTCGACGTCAACCCCAACACGGGCGGGCCCCTGGGGCTCGAGCAGGTCTCCCAGACCGCGGTCCAGACCGTCTTTCACGACGCGGACCGGCCGTCGCATGTCATCCTGCCCATCATCCCAACCTGAGTTTGTGGGTATTTCACCCGAGTGACATCACCCGGTTTGTTCGGTACAGTGAGAGGGTAACAACCTGACAGAACAAACCCGCTGGCCGACGCGCCCCTTGACGAAGGAGCGCTCAACACGAGGATCCCATGCAAGACCAGGCGCCCATGCGAAGAGCACCGGGTTTGAGCGGGTCGCTCGGCAGGCGCATCCGCGCCGTCATGGCGATTCTTGCCCTGCTCCCATTGGGGGCGGGCGTCCTGCCGCAGACGCGGGTCTTTTCCGGAACCCCTTGGGATACGCCCGGACGGCGCGACCCGTCCGGCGAAGGCGCGCTCGGCTCGGTCTCCCAGGCCGCATCCGACGCGGCCGCCGGGATCCCCGTGGACGCAGCGTACGGGAATCTGCCCTTGTATTTCGAGGCCAACCAGGGTCAGGTCGCTCCCCGGGTCAAGTTTCTCGCGCGCAGCGCCTCCCCCACCTTTTTTCTGACCTCCACCGGGGCTGAGATGGCCTTCACGCCGCACGATCCGCCGGCGGGCGGGGCCTTCCTCCCCGGCCATCCGCAGCCCCACGGGCGGCCGCCCGGGACCGTCCTGCGCTTCACCCTCATCGGCGCGGCTCCCGCCCCTCTCGTGTCAGGACGCGAGGAATTGGCGGGGAAAGCCAACTACTTCATCGGCGCCGACCCGGCGCGGTGGCGCACCAATGTCCCGATCTTCGCCAAGGTGCACTATCGCGCCGTGTATCCCGGTATCGATGTCGTCTTTTACGGGACCCAGGGCCATCTGGAACATGACTTCATCGTCGCGCCGGGGGCCGACCCGCGGGCCATCACCATCGGCGTCGAGGGCGCCGACCGCCTCTCGGTCGACGCCGCGGGCAACCTCGTCCTGAAGATCACGGGCGGTGAGGTGCGCTTCCAAAAGCCCGTCGTCTATCAGGAGGTCGACGGTGTCCGCCGGGAACTCGCGGGCGGCTACACGTTGAGATCCGCGCACCGGATTGGCTTCCAGGTCGCGGCCTACGATCCGAGGAAGCGGCTCGTGATCGACCCGGTGATCTTTTACGCCGCCGGCGTCGGCGCGAGCGGGATCCATCTGGGCCATGCCATTGCCGTGGACGCTGCCGGCAACGCCTACGTAACGGGCGCAACCTATGCGGGCGACCTCCCCACGACCCCCGGGGCGTTTCAGGTGGCCAATACGGGCGGCGGCGACGTCTTCGTGACCAAGCTGAATCCGACCGGGACCAGGCTCATCTACTCCACCTATCTCGGCGGGAGCAGGAATGACTCCGGCCAGGGCATCGCCGTCGACGCCGCGGGGAACGCCTACGTCATGGGCTGGACCTCGTCGACCGACTTCCCCACGACCCCGGGGGCGCTTCAGACGATCTATGGCGGAGGCTTCTCCAACGCGTTCGTGACCAAGGTGAACCCCGCCGGGACCAGGCTCGTCTACTCCACCTACCTCGGGGGGAATGGCGATGACCAGGGCTTGGGCATCGCCGTGGACGCCGCGGGCAGCGCCTACGTGACGGGCTATGCCTTCTCGACCAACTTCCCCACAACCTCGGGGGCGTTTCAGACGGCAAAACCGGGCAGCTTCCAAAACGCGTTCGTGGCCAAGTTGAACCCCGCCGGCTCGGCGCCGCTCGTCTACTCCACCTACCTCGGCGGAAGCAGCATCGATATTGGCCAGAGCATCGCCGTCGACGCCGCGGGCAGCGCCTACGTGACGGGCTCTACCTTCTCGACCAACTTTCCGACGACGCCGGGGGCCTTCCAGACGGCCAGTAAGGGCGGCTTCCACGCCTTTGTGACCAAACTCCACCCCACCGGCTCCGCCCCGGTCTACTCCACCTACCTCGGCGGGAGCGGGATCGACATCGGCCAGGGCATTGCCGTCGACGCCGCGGGCGGCGCCTACGTCGCAGGCTTCACCACCTCGGCCAACTTCCCCACGACCCCCGGGGCGTTTCAGACGGCCTACGGCGGCGGCGCGACGGACGCGTTTGTGACCAAACTCCACCCCACCGGCTCCGCCCTGGTCTACTCCACCTACCTCGGCGGGAACCGGGATGACCTTGGCGAGGGCATCGCCGTGGACGCCGCGGGCAACGCCTACGTCACGGGCTTCACCACCTCGACCAACTTCCCCACGACCCCGGGGGCGTTTCAGACGGCCTACGGCGGCGGCCGCGCCGACGCCTTTGCGACCAAACTAAACCCCACCGGCTCCACGCCCCTCGTCCACTCCACCTATCTCGGGGGGAGCGGGGACGACTATGGCGCTGGCATCGCCGCGGATGCCGCGGGCAACGCCTACGTGACAGGCCTTGATACCTCGACCAACTTCCCCACGACCCAGGGCGCATTCCGGAGCGCCGTTCAACGCGAACCCGATCACGGCACGGACACCTTCGTGGCGAAGATCGTCAATGTCGAGGCCGATGAATGCCCGCCGGGCGGGCCAGGGGAGTGTGAAGAAGCCAAAGGCGATGGGACAGTCAATCATCATCCCGGCGTCGATACCGATCGCGTCACACGTGGGAGGGGCGGGGCGTTCAATTTCCTCGTCCGCCGCCCGTCCACAACGCACCGGATCAGCGGCTGGCTGCGCTACGTGAACCCGGCTACCGGCGCGTCCGTGCAGAGCGTCACGCTTACCTCTCTGGAGATCAGGAACCCCTGGGCCGCGTTCGGCGGCACGTGCACGAACAACGGGGTGCCGTGCCATTTCACGGTCGGGCTCATGGCGCCGTCTTCACCCACCGCGCCTTCCCTCTTCTTCATCGCCGTGTCAGGGGGCGTGGAGGAAGGGGGAACGGTCCGCGGTGGTGACATCCAGGTCCGCGACCACTAGCGCGCGCTCAGGACACCTTCACGGCTCGAGGCGCTGATGACGCTCGGCCTCCGCGCGGATCCGGCTCCAATCGTAGCGCATCGGACGGAGGCGGACATCCGCCCAGTCCTGCGCCTGATCCGCGTAGTGCGGGCTCCCCGGGTGGCCCGATGCCCCGAGGGGAACGATCCAGCCGCTTTGGTCCCAATCGCCTAGATCGAAGACGTATCGGGCGACCGAGGCCAGGGTCACCCCATAGCCCGCGGCGGGGATGAACGCTCCGGCCTGGACCGTGTCGGCATCGCCGCCGGCCGCGACCGGCGGGGGATCGAGGAGCGCCGCCGCGGCGGGAACGATCGGAGAGAGCGGATGGCGCGGACGCGTCGCGTGCACCCGCCCCCAGCGCCACGCGTCGATGCCGGGGCCGAGCGCCGTCTCCAGTCCTGCCGCGGCCCCATCGAGCGCGCGGCTCAGCGCCGCCGGCCAGTCGAGCCCCGGGGACAGGATCGTGCGGTCCCCCGCGCGGATCCACCCGGCGAGAAGCGTCCGAAGGCGCGCCACATGGGTGACCGGACCGCCCGGGACCCTGGCAAAGGCCTGGGAAGCCAGCGGGCCGAGGAGCGGGGAGAGGAGATCCTGCATCAACCGCTCCCGGAGCGCGGCATAGATCGTCGGCGCCACGCCGTCGCGGTCCATCACCCCGTCCCAGCGGCGGAGCCGTTCGAGGGCCTGCCGCGCCAGGGCGCCGGCCGGAGAGGCGCGGTCCAGGAGCCCGAGCAGGTCGCGGGCCGGGAGCGACACCCGGTCGGCGTGGATCGCCGCCATGTCCGCGGAGGTCGCGCCCTCGAGGTCCTGGAGGCGCGAGACGATCCGCCGCGTCCGGTGATCCGGGGCGACATCGAGCCCGAGGTAGTGGGGATACTCGGGCCCGGCGATCTTGCTGTTGGCGGTCGCGATCCAGCCGGTCGCCGGGTTCCGCTGGGCCGGCATCTCCTCGAACGGAATCGCGCCCTGCCACTCGTGCGCCCCGTCCCAGCCGGGCACGGGCAGCCATGCGTTCGCCGCCGCCCGCCTGGGGACCTGGCCGCGGGTCCGGTAGCCGATCGCCCCGTGAACATCCGCGAACACGAAGTTGTTCACCGGCTCGACCCACGGCCGCATCGCGTCCTCCAGCGCATCGGCCGACGCCGCCCGCAGCATGGGCTGGAGCGCCTCGAACGTCCGGTTCGGCGCGGCGGTGGCGCTGTAGCGAAACGCGACCGCCGCCCCGCGCCCGGGATCGCCGAGGGCGATGGGTCCGTGGTGCGTCACTGTCACCTCGATCTCGACCGGATCGGCGCCCCGCGCGTGGACGGTCTCTCGAATGACATCGGCGCGCCGCCATTCGCCCCGGAACCAGTACCGGCCCGGGTCGGCCGGGTCGAAGCGCTCGATGAAGAGATCCTGGGTGTCCGCCATCGCGTGGGTCACGCACCACGCGGCGAACCGGTTGTGGCCGAAATGCGGCAGGCCGGGGACTCCGGGAAACGACAGCCCGATCGCGTCGAACTCGGGACAGGCAAGGTGAATCTGGTAGTAGACGTTGGGCACCTCGATGGCCCGGTGCGGATCCCCGGCGACCAGGGGCCTGCCCGACGCGGTCCGCCGTCCCGACAGCGCCCAGCTGTTGCTCCCCGCGCCGCCATCGCCCGCGCCCCAATGGCCGGCGTCCCAATCCTCGATCCCTGCGAGCGCGGGCCCACCGGCGGTGAAGACCTCGAGCCCATCGGGCGCCGGGCCGCGGTACTCCGCTCCGGGCGGAACGATCAGCACGGGGGCCGGCTGGGTGCCCGGGCAGAGTTTCGCCGTCAGGGCGGGGCCGAGATGGCGGAGGAGCCGGGCGCGCCAGAGCTTCGCCTCCCAGGCGCCCATGTCCACGTGCCGCACCTTGAACACGGCCAGGCTGTCCCACGGCGCCCACGGCTCGGGACGCGTGTCGAGGAGCCGGAACTCGACCGGCAGGGTCCGCGTGGACGCCAGGAAGGCGTTGACCCCCGCCGCGTACGCATCGAGCATCGCCCGCGTCTCGGCATTCTGCGCCTCGTAGTCCGCGCGCGCGCTCGCGCCGATCCGCAGCCGGCGGGCTCGGACGTCCTGCGCGAGGACGGCCGGGCCGGCCCATTCCGCCCATCGCCCCCAGGCGCGGCGCCGGTCGAACTCCATGTGCCACAGCCGGTCCTGGGCGTGCACGAACCCCTGGGCGAAGAACGCGTCGGGGGCCGACGCCGCCATGATGTGGGGGATCCCGTCGGGGTCGCGCCAGACATCGGCGCCCGCCCGCAGGCCGGGGAGACGGACCGTGCCATCGAGATCCGGCAGGGCCGACGCCAGGTCCGCTCGAGTCAGGTCCATCGCGTGCCCGCGGGGAAGGGGTCGCGCATCACCCCAACAACGTTCAAGAGCCTCTCGCTCGTGTCCGGGGCCCGTTCCCGGAGGAACCCCGCGAACCCACCCCGAACACG
>Ga0137370_10001075_pt1 | contig 11095 bp, 10 predicted proteins | sample SagtaG_11_FD_104920 | JGI IMG/M metagenome (GOLD analysis project Ga0137370, IMG submission 104920) | Vadose zone soil microbial communities from Sagehorn Ranch, Mendocino, California, USA - Sage1_R_20_16 metaG | ecosystem: Environmental > Terrestrial > Soil > Vadose zone | place: USA... | reverse complement strand
GCGCCGAGCGCACAAAATTGTGAAGATCGATTCATCATTCGCTCAGGCCCAATGCCTTAGCCACGGTTATGTCGCCTGTCCGTCATTTTCATCACCGCAGCAACGTCTTTTCAACTAACGATGCGAAATCAGCATCGTCAGGTGGCAAAGGATAGCCGTGGTCATCTCGCCACCGATTGGCAGCGTCAATATAATCCTTGCCCTCTTCTGGATTGATATTGGGAGCGTGTTTGACGTACTTCAAAAAAGACAGCCAATCTTTTTCTGGCACGTATCCCGGCGATATTCCCTCAAATGGATGATCGTATCCAGCCTCTTGTATTAGATCGCAAACTTCGGCAACTTCCTTATCAGATTCCAATCTGTGTCCCTCCGCACGCGATAGCGCGTGAAAGGGCAGTAAAACCGAATGGTGTTGTTTTAGGATCACAGCGCTTCGCTCAAAGCAGCCCTGGACAGCTTTGGCGCGCTCCTCCTTCTTCGTGTCGGTTAGCGCGTCTAGTTTCCGTCGAAGGCGCATAAAAATTGGATAGGGAGAGACGAACCACCGAACGAGAAACAGGCTCGCTCCAGCTAGTAAAGGAACCGCACCTAGAACAAATGCGTTCATTCGATCCGAGATATGATCGTGAAACCACTGTGGGGAAAACGAAATTAGAATCGCCAGCGTGGCTCCAACAATGAGAGATACGCATCCACAAATTCGACCTGTCCCTTTTGATGCCCATTTACATCTTTCTGAGAGGTAAGTGATAAAGCTTCGCATCCTAAAAAATATCGCGTTTTTAATCTTGCGTCTAAGTGATAATCCCGCGCTCTTTTCCTCGTGCCTTTGGACTTGTTCGGCGAAGTCGGTCACGAATCTTTGCACAATGCATCTCAATCATTTCACCAGCTTCACCGTAAACGCAGATCATAGCATCATGCGAACGGCTGTAGAACTTGGCGTATCCGATTGCATTGCTCACTGCGTCCTACTCGCCATACCACAGACCGAATGGAGGCGAATCGGAGATTAGATCGACGCCGCAGCTGACGTTTACGGGGTCAGAAAAATCTTACCCGTGTAAGGATCTTTCACTGCGGTCCCACTCGGAAATCCGCGAACATCGATGTAACCGCTGTCCGGCTCGAATGGACTCATAACGAAGCCTAGCCTGCCGGGCACCGGAGTTCCGTAAAGCAGGCCGTTCTTTCCTTCTTTTGTAGCCGAAGCTGCCTTTGCCGTGCGTGTGTTGTGTCGATCCGGCGGCCTGGTCACTATGCCGTCGGAACTGGCATGACTCGACGCATCGCTAGACACGGCATCTTCATTCTGCTTACCACTGCTCCGATGGGACCGCGGCTTCTGTTTCGAGTGCGTGACCGAGTGGCGGAGCGCTCTAAAAAAATCCAGGAACGGTCCCGCTTCCGCCGCTTGCGTTGCGATCAGCATAGCCAAGATCGACACCGGAACGATAAGTCTGCGTAGCGGCCATTTCACAGCAATGACCGCTAACGTGACCAATCCCATAATAGCCCACTTGTTTGGTTTGGAATGCTTCACGTCCGGCGATTGTTCCATCCCTGCCTTCGCATGTCATGCGCTCTCAGGTCGTAAACGTGGCTTCTACGCGCCCAAAAGAAGTCTTGAACTTGAGTTCCCAAATCATGTAAAAGTCCCAGAACCAACGCAGACGGTAGTAAGCCGTCGCGAGATATCAAATGACAACCCCGAAATTGCGCGTCCTGTAATCGGACGCGCTTTCCAAATCAAATTCGTTTTGAACAATGAAAAAATTGGCAAGAAACAGTAAACGTCCCGGCTTCGGCTGGATGCCGGATCTTCCCGATAACCGTGATCATCTTTACTCCGCGCCGATGGCAAAGCTCGGTCCGCTTCCGAGCAGAGTTAGTCTGCGGAGGCACTGTCCGAAAGTTTACAATCAGGGACAAATTGGCTCTTGCACTGCCAACGCAATCGCCGCGGCCATCGAGTTCGATCGCAAGAAACAAAAACTTTCCGACTTTATTCCATCACGCCTCTTCATTTATTATAACGAGCGAAGTATTGAGCACAGTGTGCCGCTCGATAACGGCGCGGAGATTCGGGACGGGATAAAGAGCGTCGGCAAGCAGGGCGCTTGTCCGGAAACCGAGTGGCCTTATGACGATACCCCAGCTGATTCGAACACAAACCTCTGGCCATCTGACGCCAAGCCCAGACAGAAGCCGCCGAAATCCTGTTACACGGATGCAAAAAAATTCCGTTCGGTGAGTTATCAGCGGGTGGACCGCATGCTCTCACAGATGAAGGGGTGTCTCGCAGACGGTTATCCATTCGTGTTTGGCTTTACGGTCTACGACAGTTTCGAGAGCGCGGAAGTAGCCAGGACAGGCCTGTTGCAAATGCCTGCGCCTAGAGAGGGAGTCATTGGCGGTCATGCCGTCCTTGCAGTTGGTTACGACGATAAGACCCAGCGCTTTCTGGTGCGCAATTCATGGGGCACAGGCTGGGGCAAGAGAGGCTATTTCACCATGCCCTACTCTTATTTGCTCACCGACAATCTTTCAGACGATTTTTCGACGATTCGCCTCGTGCATTAACCACCAACCTGTTTAACAAGATGCCAAAGTATTGGATGGTAAATAACCGAAGCCAGGGCGGCGTTGGACCTGACGTCAGCACCGATGGCATGACCTATTGGGTCAGTGACAAACAGCCGCTCACGGACATCAAGAACTGGCGGAAAGTTACCGCTGCCAACTTTCAGAAGCTGCTGGTCGCCGCGTCGGATAAGTTTCCGAAGTATGACCAGGCAGAGAACGAGAAACAAAGTCACGTCACAATTCTTATTCATGGTTACAACCAAACGTTTGCAAAAGCCGCAGCGTTTTATGAGAAGCTTTGTGGTCAACTTTTTGACGGCCCGGATAGTCTCGGGCTTTGCATCCTGTATGACTGGCCATCCCGCGGCAGCATTCTGGGCTATGAGCCTGATCGTTCGCACGCGCGCCTGTGCGCCCGCGATTTAACAGACGTGTTAAGTGCACTATTCGATTGGCTGACTAAGAAACAACAGGAGACCATAAACAATCCTGCAAAAGCCTGTAAGGCCAAGGTATCCCTGATCTCTCACAGCATGGGCAACTATGTCGTGCAGAAAGCAATGGCCGCTGCCTGGACACGTAAGAATCAGCCACTGCTCGTTAGTCTAATCAATCAACTGCTAATGGTCGCAGCGGATGTTGACAGCGATTTGTTCGACGAAGGAGCACCTGATGACGACGATGGCAGCGCTGTGGCTAATCTCACCTATCGAATCACTGCGCTTTACACTGGACGCGACACTGTCCTCGGCGCGTCTGCGGGTCTGAAGCATTTCGGCATGCGACGCCTTGGTCGAAGCGGTCTTCCGCATCACCCGCCACTGGCAGAACCGTCGTCGCCAACAGATAATGTTTGGGACGTGGATTGCTCGAGCTTCTTCAAGTCGGACGTCGGAGACATTCACGGCGCCTATTTCCTTACCGATGGCACGCTCAATCTTATGCGGCACATTCTGCGCGGCCTCGATCGCGGTGTCCTGGAAACGCTTGGATATACCAAAGGCACCGCCTGGCCGTGAGCCGGAATAAGTAAAGGCGAATGCGACTACGGCGATTCGTTAATTACCCGGCCGTATGTTCAAGTGAATGGAATATGATGCGCATGTATTGGTCGCCTCGCCCTCTCTCGCCCTTTGGGAGAGACGGACGCGGCAGCGCCAGTGAGGGCAAAGGAGTGGGTTTAGGAGAGGGCGAGGGTGAGGGCTTGCCGAGAATAATTGACGCGCGAACGCTTCAAACCCCTCACCTTGGTCCTCTCCCTTTGTCCAAGGGGAGAGGCGAAAGAATCAGCGAAGGCTAGTATGCCACCACGCAAACGCAGATTAAGATCGCGCAAGCCAGCTACCGGGCGTTCGCCGCAAAAACCTCGCGTTACGAAGAGGGCGAAATCTCCGCCACGAAAGTCGCGGTCGAAGTCACCGAAAAAGGTCGGCGCAGTACCGCCATTACCAGCGCAGCCTGAGGAAATTCTTTTTCGTGTGGAAGGCAAAATATCCACTTTCGGCGGGCCGCACGATTTAGGGATGAGTCCCGACGAAGGCCTTGCGCTCTTTAGCAATGCCGATCTCAAGGATCCCAGGTACTCATATTTGTTTCTACCGGCCCCACCTCCTGGCACGAGCGGCCTTGGGCGCCGACTTAACCCCGATCAATATTATTTCGCTTGTCGTTGGAATTACGCCGACACGCCGAGGGAGTTTTTGCGACGCGCTCTTGCCCGCGTGGAAAATCCGGCCAATGGCCGCACAGCCGACGCCCGGCCGGTTGACTGGGGACCGCATCCTTCCACCGGACGTGTTGCGGATTTATCGCCAGGCCTTGCCGCCGCGCTCGGGCTAAACACAGACGACGTCGTTAAGATAACAATTTCTGCGCGACGAGCCATACCGGTAAAGCCCACCCTGAGCATGAAGCGGGCCGGCCATGGCAGCAGTAATCCGCACGCAAAACCGGCAATCAAACAGTTCATTAAGAGCCCAAATTGTTCGTGCCGTAACGGCGCGAGGATTGACAAGATTGTCTTGCATTGCACCGAAGGCTCACTTGCGAGCGCCTTAGCAGAATTTCAGAAAGCCGATGGCCGCCAAGTCTCTGCGCATTACGTGATCGATCGCAACGGCGACATTTACCAGATGGTAAGCGATAGCGATCGTTCGAATCATTGTATGGGCGCGAACCAAAACTCCATCGGCATCGAGCATGTCGCCGGTGAAACCGATCCGCTCACTGCGCCGCAGGCAGCCGCTTCTGCAGCGCTCATTCGCTGGTTGCTTCAGCAATACCAGATCCCACGCACAAATATTTTCGGACATGATTTCGCGCCCGGCTACAGCCGACCCGGCGGAACCAGCTGCCCCGACAAGCTCTTCGGCGCGACGCATGATCAAAGAACGATCGCTGCCTGGGTGGAAGCCAATGTCTGAGGTGAACTCCTCATGCTCATGCTCATGCTCATGCTCATGCTCATGCTCATGCTCATGCTCCCAATCGCCCAACCTGATGGCGTCTGTCAATTGTGTGATTGCTTTCCTTTCGTCGAGTTCCTAGAATCGGCGCTCATCTGTAAAAACGAAAGGAATCGGCTATGCGTTTTTCGATCTGTGTTGCAATTAGTTTCTTCATTGCTGCTTGTGCCCAACAGCCCACAACCCAAGGCCCGACACCTCCCCAACCTGTCCAATGCCCCGGCTTGACGTCGCCCAATCAGCAGATCCGGGCTTGTGTGTTATCCGTTGGAAAACATCCCAACCCTTCATTCAATGAATCGCGAGTTGAGATTCGCAATATGAAAGGCACCGTCCTCGCGACCAAGGACTTTAAGTCTCCCGATGGCGAGCACGGCCGCAACGTTCAGAAGATGGAGTGGTCATCCGAATCGCAGTTCTTCGTTTTCAGCACGGCAAGTAGCGGTGGACACTCGCCCTGGCATTGGCAGACTTACTTTTACGATGGCAAACGGAAAACATTCAAAGAAGTGGACGACTTCACAGGTCCCGTCATCAAACGAAACTTCAAATTGACCGCTCCGGATTGGATTGAAGTCCAGGTGCAGGGCACCGCTAGTGATCCTGGGGATATCACCACTGGCCACTCAGAGAAGCGACGTTTGAGCACGCTGCATTAACCAGTTTCAAACTCGTCTAGCGAAACAACCAGCAAAAGAAACATCTATGCCAAAGAAAAGACGCCAATCGAAACGTGATCGGAAAACGCGTTCACGCGCTTCCCGAAAAGCAAGACCAAAGAAACAAGCCAAACCGACTCTGAAGGAGCGCATAGCTCGCGCAAAGAAGCTCGAGGCCTTGGACGCGGTGAAACCAATTTTCAAAGTTCCGCTCCTAACTTTGACGTCTCATCCATTGCGGAACGATGATTTTCCTGAGACGTTCATACAGGAAGTTTTGGTAAGCCTGGATGATCCTGATCATTGGCTCACCCTTACCTGGACCGGACCTAATGCTGACAGCCAGGAGACGGGGTCATTTAGAACGTCACCCGGTGCAGGTCTAAGAGGCCTCAATTGTGATGACGAGACTACGAGTCGACGATCGGGCTCGAAATGCACACCGAAAGGAACCTATCCAGTGCAAGGCTTCCAACGAAGACTTAACAGCGACTCACGCGCTACATACGTTACATGGTTCATGCAACGCCGGGGCATCGCGCTGCATTATTTCCCAATTGTCCCCGATTATGCGGCTTCCCATGGCTGCGTCCGACTCGAGTCCGAACATGTGGCCCGTCTCATCCAGGATAATTCACAAGTAGATGAGACGCAGGTGGTCGTGAGTGGAACCTGGACAAAGCCGTCGAAGCAATGGAGCTAAACTTTTGTTCCTAAGCTTGCTGGAGCTGACTCTGCCACTGATTTAGTCTGGGAGTAGGATCGATCAAGTCCGTTCGACGCATAAACGGAATGCCGTCTGGTCTTTTCTTTGATCTAGCCGCATCCGTGATTGTCAGCGGCCCCGAAGCACTCTTGTCGTATAGCTCCAAGTGCAACATATCGCTTGGGACTTGAATACCGACCAGGTGTCCAACCATGGCGATTTGCTGCCCCGCTCGCACCCGATCTCCTTGCTTCACCGCCGTGACTGCTTGGATTTCTCCGTAACGCGCCAGGAAGTCGCCGTGGTCAACTTCCAAAGCGAACGTTTCGCAATAGAACGGGTACGGTCCGCGAGTCACAATGCCATCAGCAACGGCGTAAATCCAAGTGCCGTTTTCAAAATACAAATCGCAACCGGCGTGGGCGCGGGCGCCGTTGCTGCGATTCGAAGCAAAGGCGCGCGGCGGTTCAATCCAGTCGGACGCGGGCAATGTAGGAAATGGGAAGGAGAATCCGCCTGGCTCGCTGGAAACATCCGGCCGATCCAGCTCGCCCGCTGCTTCTAAGAGTGCGTGCCATGTTTGACTGTCCGGCTCAACCAGGCCATCGACCGAGCTAGTGAAACGGCTTTGAAACGCTTCGATTGCGGTCACCGTGTTTGAAGTCTGAGGAGGCCGGACGATTCTTCCATCAACTGCTTTAGGATAAAGTTGAGGAGCTTGTAAGGCCTGTGCAGCTCTTTTCAAAAGACGCTGCACGACTTTTACATCGGCTCTGAGATTGCGCGCCTTTTTCTCCCAAGGCCCGACTGATCGGGAGATTTCTGTGTTCATGTGATTAGATACAGGCTGGCAGGTCCAGGTTAAGTTTCCCCCGCAGCTTGCAGGAGTGCCTGCCACGTCTGACTGCCGGGCTCAATTAATCCACTAATCGAAATGTTGGAATGACTCTGAAACGCTTCGATCGCAGCCACCGTATTCGACTTCGCGAACTGCCGCACAATCTTTCCATCAACGCCCTTCGGATCAAGCTGAGGAGCTTGCAACTTTTGCGCCGCCGCTTCCAAGAGGCGTTGCACTGTTTCGACGTCCGCTTGAAGATTGCGTGCGCCGTTTTCCCAGCGGCCGACGGAGCCGGTAATTACTGCTAGCGGAGTGCTGGGAACATTATCAGGTTCGGGTTTTGTTTCGACCTCCTGTTCCTGCTTGTCTTCCACCCCGAGAGCGGCGCTCACATTTGCATCCAAAAAAAGGCCTTTGTCCTTGCGCGCCGTCAGAATACCCACGGCCTGATCGACGTTATCCTTCACGGTCTTGAAGTCAGCGGGAGTAAAGAGAAGCTCCGTTTGAAACCATTGGCCGACCTCTGGTTTCAGGAGTTCCTTTTGTAGATCAAGTAGCCGGTTGTAGGTTTTGGAGTCCATGTGGCTGATTTTTTCCAGAAGATGGTAAGTCTTGGCCGAATTGCCGCTGATCAGACCGGCGTCGTTGTCTTTCATGATCATGCGATCGACTAGAACTGCCTCGGGAGGGATCTGCTTCAACTGTTCGGCAGCCTTCGCGGGATCACTCTTCTTGGTCTTGTTTCTTAGAACGCCGTTTTCAACCCACAGGTAGATCTTTTCCGAATGCATATTGCCACTGAAGCGATCGGCCTGGCTCATGATAAAGTCCATGAGCACCATGTCGGAGAGATCCCTGATTTGCACGATTTGCTGAACAGCAGCCTGGTTGAGTTTACCGTTCGCGTCTTTGCAGGTTAGCTTAAGCGGGTTTGAGTTGGTTACTTTGGCAAACTCAGAGGAAGCTGCAAAAGCAGCAGCTCCTCCGAGATCGCTCAGATGAGGATAACTTTCTTCTCCTGCGGGGTTGGCTTGCAAAGCGCCGCAAAGCTGCTTCCCATCGTCGGTGTAAAGGGCCTGATTATTATGGGCATCATCGAGCGCCCTTAGCTCTGTCCACTGTTTTCGATTGTTTGATCCGATTGCCTTTGCCTTACCCAAGTCAGCCAGAGGTTTGTGCGCCGCCACGTCCATCGTTCGGACGATGGCAGGTTCGACGTGTCCGGTATCAAGGAACCGCGACAAATGATAATAACCCAGTATCGACGGACTATAAGTGAAATGAGTGGGGATGGTCTGCTTATACTTCGCTATGATCTTGTCGTCGCTTGAATGGGACTTTGTCGCATGGGCTGCGGCATAACTGACACGGCTCATTCCTGCCGGCAACTTGACCGCGTGGACGTTGAGCCCAGGCGAAGTGCTGTAGGTTTTGGGGATGAGAACGATGTCCAATTCGTCGTTTGTCTTGCCGTTATAAAAATCGATCTCGGCCAGTTCCCTTTCCTTCTCGATGTCCCTCTTGCTATAAATCTCCTCGTGTCCCGGAAAAGGAATTGAGCGGATGGCGAACTCGACCGTGCCATTCGCGGCCGTATGGCTGACTGTTTCCTGTCCGCGTGGCGTGTTCACGTCAAAGCCAGCGCGCACGAGAGCAGAGCGAGACGGATCAGTGTCCCAATCGAGGATGAGAGCCTTTTCTCGGACTGCTGTCGCTTGTTCTTAATCATAGCGCTCCCAAAATTCTTTATCTGCCTGGTCTCACGCCCCTCAGGGAGCGGGAGTCGGCGTCTCTTCGACCGGAGTCGCTGAGGTCTTCGCAGCGTTCTTTGCAGCCTGCGCGGCTTCAACCTCTTTGGCGTACAGTTTCTTCATTGTTCCCTCGAAATCGAGGTCGAGCAAAATATCTTTGGAGTCCACTCTGCTCTTGAGCGATTCCGCCTGCTTAAGGAGGCTGGCTTTCAACTTATCGTAGTTATCGCTGGAAGTATGGACAACGTTCATAAAGTAGTCCCTTATCTTGGCGTCCGACCCTGGTTCGCTGTCTTGCATCAAGCCTCCGAGCCACTGCAACCGATTATAGATCGTTTGGTCAATGTGGTGTGTCTCATTGAGAATCGGAGTGACAGAGATCGAGTTCATTCCCCAATTCATCCCGTCGTCGTTATCCTTGTACATGATTCGCTTCAACGGCAGAAGAGGGCTTACGGCTTCGGCCTTGTCCTTGTCGCTTACTTTGTCATCCCATTTTACCTTACCTTCACTGGTCACATAGCGCTGCAACTGGGCGATGCTGATATTCCCCAGGCGGTCAACCTGTCGGAAGATTGAATCCAAAATCACGCCGCGGGTCATGTCCTGTGCGAGAGCCAGGTCCTGAAGACACTTCACGTCGTTCAAGTTTAAAATGTCTGCCACTGCCGACCTTGAGGACAGGACCCTGTAGAAACTGTGTCCTCTGATAGCACCGACCGTCCAATAATCTTCCGGGCTACTGTTTTCCCCGCGCGGGTTCTCCGCCAGGGATCCAAAGACCAGCTGGCCCACCTGGTAGAACGAGTTTCGGGCTGCCCGATTTCACCCTCGACCGGAGAGTAGCCCAAGCTTCCGTGCAACTCGGGTGGCCGGTCGTTCGGGCCTGATCGCCGACCTTCTCGAATTCCTGAATATCCATCGTCCGATAGGTCGCGGGCGGCACTTCGACAAGATGGCCGAGGAGCCGGGACACATAAAAGCAGGCAAGGCCTGACTCTGCCATGGTATCCACCTTAAACTTGGCCACCTTTTTTCCCGACCTTTTGTTGCTGTATTTTTTGGTCGCACCCGGCCGATACGGACCTTCCGTTTTTTCGAATGTGTCTTTGTTTTCCGTCGAAGGAAGCTGATAGATTTCTATTCCAGCTGAAGTGTTATGAAGTTTCGGGACAACGCCCACGCTTTGGGGTCCGCTCGAGACATAGAAATCGAGACTATCAAGCTGATCGATCTCATTCTTGTCATGCTTGGTGAACCAGTCCTTCGAAACCGAGAGAGCATCGTCCTCTTTGAGCTTCACATCAGGGGGAGTGAACGGAAACCGGATCAGTCGTTGGGCGATTTCGGTACCGCCATTAGGCGTGGGATGTTCTACTGATGGCGGATCTCCAAGCGGGAGCGACTCATCCGAAACAGAATTCATGTTTCAGCCCTCAATTGCATATTAATGCGTGCGCAGACGGTGGCGTCAAGAGACAGTATTGTCGCCAGCGATATCTTGTGGAGGGCGGTTAAGTCGAGTAAGAATCGATTTACTCTGCGAAGCGGTGGTGCGGCGCGAATATAGTTATGCCGAAGGAATGGTACATCAGTTTTCATGGCGGCGATGAGAAAACCTCATTCAACAATATTCATGTCTATTCTACTAATGGGAAGGAATTGCGGAAAGCTCTAAACAAAAAGAGTATTCCTGAGAGTATCACGCTCCGTGAGCTTCGCGGATTCGTATTCGGGCCGGACCAAAATCTGTACGTGGTCAACGCATATTTCGAATACAGCGAGGTCCTGAAGTTTAAGGGCGCGTCCAATAGAGATGGGGAGCACGACTTTCTCGGGATCTTCGTAAAGCGCCACGCGGACGTGAATCCCGGGATCGATCACCCTTTTAACGTAGCGTTTGACTCCGAGGGCGATCTCTACGTTTCGAGTCAAAATACGAGTCTGATCGCCAGATATCACGGTCCCGCCAGCAAAACAGGCCACCCAGGGACGCCGATGCCTCTTCCAAGAGCCCTTGATATCGAAATAGACCTACCGCCTGGAACCTTTGTTCCATCAGCGAAGCATGCGTCAAACGGTCT
>Ga0137370_10001068_pt1 | contig 11129 bp, 11 predicted proteins | sample SagtaG_11_FD_104920 | JGI IMG/M metagenome (GOLD analysis project Ga0137370, IMG submission 104920) | Vadose zone soil microbial communities from Sagehorn Ranch, Mendocino, California, USA - Sage1_R_20_16 metaG | ecosystem: Environmental > Terrestrial > Soil > Vadose zone | place: USA... | reverse complement strand
GGCGGTTTCTGCCACTTGACGCATTTGGGAAGCCAACTGTTCGACCGCGCCCAATGTTTTGACCGATTCGTCAGCTTGCCTCTTCGCGGTGCCGGCCATCTGACCGGCATTGTCTCGGAGCATACCGGCCGACGTATTGACACTTTCGGCCGCCACACGGACTTGTTTCATCAATTGCGCGAACCGCTGAATCATAAGATTGAACGCGTCGGCCATGTTCCCGAACATGTCTGCTGTCACCTCACCACGCTTAGTCAGGTCTCCCTTACCGACGTCAGACACCAAGACGAGGAAGACCATCAACCGCTTTTGCAACTCGTCGCGTTCACCTTCCGCCTTCTCGAGGGCCGTCGTAATATAGTCCAACATGGCGTTGAACGATGTGGCCAGCTGTCCGATTTCGTCTTTAGACTCGATCTTGGCACGGACTTTATAGTTACCGCTGGCGGCCATCTGGGCGACTCCCGCGATATGGATCAGATTCTTCGAAAAGAAATTGACGATCCAATATGCGATACCAATTCCGAGGATCACCGCGATGAGTCCGCCGAGGACAAGGACCACTGTTCCGATAAAGCCGGTACTCTGCGCATCGTCGTTGAGATCCTTCGCCACTTCTTTCATGTCCAATACTTGTTCACGATTAAGTTCGATGACCTTCTCGAATGTCGGCTGCAAGTTCACCGTCAAGGCCAAGATCCCGAGGTTCCGCAAGTGCTCAGCCTGTGCCGAGTTCTGCGACTTCCCGAAACTATCGGCCAGCGCACTCAGCGCTCCATCGGCCGCCTGGAAATATTGCGCGATGGCCGGCTTCAAAATCGCCAAGTCTTTTGCCTCGTCACGACCCGATCGTGAGACGCGGAGTACTGCGCTTCCATAGTCGGCGATAACTGTGTTCGTCTTCTTGCGAAACGATGACAACCGCGCGACTTCCGACAGAAAATCATCATGGTTCGTGACGTTGACAATCCCTGTAAGGACCTGATGGTGGTGCGTTAATGCGGTGCCCATTTCAGCGAAATCGGCCAGTGGAATTGTATAGCCAGCGTAGACAGATTGTGACATAGCGCTCAACTGTCGAAGCGTCAGCACGCCGGAGCTCGCGACTACGAAGATGATGACGCTGACGATACCGAAGCTCGAAATCAGCTTTGTCCGCGTCTTGAGATCGTCGAATCCCCCACGGACTCCTGTACTTACAGTCTTTGCCACCTTTGACATCGCGTCCTCCTTACTCTCTGATCGTGCCTTGAAATGTGTGAATTTCCGTTTGTTGCACCCTTGTTAGCTCGTCCCCTCGAGATATGAGAGCATCACCGACGTTTCCAATACGCCTCGGAGCCGATCCTCTAACCTGACGACGGTCGACACGAAGGGAAGCGCTCCTTCCCCTGTGCCGGTCGGAGCCGGAAAAAATTGGTCCCTGGAAAGGATACGAATTTCCGGAACCGTATCGACCAGGACACCGACCTGCCAATTTCCTTGTTGAACCACGACGGCATGCGTCAAGGCCGCCTCGGCTTTCAGGCTGAACATCGGTCTAAGGTCGAGCAACGGAATCACGGTGCCGCGGAGATTCGTGACTCCCACCAAGCCGGATGGCATCCCGGGAACCGGGGTGATGGATTCGACGACAAACACTTCTCGCACGCTTTTCAGGTCGATCGTGAAAAGCTCTCCCCCCATAGAGATAATGGCGGCACGAATGGTCGAGGACCCGGTCGCCTGGGTCCGAGCGGGTTCGGACAAAGAGGTCCCCTGTGCAGTTAGGGCACGATCAGAAGCCGTTGAATGCGGTGCGGAGTCCATCCGCGTCAGCCCATCGCCTTCTTGACGGCGGCCAAGAGATCCTCAGGCTTAAATGGCTTGACGATATAGCCGTTCGCCCCTTGCTGCCGCCCCCAGAACTTATCGCTCTCGTTGGCCTTGGATGTGCAGAGAAGGATCGGAATGTTCTTGCAGCGGTCATCGTTCTTAAGGTCGCGGCAGGCCTGAAAGCCGTTACGGCCAGGCATGATCACGTCCAATACGATCAAATCAGGCTTCTCGATGGCCACATTGTCTTCCAGCTTGTCACTGCTCGGATAGGATACGACCGTATGGTTTGCCCCTTTCAGACAGCCTTCGATCAGTTGAATGTCGGCATAGGAATCATCCACGACGACGATCTTGCTCATTCGGCATCTCCTTATTGTTCGATGTGGGCCAAAACGCAGGGGGAAAAAACCGCCCCTTCTTCTTACTTCAACGGAAGCACCAGGCTGATCGCCCCGGCTAAATCCCCTTCCTTCCATCCTTCCTTCTTCATCCCTGTGATGTCACGCTCACCTCTGGGCGCACCGTGACAGCTCAGGCAGGAGGCTGCTGCATATTCGGGGTCAATCACACGCAGCACCGGTCTTCCATCGAATACCGTGTTGCGAACATAACTCTGGCCCTTAGGATGGCGCGGATCACTGAACATCCGAAGCACTTCCTCCTCGAAATCGTCCGGCTTGTTGTTCGGATTCCGATAATTAACCCCGGTCAGCTTCATACGAACACCGCTCTTCCTATAGAAATGTTCTCCGACGCGGCGGGCGAACACGGCATGTAGAAAGCCCTTGAAGCCGATTCCCTGTCTATTGATGATCGGCTGCGCCTCGTCGACCACTTCTCTCTCCGCTTCTACCAAGGCGAGATAGAAATTGGATTGGGGAGCCACATTGGGAACGCGGAGATCTATCTTGGTCTTGTTCTTGAACCGTTCTATGACTTGATCGGCCACGAAATCGGCCGTAAAGCCCTTCTCAGCTTTCGCGGCATCATTAATTGTGTCTTGATGCTCCAATACCACCACGCGGCCGATATTCACCAATTCGATCAAGTGCTCGGCGACCGCTTCAGCCTCGCCCGCAGCTCTCGCCGTGGTACACCACGACGACGAGATCGTCGCCATCCCCACGGCCACCATTATGAGGACCTGTCTGCACATAGGCATTCCTCTTTGGGGCGAGCCAGCATACAGCCGCGAGTTGTTTCTCTCTGATTGAACTATCGTTACGCAGACTTGAGTGTAGCCGGTCATTCGCCATTAGCAAGCGAATCGACAATTTCGACATTGTTCGAATATCAATCTGCCACCGGCTATGCGCGACGTGGCAGGACGAGTGATCCTCCACCACGCAGATTGCCCTCGCTAGCCTCCAGCAACATATGCGCCGACACAAGAGCGTGGAAGGACGGCCAATTTCCGACCAGTCGGTTCAGGTCGACAACCGCTGTTCAATCACCACCACCTCACGGAACCGCTATCGATAGTCATAAACCTGCCAGCCTCTTCGCGTTTGTGCACAGTTGTGCATCGCAACCGAATTTTGACTGCATCCGGCAGGTCCATCTTTCAACGAGAAATCCACTGAGACACAATCGTACGCACGTACGCATGAGTCGATTCGCGTTTTCCGCACTTCGACAGGGGATTTCTTGTTCTGTCGGTCCAACCGGTATCTTGAGTAAGCCCAAACCTCGGCTAAACCTGAATGTACGTTTATCTATTGGCCACTATGAGGATCTTGGACAACATCCGCTGACCATTGCAAAAATGAGGTGCTCTCCTCAGTCCTCCCGGCATTGATGCCGGCATAATGATCGCCTGAGAAAACTTCTCAGGGGTCAACATTCATTAGGCGGTGCTGCTATGTTTCGGAACCTGAAGATCGGTCGCAATCTCGTATTACTCGGAATCGTGTTCACCGTACGGTCGCCCTGCTGCTGTTCTCACTCATCAAGGAGCAAAACATCGCGATCGACTTCGGCCAGAACGAACGCAGGGGTGCCGAATAGATCAAGCCGGTTCGACGACTGCTCTATGACATCCAGAAACATCAGGTCGCGATTCTTAGCGAATCGGCTGATGCCTCTGCGCCGGAGAGGCAGATCTTGGAGGGTATTCGATCGGCTCAGGAGGTGGATGGTCGTTACGGAAAAGAATTTAAAAGAACCCACGGCCTTGCTGGATTGTCGGAGAAATGGGCTTCAACAAAATCCTTGATCCTTCGCAATTCAGTGTAGCGAAGTAGGATACACATTTCTTATGGAGCAGACAGCTGGTTCAGCTATTCAACACAATGCTATCAACAAGCAGGACTGTACTGTGTTGATTCACGAATGGACGGTTCGCGGCGTGATGGTATCCCATGCATTGAACCTTTGAGCGAAACGAGAACGCCACATGGGAGAACGCGCATCCCTGGGAAAAGAGACTGTCTTAGCAGGCCCAGAGCGCACGGGTGGAGTAACCACCAGGTGTTAGCGAGTGAGAGAAGAGACTTTTCAGCATCCAGCTAAGCAGGCGAGATTCGACTGGTACGGGTCACATACCCTTCTGGTCCCGCTCCCACAATAACTCCGGCTCGCTCTGCTGCTTGGCCATCCAACGGGCCAAGACAAACAATGCGTCGCTGAGGCGATTCAGAAACCGCACGAGCGCCGGATCCAGAGGTTCCTCCCTCCCCAACCGCACACAAATACGTTCCGCCCGTCGACAAATTGTTCTCGCTTGATGTAACAAGCTGGGAATCTTCCCGCCTCCTGGAAGAATAAACTCCTTCAGAGGGGGCAAGTCTTTCTGACACCTATCCATCAGTTTTTCTAGTCGGATTACGTCCTGGGATGTGACCGTTGGCATATTCTTGAACATCTGCCCAGGCGCCGTGGCCAGTAGCCCACCAAGATCGAACAGCTTATTCTGCATCCAACGCAGTTCCTCTTCTAACCGATCAGCAGACGGATGATTCCCAAGCAGATCCTTATTAAACGCCCTGACGACCCCGATCGTCGAGTTCAGTTCGTCTACGTCCCCATAGGCCTCCACCCGCAAACTGTCCTTCCAAACCTGCTGGCCACCAGCCAACCGTGTTTTTCCCTTATCGCCAGTTTTGGTGTAGACCTTGGTAATGCGCATGCCGACTCCCTTCTTCATCGATCCTTAAATACAGAATAGATCCCATCCATCTTTACATGCTGCTCTAGGTGGTCAGCCCAGCGATCCAGTTCAGCACGCAATTGTGTCGCGACGACTTCAGACTCACGAAGCGAAATGGGCGAGAGCCCCTTCCTGCCACGTACGCGGTTTAACCAGCCCCTGCGGAACCCAGCCTGATCGAACAAACCATAAATGCTCGTGCCCCAGATGCAACCATTCTCACTTGCAGCGCCTTCATCACCCCTCGCGTTGCCTTCCCTGTTTTCAGTTGCTTCAATTTGAAAAGATGGGTTGGCGGTTCCACGACTGGTCCGCCCCATGTGAATTTCATAGCCACGAACTGGCGCGTGCTGTTCCACACCATGAAGCAACGACGTGGCCCGAACTTGCCGGCAGATCTTTGGTGCATCAAGCTCCGTCGTTATATCGAGAAAGCCTAAGCCTATTGACATTCCTCCCCGCTCCAATCCCTTGGGGTCCGTGATCTCTTGCCCAAGCATCTGATACCCCCCGCAGATTCCAACCAGCTCGGCCCCTCTGATCACATGCGATTTCAAGGCTCCAGAGAATCCTGACATCATTAGATAGTTGAGGTCTTCGAGAGTAGTTTTGCTCCCAGGAATAATTACTACGTCGGCTCCTCGGAGATCGTCCGGCGATGAAGCAAATCGAATGGCCACATCCTTCTCAGCAACCAGTGCATTGAAGTCGGTGAAGTTGCTCATGCGAGGAAGCAGGACCACGGCTACGTGTATAAGATCAGGTTTGAACTGAACCGACCGGGAACGAGCGAGATCGAGGCTATCCTCTTGATCCAACCGAAGGTCCCGCAGATATGGAACGACTCCCAGGATCGGCAGTCACTGTGACTTCCAGGCGCAAACCAGGCCGTTCATCGAGCCCCTTCGCGATGGCCTCGACTTTCTTTAGTTCTGTCGCGACAAATGCGACAGATCCAGGATCAAATTCGAGATATTGCAGCTCTTCGGCATCGCCGCCTCCCGGAATAAGCTTTCCCATCAGCGTAAACGGAGACGCCACAATCTTTGTGAGTAGATTGAGCAAAGTCGAGACCACTACCTTGCCGTACTTGAAGTCGGGATCCTTCAGGTCGCCGCGAATGGGCAGATCGATGTCGATTCGTCCCTTGCGATCTTTCAACAGCGCCACAGCCAGCTTCACGGGCAGCGACGTCGCATCCGGACTATTGACCTTCTCCCCGAACGTCACTTGATCGACCACCACTTTGCTTTCCGCTTCAAGTTGTTTTCGGGAGACCTTGTACTTCAAATCGAGCGAGAGTTTCCCCTTCCACAATCCATAGCCTACATACTTGCCGCTGTAGGGATCTTCTGCAGTCAAGTCCATACCCCCAAGGGTAATCGTGAGATCCGTAAATGCATCTTCGCTCAGGGGATTGATGATCCCTGCGATCTTGAGCGACGCCATCTTACCCACTCGACCGGTGAGGTCAACGTCCGCCCTGGCCAGTTGCTTCGACGACAGTCCCTTGATCGTACCGGTCAGATCTGAAAGCCCAGTCCGGACTGGAGGTTGCACCGAATCATCTCGAAACGTCATGGCCGCTTTGGCGAGTTTTACCATACCGATCGTCACCGGAACGGGTGGACGCTTGACTTTCTGAGGCTCCACAGCCTTCTCATCCACTGAGGCCGATGACGGCGACGGAGAGAAAAGTTTGCCGAGATTCAATCCGCCGTCTGGCTGCACAACGAGAAGTGCCATAGGCTGCTGAAGGCCTACCTCTTTAATCGAAGCCGTGGTTGGATCGACGGTCACACGAACTGTGTTGAGGGACAATGCTTGCAGCGAGGCCACCTCGTCACCCTGATCGCGGTCAGCCACGCTCAATGCCTCGACGCCGGCATTGCCTTCATACGACATGAGCGAACCGTTCGGATGTTCGGTGGCAAGATGCAGCGCCCCATCCAAATTAGCGACGCCGGACTGCACATCGATACGTGCGAATTTCTCAACGTACGGCTGAAACGGTCTGATCGCAATGTCCTTGAGTACCAGAGCGACATCAGCCTGCAATGGGTTGGGCAGCACCGATCCATTTATACAAATAGTCCCGGTTTCATTCAGCTGCAGCTCCACCGCAATCGGTAGGGCTTCTTTGATCGGAATCCGCACGTCGCGGGTCTTGACGGTCAAGGCCCGCACCTCGACATGGGCCGGAGTCGGCAAGGTGCGATCCTCGAAATCGATCGCATGGTCCTGCAGCTTGACCTCCTTGAGCCAGACGGCCCACGGTTTTTCGTCTTTGGGTTTCGGTGAGGAGTTCCTCGCAGCAGGCAGAGGCTCGACGGAGTCCACAGAGGCAAACATCTGCTGATAATTCACAGTGCCCTCGGGATTCAACCAGGCAGTGAACAACGCACGCTCGACTGCGATGTTCCCAACCGTGACCTCGTGCGCCGCGAGATCCACGTCGACACCCCCGACGTTCAACGCTGGAATCGTGATCACCGGGTCGAGGCTCCCATCCTCCCTGAATGCGAGCTTCTCGATCTGGATGTTCGCCTGTGAAATTTGAAGCTTGGAGGGAGTCGCACCGGCATCAAACGCGTACCTGGCATCGGCTGCGATAGTGCCATCGGTGACGTCGAAGCGGAATCGATCATGGAGGTACTGCCACAGGTTGGGCAGCTTCACGCCGGAGAGGGAAAACGTGCCGGAGGATCGAATCGGTTCGAGCGAGACGGTGCCGGCCCAGGAGAGAGTTTCGCCCTTGCCCAACTCCGCTGTGAAGGCATACGAATTGTCACCACCCGGTTTGGTATGGAAATTCTTGAGCACAAAATGAATCGGGACGATATCGAGCACGTAGGGCTTGGGCTTCGATTCATCGCGACATTCAACGACCCCCTGCGCAATCTCGAGCTCCCCGATTTCGATGGCGGGAAGCTCGGCTGGGACCTTCTCAGCCTGCAGCGGTGCGGCCGGGTGTGGTCCACCGTCCGGAGGCACAAGCTTAGCCAGATTCATGCCCCCGTCTTTGAATACACGTGCGGACACATAGGGCACCACGAGCCGAATGGTGTCGAACACATCGGCCCGACGAATGAGAGAGCTTGCCTGAAGATCGACGAAGAACTCGTCAAACCCGATCAAGGCGGACTGATCCGCCTCTCGAATTTCCAAGCCCTTTAACCGAAACGAAAGGGCAAAGGGATTCAGCTCCACCTCTTTGACCAGCACCGGACGCTTGAGCCTCTCGGCAACAGCAGGGATCGCGTAGGCTTTAATGAGGTAGGGAACGAGAAAAAACCCAACGAACGTATAGAGAAGCACCAGACCCAGGGCAAGGATCGCAAGATGGGAAGGGCGAAGTAACCAGCGCATGGGAAGGAAACCCTATGGTCCGCCCGGCTGGAATCGAACCAGCGACCCTCAGCTTAAAAGGGTGATTGAGTATAATCTACCGAGTTCCTGTTTTGCATCTGGTTTCCAGCTTGATCTTTGCTTGTCAATCGTACTGCCCCACTTAATGTCTGGAGGATTTGTGGCATATTGTAAACCATCCATTCTTAAAAACATTCAACCCGCTTCGAGTCTCCACTTCTCAAGGGATAGCCCGGTGAACGCCCTCGTGAGTCTGTTGAATGGGCCTCGGCTGTCTTCTGCTGCGATGGGTTTTCAATAATTTCAGTGGGACTCTGCGTCCAGATGACTAAACCACCTGTCCGCAATTTACGTGGGGCAGATGACTCACCTTGGCAGAACAACTGTCCCGGCGCTGCGCACAGGGAGAACTCGAAGCCCGATGGTCATACAGCGGCAGAGTCAGACGTACTCAACCACCGACGGATGCGGCGTGAACTGCTCCCGCTCTGGCGGCCGAGACCTAACGTGCAGGCGACTTTTTTTACTTGAGGGACGCTTTGGGCGTATCCTAACAGGCATGAAACGGTGGTATCTGTATGCGATAACCTTGCCGCTTGGGTTGGTGCTGTTGGTGCTAGTGGTGTACCTCATGGGCAGAGTGACTTCTCCAATTCACATTGCCGGCATGCGGAGTCAGGACAATCAAGCAACGAACACACGGAGTGATGTCGGAACGATGCCGGATGGGAACGCTGCCCCCAAGGATGTACTGGAGCTACGGAAAGCGCATCAACTTAGACCGATTACTGAACTGGAAGAAAGAACAAAAATACAGGATTTGCCGAATGGAATATACGGTTTCTCAATGTGCCGCGTCGTCTCGCTCAGCGCTAAGCGTGGCAACACATTCGCATTGGAGATCCAGAAGCATGATGGGATCGTTTACTATGTTGGGTATGCCGCTGAAGAGGACATAGAAAAATATCTGACTCGTAAAAAAAACTTTCATATACTCACATCCCCGCACCCACGGGAACGGGCTTCATCACTGTTCGAAATCCCCGTAGAGTTTGTATCTAAATGCGAGGAGCGTCCATTAGGAGATGGTTATCTTTTTGATCTGTTTGTGACAGTCATCCCCGAGTTGCAAATCTAAGAGGCAATCAATTTGTGATACTCCATATTTCCGAGCAAGCAATGTGATGAAGGCATCCCGTAACAGAACCATGTAAATGGTGTCCTCCGAGCCGGTTCATCGGCGCGCACTATATGTCTTGATTGCTATGACAAAGACGATTTGATTGTGCGGACAAGCGGTTTACCGCATGCATCGCAGGTATAGCGTTCCCTCGAACGTCTGAGGTCAAGCCCTTTCAACGTCAGGTACCGTCCGTTCAATGTCAGGTCTCTATGGTCACAGGCTGGCTGGTTCACCCTGATGCGTATCTTCATCGCGACTCCTCTACCAAATCCTCCAGCTCCTTGGGCGGCTGGCGCTGCACTACGTCATGAATGAACCCGTGAAGGCAGGCGTCATTAATCTTCTTTCCTAATGCTAAAATCTCAGACGCAACTCGCTCAATTACGGCTTCTGATGGAACGGCTCCTAAATGAAGGTCTTCTCCATGCAGGACCGCCTGTCCAGCTTCGGTTTCCGACCATGCTCGGTGCATATAGAAATTTCTCTTTCCGGATAGGAGCCTAGCTTTTTCTAGAAGCTCGCCAAGACGATATGTCTCTGCGGCAGATGGGTTGTGCTTCTTAAACCGCTTCTTGATCCTCTTCCGTAAATCAGAGATGGGCTTTCTTCTTGTGGGGTCGAGACTTTTAGTACCCGAGAACCCGGATAGTGATTTGACCGTGTACCGCAAGATCCACTCCAGATGCGTATACGCAATGGCCAACCGCCCCAGAGCCTCAAGCAATTTAGGCCGGTTTGTAACGTTGAGACTCTGCATCGAGCTGGGCATAAGTTTGGCTTCCTCCCCGCCCCTACTGTTAACTGGTCCAACCCATCCTGGTCTGTAAGTACTTGATGCCTGGTGTACTCGTCTGGCCGCGAACGAGCGACCCGACAATCAATATGAGGGCGCGAATTTTCACTGCTTCTACATTCTGCTTTTTGGTCACTACCCAGAAAATCATGCGTTATTGATTTATGGTTGCCAGGCTGAAACCAAACCGGCGATCTTCAGCTTTGAAGGCTGCGTGCGTATAATGGATTAAGTCCCTGTTTTCCATCTGGTTTCCCGCTTTATCTTGCTGCTTCCTGAAGTTACGAGCAACTATCCGTTCCAGATATTTCTCCGCTTTTTATTCTTTTACGTGACCTTGGCCCAGTTCTGAGACAGTTCTCAAGGAGAGCAGCGGACCACTTCGGCGGTCGGTTCAGCCTGACGTTCCACGACAAATTCATTCGGGGTCAGGTGTCCGAGCGAGCGGTGCTGGCGGGGCTAATCATCGTCGAGCCGCCAGGCTTCGATAAGGTCTTGGGCCTCGGCCATCGAGGTGAATTGTTGTACGGTCAAACATTCGTCTCGCAGTCGGCCGTTCAACGATTCACTGAAGGCGTTGTCCACCGGTTTGCCCGGCCGAACGAAGTCGAGTTGTACGCCTCGGCGATAGGCCCAATCCTCGGGTACGCGTATGGCGAGCAACTAACATCCTTAACTCCGAAAATGAGGCAGAAAACAGAATCTCCTAGAGGCATCTGTGCATAACTTAGGTGTGAATGCCTCCTCCGGTAGAAAAATCGGTAAAGATGATGCGTGAATTAATTGAACTATCTAGGATTTGTTGTTTCTGACTTTTT
>Ga0137370_10001062_pt1 | contig 11153 bp, 9 predicted proteins | sample SagtaG_11_FD_104920 | JGI IMG/M metagenome (GOLD analysis project Ga0137370, IMG submission 104920) | Vadose zone soil microbial communities from Sagehorn Ranch, Mendocino, California, USA - Sage1_R_20_16 metaG | ecosystem: Environmental > Terrestrial > Soil > Vadose zone | place: USA... | reverse complement strand
GTGTTTGAAGAACTGGAAAAAGCACGCCAGCAAGGCGTGGACATTCAGAAACACGAATTTAATTACGCGCTTAAGGCCGTGACTGAAGAACACGATGAGAACCTCAGCAACATTGTTTCGACTAAAATCATAACCTCGCAGCGCAAGCCGCCAATTGTGGCGCGAAGCGGAAACCAGCGGACGTACGTAGAGGCAATCCAAAAGTACGACGTCGTTTTTGGGATCGGACCTGCGGGCACCGGGAAAACTTACCTTGCCGTAGCGATGGCTGTCGCCGCGCTAAAAAAAGAGCAGGTGGCGCGGATTATTTTGACGCGACCCGCGGTGGAAGCTGGTGAAGCGCTCGGTTTTCTGCCGGGTGATCTCGAACAAAAGATTACTCCATATCTTCGTCCGCTTTACGATGCGCTGCGCGAGATGTTGGAGCCGGAAGAAATGGAGCGATTGATCGCGCGACAGACAATTGAAGTGGCTCCGCTGGCGTACATGCGTGGACGCACGTTGAACAACGCGTTTGTCATCCTGGATGAGGCCCAAAATACAACCACCGAGCAGATGTTCATGCTGCTGACGCGAATCGGTTTGCATTCCAAATGCGTGGTGACCGGCGACGTCACACAAATTGATTTGCCTGCCAACAAACGCTCTGGCGTCGTTGAAGCCTTGCAGGCGTTGAAAAGCGTGCCTGGAATTGCGACGGTCTACTTCACCGAGCGCGACGTCGTGCGGCATGAACTGGTGCGCGCGATCATTGGCGCGTACCAACAGCACCGCTCACCCGCGCCCGCACCGCGCAAATAGAAAACAATATGTTCGATTTTGTGAAACGCGGGCGACTCGTCAGACGAGGCCTAGCGTCCCGCAAAACCCGGCGGCGCCGGGTGCGAAACGAGCTCATGCGCAATCTCGAGTACTCGCCCTATGCGAAGGTGTTCATCTTTGCGCTCTTTGCGGGCGGCCTCGCTTTTCTTGTGTTCAGTGGGCAACAACCGGAACCGACCAAGAATTTTATAATTGCCCTGCTGGTTTTGGCGACTGCGCTTACCCAGCTTTGGATCAATCAGCCGAAAAGTTTTTGGCAAAACTCGCGAATTCTTCTCGTCTTTGGCGTTATTCTTGCGCAATTGGCCGTCACCAAGCTGTTGTTGGTCATTTGCAACAGCGGCAATTACCGATTCTTGAAACCAGAAATGGCCGGCTTGATCACGCCCTATGCGTTCGCGCCGCTGGTGCTGAGCGTATTACTTGGACGGCAGCACGGCCTCTATGCTGCATTCTTCGTGAGCTTGTGGAGCAGCATGTTGTTCGGTCCCATTGATGCACCTCTTTTGATAACCAGCCTGATCAGCGGATTTACCGCAGTCTCTCTCACGTTGCAGGTGCGACGGCGCAGCAAATTGATCCGCGCCGGTTTGTGTGTCGGCCTCGCGATCTGGCTGTTGTCGCTGACGTTCGGTTTGATCGGGCCGATCAATTGGTTTTATCCAACGGCCAATGATTGGGGCATGATCGGGCTGCAAAGCGCGCTCGCTATCGGCAACGGCATTGTGACTGCGACGTTGGTCGGCGGTGTGCTGCCGATGCTGGAGAACGTTTTCGGAATTACAACCGACATCTCCTGGTTGGAAGCGTCCGATCTAAATCATCCGCTATTGCGGCGCATGACTATCGAAGCGCCGGGGACTTATCATCACAGCCTTGTCGTGGCCAATCTCTCCGAAGCTGCGGCGGAAGCCGTCGGCGCAAACGCGACTCTTTGCCGCGTCTGCTCTTATTTTCATGACGTCGGCAAACTGGTGAAACCGGAATACTTCACCGAGAACATGAGCTTCGAACGTAATCCACACGATGACCTCGCCCCAACGATGAGCGCGCTGATCATCATCGCGCATGTAAAGGAAGGTGTGGATCTCGCGCTCAAACATCATCTAAATCAGTGCATCATCGACATTATTCAGGAGCATCACGGCACATCGCTCGTCCGTTATTTTTATCAACGCGCGCTTCAGCAGCATGAAGACGCGCGCGCCGGGGGCAAAATTATGAAGCTGCGCGAGGATGATATTCCGGGGGTGAAGGAAGAAAGTTTTCGTTACAGCGGACCAAAACCGCAAACGAAAGAAAGCGCCATCGTCAGCCTGGCCGACACAGTCGAAAGCGCCTCACGCAGCCTGGAGAAACCAACACCTCAGAAAATCGAAACTCTTGTGAACGAGTTAATCGAGGAACGCATCAGCGACCGGCAATTGGACGACTGCGATCTGACACTTGGCGAACTGAAAGTGATCGCCGACCGGTTCCGATTCACGCTTTTATCGATGTTGCACACCCGAATCGCCTATCCAAAAGCAGGACACAAGCTCGCCGCGCCGCGCGACGAAACGCTGCGTCCAGATGTGATGGCTGCTACGCGAAAGCCCGACACCGCTCCGCCCGTCTCGGCTGCGTAATTGGCAGGACGCGAACGCCTTCTTGGAGCGGCCGAGGGGGCGCAGCGACTCGATCTGCAGGCGGCTAAATGGCTTAAGCCGGGAATAAACCGTCCAACTGTTCGTTGATCACGTCCCGGATTTTGCCTTCGGAAACAAACGTTGTGACTAGTCCCGGCAGGTCGGAGTCAATGACTACAGAGTCGTCGTTTACGCGAATCACACCGGAAATCGTCGTGCCAATGAAACCCTTCTTGGCTTTGAAAGAGAAGCGCATGGCGTTGTCGGACCAGCTCTTCGAGGGTTCTTTAACAGTGACGCCGCCGGGAAACTGGCGGCGCATCAAGTCGTCCACAAAGGTGTCGATCTTATGCCTTGCTTTTTCTTTGCTGACGTTATGGCTTCGTTCGATGTGCATAGCTGCGGCGTTTAGTTACGCGCACTGTCAGGCGCTTGGTGGGATGGCTTCGAAATAACCGATCTTCTTGAGGAATGACTGCATTGCTTCTGAACGCGGGTTAGCTACGTGAAAACGTTCGTGGCGCTGCACGAAGCGAGGCCAAACCCGCGAGAGAAATCCGTGGTGCCGAAAGAAAGAGCTGTCACGAGGTTTGCTAGCAACTGCGCGCGATTCATAGGCCTAACTATGATTAGACGAAAGTTCGCAATATAAGGCGAACGCTTCTTCGCCTAGTTCTGAATTCCGTGGCACTCACAATTCCGGCGAATGAGCACGTGGCTCGCGATCTTTTGAGCCGGCAGTGCTCGGCAGCGTGACGAACGGGCCGCCTTCCATCGGCGTGACTTTGGTGAAAGCGACATCGGGCATTTCGCTCGGCAATCCTTCAAGCGGGAAATCTTTTCGCAGCGGAAAATATGGATAGCCGTCCCACATCAAGATCCGACGCAGGTCGGGATGCCCTTTGAATTTGATTCCCATCATGTCGTAAGCCTCCCGCTCGTGCCAGTTCGCCGTCGGCCAGATGTCGGAAACAGTGTCGACCACGCCGGTTTCTTCCGGAACTTTTAACTTCAAGCGCAGATGAACGCCATGCGGCATCGAATAAAGGTGATAGACGATTTCAAAGCGGGACTCCTCGCCGAAATTGTCGATGCTGGTGACGTCGATCAAATAGTCGAACGACAGTTCGTCGTCGCAGAATTTTGCGACCCCACGAAGATCACTTGCTGCGATCGTGTAGGTCGTCTCGCCACGAAATTCAGTCTTACACTGAATTTTTGTCTCGAATGCTTTCGTGAAGCGGTTGAATAATTCTTCTCCACTCATGCGCGTTCTGTTATAATCGCATTCCTATTCCTATTCTCGTTCCTTTGGACGTATGAATAGGAGCAGAAATACGAATAACAGTTGATCATCCGAACGCTTCCTCGAGTTTTTCGGCCAGCTCCGGCTTCTGATTTCTAAAGGAGCGCTCGCCGGAAATTTTCTCCTGCAACTTCATCAAGCCAGCGAGCAACGCTTCGGGACGTGGCGGGCAACCCGAGACGTAAACATCGACAGGGATAAGCTGGTCGACGCCCTGCAGCGTGGGGTATGAGCGATACATGCCGCCGGTCGAAGCACATGCGCCCATGGCGATCACCCATTTGGGCTCCGGCATTTGCTCGTAAATTCTCTTCACCGCCAGCGCCATCTTGTAAGTTACCGTGCCGGCCACGATCATTACATCGCATTGGCGTGGGGAAAAACGCATCACCTCCGCGCCGAACCGCGCGATATCGAAGCGCGATGCTGCGGCCGCCATTAACTCGATTGCGCAACACGCCAGACCCATTGGCATCGGCCAAAGCGAGTTTTTGCGGACCCAGTTGAGCGCGGCGTCGAAGCGCGTAAAGATCACGTTGCCTTCGATCTTGGAATCGTACGCAGTTGAGCGAGTTTCCGTCATTGGTCAACGTTAAGATCCCGTTTCGCCCCCGCAAGAGAAAATGAGCCACGGATTGACACGGATGAAACACAGATTACGAAAAGGACACACCAAGTGCCTTAACATGAATCTGTGTTCATCTGTGGCTAATTTGTAGTCGTTTCCAGCCAAAATCATTTCATGACCGAACTGAACCGAACGTATCTCGATCATCTCGAGAACCAGAGCATTTTTATTTTTCGCGAGGCATATCACGCGTTCAAAAATATCGCCATGCCGTGGTCGATGGGTAAAGATTCCAATGTGCTTGTCTGGCTGGCTCGCAAGGCGTTTTTAGGGCGCGTGCCATTTCCGGTTTTGCATATCGATACGACCTACGAGTTTCCAGAAATGCTCGAGTTCCGCGAATGGGCGGTAAAGCATCATAATCTGAATCTCATCGTCAAAATCAACACGGAAGCGCGCGCACGCGGGATTGGTTATGAAACGCACGATCCGGTGACAGTGACGCACGAACTAAAGACAGTCGCATTGCAACAAGCGCTTGCAGAATACAAATGGGATGCACTCATCACCGGCATTCGACGTGACGAAGATCCCACGCGCGCAAAGGAGCGATATTTTTCGCCGCGCAACGCACAGTTCGAATGGGATTACAAAGATCAGCGACCCGAGTTTTGGAGCCAATTCGTCACTACAACAGCAAAAGGCGAACACGTGCGGGTGCAACCGTTACTCGACTGGACCGAAGTGGATATCTGGCGCTACATCCAGCGGGAAAACATTCCGATCCCGCAAATGTATTTCGCGCGGAACGGGAAACGTTTCCGTTCGCTTGGCTGTAGCCCCATCACGCAGCCGATCGAAAGCAATGCATCCACAATTGACGAGATCATCGCCGAACTTGACGCCACGAAGACAACTGAGCGCGCCGGCCGCGCACAGGATCATTATGAGCGGAATGCGATGCAGAAACTTCGCGCAAAAGGATTTTTGTAAAGCAGATGCTGGATGCTGGATGCTAGATACTGGAGAAAGATGAATTATCGGAACCTGGAAGTTTGGCAACTGGCACGTGAGCTGGTCATCGCGATTCACGGCATGACTTTGACCAAGCTACCTAAGTTCGAAATGTTCGAAGAAGGCAGTCAGATTCGTCGCTCGATTAAATCGGTAAAGTCCAACATTGTCGAAGGGTACGGCCGACGCCGCTACAAACAGGAGTTTATCCGCTACATCGATTACGCACTCGCCTCCTGCGACGAGACGGCCGATCACCTGGATACACTTGTCGCAACGAAATCGCTAACAGATCGAGTGACTATCGAGGAGCTGACTCCAAAACTCGATGAACTTGGGCGAAAGCTGAATCTTTTCTTACAGAGCATCGAGCGTAGCCACATATCACAAAAGTGAACATGGACGCGCCAATCTCTTCATCCAGTATCCAGCATCCAGTATCCAGCATTCAGACTCCGCTCCGCGTCGTCTTCGTAGGCCATGTGGACCATGGCAAGTCCACCCTAATTGGCCGCATTCTGCATGACACTGGTTCTCTGCCCCAGGGGAAAGTCGAGGAAATCAAGAAAGCCTGCGCGGCCGAAGGAATGGAGTTTGAATTCGCGTTCCTGCTCGATGCGCTTCTGGAGGAGCAGAAGCAAAACGTCACAATCGATACTACCGAAATTCCGTTCCGAACAGCGCGGCGGCGCTATGCCATCATCGACGCGCCGGGACACAAGGAATTCTTGAAAAACATGATCACCGGCGCGTCGCGGGCGGAGGCAGCGATTCTGGTGATCAGCGCGGACGAAGGCGTGCGCGAGCAAAGCCGTCGGCATGCTTATCTGCTGAGCATGCTCGGAGTCACGAATCTTATCGTGGTCGTGAACAAAATGGATCTTGTGGATTACTCTGAGAAAAGATTCCGGGAGATAGAGCAGGAGTATCGGAAATTTCTTCAGGAACTTCGGTTGGACGCGCGGACGTTTATTCCGGCATCGGCCAGGGACGGCGAGAACGTGGCGCGGTCCAGCACGAAAATGAAATGGTACTCTGCTGCGAACGTTCTTGAAGCACTCGACCTGCTGGAGCCGCATAAACCTGATGCCGATCTTCCCCTGCGGTTTTGTGTTCAGGATGTTTACCGCTTTGATGGTCGTCGGATTATTGCAGGGCGTGTCGAAACCGGAATGCTCAGTGTAGGGGATCAGCTCGTATTTTCGCCAGCAAACAAATCTTCGGTCGTCGCCAGCATTGAACGTTGGAACGCGCCGGCAAACGGACCCGCAGTAGCAGGGGATTCGATCGGCATCGGCCTGACCGAACAAATCTTTGCCGAACGCGGGTATGTCGCGTCCCATCAGAACGAGACACCGATCGAGACAAACCGTTTTCATGCGGACTTGTTCTGGATCGTCCGCGAACCACTGCGGGCGGGACATTTTTACGATCTGCGTCTGGCGACACAGCAGGTGAAATGTCAGATCGTTTCGATCGAGCAAGTCGTGGACTCATCCACATTGGAGACAAAAACTGACGGACGCGAACAACTGGAGCGAAACGAGATTGGTAGACTTACAATTCAAACCCGCAGCCCACTCGTGGTTGACAACCACGAGCGTGTTCCGAATCTCGGCCGCTTTGTTATCATAGACGACGGACAAATCTGCGGTGGCGGCACGATTTTCGGCGGCGTTTATACGGACCGGACCGTCGCAAAGAGCAAGAACATCTTCTGGACGGAGGGAAAAATTACGCCGCGCACACGGGCAATGCGCAGCGGTCATCGGGGAGCGGTGGTTTGGTTGACTGGGCTTTCTGGCGCCGGCAAGTCGACCATCGCACAGTCACTCGAACGCGACCTGTTTCAGCGCGGCATGCATACCTACGTGCTCGATGGCGATAACATCAGGCACGGCTTGAACTCCAATCTCGGCTTCTCGCCAGACGACCGCGTGGAGAACATTCGCCGGGTAAGCGAGGTGGCGAAACTTATGGCGGACGCCGGCACGGTGGTGATCACCGCGTTCATTTCACCTTACCGAATGGATCGCAGTCGCGCGCGCGAGATTGCGTTGGAAGGCAACGCGGAGTTTATCGAAGTGTTCGTTGACGCGCCGCTGGAAGTTTGCGAAGCGCGCGATCCAAAGAATCTGTACAAGAAAGCGCGGGCTGGCCAGATTCGTCAATTTACCGGAATCGACGCACCTTACGAAGCGCCGAAGGATCCCGAGATAGTGGTTCATACGGATCAGCAAAGAGTTGACGAATCGGTAGCGACGATACTCGAGCAGTTGTTGCCGCGATTGAGAGCTGTTGAATAGATGTCCGATACTGGGTGCCGGATTCGTGATGCGGAATTGAACGACGCTCCGGAGCTTGCCGTGTTGATGTGCGAACTCGGCTATGAAACCAAGCGCACGGAAATGGAGACGCGTCTAAAGCTGATTTTATCGAACCCGGCCTACAAGACCTTTGTCGCCACTATGGATGGCTGCGTGTGCGGGATGATCGGCACGGTCACCTCCCCGAGCTATGAGCATAACGATGCGGGCGGGCGAATTCTTGCCCTCGTGACGTTGATCGGGGCGCGCCGCCGCGGAATCGGTCGCGCGTTGATTGCTGCCGCGGAGAAAGATTTCGCTCAAAAAGGAATCAGGCGCGTTGCGTTAGATACAAGACTTACTCGAGAAGACGCCCACAGGTTTTACGAGTCGCTCGGCTACGAACGAAACGGGTGGCGATTTGTGAAACAACTTCCGGCGAATAATTGATGGGATGAAGTTTCCTGGAGTTGGCGAATCGGTGATTCGAGCTCCGTTCGTCAGGAAATCCAAATCGTCTTGGTGTTTGTGAACTCGCGAATTCCCGCGGCGCCAAGCTCGCGACCAAAGCCGGAACGCTTTACGCCACCGAATGGCAAGCGCGGATCGGACGCGACCATGGCGTTGATGAAAACCATTCCGGTTTCCAGCTCGGAGGTGAAAAGTTTCTGTTCTTCGGGATCGTTGGTCCAGGCGCTGGAGCCCAGACCGAATGCGCTGTCGTTTGCCAACTCGATTGCGTCGGAAGCATTGCGCACGCGGAAAATAGATGCGACCGGGCCGAATACTTCTTCGCGATAAGCGGGCGATTCTTTCGGCACATCGACAAGAACAGTTGGTTCGTAGAAAAATCCAGGGCCATGAATCCGATTGCCGCCGGTCAATAATTTAGCGCCTGCCGCGATAGTCTTCTGCACCTGATCTTGCACGCCTTGCAGGATCTGTTCAGTCGCGAGCGGACCAATCTCCGTCGCATCGTCCATTGGATCCCCGAGTTTCAGCGCGCGCATGCGCTCGACGAACTGGTTAACAAACTCATCGTAAATTTGATCTGCAATTACGAATCGCTTCGCTGCGATGCACGATTGTCCAGTGTTAATGGTGCGTGCTTTGACAGCCGTGCTCAGTGCGCTCTCGAAGTCTGCGCTCGGCATCACGATGAATGCATCGCTGCCGCCGAGCTCGAGTACGCTTTTCTTGATCTCGCGCGCGGCCGTACTAGCCACTGCACTCCCGGCCTTTTCGCTGCCCGTCAGCGTTACCGCTTTGATGCGAGGATCGACAATTATTTTTTCCACCTGCTCGGGCTCAATGAGGAGCGTTTGGAAAACGCCTTGCTCGAATCCGGCTCGGCAAAAGATTTCTTCAATAGCCAGCGCGCACTGCGGGACATTGGACGCGTGCTTTAGCAACCCAACGTTGCCCGCTAGTAGCGCCGGCGCGGCAAATCGAAACACCTGCCAGAAAGGAAAATTCCACGGCATGATCGCCAGCACCGGTCCGAGCGGTTGATATCGCACGTAACTTTCGCCGGCATCGGTCTGCGCCGGTTCGTCCTCCAAAAATCGCTCCCCGTTTTCAGCATAGAATCGGCAACCGCTGGCGCACTTCTGGATTTCTTCTACGGAAGCGCGAAACAATTTCCCCATCTCCAGCGTGATGATCTGCGCGTATTTTTCTTTTTCCTGGAACAGCAACTCCGCCGTGGCTTCCAAAAGCACCGACCGATCAGTGAACGTGCTTCGGCGATTCTTCCTGAATGCCTTTTCGGCAGTCGTAAGCCGTTTCTCGATTTCGGGATCGTCGAACGGAGAAAATTCCTTCAGCTTTTCGCCTGTCGCTGGATTGATTGAGGCAATTGCCATTTCAGTAACCTTACACCGCATTTTGGAACTAATGGAGGGGCGAACTCCGTGAGCCCAGGCGTCGCACAGCTCGACTCTTCAGTAATTGGAACGCTCGTGTAACTCTATAGTCGCAGACCTTTTGGAATCAGAACGCGATCGAACAAATCAAAAATCCATTGGACAACCAGCGCCAGGAGAGCGGCTGGGATCGCGCCTTCCAAGATCGTCACGTGATCGTTCAGGTTGAGACCGCTCAAGATCGGCTCGCCCAGACCTCCGGCTCCGATCAACGCGGCGAGTGTTGCTGTTCCAATATTGATCACCGCGCTGGTCTTGATGCCAGAAAGGATCGAGCGCGACGCCATTGGGAGATAAATTTCCCAGAGCCGGGTGATCGGGCTGAGTCCCAATGCAATGGCGGATTCGCGTAACGAACGCGGGATGTCCTGCAGACCGCTCGCAGTGTTTCGAACGATCGGCAGCAAGCCGTAAAGAAAAAGCGCGGTGATCGCGGTGCGGACGCTGATTCCGAAAAAGGGGAGGGGAACGAGCAAAGCCAGCAATGCGAGCGACGGAATCGTTTGCACCACACTGGCAAAGCCGAGAATGCCGTGACCGATCGGGCCACCGCGACTTGCAATAATGCCGAGCGGAATGCCGAAGATCACCGAAAGCAGCAGCGAGAAGCCAGCCAATTCCAGATGGCGAAGCGTCCAACGCGCCAGTTTCTGTGGAAACGATTCGCCCACGCTATTTCTCGATCCTGTGCTGCCTTCAAAATATAAGTTTGCCGCGGTCGTGTAATTTCTCGTGCGTTCCGCTTCCGCATTGAGGCGAATCATGCGTTTCTCATCCAGCGTTCCTTCCAAGCGACGCAATGCAGCAATCGCATTCGCAGGCATGGATAGGCGAAACAAGAAGACGGCCTCATACTTCGGAAAGAATTGAAGATCGTCTTCGAGAACGATGAGGTCGTTTTGTTCTATCTTCGCATCGGTCGAGTAGGCGTCCTTGACGTCAATCGAGCCGTTTGCGAGCGCGCTGTAACCGAGCGCGTGATCGATACCGATGAGGTTCTGCTGCGGAAGCCCGTAACGTTCGCGCAACGGTTGCCAGCCGTCCCGCCGATCTAGAAATTCGTGCGTGAGCCCGATCTTAAGCTCGGGATGTTTTCGCAGATCGCTAATCGTGCGAACGCCGAGTCGTTGAGCTTCGCTGCGTCGCATCACCAGCGCATAGGTGTTGTTGAACCCAAGCGGCTCCGTCATTCCAACGCCAGATTTAGCGAGCGACTGGCGAATTTCGCTCAGCGATGTGGCGCGATCATTTTTTAGAATCTCCTGCGCGATGGTACCTGTGTATTCCGGGTAGGCATCGATCTGCCCACCGTGCAGCGCTTGCCAGAGAATGATCGTGCCCCCCATGCCCTGACGATGTTCCGCTGAAATTCCCGCGTCGATTAGCGCACGTTTGGCGACTTCTCCCAACACATACGACTCGGTGAATTTTTTTGAGCCGATTACGGTTGGCGCAGCAGAAGCAGGCTGAAACAGGAAAATAGGAACGCAGGAAGCGATCAGGAGAAAATCTAGAAGCCACGAAACCAGGAAGAACGGAATTTTTGAATCCCTATTTCTGGATTCCTGGTTTCCAGATTTAGTT